>Ga0102943_1001586_pt1 | contig 14015 bp, 11 predicted proteins | sample SalPonC_black_MG_FD_78174 | JGI IMG/M metagenome (GOLD analysis project Ga0102943, IMG submission 78174) | Salt pond soil microbial communities from South San Francisco under conditions of wetland restoration - Salt Pond MetaG... | ecosystem: Environmental > Aquatic > Marine > Intertidal zone >...
CGACTGGCGGCTGCGGCATGTCGGAGGGGGGGATCTCGGCCGGAAGCTGAAGCGGGAGGCGGCGCGCATGGGCCTCGCCGGGCGGATCGACTGGCTCGGCAAGCGCGCGCAGGACGAGGTGATCGCCGAGATGCGGGCGGCGGACCTGTTCGTGCTGCCCTCCAAGGTGGCGAAGGACGGCGACCGGGACGGGCTGCCGAACGTGCTGATGGAGGCGGCGAGCCAGCGGCTGCCGGTGCTCTCGACCGCCGTCTCGGCGATCCCGGAGTTCGTGCGGGACGGGGCGGAGGGGCGGCTGGTCGCGCCCGGAGACCCGGACGCGCTGGCGGAGGCGATCCTGGCGCTGGCGGCGGATCCGGACGGCCGGGCGCGGATGGCGGCGGCGGCGGAGGCGCGGCTGAGGGCCGAGTTCGGCATGACGGCGGGGATCGACGTGATCGCCGCGCGGCTGGCCGAGGCGCTGGGCGAGGCGGCGCCCGCCGGGGCGGCGGCGCCGCGGGCGGCGGAATGAGCGCGCCGCGCGTCGCGTTCCACGCGCCCTTGAAGCCCCCCGACGCCGAGCGGCCCTCGGGCGACCGGCGCATCGCGCGGCTGACGCTGGCGGCGCTGGAGCGGGCGGGCTTCGCGCCGTTCCTCGCGAGCCGGCTGCGGACGCTGGACCTGAAGGGCGATGCGGGCGCGCAGGCGGCGCTGCGCGACGCGGCGGAGGCGGAGGTCTCGCGGCTGGTCGCGGCGCTGGCGGCGGATCCGCCGGCGCTCTGGTACACCTATCACTGCTATTGGAAGGCGCCGGATCTGGTCGGGCCGCGGGTGGCGCGGGCCTTGGGGATTCCCTACGCGATCTCGGAGCCGAGCGTCTCGCCGCGCCGGCGGGAGGGGCCCTGGGCCGGCTTCGCGGCGGCGGCGGAGGACGCGATCGCGGCGGCGGATCTCCTGCTCTGGTCGACGGAGCGGGACCGGCCGGCGCTGGCGGGCTTCCTTGGCGGGGAAGAGCGGATGGCGCGGCTGGCGCCGTTCCTCGATCTCGGGCCGCGTCCGGGGGCGCGGGCGGCCGGGACCGGGCCGCTCCGGCTGATCGCGGTGGGGATGATGCGGCCGGGGGACAAGGCGGAGAGCTATGCGCGCCTCGCCGCCGCCTTGGCGCGCGTGCGGGCGGACTGGCGGCTGGAGGTCGTCGGCGACGGAGCCGGGCGGGGCGCGGTGGAGGCGCTGTTCGCGCCTTTCGGGGACCGCGTGCAGTTCCGCGGCGTGCTGGAGGGCGAGGCGCTGCGGGCGGCGCTGGAGGGGGCGGAGCTCTTGGTCTGGCCCGGCGTCGGCGAGGGGATCGGGATGCTGTATCTCGAGGCGCAGGCGGCGGGGGTGGCCTGCCTCGCGGAGGATCGCCCGGGGCCGCGCGACGTCGTGCATCCCTGGCGGGCCCTGCCGGCGCCGGGGGATGCGGCGGGGTTCGCGGCGGCGATCGAGGCGGCGGCGGGCGACCGCGCGGCGTTGGCGGAGGCCGGGCGCGCGGCGCGGGCGGCGGCGGAGCGGACGCATTCGCTCGACGCCGCGGCGGCGCTGCTGCGTGACCGGCTCGGCGCGCTGATCGGGGCGACGGCGGGATGACGGAGCTGGGGCTGGTGCGGCATTTCCCGACCGACTGGAACGCGGCGGGGCGGTTGCAGGGGCGCACGGACGTCCCCCTCTCCGACGCCGCGCGGGCGGCGCTGGCGGGGCTGCGGCTGCCGGAGCGCTGGCGGGGGCTGCCGGTGGTGGCCTCGCCGCTGGCGCGGGCGCGGGAGACCGCCGAGGCGCTGGCCGAGGGGACGCCGGTGCGGATCGAGCCGCGGCTGATCGAGTTCGATTTCGGCGAGTGGGAGGGCCGCGTCGGCGCCGAGCTGATCGCCGAGGGCGCGGGCTACGGCCCGGTCGAGCGCTGGGGCGAGGAGTTCGCCGCGCCGGGGGGCGAGAGCGTCGCGGCGCTGGCGGCGCGGGTGGAGGCGGCGCTCGGCGCGATGCAGGGGCCGGCGGTGGTGGTGACGCATCGCGGCGTGATGCGCGCGGCGCTCGCCCTCGCCACGGGCTGGCGCTGGCGGGGGCCGGAGCCGTTCCGGATCAAGCGCGCGGCGGTGCATCCGGTTCGGGTCGAGGGCGGCCGGATCCTCGGCGCCGAGGCGTGGGAGCGACTGGTTCCGCGATGATCGCCTTTCTGGTCACGCATCTGATGGGCGCGGGGCATCTGGTGCGCACGCTGGCGCTGGCGCGGGCGGTGGCGGCGCGGGGCGGGCGCGCGCGGGTGATCTCCGGCGGGCGGCCGCTGGCGCAGGTGGACGCGGCGGGGGTGGAGCTGGTGCAGCTGCCCTGGGTCGCCTCGGACGGGCTTGATTACCGGCGGCTCCTCGGGCCGGACGGGCGGGAGGCGGATGCCGGGCGCCTGGCGGCGCGGCGGGCGGCGATCCTCGGCGCGCTGGAGGGGGCGGAGGCCTTGGTGACGGAGCTCTGGCCGTTCGGGCGGCGCATCCTCGGCGACGAGTTCCGGGCGGCGGTCGCGGCGATGGGCGACCGCCCGGTCTGGGCCTCGATCCGCGACGTGCTGGAGCCGCCCTCGAAGCCCGCGCGGGTGGCGGAGACGCTGGCGGCGCTGGAGGGCTTCCGCGGGGTGTTGGTGCATGGCGATCCGGCGGTGGCGCCGCTGGCGGCGAGCTGGTCGGCGGAGGAGGCCGTGCGGGGGCTGGTCTACACCGGCTACGTCTCCGATCCGGCGCCGGCGGCGGCAGGGCCGGCGGAGGTCATGGTCGCGGTCGGGGGCGGGGTGATCGGCCGGCGGCTGCTGGGCGTGGCGGCGGAGGCGGCGGGGGTCTCCCGGCTGCCCTGGCGGCTGAGGGTCGGCGGGGCGGATGCGGCGGCGGTCTCGGCCGCGCTCGCCGGGCGCGGGCCGGCGGCGGTGGAGCCGGCGGCGGGGGATTATCGCGCGCGGCTGGGGGCGGCGGCGGTCTCGGTCAGCCTCTGCGGCTACAACACCGCTGTGGAGGTGGCCTTGAGCGGGACGCCGGCGCTGCTCGTGCCGATGGAGGAGGCGGGAGAGCGGGAGCAGCTGATCCGCGCCGGCGCCTTCGCGCGGCTCGAGGGGCTGGAGACGGCGCGGATCGGGGATCTGACGCCGGAGCGGCTGGCGGCGCGGGTGGAGGCGCTGGCGGCGGGGCCTCGGCGCGCGCCGGCGCTGGCGGCCGAGGGCGCGGTGCAGGCGGCGGAGATCCTTCTGGCGGGTTGAAGAAGCGACTCCCGGCGGCGCGCGCGTGGCCGCCGCCCCGGTCCCCGGGCGCGCCGCCCGCCCACCCACCCCGGCGCGCCCGGGGACCGGGGCGGCGGGGGCCTCCGGGGCGATCCGCTCCGAAGGTGGCGGTCATGAGCCGGGAGCGGCGGCCCCGCGGTCTGGATGGCACGGCGCCGGCGGCCGTCGCGCGCGTCCCCCCGGTCGAGGCGGGGTGGGTGGGCGGGCGCCTCGACCGGGGGGACGCGCGCGCAAGCGCGCCGTTCAGGAGTAGGGATCGAGCGCGTCGCGCAGCCCGTCGCCGAGGAAGTTGAAGGCGAGCACCACCATGATCACCGGAATCATCGGCGCGAGCAGCCACGGATAGATCTCGACCGCCGTCAGGTCGAGCGCGTCGTTGAGCATCAGCCCCCAGCTCACCGCCGGCGGGCGCAGCCCGAGGCCGAGCAGCGACAGCGCCGTCTCGCCGAGGATCATCGAGGGGATCGAGAGCGTCGCCGAGGCCACCAGATGGCTCATGAAGTTCGGCATCATGTGCGCGCCGACGATGCGGGGGGTCGAGGCGCCCATCAACTCGGCCGCCCGCACGTAGTCCTCCTCGCGGAGCGCCAGGAACTTGGATCGCACCGCGCGTGCGAGGCCCGGCCAGTCGAGCAGCCCGAGGATGATCGAGATCATGAAGAACACGCTCACCGGCCCCCAGTTGGCCGGGATCGCCGCGGAGAGCGCGAGCCAGATCGGCAGCTCCGGCAGCGAGCGGATGATCTCGATCGATCGCTGCACGGCCGCGTCGAGCCAGCCGCCGAAATAGCCGGCGAAGCCGCCGAGGACCATGCCGATGGCGAAGCTGATGAAGACGCCGATCAGCCCGACGGTGAGCGAGAGCTGGGCGCCGTGCATGATGCGGCTGTGGATGTCGCGCCCGAGCCGGTCGGCGCCGAGCAGGTGCAGCGAGGCGCCCTCCGGCGGGCAGATCAGGCGGAAGTCGGTCTCGAACAGGTAGAGGAAGGTCCAGGGATCCGAGCAGCGCGTCAGGAAGCGCACCGGCCGGGGATCGTCGTAGTCGCTCTCGAACACCGGCTGGAAGGTGTCCATGTCGATCGAGGAGACCATCGGGTAGGTCACCACGAGGTGCCCGCCGACGAGGAAGTCGATCTCCTGCGGCGGCGAGTAGATCGCGTCGGCGTTCCGGTCGCCCGGATGATAGGGCGCGAAGAAGCCGACGAACGGCAGCGCGAGATAGATCACCAGCAGATAGAGCCCGGAGATCACCGCGAGCTTGTTCTGTCTGAAGCGCCGCCAGATCAGGACGGTGGTGGAGGCGTCGAGATCCTTGCGCTCGAGGGTCTGCAGGTCGGCCTCGGCGTCGTAGGGCTCGTCCGAGATCCAGTGCGCGTCGGGATCCCGGCGCGGATCGTCGCGCGGATCGGAGGCGGCGTCGGTCGGCGGCGGGGTCATCGCTTGCGTCCCGAGAAGCGGATGCGCGGATCGAGGACCGCGAGCAGGATGTCGGAGACCAGCATGCCCACCAGCGTCAGGATCGAGACGAAGAGCAGGATGAAGCCGGAGAGGAAGTAGTCCTGGCTGCGGAGCGCCGAAAGCAGGATCGGCCCGATGGTCTGCAGTCCCATAACGAGAGAGACCAGCACCGAGCCGGAGACGAGGCTGGGCAGCAGGTTGCCGATGTCGGCGACGAAGGGGTTGAGCGCCATGCGCAGCGGGTACTTCACCACCGTCCTGACCGAGCCGACGCCCTTCGCCTGCGCCGTCGTGACGTAGGGCTTGCCGAGCTCGTCGAGGAGGTTCGCGCGGAGGCGACGGACCATCGCCGCCATGCCGGAGGTGCCGATCACGATGATCGGCACGATCATGTGCACCATGATGTCCTGCAGCTTGGCGAGGCTCATCGGCTGGTCGGCGAACTCCTTGCCCATCAGGCCGCCCACCGGCAGGCCGAACCACTGCGCGCCCTTGTGATAGAGGATCAGCGCGAGCAGGAAGTTCGGCGTCGCGAGGCCGATGTAGCCGACGAAGGTGGCGGTGTAGTCGATCCAGGTGTTGGCCTTCACCGCCGCGATCGCGCCGATCGGCAGCGCCACCGCGTAGACGAACAGGATCACGAAGAAGTTGAGCGCGATCGTCATCCAGATCGCCTCGCCGACCACCTCGTCCACCGGAGCGTCGAGCTCGAAACTCCAGCCGAGATCGCCCTGGAGGATGCCCGAGAAGCCGTGCGGGCCGGGCCATGCCCCGACCCAGATCAGGTACTGTTTCCAAAGCGGCTCGTCGAGCGCGTATTCCTGCATCAGGAACTCCGCCCGCGCCACCGAACTCGCCTCGCCCGAGGCGCGGAGCTGGTTGATCTGGTTGGTCAGCACGTCGCCGGGGGGGAGGTTGACGATCCAGAAGATCAGGGCGCTGACGAGGGCCAGCGTCCAGCACATCGTCCACAGGCGGCGGAGCAGGAACGATCCCATCTCAGCCGCGCCCGCCGTGGTGTCCGTCGCGCCCGGTCATCATCGATCGAAGAAGAACTCGTCCATCCGGTGCACGCCGAGATGCGCGCCGGGGTCCCAGGCGTAGATGCCCTTCTCCGGCACGTTGCGCAGCCGTGCGTTGACGACGATCGGCTGCGGCGCGCCGGAGACGAGCCCGATGGCGAAGATCCGATCGGCGTGGATGTCGAGCATCTCCTCCCAGATCGCGGTGCGCTCGGCGTCGGTCCCGGCCTCCATCCACTCCCCGAACAGCTCCAGCAGGCGCTGCGCGGGCTCGATCGCCGGCGGCTCGCCGGCCTTGCCCTTGGTCTGGAAGTGCTGGCCCCACATCGGCCAGGAGAAGTTCACCTGGTCGACGGGCGCGATGTCGGTCGGGGGCGTCTCCGGCGTCGGGATGCCGTTGTTCCAGCCGTACCAGACCGGCATCATCGCCTCGCCCTGATAGGCGGCGTTGCGCAGGATGTCGCGGTCGAGCGGGCGGAAGATCAGCCGCACGCCGATGTCGCGCCAGGCCTCCGTCACCAGCTCCAGCGCGTCGGAGACCTCGGGCCGCTCGCCCGCCGTCTCCACCACGATCTCGAGCGGCCGGCCGTCCGGCAGCAGCCGCGTCCCGGCCGAGTCGCGCCGGTCGAGGCCGAGCGCGTCGAGCATCGCGCTCGCGCGCTCGGGGTCGTGCTCGGCGTAGGCGAGGGCGCGCTCCTCGGTGTAGAACGGCGAGGACGGCAGCGGCGCCACCTGATGCTCGAGCGCCAGCCCGTAGAACAGGCTCTTGTTGATCGCCCGCCGGTCGATGCCGAGCGAGAGGGCGCGCCGGAAGTCGGCCTCGCGCAGCAGGTCCCGCCAGACCGGATCGACGTAGTTCAGGTTCGGGTAGAGCGCGATCTCCGAGGCCGCGCCGTTCTGCCAGATGTAGGTCGAGTAGTTCCCGCCCGCCTCGCCCTTCTTCAGCACCGGCGCGTCGGAGAAGGTCAGCGCCCGGATCTGCAGATCCGCCTCGCCCAGCGTGATCTTCGAGGCGACGAGACCCGCCGCCGCGATCTCCACCTCGACGCCGTCGGCGTAGGGCAGCTGCACGCCGCGGGCGTCGACGCGGTGGAAGAACGGGTTGCGCACGAGGACGTAGCGCTGGCCGTTCTTCTCGGAGGTGTTGACCCAGGGCTGCAGCGTCGGCAGGTCCGGATTGTCGTTCCGGTACATGTTGTCGATCTTGTTGTGCAGCTGCGCCCAGTTGCGCGAACGCGTCTCGGCGATCTGCGCGGCGAGGAACTCGGGCTCGGCGTACTTCTCGTGGAACTTCTTCATGTAGTGCGCGGGCCGGTAGATGAACGGCGGGCGCGCCTGCGCCAGCGCCGGCAGGAAGCGCGGGTTCGGCGCCGGCCAGGCGAAGCGGATCGTGGTCTCGTCGACCACGGTGACTTCGGGCGCGGCGCCGTCGACCAGCATCAGCTCGGGCGGGCCGGCGGGCGCGAGGTCGGGATCGTTGGCGACGTCCTCCCACCAGTAGCGGAAGTCCTCGGTGGTGAAGGGCGCGCCGTCGGACCACCTGTGGCCCTCGCGCAGGTGCAGGGTGAAGACGCGGTTCTCCTCCACCTCCACGTCGCGCAGCAGATCGGGGCGCAGCACGTAGTCGGAATCGTAGCCCACCAGCCGGGCGTAGCCGTAGACCACCATCAGCCGGATGTCGCGCGAGCGGGTGAAGATGGTGCGAATCGTTCCGCCCTGCCGCCCGAAAGTCCGGCCCTTCGCCTCCAGGTCCCCCACCAGCGGTTCGCCCGGAAGGCGTTCGGCCACGGGCGGCAGCTCCCCCGCGGCGACGGCCTCGGCGAGCACGGGGCTCTCCTGGGGGACGAGCTGGGCGGCGGCGGGGGCCGGCGCCAGCGCGACGGCCAGCAGGGCGGCGAGGATCGGTCGGATCGTCATGCGGCGCACCTCACGAAATGGCCCGGGGCGGTCTCCACCAGCGGCGGCGCGACGTCGCCGTCGTAGCCGAAGGGCGCCGGCCAGCCGTCGGGGTCGCCGGCGCCCTGCGCCACCGCCGCGAGGTCGAGCCGGCGCGTCAGATCGGGCTCGGGCGAGGCCGCGATCAGCGCCTTGGTGTAGGGATGCCTCGGGTCGTTGAAGAGCAGGGACGCCGGCCCCTGCTCGACGATGCGGCCGCGGCGCATCACGCACACGCGGTCCGCGAGATCGGCCACCACCGTGAGGTCGTGGCTGATGAAGAGGTAGGAGAGGCCCATCTCGTCGCGCAGCTCCTTCAGGAGGTCGAGCACCTGCGCCTGCACCGAGACGTCGAGCGCCGAGGTCGGCTCGTCGCAGACCAGCAGCTCCGGCTGAAGCGCGAGCGCGCGGGCGATGGAGATGCGCTGGCGCTGGCCGCCGGAGAAGGCGTGCGGGAAGCGGCTGAGATGGTCGGGCGAGAGGCCGACGCGGCGCATCAGCTCGGCCGCGCGCTCGCGCCGCTCGCGGTCGTCGCCGCGCCGGTGCACGCGCAGGGGCTCGGTCAGGATGTCCATCACCGCCATGCGCGGGCTGAGCGAGGCGTAGGGGTCCTGGAACACGATCTGGACCTTGCCGCGGAACGCCTTCAGCGCCGAGCCCGACAGCTTCATCACGTCCAGGGTCTCGCCGTCGGCGCCGCGGAAGCCGACTTCGGCGCCCGGATCGGGCTCCTCCGCGCGCAGCATCAGCTTGGCGATGGTCGACTTGCCGGAGCCGGATTCGCCGACGATGGCCAGCGTCTCGCCACGCCCGACGGCGAGCTGGACGTCGCGCACCGCATGGATCGGCACGGGCTTCGGGCCGAAGCCCTGGGGACGGCCGTGATAGGTCTTGGAGAGGCCCTCCGCCCAGAAGATCGGGTCGACCGGGGCGCCCTTGCCGCGGTCGGCGTTCTCCGGGATCTCGGGCGCCGCGGCGATCAGGGCGCGGGTGTAGCCGTGGCCGGGGCGCTCGAGGATGTCGGTGCAGGAGCCGGCCTCGACGATGCGGCCCTTGCGCATCACCACCACCCGGTCGGCCATGTTGGCCACCACGCCGAGGTCGTGGGTGACCAGGATCACCGAAAGCCCCATCTCCGCCTGCAGGCGCTTGATCAGGTCGAGCACCTGCGCCTGGGTGGTGACGTCGAGCGCCGTCGTCGGCTCGTCCGCGATCATCAGGTCGGGCTTGCAGACGAGGGCCATGGCGATCATCGCGCGCTGTCGCAGCCCGCCCGAGAGTTCGAACGGATAGGCGTCCCAGGCGCGGGCGGGATCGGGGAAGCCGACCTGATCGAAGGTCTCGAGGCAGCGCGCCTTCGCCGCCTCGCCGGTGAGGCCGGCGTGCAGGCGCACCGCCTCGACGATCTGGTCGCCGATGGTGTGCAGCGGCGAGAGCGAACTCATCGGCTCCTGGAAGATCATCGAGACGCGTCCGCCCCGCACCTGCCGGATCGCCGATCGCGAAAGGCGCATCAGGTCGAAGGGCTCGCCCCGCCGAGGGTGGAACAGCGCCGAGCCGCCGGTGATTCGCGCGCCCTTCGGCAGGATCCGCAGCAGGCCCTTGCCGGTCAGCGTCTTGCCGGAGCCGGATTCGCCCACCAGCGACAGCGTCTCTCCCCGGCGGAGCGAGAACGAGACGTCGTCGACCACGGGCAGGTCGCCGAAGGCGATCGAGAGGCCCGAGACCTCGAGCAGCGGCGCGAAGCGCGGCGCCGGGGTTCCGGAGCCATCCCCCGTGAGCGGGCGGGACGCGTCGCCCGTCGCCGGGCCGGCGGTGTCGCCGGACACCGGGCGCGCGGCCGCGGGAAGCGCGGCCGGGCCGCCGCCGGGCTCCCCGTTCGCCGTGGTCATGCCGATGTCGCCTCCCGCCGGACCTCGCCTCGCCCGTACCCTCGGACCATGCCCCAGCGGGGCGCGGGAGGGCAACGGCTTTCGTTCCGGTGGCGTTCAGGAAAGCTTCAGCGGCTTGGCGAAGGTCACGAGGGCGGGCGGCGCGCCCGACCACGCCTCGTAGAGCCGCCGGGCCGGCGCGTTGGCGGCGAGGGTCGCGATCTCCATGCGCCGGATCCCCCGCGCCGCGAAGCGCGCCTCCGCCTCGGCCAGCATCGCGCGCGCGAGCCCGAGGCGCCGCCGCCCCGGCGCGACGTAGAGGTCCGAGACCTCCGCGTGCGGCCGGTTCTCGGGCAGGACCCAGGGCCCCTCGTCCTTCAGTCCCGCGATGAGAAGGCCGACGGGCGCCGGCTCCGGCGGCGCTTCGGCGAGAAGGACGAGCCCGCCCTCGCCCGCCCAGGCCAGAAGCGCGTCGACATGCGCGTCGGTCGCCTCCGGCGGCGCGCGGTTCGCCTCGAGGTCGCGCTCCTCGGCCTGAAGGGCGCGGAACAATACCCGAACGGCGCCCCTGTCCGCCGGCGCCGCGTCCCGCAGGATCACGCCGGGCCCGCCACCTCGTCCAGCGCCCGCTCCAGCATCGCGAGCTCCCGCGGGCCGGAGAAACGGTGGTCCGAGCCCTTCGAGAGCAGCAGACGGATGTCCGGTCCCTCGGCATGCGCCAGCAGCGTCAACGCCTTCTCCTGCGGCACGTCGGCGTCGGCGGTGCCCTGCAGCATCCTGACGGGAAACGGAAGTTCCAGCGGCTCCCGGAGCACGAGATGCTCGCGCCCGTCCTCGATCAGCCGACGCGTGATCACATAGGGCTCGTCCGAATACTCGGACGGGAGCGGCAGGCGGCCGGTGTCCAGCAGCTCGGCCCGCTGCGCCTCGGAGAAGGCCGGCCACATCGAATCCTCGGTGAAGTCCGGCGCCGCGGCCACCGTGACGAGACCGGCCAGCCGCTCCGGCCGCCGCTTTGCGAGCAGAAGCGCGATCCAGCCGCCCATCGAGGAGCCGACGAGCACCTGCGGCCCTTGCGTCAATCGGTCCAGCGCGTCCGCGGCGTCCCGCGCCCAGGCGCCGATGCAGCCGTCGGCCTCGAAGTCGCCGGAGCTGGCGCCGTGGCCAGTGTAGTCGAAACGCAGAAAGGCGAGGCCCCGCGCGCGGCAGGCGGCCTCGAGATGCGTCGCCTTGGTTCCGGTCATGTCGGACCGGAAGCCGCCGAGGAACACGACCCCCGGACGCGCGGCGCCCTCGTCGCGCGCGGGCGTCCTGTGGTAGGCGAGACGACGGCCGTCCTCGAGCGCGAGGACGTCGGGGGCTTGAGGATCGGTCATGGAGTCCATCGCGGGCGCTTCGGGATCGGCGCAGGGTAACGGCATGCGCGCCGATGTCGAGCGGGCGCCGACGGTGCTGCAGCTGACGCCGACGCTGGAGTCGGGCGGGGTGGAGCGCGGGACGGTCGACGTCGCCGCCGCGCTGGCCGCCGCCGGCGGCACGGCGCTGGTGGCGAGCGCGGGCGGGCGCATGGAGCCGGCGCTGGCGCGGGCCGGCGGTCGGCTGATCCGCCTTCCCGTCGGCGCGAAGGCCCCTTGGGCGATCCGGCGCAACGCCCGGCGGCTGGCGGAGATCGTGGCGGCGGAGGGGGTCGACGTGATCCACGCGCGCAGCCGCGCGCCGGCCTGGGCCGGCTGGCTCGCGGCGCGGGCGACGGGCGCGGCCTTCGTCACCACCTGGCACGGCGTCTACCGCGAGAACGCGCCCCTGAAGCGGCTCTACAACGGCGTGATGGCGAAGGGGCGGCCGGTGATCGCGGTCTCCGACTTCATCGCGGAGCATGTGAGGGTCCGGCATCCGGAAGCGGAGATCGTGACGATCCCGCGCGGCGTCGACCTCGCGCGGTTCTCGCCCGAGGCCGTGTCGGGCGCTCGGACCGCGGCGTTGGCGGAGCGCTGGGGACTGGTGGAAAGCCCGCGTCCGGTGGTGCTGCTGCCGGGACGGCTGACGCGCTGGAAGGGCCAGGCCGTCTTCGTCGAGGCCGCGGCGCGGCTGCGCGAGATCCGCGGGGCCGAGGACTTCAGCTTCCTGATGGTGGGCGGCGAGATCGATGGCGCCTTCGGGCGGGAGCTGTCGGCCGCGATCCGGCGCGCCGGTCTCGGCGGCTGCGTGGCCCTCGCCGGGCATTGCGACGACATGCCGGCGGCCCTGAAGCTGGCCTCGGTCGTGGTCTCGGCCTCGTTGGAGCCGGAGGCGTTCGGGAGGGTGGCGGCCGAGGGTTCCGCGATGGGTCGGCCGGTGGTGGCGACCGATCACGGCGGGGCGCGGGAGACGGTGGCGGACGGCGCGACCGGCTTCCTCGTGCGGCCCGGCGACGCGGCCGCGCTGGCGGCGGGCGTCGAGCGGGCGCTGAGCCTCGACGAGAGCGCGGCGGCGCACATGGCCTCGGCCGGGCGGGGGCGGGTGCGCCAGCGCTTTTCTCTGGAGGCGATGACGGGGGCGACGCTGGAGGTCTACCGCCGCGCGGCGGCGTCGGCCCGGCGGGCGTGACCGCGCCGCGCCCCGGACGGGGCGCGGCGCGAGCGCCTCAGAAGCGCAGGTTTATCCAGCCATAGCCGCCGGCGCCCTGCACTCCGGCCTGATCCTCGCCGTACTGCAGGGCGCCGTGGAGGGTGACGCCCGGGGCGAGGTCGTAGCCGGCGCCGAGATGATAGAACCGCTCGTCGCCGCCGCGCTCGAAGTCGGACCAGACGGCGCCGCCGCCGAAGCTCCAGGGGCCGTTCTCGTACATCGCGCCGCCCGAGCGGCGGTCGACCTCGAAGGATCCGAACTCGTCCTCGACGTTCCAGAAGCCTGCGACGGTGACGTGGCCGTAGCCGACCTCGGCCCCGGCATGGGCGAAGTCCTCTTCGTCGTTGAACATGTAGCCTCCGCCGACCCGGATGGAGACTTCGGCGACCTCGCCCGACCAGGCGCCGCCGAAGGCGAACTGGTCTCCGAGCGGCGGGTTCGAGACGGACATGACGTTGGTGTCGTTCGCGCCGTCCGCCCCGACCCGCGGCTGCCAGCTCGCGCCGACCTCGAAGCCGAAGGCCTCGATCCAGTAGCGGACGCCGAGGCTGTCGTCCTCTCCGATGAAACCGCCGGGCTCGCCCGGCAGGTTCGCGCCGCCGTCGTAGTCGTAGTAGTTGGCCCACGAGCCGGAGGGTTTCACGACGCCGACGCCTCCCTGCTCGTTCAGAGCGGTGTCGGCGCCGCCTATGAGGAGGTTGCCGAAGGCGCCGCCCACCGACACCCAGTTCTCGTCGATCCGGTCGCCGGAGGTGTGGCCCTCGATCTCGACCTGCGCGCGGAAGGTCAGACCGTTGTCGCTCGTGCCGCGGACCTTGAAGTGGATCTCGCCCTCGCGGAACACGCCGAGATCCGCCTCGCGGCCGACCCGGTCGGCGTAGCCGGCCCCGGCGTTGAGAAAGCCGCCGACGGAGACCGTGACGGGCTCTGCCGCCGAGGCGGGCGGGGCGGCGGCCGCGAGCAGGGCGGCGGGAAAGGCGGCGGTCGCGTGGCGCATGGCGGAGCCTCCGGCGTCGTCGGTCTGGCGGGCGGCGAGTCATATGAAGGATGCATGATGTATCAGCCGAACGCGACACTTGAGTGTCGGCGCCGGCATCCGCGACCATCGCGCGCGGCGCCCGTCCCGGCCGCGCTTCGCTTGACAGCCCGCCCCCTCCGCCTACGGTGCGCCGTCGTCGGCGGGGAGGGCTCCGCGGGCCGCCCCATGCATGGAGAGAGTCGATGTCCGACGCGTCCGTCGCCCGTCCCGAAGCCGAAGACGGCGGGGCCCGGCAGGTCACGGTGACCCTGCCGGACGGCGCGACGCGGACCTATCCGGCCGGCGTGACCGGCGCGGACGTCGCCGCCGACATCTCCAAGTCGCTCGCCAAGGCGGCGATCGCGGCGAAGCACGACGGCCGGCTCGTCGATCTGACCCGGCCGATCGAGCGGGACGTGGAACTCGCCCTCGTCACCATGCGCGACAAGCCGGAGGCGGAGGAGCTGGTGCGCCACGACCTCGCGCACATCATGGCGCGGGCGGTGCAGGAGATCTGGCCGGACGTGAAGGTCACCATCGGCCCGGTGATCGAGAACGGCTGGTATTACGACTTCGATCGCAAGGAGCCGTTCTCGACCGAGGATCTGGAGCGGATCGAGGCGAAGATGCGCGAGATCGTCGCGCTGAAGGATCCGGTCACGACCGAGGTCTGGGACCGCGACGCCGCGATCCGGCATTACGAGGAGACCGGCGAGCCCTACAAGATCGAGCTGGTGCAGGCGATCCCGGCGGGCGAGCCGATCCGGATGTATTGGCACGGCTGGTGGCAGGACCTCTGCCGCGGGCCGCATCTGGTGCATACCGGGCAGGCG
>Ga0102943_1001588_pt1 | contig 14012 bp, 12 predicted proteins | sample SalPonC_black_MG_FD_78174 | JGI IMG/M metagenome (GOLD analysis project Ga0102943, IMG submission 78174) | Salt pond soil microbial communities from South San Francisco under conditions of wetland restoration - Salt Pond MetaG... | ecosystem: Environmental > Aquatic > Marine > Intertidal zone >...
AGGAATTGAGATTAGGCTGCGACGTGAGTCCCGAGAGCGAAGAGACGGCCAGGTCCACCACATCGACACCGGCCTCGGCCGCCTTGATAATGGAGGCTCCGGCGATGCCCGAGGAGTCGTGGGTGTGCAAGTGCACCGGGATCCCAATTTCGCTGCGGAGGGTTTTGATCAACTTGTAGGCGGCATGCGGCGTGCAGAGCCCGGACATGTCCTTGAGCGCCAGAATGTGCGCGCCCATGCTCTCCAGCTCCTTCGCCATCTTGACGTAGTATTCCAGCGAATACTTGTCGCGCTTCGGATCGAGGATGTCGCCGGTGTAGCAGATGGTGCCCTCGCAGACCGAGTTGGTGTGCTTGCGGATCGACTCCATCGCCACCTTGAGATTGGGCAGGTAATTGAGCGAGTCGAAGACCCGGAAGATATCCATGCCCGACTCGGCGGAGTGCTTGACGAACTCGCGGATCACATTGTCGGGGTAGTTGGAGTAGCCCACCCCGTTGGCTCCGCGGAGGAGCATCTGGAAACAGATGTTGGGAATCCTCTCCCGCAGACGGCGGAGACGCTTGAAGGGATTCTCGCGCAGGAAGCGCATGGAGGTGTCGAAGGTCGCCCCACCCCAGCATTCAAGTGAGTAGAGATCCGCCGCACGGTGGGCGATGGCATCGGCTACCTTGAGTTGGTCGTAGCTGCGCATGCGTGCGGCGAGCAGCGACTGGTGGGCGTCACGCATGGTGGTGTCGGTCACCAGCAGCTTCGTCTGCTTACGGGTCCACTCGGCGAATTTTTCCGGGCCGTGCTGCTCGAGGTAGTCCTTGGTCCCCTTGGGCAGGCCGTGGCGATGGTCGTATTTCGGCACGATCACCGGCAGGTCCATCGCCGGCACGGGGCGGCCTTTGACCTGGTCGTTGCCGTTGACGATGGTGTCGCCGAGGAGCTTGAGCAGCTTGGTGGCGCGGTCGCGGCGGCGCTTGAAATTAAACAGCTCCTTCGAGGTGTCGATCAAGGTGGTGGTGGCTTTACCCGAAACGAAGATCGGGTGGTTGATCACGTTCTCGATGAAAGGGATGTTCGTCTTCACTCCGCGGATGCGCATCTCGCGGAGGGCGCGGTCCATGCGCTGGATGGCGAGATCGAAAGTGCGGGCCGAGGCCGTCAGTTTGACCAGCAGGGAATCGTAATAGGGCGTGATGACCGCGCCGGTATCGCCCATGGCCCCGTCCAGACGAATGCCGAAGCCGGCGGCCGAGCGGTAGTTGACGATCTTCCCGTAGTCGGGCGCGAAGTTGCTCTCCGGATCCTCGGTGGTGATACGGGCCTGGATGGCAACGCCGTTGCGGGCGATATTTTCCTGTCGGGGAATGCCCACCTCCTCGCCGTGCAGGCTGTGGCCCTGGGCCACCAAAATCTGGCTGCGCACGATATCGATCCCGGTGATCACTTCGGTCACCGTATGCTCGACCTGGATACGCGGGTTCATCTCGATGAAGAACCATTCGTCGGTCTCGAGGTCGTAGAGGAATTCGACGGTGCCGGCGCTGTAGTAGCCGATGGACTTGGCGATCTGGACGGCCGCGTTACACAAGTCCGCGCGCACCTCATCGGGCAGGCCGATCGACGGGGCGATCTCCACCACCTTCTGGTGGCGGCGCTGCACGGAGCAATCCCGCTCGTGGAGGTGCACGACATTGCCCTGCCGGTCGCCAAGAATCTGCACCTCGATGTGCTTGGCCTTCTCGATATAGCGCTCCAGGAAAACCGCCGAGTTACCGAAAGCGCGCTCCGCCTCGCCTTGCGCCTCCTCCAGGGAGGACTTCAAATCCTTGGGATCTTTGACCACCCGCATACCGCGACCGCCGCCACCGAAGGCCGCCTTGATGATGAGGGGGAAGCCGATTTTCTTGGCCGTCTTGAGTGCTTTGGCCGGATCGCTGATCGGATCGGGCGTGCCCGGGAGCGTGGGCACTCCCGCCTGGTCGGCGATCTTGCGCGCCTCGATCTTGTCGCCCATCCGGGAGAGCAGCTCCGCGCTCGGGCCGACAAAGGTGATCCCGTTTTCCTCGCAGGCTTTGGCGAAGCCGGCGTTTTCCGAGAGGAAGCCGTAGCCGGGGTGGATCAGATCGACCTGCTTGTCCTTGGCCAGATCGATGATGCTCTCGATATCGAGGTAGGCCGCAACCGGGCCTTTGCCCTCCCCAACGAGGTAAGATTCGTCCGCCTTGAAGCGGTGGACCCCGAAGCGGTCCTCGTTGGCGTAAATGGAAACCGTGCGGCAGCCCAGCTCCGTGGCGGAGCGAAAAATACGGACGGCGATTTCACTTCGATTGGCAGCAAGAAGCTTTGTCATGGGTAGGTCGTATTGAGGTAGAATATAAGGGTAGTTGAGTGGGAAAAATGGGGGCGCGAATTATACTGTCAATGGCAACAAGCTTTGAGCCAGCGGGCGGCTGACTACCGCTCAAAAAGGTTGTCCAGCGCGAGCTTGTTCTTTTTTCGATAGATGTAGAAATCCCGATCAATGCTGATGACTTTGCTGATTCGCTCCCTTTCTGCGATACGCATTAGCGATGCGTCGGCAAAATCCATTGGCAGGTCGGAGTATTTCTCTGTTAATTCGCAAATACGCCCGAGGTCTTCACTCCTGATTTGATGGATTTGTATTCCCCCTGCCCGCACCCAATTTAAAAAATCGAGTTGTGCGTTAACGGAAAAATCAAGAAGGTGGGTCACCTCGGTTAGAACAGCGATCGTGCTGTGGAGGGTGCCGATGTAATTACGGAGAAAATCACAAACCGGTTCGTAGAATACATCGTCCCGATCAAAGAGAGCGATGAGTGGTCCGGAATCAATGATGGCTCGTTTTCCCACGAAGCTTCTCCTTGAGTTTCGCTTTACGCGTGGCAGCAAGGTTGCCCCGCCCACTGCCGACCCGACCGAAGCGCTCGCGCCCGAGTTGCCAGGGAGTGGCCTGGCGCGACTCCTCCTTTAGGCGCTCGTCAATTAAATTACGGAGAAATTCAGACTTATTCATGCCTTGCGCCGCCGCAGTTTGCTTGAGTGCCTGTTCTGTCTGTCGGTCAAGTCGAATGGATAACATGTGTCATACATTATGTATGACACATAGTATGTCAAACTGCAAAGAATGTCGCCTGCTTCAGCTTGGGGCACTGTCCTGAGGAATTCCGTGGGCGATTTGCCCCTAGTATTCCCGAGAAATCCCATGGGCGACTTTCCCGTTTCCGGAAAGCAGGACCGCCACCGGACGGGTATGAGGGAAATAAGAGCAGACGATCATCATGATCACCGTGATCGGCACGCAGAGGAACATGCCGGGGATGCCCCAGATAGAGCCCCAAAGGCCCAGGGAAAGCAGGATCACGATGGGACTGAGGTTGAGCCGGTTGCCCATGAGCTTGGGCTCGATCAGGCTGCCGATACAGAACTGGATGGCGCTCAGGATCGAGATGGTGATGATAAACGGCCCCAGGGTGTCGAACTGGATTAAGGTCAATACCGAGGGAAAAGCCGTGGCAATGATCGACCCGATCGTCGGGATGAAGTTGAGCAGGAAAATAAGCACCGCCCAGAAGCTGGCGAAGTCGACTCCCACGAAATGCAGCACCCCAAAACTGAGTATGCCCGTCATGGCGCTGGTGAGCACCTTGATCGCGACATACAAGCGAATATCCTGCCGCATCTTATCGATCATCTCGAAGGCGTCTTTCTGCTTCGAACGATCCTGGATGATCGCCTTTATTTTATCCGCAAAGGTCCGCTGTTCCAAAAGCAGAAAGATAAGATAGACGATAATAATGCCCGTGTTACTGACCAGTGAACGCACGGTCCTTCCGAAATTCTGCAGGTAGGCACCGAGATCAATCTCATTGATCACTTCCTGTAGATTCGGCACTTCCTCGACCCCGACCGCAGTGTATCCTTTTTCGATAAGCGCTTCCAGATTGTCCTGATAGGCCGGTGCCTCACGAATCACGCTGGCGATATTTACCGTGATCAAATTGATGATAAAACTGATCCCGAGCAAAATTACGCCGACTGCGATCAGCATCGAGAGCGCCTTGGGCAAACCAATACCCCGCACCTTAATCGTCGAGATTCCGTGAGCCAGGATGCTGATCAAATAGGCGATGGCCCCGGCGATGACGAGCGGCAACAACAGGTTCTGGCCAATGTAGAGCACATAAAAGCTCAGAATAACGATAATCATCGCAAAGGCCGCTCGTTGTAAGTTCATGCGAGGCAGCTTGGGGATTGAAAACTGGATTGTCGAACTGTTTGGTCAAGCATCACAAAAGTAGAGGCATCCGCTTATGCCAGAAAACCTGTCAGGACTCATAAGCCCTTCAGTAAAGCGAGTGAGGAAGCCCCCGGTGAGGGTCTCCCTCTGCCGAATTTCGGTGCCCGATACTATTGGCACTTGAGTTGGCTTGAGCATGCGATCCTGACGAACTCACGCTACACACTGGCATCCGCAAGCGGAGCCTCTCCAGGCAAAGCCCGGAGCCATCCGTAGCCGGGACGCGAGAGCGACGTGGATGCCTAAACCTGCGCCGGATCGACGAACTCGAGCGAGCCGTCGTCCTTGAGGCGGCGGTAGTAGCAACCGCTGCGCGCCACGCCGTCTTTGTTCTTGGTGTGACAGGCCCCCTTCCCCGCGGGCGTGACCTTGTAGAGGATCGAGTTCTGCTCGCAGTTCACCCGGATCTCCTCGATCTTCAGGTAGTCGCCGCTGGTCTTGCCCTTGATCCAGAGTTCGTTGCGGCTGGTGCTCCAAAAAGTGGCCATGCCGGTCTCGCGCGTGGTATCGAGTGCGAGTTGATTGGCGTAGCCGACGATCAGCACTTCGCCGGTCATCGCGTCCTGAGCGATCGCCGGGAGCACATCGGACTCGCAGCCCGCGACCTTGCGCAGCTTGGTGAAATCCAGATCCAGGGTCGAACCTTCTTCCAATTCTTTGTCAGACATAGGGTGCAGTAAAAAATTTCACTCCAGCGAGTCGAGTTTTGAATATAAGAAACAGGCGAGATGCCTGTTCTACTACCTGGCACAGGCGTCTGGCCTGTGTGCGGAAGGAATCCACCAGGGTGCAATTAAAAGTGCGGGGTCAAATTTTGAAGGTCATACCCACCAGAGACCGCACCTAAAGGAGCGGCCCTACGTAGGCGGCTTCCTTTAGGTGGCCGCCTCCACGCTGTAAAAATTGCACCCAATCCACCATGACCACCGGTTTTTCCTTTTCATTCGAGGTCAGCCCTTCATCTTCGTCAGCTCAAATCATCTGAAAACCACACTCCATCCCGGAGGAACCATCATTGATTATGAACGCTGATATACTTCTCAAAGCCGCCACCGAATCCCGCGGGCTCGCCCTCGATGCCGTGCACGCCTGCAGCTCCGGCCACCTCGGGCTGCCGCTCGGTTGCGCCGAAATGGGCGCCGTCCTCTGGGGCGATGGCGGCCTGCGCTACAATCCGGAAGAGCCAAAGTGGCTGAACCGTGACCGTTTCATCCTTTCCGCGGGCCACGGCTCCATGTTCCTTTACAGCTGGCTGCACCTCGCGGGCTACGATCTTTCGCTGGAGGAGATCAAGAACTTCCGCCAGCTCGGCTCGGAGACGCCCGGCCACCCGGAATACGGCGATACCGCCGGTGTCGAAGCCACCACCGGCCCGCTCGGCCAGGGCGTGGGTAACGCGGTCGGCTATGCCCTCTCCGGCAAGCGCGCCGCCGCCAAGTTCAATACCGACGAGCACAAGATTTTCGACCACCACGTCATCGCCCTACACGGGGACGGCTGCTTCCAGGAAGGCGTTTCGCGCGAGGCCATTTCCTTCGCCGGGCACGTCGGGCTGGATAACCTCATCCTGATCTACGATGCCAACGACGTGACACTCGACGCCATGGCCATCCAGACCATGAGCGACAATGCCCAGAAATTTTACGAAGCCGAAGGCTTCGACACCTACCCGATCGACGGGCATGACATGAACGCCTTCGCCGACGCCCTGCAAAAGGCTAAAGACGACGACAACGGCAAGCCCAAGGTCATTATCGCCAAGACGGTGATCGGCAAGGGCATCCCCGAAGTCGAGGGCACCGCCAAGGGCCATGGCGAAGGCGGCGCGAAGTTTGCCGAGGGGGCACGCCAGGGCTACGGTCTGCCGGCCGACGAGCACTTCTACATCTCCGACGAGGTGAAAAACTACTTCGCCGAGCAAAAAGAAGTCGCGAAGAAAAACTACGCCGAGTGGGAAAAAACCTACGAGGCCTGGAAGCAGGCCAACCCGGAACTGGCCGCCGAGCTCGAGGCGGGCGTAAACGGCGAAATCCCCTCCGACTTGATGGACAAAATTCCCGAGTTCGAAGGCGACGACGCCAAAGGCGCGACCCGCGCCCTGGGCGGCAGCGTGATCAACGCCGTCGCCAAGGAAGTGCCACAGTTGGTCACCGGTTCCGCCGACCTTTTCGGTTCGACCAAGAACTACCTGAAGGACGAAGGCGACTTCTCCAAAGACAATCCGAGCGGCCGCAACATCTGGTTCGGCATCCGCGAGCACGGCATGGGCGCGATCTGCAACGGTATCGCCTACGACGGCATCTTCCGCGCCAGCGGGGCCACCTTCCTCGCTTTCGCCGACTACATGCGCGGCTCCATACGCCTCGCGGCGATCTCGAAGATTCCGACCATTTTTATCTTCACGCACGATTCGGTCGGTGTCGGTGAAGACGGCCCCACCCATCAGCCGGTGGAAACCGTCAGCAGCCTGCGCGTCATGCCGAATCTCGATGTGATCCGCCCCGGCGACGCCGAGGAAGTGGCCGGTGCCTGGGTGGCTGCCATGCAGCGCAAGGACGGACCGACCGCCCTCGTCTTCACCCGTCAGGGCGTGCCTGCGCAGGACAGCATTCCGGCCAAGGAACGCCGCGAAGGCGTGCTCAAGGGCGGCTATATCGCCAAGAAGGAAAGCGGCGACCTCAAGTTGATCCTGATGGCCACCGGCTCCGAGCTGCAGCACGCCATGGAAGCAGCCGAGCAACTCGGCGAGGGCGTCCGCGTGGTTTCGCTGCCCTGCTTCGAACGCTTCGAGCGCCAGTCCGCCGACTACATCGAGAGCGTGCTGCCGGGCAGCTGCACCGCCCGCGTCGCGGTCGAAGCCGGTGTCTCCAGCACATGGGGCAAATACGTCGGCCTGCAGGGCAAAACCGCCTGCATCGACCGCTTCGGCATGTCCGCTCCCGGCGGCACCGTGATGAAGGAACTCGGTATGACGGCCGACAATGTGGCGGCCGTCGCCAAGGAACTGCTCTAAGCCGGTCCTTCCTCTTCAAGCCAAAAGGAGATGCCGGGGCGTCAGCCATTCGGTCTGAGCTCATGGCCTGAGGCAAACGGAGCCCCTACGAGGATATGACCCTAACCCGAATGGCACTTAGTTAAGAGCTTTTCCGATAGTAGAAGCGTGCTTCCAGCCGCTTATTTTAAACTCTCAGCGGCAGGATGCCGCTGCCACCGTAGCTTAACTAAGTGCCATTCACCCTAACCCACCTTCACAGGCTTCAGATTCCAGATCTGGTCGGCGTATTGGCCGATAGTGCGGTCGGTGGAGAACTTGCCGACGCGGGCGGTGTTCATGATCGCCATTCTGGCCCAGCGCTTCTTGTCCTTGAATGCCTTGTCGACCTCTTCCTGGGCGCGGATATAGTCGGCATAGTCGGCCAGCACGAGGTAAGGATCCCCGCCTCCGAGCAGGCTTTCGGTGAGAAGCGAAAAGGCATCGTGCTCGCCCGGCGTGAAGTAGTCGGACTGCAACCAGTCGATCACCGACTTCAACTCCCAGTTGCTGTTGTAGTAATCGTAGGGGTTGTAGCCTTGTGCACGGGTGGCCTCGACCTCGTCGACCGTCTTGCCGAAGATGAATATATTTTCTTCACCGACTTCCTCCCGAATCTCGATATTGGCCCCGTCGAGCGTTCCGATGGTAAGGGCGCCGTTGAGAGCGAGCTTCATATTGCCGGTGCCGGAGGCCTCCTTGCCCGCGGTCGAGATTTGCTCGGAGAGGTCGGCGGCCGGGATCATCTTCTCGGCCATGGTCACCCGGTAGTTTTCCGGGAAGACGATCTTGATCTTACCGTTTACACGCGGGTCGTTGTTGACCTTCTCGGCCACCTTGTTGATGGCGCGGATGATATTCTTGGCCAAAGCATAACCCGGAGCGGCCTTGGCCCCGAAGACGAAGACGCGGGGCGCGATATCGTAATCGGCATCGTTGAGCAGCCGTCGGTAAAGCGTGAGAATGTGCAGCAGATTAAGGTGCTGGCGCTTGTATTCGTGCAGGCGCTTGATCTGCACATCAAAAAGTGCGTCCGGGTCGATCTCGACATTGCACGATTCTTTCACGAATTCGGCGAAGGCGACCTTGTTGGCCCGCTTGATCTCCATGAAACGCTTCTGGAACTTGCCGTCATCCGCCAGCTTGGAAAGGGCGTCGAGCTTACCGAGTTCCTTGGGCCAGTCCGGGCCGACCTGCTCGGTCACGAGTTCACTCAGGCCGGGATTGCAGGCCAGCAACCAGCGGCGCGGCGTGATGCCATTGGTCATATTGATGATTTTCTCCGGATAAAGGGCGTGGAAGTTCGAGAAGAGGTGCTTCTTCAGGAGGTCGGTGTGGAGTGCGGCCACGCCGTTGACCTTGCCCGAGGCGACCACTGAAAGATAGGCCATGCGGATCATTTTCGGTTCGCCTTCTTCGATGAGGGAGAGTTCGGCTTTCTTCCGGCCGTCGCCCGGCCACATGGCTTCGACCTCTTCTTCCAGGTAGCGCGAGTTGATCTCGTAGATGATTTCGAGGTGGCGCGGCAGCATGCGCTCGAAGAGCGGCACGCTCCACTTCTCCAACGCTTCCGGAAGCAGGGTGTGGTTGGTGTAGTTGAAGGTCTTGCGAACGATCGACCAGGCTTTGCCCCACTCCATGCGATGCTCGTCGATGAGCAGGCGCATCAGCTCGGGCACCGCGACGGCCGGGTGGGTGTCGTTGAGCTGAATGGTGTTGAACTCGGGGAACTCCTCCCAATTGTCGTGCCCGTCGAAGAAGCGGCGGATGATATCCTGAAGCGAGCAACTAACGAAGAAGTATTGTTGGGCCAGACGCAGTTCCTTGCCGCTTTCGGTGCTATCGTTGGGATATAGAACCTTGGAAATGGTTTCCCCCATCGCTTTTTCGCGAACGGCCTCGACGTAGCCGCCTTCGTTGAAGACGTTGAAATCAAATTCATGCGAGGCGCGGGACTCCCAGAGGCGGAGGAAGTTTACCGTCTCGGCACCATAGCCCACGATGGCCACGTCGAAAGGCATGCCTTCGAGGGTGTTGTAGTCGACCCACTCGGGGTGAAACTGACCCTTGTCGTCCATGCGGTGCTCGACCCGGCCATAAAGCTTCACCTCCTGGGCGTAATTGGGCCGCATGATTTCCCAGGGGCAGCCTTTTTCCTGCCAGGTATCGGGATGCTCGACCTGAAAGCCGTTCTTGAATTCCTGACGGAAGAGTCCGAACTCATAGTGAATCCCGTAGCCGATGGCCGGCAGGTCGAGGGTGGCCAGAGAATCGAGGAAGCAGGCCGCGAGTCGACCGAGACCGCCATTGCCGAGCCCCATATCGGGCTCCTCCTCGGCGATCGTATCGAAATCCTGACCGAGATCCTGCAGTGCGTCGCGGGTGGACTCGAAGAGGCCTGCATTATGCACGTTGTTCACCAGCAGTCGGCCCATCAAATACTCCAGGCTCAAGTAGTAAGCCCGGCGCACCTTTTGCTCATGGTGCACCTCCTGGGTCTTCATGAAGCGGTTGAGAATACGGTCGCGCACGGCGAGGCAGGTGGCGGTCCACCACTCGTCCTTTTGCGCACTCTCCGGATGACGGGCCAGCGTGTATTGCAGGTGGTTCAGAATCGACGCCTTCATCGTCTCCCGGTCCGTGCCGACGTCGAAACGCACCTTGGCATTTGCAGCCGCCTTGGCGACAGCCGTCGTTTTCTTTGCAGCGGTCTTTTTTTTCGCAGTTGTGCTCATAAAAATATTCCTTGTGTGTTGAAAAGTTCAGTTTTTGGGAAATGTGGGAAGACCCTTCCCCGACTTCCCAGCATTAGCCTGTTCTCCCTGTTGTGTGAAGAGTGAAAGCAGAGAAAAGGCCGATTCTGCCGATCCGTTGAATTTTAGGGAGGAAATTCCGGGAAGACCTGCGAGTAGATAATTCACGGAGCGCAGACTTGCAGTGGTTCCTGCGGGTGGAATCCGGCAAAATGCTTTAAATTATAAGTGAGGAGCTGGGTGCATTTGCCCTTGGTCGCGGCAATCAGATGAAGCGCATCATAGACCTGACCGCTCAGACGCCCCAGGTCGGCGCAGAGCCGGATAGCGTTCCGGTAGTCCTTCGCGCTTAGATTTACAACTTCCAGGCGATAGCTGAAATTCGCCTCGATCAGACGAGCCGCTTCGGCCCCTGAAATCTTCTGTGGCAGGGGAAGCGCGGTCAAGGTGGCGTAGCATTCCGCCAAGGTGTGCGTGCTGCAACATGGGCGCACGCCACTGTTAAGCTCCCGCACGAAGCGCGCGTGCGCGGCGGCGTGGTTGGCGAGTTGTTCCGTTACGACTGGAACGAGAACAGAGGTATCGAAGAACGCCCGGCTCATTCAGTCCGTTTCTTCAGATGGCATGGTTTGCAGTGAACGCAGATCACGTTGCTGGTTGATGAAAGCCGTCGAATCAATGGCCGAGACCCCCTCCACCTGTTGCACGAGCACTCCATCTTTCTCGACGAGGCAGCTCGACGTTTTAGGCAGGCGGAGACGCAGGCCATCGGGCTCAGCAGTGAGCTCGATCGTCGTGCCTGCAGAAAAGTGAAACTGCTCACGCAGGCGCTTCGGGACAACCAAACGACCTGCCCGATCAATGGTAATTTTCATAGCAAAATGGTAATTTTGCTGGCAGTCTGTTGTCAAACGTAGATTTCTGTCTCTCTGCATTTACTTTCTAGCACCTCGAACTGCGGGAAACAAGCCGCTCCCCATCCGAAAATTTTGTTTTTCGAGCAGTTCCAGACTGTTCTCACCTAAGCTCCAGCACTTTCTTGAGTGCATCTTCAATCTCGCCCAGATCTTCCGTGCTGGCTTGCCCGAGTTTGGACTGTAGCCGGTGTTTCGCGACGGCCCGGATCTGATCGACCACGGCCACCGGCTCTTTGCCCAAGCAATGCATCTGAATCGTGATGGGGGGATTGGCTTGCGCGGCCGTCGAGAGCGGAACCACCACGACGGTTCGGCGCAGTTCATTCAAGGTATCGTGCGTTAATACCAGACAGGGGCGTGTCTTTCTGATTTCCGAACCTTGGGCGGGGTCCAGACTGACCCACCAGATCTCACCACGCCGAATCGACTTGCCCTTCATGACGGCATTTCGTCTTCGAAGGATTGCCACTCGTCGATTTCCCGATTCAGGACATCGTCATCATTGGCTTTCACGCAGGCCTGCGCGAGGGCGTCGCTTTCTTTACGAAGCTCTTCTTCGATTAAGCGCGTTACCAGCCGCGAACGTTGGCGCGCCGGGACGGTCGCTTGAAAGCGTTTCGCCACCGGATCGGGAATGGAAAGTGTCATGCGCATAATGTGTATTATGCTTTATGACTTATGGCATATGTCAAGAACCGAAATGATTTGAACCCCGCTCGGCCATGACAAATAAGGTGCCCATGGCAAATCGAACATATTGCTTATACGACGAACGCTTTACCAACAATGCCGATGCTGAGGCGGTTTTTATGACGGTGGTGCGCGAGCGCGGCGAACGTCCCTTGGAGATCGGCGCGTTCCTGGTCGATCTCGGCTGTGTGGGGATCAAGGAAGCGTTTTACACTCGGGTCGAGCTTTTGGAGTTAGAGGAATTCAAGAACGACGCCTTTCCCTATGGCTACCGCGAGGAATCGGCGGCTTGGGGGCGGAAATTGGTCGAGGATGCGCAGGCCTATGCCAAATCGCTCGGACTGAAACCGCACCGTGACTGCAAAAAGGCGGCCCGTGTGCTCGGCGGGGTGCGGGCCTCGGATTGCGACGAGGGTTTCCACTTCGGAAAGGACGGCAAGCCATTCTATTTTCAAGGCGAGTGCGCACCACAGCCTCAAGCAACCGGCGAAAATGATACCTGCTCTGAGAACAGTCTGCGAATTGACCCTTGCCGATGACGAGTTGCATTTGGAAGCACGGGAACGGCTGGAAAGCCTGGAGAATCTATTTCGCGAGACATTGGGGCTCTCGACCGACGCTTACCTCGAAGCGGAGGCTCTCTTCGAACAGGCGCTCGACTGCTACGAGAACCAGGACTACGAACAAGCCGTCCGAGTCATCATCGAGAATCCCGGACGACTGCCGGATAGTGCCACCTCCCTCACCCTGCTCGGTGCGTCATACCGCAATTTAGAGCGATGGGAACTATCTCGTAGCGCGCTTGAAAAAGCTCTGGCCATCGAACCGGAGCACCCGACCGCCCGCATGAATTTGGTATTATTGGACAAGCAGGAAAAGGGGGAAGCCGTTGAATCCTCGATGATCGAGGAGTTCAAGCGCCTCTAATAAGTTCGCAGGTCGGGAAGTATTCGCTCAAAGAACCTCGAACTCCCGGAAACCAGCCACTCCCCGGTCAAAGGTTTGTGTTTTTTCATCCCTGTAGAGAACTTGTGCCACCTGTCCGCCGAAGCTTGCAGAGCGAAAGTGGAGCAAGGTCTACCGATATGACCGATAGGGAGCGCATCGACGGCACTAGCGTGCCATCGCTACAAGTTGAAAACGTGGAAAAACTTATTTGATGAGATACTGGCCATGCCTTACATAACTGAAAAACGTAAGGATTTATCAACTTTCTATCCTACCCGACCTCCACACAGGGCAATAGCGCGGCATCTTTCATTCCGTGAATGATTTTTTTATCGGCGGGACAGAAGGTCGCGAGCACCCCGTGTAAGTCGGCCCGCTGTTCTTTTTCGTCGACGAAATAATAGGGGCAGAGCCGCATCCGCCCCTGCATGGAGTGGGTGCTCCCGTCATCGCGGTAGACGGGATGGCTTAATCTGGTGGGCTTCTCGTAAGCTTGCAGAATATGCAGCGAGGTCTCCGACATGGCCACGGCCTGCTGGATGGCCTCCTCCCATTCGGTGCGGGAGCTGTCGCTGCCCAGGGTGACGCTGCGGGCACCCCAGGCGCTCTCGTGGAAGCCGCTGATCTTGATGATCAAATTCCGCTCCTTCTTGCCCGCCTCGATCAATTGATACCAGTCGTAGATCGGTTTGCCTCCGATGAAGGGGGCGTCCAGCACCGCATTGGGCGGCAGTTCGACAGGGTCCATCACCCATGTCTGAGGGATGACTTTTTTCAAAACCTTATAGGACTGCTTGGGGAGCGACTCTTTCCAATAGTCTTCGAGAATGTGATGATGGAAAAGCGCCAGAGCGAGCTTCTCCTCCTGAAAGTGACGCATCGGGGGCGTGAGGCTGAGCTGGGCCTCCTGCCGCGCCTTGAGCAGGAAGTGGGCGATGGAAACGTTCGCCATGTCGAAGAGTTCCCAGAAGCGGTAGATGACGTCCACCTTTTGCGGGTCGCCGTCGATATCCACACAGATCTCCTCCCCGAGCGGCATGACTGCGTCGGGATGAAAAACATGCACCCGGCGGCCGCGCTGCCGGAGCTGGGAGGCGAGCCATTCCATTTCCGGGCGGTAGGTCGCGGCTTCGTCGCTCACGAGGATGGCGATGTAGGGGGAAGTCACGGTGGGCGCCTTGGCGCAAAGCGCCCGGTAAAAAGCTTCGACCATGTCCTGATCGCCGGCACCGATCAGTGCGTCCCCGTGGATCTCCGCATAGAGGCGGTTGAGAAATGCGGTTAGCCCGATGCCGCCCGGCACGGAATCGATCTCGGTGAGGGCAAAACCGTCGTCGGTGATGAGCAGGTCCGGTCGAATG
>Ga0102943_1001592_pt1 | contig 13993 bp, 14 predicted proteins | sample SalPonC_black_MG_FD_78174 | JGI IMG/M metagenome (GOLD analysis project Ga0102943, IMG submission 78174) | Salt pond soil microbial communities from South San Francisco under conditions of wetland restoration - Salt Pond MetaG... | ecosystem: Environmental > Aquatic > Marine > Intertidal zone >...
AAGAGGGTTATGCTATTTGCGAAGGAACATCTATGACACTCAGAACAGGATACTACGATAAAGATGGTAATGTAATTACTAATAATCCAACATCTGTAGGATGGTATCGAGACGACATGAATACTGCCGTTTCTTCAAGTTTCACTTTGAGTACTTTCAATCAATCAGGTACTTACTTTGCACAAGTACAGGATGGTAAGTGTAAATACTTAACCGATAGTGTTGTTATTGAAGTTTTAGAAAAACCTGAAAAACCAACCATTACAGCTTCCGGAGAAACTACATTCTGTGGTGACGAAACAGTTACATTAACTGCAAACGAAGATTATCCATACTACAGATGGTATGGTGGTAACGCGGGTACTTCAATAATGAGTGGTTCTTCACAAAGTATCGATGTAGGAAGTGATGGTATATACCGTGTGGTAGCATCTAACTATCCTATCGAGCAGTCTTGTTTGTCACCAAAATCCGATCCTATAAAAGTTAATGTAATGGAAACACCAAATACATATATTTATCACAATGCAGGAGGAACAGAGCTTGATGAAGATAATTTTGTATCGTGTGGCGAGAATGTAAGGCTTAGGGTTAGTAGCCCAACATCCACTTATAGCTGGATGGTTGATGGAGTAGCCATGACCTCAAACTATAGTTCAAATGAGATTGTAGCTTCACGAACAGGATACTACAAAGTAAGAACTATTCAGGAAGAGAATGGGGTTACTTGTATCAATACTACCGACAGCATTTATGTAAATGTTACCGAAGGTGTTGATCGTCCAACATTAACCCTTGATGGAGATGCAGAATTCTGTGCCGGAGAAGGCAACGCTACCCTCGTAGCTCCTGAAGGATATGCCGGATACTGGTGGGAAGGTGACAACTCAATGCCCGACTACGAAGTAGCAGCTAACACCCAGGAGGTAACAGAATCTGGTGATTATTATGTAGCTGTTGTTGACGATAACGGATGTATTAGTGAATATTCTAAGTCTATTCAGGTTACAGTTGTTCCAAAACCTGATAACTATGGTTATTATGAAACTACAGCAGACAGACTTTGTGGTGAACAGGAAGCAGTTATCCGTATAGAAGGTATTGATAATGACAGAGCATATGTTTACCAGCTAATTGATATGGCAACAGGATTACCATCTGGTGAACCCGCTATGCTTACAACAAGTTCAGGTAGCTATTTTGTTGAGCTGGTATCTGACCCAATTAGTGAAGACACTGAATTTGGTGTTTTAGTATCTGATCCTGATTTCGATGGTTGCGAAACCATGCTTCAGGCTACTGAGATGATTTGGGTAAACACCGCCGAAATTGAAGTGATAGGTAACCGGCTTTATGCCAATGATAATGCTAATGCTTACCAGTGGTACCGTAACGACAATCCAATTATGGGTAATCGTGGAACAAACCGCTGGATTGAAGTAATGGATGATGCAGACTATAAAGTGGAAGTTACTTTTGGTGCAGCATGTACATTAATGTCTACTACTGTATCGGGTAAAGGTACTACAGGTATTAATGACCCATTATCTGAAAACAATATTCAGCTTTATCCTAACCCTGTTAAAGATAAGATGTCATTAGAAATGACTAATATCTATACCGGCGAATTATCCATTAAAGTGGTTAATGTATCCGGACAGGTAATTATCGAGCATGTTGTAGATAAAACCAGTCAATACTTGAAATCTGAAATTAATATGCAGGATTTAACCAATGGAGTTTATTTCATCCATATTGTTTCAGAGGATAACAAGGTAGTGAAAAGTATTATTAAACAATAACCCTTAAGCATAACAATTATGAAGAATATTAATAAGATAATCATAGTAGTTTTTATAGCAGTCGCTTTTTTAAGCGGCTGCAATGAACCCTCAGATCCAGAACTTCAGGTTATGGCTGTAGGGGAATGGTACCTCTCCGACCTGTTAGTGGGTGATCAAGAGATTTTAGATTATTCAACAGAATTTGAGCTAACTCTTAATGATGATGAAACCTGTGTTTTTATCAATCATGACGGGATTGGATTTGCCGGAACCTGGAGCGTTGATGAGCAAAATTCTACGCTGCAGCTAACCCCTTTTAACGAGGAAGTAGCAGCTGTTGATTTTGCTATCCTGTATCTGAGACCCGACAAAATGAGTATTCAAAGAACTGTTACCAGTGGGTTAGTGGGTACTATAACCTACACGTATATTCTGGAAAAATAGTTTTGGTGAGTAATTTACTATTGCTCTAATTAGTTCAAGACTGCTGCTCTAAAAAAGCAGCAGTCTTTTTTTTATCACCAAAAATACCGGCTGCAAGCCGGCGAACCTTTATTTTTAAAGTAATATCCAGTCAGGTATTTGCGAAGAAAACTAAAGGCAAACAGGCGTTTGAAATACCTATAAATTTCCAACGTCCAAAGGACTTGGAAATATTAAGTAAAATTGTTTTTAAGTTACGGATATTCGAAGTTCTAAGGACTTTTAGGTTTATTATTAATACACCGGCTGGAAGCCGGCGATCCTTTTTTAATCCGAAAGTTGCTTAAGAGTTTGTTCCCGCAGGTTTAAACAGCCGCATGCATCTATTCCTGTTTTGACTGCTATTTTATATATTGATAGGGTTAACAACTAATTATTTGAAGGATCATAAAGAGGTAACGTAAACGTAATGGTAGTTCCTTTATTAATCTTACTATCCATAAAAATTTCCCCATGGTTTATTTCAATAAACTCTTTACAGAAAAATAGCCCCAACCCTTTGCCTGTTTCTCCTTTGGTTCCATTTCCATTTCCGTTGGCAATCTCAAATACCTTTTCTTTGTGCTTATCTTTGATACCAACCCCTGTATCCTTAACCCACAATTGTGCTTTTTTATTTTTTACAGAGGCTCCGAGATAAACTTTCCCGTTTTCGGGGGTAAACTTTATGGCATTGTTTAACAAATTCCGAATAACCGTATGAATCATATTTTTATCGGCAAAAATTAAAATATCCTCTTTCGTCTCATCAATTAATTCAATTTTTTTAAGCTCAGCCGATGACTGATAAAGCTCTACAGCCTCAGAAATCAATCCTTTTACATGTAGCATTTGCGGGTTGTAGGGGATTTTTCCCTGCTGGCTTAATGCCCAGTTTAAAAGATTGTCGATTAATGTTAGCAAATTGGTAACCGACAAATCAAGGGTATTCGATAATTTTTTTAATGATTCGTAGTCTTTCTCTTCAATCCAAATAGGTATTAGTTGTGCAATACTATCGATAGAAATTAACGGGCTCCGCAAATCGTGGGCAATAATTTGAAAAAGTTTATCTTTCGTTTTATTTGCTTCGAGTAATTCATTGTTTTGTTTGGCAATTTCAATCTGTTGATTGCTAATTTTTTTATTTTGTGATGATAATAATTGATTGATTCTTTTTCGCTTTTTACTCTCATTCCAAAAATAAATAATTAACCCTATCGCTAAAATAATGGCTACAAATAATACAGCTCGTTGAAATTTTGCCTGCTTATTTTCTATTTTATTTTTCGCAAGTTGTGCCTGCTGTAAATCTTTTTCTCTTTTAAGTAAAGTTATTTCCTGCTCCCGTTGTTTCGCTTCATATTTCTTTTCCAGTTCAACTATTTGGGCTTTTCGATTCAGGCTAAAAACGCTGTCCTCGTAATAAACATAATCTTTTAAATACTGTAGTGCCTTTTCAGCATTTCCTAATGTATCATATACATTAAAAAGGTTCCTGGATAACCGATGCTGTTTCCTGATATCCTTTATTTCTTTGGCAAAGGTATAGCTTTCCTCGAGATATTTAATTCCTTTTTTTAAATCTCCTACTTTAATATACGTATTTCCCAAACACTGAATAGAATATACCATGAGTCCTTTAGCCCCCACCTGCGTCCCTAACTCAATAGCTTTTCTGGCATATTTTTTGGCATCATCAAATCGTTCTAATTGTTCGCTGTTGGCTGCTAAATTATGATACAACAAAAAACGATCGTACCTATTCGATTCGTCTTGCAAAGAATGCATAGCCTTTAAATAATATTCGTTCGATTTTTGATAATATTGCGGGTCAGAATCTATATATGCAAATTTTTTATAAACATTCCCTATATTCATATATGCATAATTCACCCCTTTTGTTATACCTGATTTGTCTCGTAATTCAAGATTTTTTTGATAATAACTCAATGCTTCCTCAAATCTCCCCAAATCATAATACAAAACTCCCAAATTATTATATAAAGTAAGTGTTTTTAACGTATCATTAAAACGTTTAAAGATTTCTAACGCTTCTAAAAAACAATCTATTGATTTATCAAAACCTCCAAAACGTTTGTAAACATTCCCTAATCGGTTTAGATTAATCGCACGCTCATAATCCAATGCCAGGCTATCGAAAATAGCCAGTGATTTAGTATAATAAAAAAGGGCAGAATCGTATTCAGACTTATACTTATAAACAACGCCTAACTGGCTTAATGCCGAAGCATACCCAATAGTATAATCAATATCGCGGGCAATCCGAAGTGCTTCCCGGACAATAACATAGGCTGAATCGGTATTATATTTATAGGTCTTATAAGATAAATCAGTAAGTTGGTCTACCTTAACAGAATCATCGGCCAAACTATAAACAGCCTTTTTAAGACTATCCAGATTAGAACAATACGATTCCTTCTCGGGAAAAACTCCCAAAACTATCTGAATAATAAATAACAGGTACCATCTTTTCATTTTAACCAAAAGAATTAATCACCCTCTCCATTTCCTATTCCTGTTTGTCCTTCTCCATCCGGGTCACCATTTTTTAACGTATTATCGTAATTTTTAACTATAATTTTTATTTTTTCAAGCTCTTCAATCTTAGCCGGAGTTAATTCAATCTTAAACTCTTCTGTTTTTTCTTTATTTGCTATGTTTTCATCCTGTTTTTCACGGAGTTTAATCCTAACCTCCCAGCATTTACCGGTAAATCCCTGTTCTATAGTTTCTTTATAGCAATTTCCGGGCATTTTTACCAAAACTTCTAAACGATAATCAGTAGTACCTTTTTTATAGAATAAATTAAAATAGGGATAGTATAATTTCATGGCAGGAATATTTAATAGATAAACGCTGCTTAAAGATAATATAAAATTTATTGATTCCAATTTACAGAAACAAAAAAACAATCCTTACTTATTGATTTTTAACTCAATATCTGCCGCTGCCACTCAAAAAGAGCAACGGCCAATGCATGAGAAACATTTAACGAGGAGTTATTACCTAACATCGGAATATGTATAATCATCCTGCACTTATTCAGTATTGAATGATTAATACCTGAAATTTCATTTCCGACAAATAAAGCAATTTTTTTTGGTAACCGGGTTTGAAAAATGTTTTCAGAATCGTTTGCCGTTTCAACAGCTACCCAATGGTAATCCGGAGAGATAAAATTTTCAAAAGTATCGGGTGTACAAAATTTAAATGGAACGGAATCAAAACTCGTGGAGGCCGTTTTTTTCACTTTCGACATGCGAATATTTTCCATGCTGGTAACAAATAGTACCTGTTGACACCCTGTATTATCCGCCAATCGGATTATATTGCCCATATTTTCGGGTGTTTTTATCTGATACCCTACAATTATTGGAGGGGAAATATGCTGTGGGTAGCCGATATTATGAAACAATTTTGAAGATTCCAATGTACGCTTACCCATTACTAATCAGAAATTATCAGGTCCATCTTTATATCATGCTGGTCGGCAGGAACGGTATCGAGCCATTGAAAATCAAAACATACCCCAACTTTTAGCGCTTGGGTAGTTTGTAGTAACTTATCATAATACGCTTTCCCCCGCCCTAATCGATTATTTTGTTTATCAAAAGCTACTCCGGGCACAATAATCAAATCTATTTTATCTAAAGCACCTTTATATAATGTTTTAGGTTCTTTAATCCCAAAAGCAGCACCCTCCGCCATGTCATCCAAGCCTTTAAATACCCGGAGTTCTAATTCATCTCCTTTAACCGAAGGTAAGATGATTGTTTTGCGCTGATACCATGTTAAAACAAAATCGTGGGTAAATACCTCGTCATCCATCGACCAGTAAGCCATTATGGTATGGGCTTGCTGAAATTGATTCAATTGCTCAATTTGCTCAAATATTATTTTTGATTTAGCCTTCTTTTCTTCGAGCGAATATTGTTTTTTAAGCTGCTTAATTTTCTTTCGAACTACCTTTTTTTGTTCATTAACCATATCCGGTTGGTATTAAATGCTATTAAACAATCAGCTTATATCCTTTGCCGTGGATATTTAATATCTGAATGGAGGGATCATCTTTTAAATATTTTCTGAGTTTTGTAATATAAACATCCATGCTGCGTGCATTAAAATAACTATCTTCCTGCCAAATTGTTTTTAAGGCAAAATTTCGCTCCAACACATTATTCATATTATTGCAAAGCAATTTAAGCAGTTCAGATTCTTTCGTAGTTAATTTTTGGGTTTTATCACCAATTTGCAAAATCTGTTTTTGCGAATCGAAAACATAATCTCCTATTTGGTATTTATCATTTTGTTCGGAAATATGATTGGTTTCAGTACGACGTAAAATGGCTTTAATTCGGAAAAGCAACTCTTCCATACTAAAAGGTTTTGTCATATAATCATCCGCTCCAAGCGAAAAACCTTCAATAACATCTTCTTTGAGTGATTTGGCCGTTAAAAAAATAAACGGAACCGCCGAATTTAATTTTCTAATCTCTCGTGCCAGCGTAAAACCGTCCATTTTAGGCATCATAATATCTAAGATACATAAATAGTAGTCATGTTTTTTAAACCCCTCGAGTGCCAATTCTCCATTAACATACAAGTCGGTTTTAAACCCTTTAGCCTGAAGATACTCTTTGAGTAAAGTGCCAAGATTTTCATCGTCTTCGGCTAATAATATTCTTATGCTTTTATCATCCATTATTTATATGATTATTTGGGATAAATATTTTAAATGTTGTTCCTTTATTTAATTCTGATTTCAGCTCAATGATTCCACTATGTGCTTCAACAATCTTTTTTACATAACTTAATCCCAGACCAAACCCTTTTACATCATGCACATTCCCGGTTGACACCCTGTAAAATTGATCAAATATTTTTTTCTGATCCTGTTTCTTTATTCCAATTCCTTTATCAGCAACAAAAATATAAATTCCTTCTTTATTATTTAGCGATGAAATGGTGATTTCGGGTGCTCCATTGCTATATTTTACTGCATTATCCAGCAAGTTAAAAATAATATTTGTAAAGTGTACCTCATCTACCCGGAAAATAGAATTTTTTGCTTTAAGATTTTTAATGATTTGTCCATTTCGCTTTTTAACCTGGATTTCAAAATTGTTTATTACATTTTCAATAATATTATGTAAATCCAGTTCTTTACGCTTTAGTTTTATTTGTCCCTGATCAAACAAAGCTGTTTTTAAAACCTTTTCAACCTGGTAACTTAATCGTTTACTTTCATCATCAATAATATTGGAAATATATTCCATATTTTTTGCCTCTATAGGGATGCTTTTATCTTTAAGCATTTGCGAAGCAAGCGAAATAGTTGATATCGGTGTTTTTAATTCATGAGTCATATTATTCACGAAGTCGTTTTTTATCAGCGACAAACGTTTTTGCTTAAACATAATATGGATAGACAACGAAAAACCCAAAATAATTACCAGGGTAAGAAAAATGGAGGAAAAAGCCATAAATCCCGTGGATTTATATATAAAGGTCTTTTCCTCGGGGAAATAAATAGTAAGAAAATTATCTTTTACAAAAACATCGTTGGGGAATAGCTGACTCGAAAATTTCTCGGCCTCGATATCATGGCTATAATTATCTGACTGGTATACTATCTTATCATTATTCCGAATAACAGCATATTCACTATTAATATCAATACCAAGATTATTAAAAGTAGTCCGGATAATATCTTCTAAGGTTTCCTTTTCAATCCGGTCTTTCAAATCAACATCAATCTGAATTAATTTATTTACAATATTTTCTACAAAAACAGTCCGGTTATTTAATTTTTCGGTAAAATCAGAGGTTATTTGAAATTTTCCTATGGTTTGGTTTTGTTTAAAATCGCCAAACTGCATGTTGGTAATATTATTCAACTGCATATTTTGCGAACTTAAGGCTTGTAATTGTTTACTAATACTTAAAGAATCAGTGTTTCGGAAAACAAAAATTTCTTTTTCCTTGTTAGTAGTAGACAAACTATAAACTCGTTGATTAATTTCGTTTAAACGATAATTTAAAGAAGGACTGCCCGATATTGAAATATCCTGGTATGGTTCAATTTCATCTACCACCTGATACACCATCTCCCGATTCTCAATCTCTTTGATAATGCTGCTCAACCCACTATTAACAATTTGTTTAAATTGTTCTTGTTTAATTTCAATAGCATTTCTTATCCAGTGTATCTGTACAATAATTAACCCTATAAGGGTGATTGACAGTACTAACGTAATAATCCACAGTGTTCTTTTTTGCATAACATTACAAATATAACCGCTTTACGTGTTAGAAATGAATTATTTAACATTATTTAACATAGGTTTAAATAACTTAACCATTGTTTGCCTTACTTTTGTTATTGATAATAAAACAGCAGAAATGCAAGAATTTTATTTGTAGATTAAATTTTAGGGTTAGGAAAGAGAGAAATTGTTCTCTCTTTTCTTTTTTTAAAAGATAAACATTTGAAATAATCTTTTATTTAAATTTTCCAGAGCAAAAGCGGTGATAACTATATCAATTTTCTTAAGTTTTTGTATAAGTTCATTAACAGGGCTAAAATCATCTTCGCCTGTTACTTTCAAAACATAATCAATATTTTTAAAATCAGGTAAAAGAAAACCTTTTTCAGATTTGTTGGCAATTAGATGATAATTTAAACCGCTATCATCAACAAAATGATACCTTGAGTAGTTAAGCTCGACCTTATGCCTGGGATGACTCACCTTTAAGTCATCGGTTTTAACCAAGTTCCAATGTAAAGATTTATTGATTGCCCAACTCAGTCTGTAGTCGTTTTCATGCGAAGCTATTCCAATCAGATAAAATTGGCTGTCGTAATCAAAAGTTAATTTATGTATTTTCTTTTTCGAATTCACGAAAATAATTTTAGTTATTCATTGTTCTCGTGGATTATTCATGCTAATTCATTTTCTAATCACCTGTCTGCATATCGGCAGATATATCCTCTTACAGCGGCATGTTGTCAGGCATGTATTAGACTTAAGAGCATGGATATTCCCTCCTAAATATTTACAAACGAATATAGAAAATATTTTTACATTTTTAACAGATTACACGATTTTAATTATTATTTTGACAGAACGCTTATCTTATCAAGCGCCATATGCGAGGCATGTTGCTGAGCTTCTTTTTTTGAGGTGCCTTTTCCTGTTCCTAAAATCTGATCATCTACTTTTATGGTTGAAGTAAAAAATTGTACAGTCGTTTCTGTACTTTCAATTTCTTCGTCGATAAATTGAACGCTTAATTTATTTTTCTGGGCCCATTCAATAATCTGGCTCTTATAATCAGAATTATTTTTTATTAATTCGTAAAGATTAATATTTCCTTTAATAATTTTTTCTACAATAAATTGTTTGGTTTTGCGATACCCTTTATCCATATATATTGCTCCAATGAAAGCTTCAAGGGCATTACCATATATATTTTTTGTGCCATTAATTTTAGTTTGAGCAACAATATGGTATTGTAAACCAAGGTTGAGTGCAATTTCATTTAATTGCTCACGGCTTACGATACGGGCTCTCATTTTGGTTAAAAAACCTTCTTGTTTATAAGGGAAATAAGAAAATAAATAATCGGCAATAACTGCTGCAAGCATAGCATCACCTAAAAACTCGAGTCGTTCGTTGTTAATAAATTTATGATTATCAGAAACGATGGAAGCTGACTTATGGGTAAATGCAATTTGATATACCTTTAAATTACCAGGATACATTCCTGTTAAGAAATGGATAAGCTTATAAAACTTTTTTTCTTTTGAGAAATAATATTTTAAAGGAGGTATATGTGCAAGTACCAATTTTATTATTCGGTAAATTTACTGATAATAATTGATGCATTATGTCCTCCAAATCCGAAAGTATTACATAAAGCTGCATTCACTTTACGTTCTTGTGCTTTATGCAGCGTTAAGTTAAATTTAGGATCAATATTAGGGTCTTGTTCGTGATGATTGATGGTTGGAGGAACCAAATCTTTTCTTATAGCACAAAGTGAAGCAAGTACCTCAACAGCTCCGGCAGCACCAAGCAAGTGACCAGTCATTGATTTTGTTGAGCTGATATTCATTTTATAAGCCTGCTCACCAAAAACTTCATGAATTCCTTTTAGTTCTGCAATATCTCCTAAGGGAGTTGCTGTACCATGAACATTGATATAGTCAATTTCTTCAGGATTCATTTGAGCATCACTCAATGCATTTCTCATTACATTCATTGCCCCTAACCCTTCGGGGTGTGGAGCAGTAAGATGATGCGCATCGGCAGACAATCCTCCGCCTCTGACTTCTGCATAAATTTTCGCACCTCTTTTTTTAGCATGTTCCAGTTCTTCAAAAATTAAAGCAGCACCGCCTTCACCCATAACAAAACCATCTCGTGTATTACAAAATGGACGAGATGCTGTTTTATACTCATCATTTTTAGATGAAATAGCTTGCATAGAACTGAAACCACCCATACCTGCTTCATTAACTGAAGCCTCTGAGCCACCGGTAATAAACATGTCCGCTTTGCCTAAACGAATATAATTTACTGCATCTATCATGGCATTTGTTGAAGATGCACAAGCGGAAACTGTTGTAAAATTAGGCCCGCGTAAATTATACTTCATTGAAATATGTCCGGAAGCTATATCAGAAATCATTTTAGGAATAAAGAAAGGACTGAATCGGGGGGTTCCGTCACCCTGAACAAAGTTTCTAACTTCATTAAGGAACGTGTTGATACCTCCAATTCCAGACCCCCAAATTACTCCTGTTCGGTCATGATTTAGTGTTTCGAGATCTACTCCCGAATCTTTAATTGCCTGGTCTGCAACAAACAGTGCATACTGAGCAAAAAGATCCAGTTTACGAATCTCTTTTCTGTCAAAATGATCCTTCGGATCAAAATCTTTGACTTCACAAGCAAATCTTGTTTTAAATTTTGATGCATCGAAATGTGTAATCAGGTCGGAGCCACTTACTCCATTGATCAAATTGTTCCAATAATCATCTGTATTGTTACCAATAGGTGTAATTGCTCCAAGGCCGGTAATAACTACGCGTCTAGAATTCATAGCATTAAAATTTAAAACAAGATTTAAGAAATATTAACAATTACTTAGCGTGCTCTTCAATGTATTTGGTAGCATCACCAACAGTACTGATATTCTCTGCTTGATCATCAGGGATTGAAATGTTAAATTCTTTTTCAAATTCCATGATTAACTCAACAGTGTCAAGTGAATCAGCACCTAAATCGTTTGTAAAACTAGCTTCAGGTGTAACTTCATTCTCATCAACTCCTAACTTATCAACGATAATCGCTTTTACTCTTGATGCAATATCAGACATAATTTTTAGTTTTAATTAATAATTTAGTTTAATTTTTAACAGTGCAAAGAAATATAATTAACTATGAGAAATCAAAAATATTTCTTTATTTTTTGATGCAAAAATAATCTTTTTTGGTTTTTAAAAGCCATTTTTGCATTAATTTTTATCTTTTTAAGAACAAAAACAATCTATCTTTAATTATAAAATACTAATTATGACTAAAATAGCTATCTTTGCATCAGGTTCTGGTACCAATGCCGAAAACCTGATAAATTTCTTCAAAGAAAACAAAAAAATAGATATTTCGTATATTTTTTCGAACAATAAAAACGCCTACGTTATCCAACGAGCTAAAAATCACAATATTAAACACCATATTTTTTCTCGAACAGAATTTTATGATACCACCCATATTTTAAAAATTTTACAAGATAATTCAATTGATTTTATTGTTTTAGCCGGTTTTTTATGGTTGATACCCGATTATTTAATTAAAAATTACCCAAACAGGGTTATTAACATTCATCCTGCACTGCTACCCAAATATGGCGGAAAAGGAATGTATGGAATGAATGTTCATCAAGCGGTAATTGAAAACAATGAAAAAGAAACCGGAATAACTATTCATTATGTTAATCAGGAATATGATCAGGGTAATATTATTTTTCAGGCAAGATGCCCTGTAAATAAAGACGATACACCCGAAACCATCGCAAAGAAAGTACACGTTTTAGAATACGAGCACTTTCCCTCTATTGTTGAAAAAATTGTTTCCAGCTTATAAATCATCATAAATTCGTCCAATATTAAAATTAAGTCCGAAATTTATAATAACGGGCTGATAATCAAAATTAATATCATTATTCCCTACAGGAAATGAGACCCCAAACTGAGCCACAAACTTAACCCATTTATAACCAATTTTGGTGGTAATTATGGGCTCAATAAAGGTATTATACCCTCCTTTTTCAAAGGTTTCTTCTCCCGGATCCATTTTTACCAGAGCAAAACGGGGTGAAAAACTGCCATCGAAAATTCCTGTGGCAACACCTATTCCCGGTTGCACAAAAATTCGTTGCATATTGGCATCGGTGATTCTTGAATCAAACTCTGTATCAAATTCTCCTTCAGTTTTTCCAAAGCCATACCCCCCATAAATTTCATACCGGAAATTTTTTCCTAATTTATCATAATAACCCACTCCGCCCTCTATAAAAGAATGCTTATGAAACTCATCTGTAGTATCACTGGTTTCATTGCCATATGAGCCATTAACCATCACTCCGATATGATCAGAAACTGCATAAGCAGCCTGAGCATCAAAGTTACTGGTTCCGGTAGCGATAGTTGCCTGCAATTCTCCCTGGTTACTAAACATAGGCGTATTTGCCATATTGGGTATGTATTCCGGAGAACAGGAAAATAAAAATCCTAACGGCAAAAGCAGAAAGAATTTTTGAAATCGTTTGTTAAATGGTAAATTTTTCATAGCTAATAATTTTGGTTAGGTTGTAAATAACTTATTATCATCTCATAAATAATTATTTTACGAGAATGTATAAATCGATCAAATTCTTTTTGGTTATAATTATTTCTGTGATTTATCATATCCTTTATAGCAAAAGGAAAAGCAATCAACGAAAGCATATTTATGTAAAGTTGTTCGGGATTTACCTCCCGAATATTGCCTTTCTCTGCTTCTTCTTTTAATTGATTAGAAAAAAAATCAGAATTATATAAATTATCGGCTACTTTTATTTGAGTTAATTTTTCCGGATTACGATTTAAAACCGCTAAAACAAAAGAAATTAACAAGGGATTATCAATAAGTATGTCAATGTACTTTGATATATATTTATTAATTTTTGTATTTAATTCAAGTGGAGCATTCAATATTTCTTTTAATGATGCTGAAGCTTTCCCGATTAATATATCAATAATTGTTTCAAATAATAACTCTTTGCTGCGAAAGTAATAGTTCATTAACGAAACATTAATTTTTGCTTTCGAAGCAATATCTCTGACACTGGTACGATCATATCCTTTCTCCAAAAATAACCGGGTAGCAGTTTGAATAATTTTATCTTGTGTATTATGCTTTAATGTCATGGTATTATCTTTATTACAATTGCAAGATACATAAAACAAATGTTTTAAACAAGTGTTTAAATTAATTATTTAAACGGATTCATTTAACCCAGTCTATTCTTAAAGGCTAAAAACATTACAGTACAAGAGGCCGTCCAAAAAGAAAAAAAGCAACGTCATTACGATGAGGAACGAAGAAGTAATCTTTTTATTCTCAGACCATTGAAATTTAAAGATTCCTTCATGCTGACGATAACTGTCAGCATTC
>Ga0102943_1001594_pt1 | contig 13977 bp, 18 predicted proteins | sample SalPonC_black_MG_FD_78174 | JGI IMG/M metagenome (GOLD analysis project Ga0102943, IMG submission 78174) | Salt pond soil microbial communities from South San Francisco under conditions of wetland restoration - Salt Pond MetaG... | ecosystem: Environmental > Aquatic > Marine > Intertidal zone >...
TGGCACCCAAGGTCAATTTTATTCTTTTCGTTTCAAATGCGTGACAACGATTTACCTTTGTAACTCGTTTATTTACATCACTTTGCAGCGATTTTGTAATTTCTTAACCGGACACTACTGATATGAAATCGCAAATTCCCAAGATGGAAATCGTATTATCCAGTTCTTTACTTGACAGTTCATCCGGATAAGCGTCATACTTGCCGGAAATCGTTTCAACTTGCCGTTCCATTTCGCTATTAAGGCTCCGGCGATCCTCTTGTCGATCTTTTTCTCCTATTCCGATATTGTTGGCTCTGGCAATCAACCGCCCCGCCTCCAGATCAAACAAGTCCCGGGGATCCGCTTTTTCCCAAAACCGCACCTCGCTTTGTAAATTGATGATAAACTGATTGGAAAAATCCTCGCTGTCGAGTCGCGCGTGAATAACCTGTAAAGCCCGAAGGTTGCTAATCAGGTCTTCTTTGGTTTGAACCTCCGACATTTTTTTGCCGAACGGCAACACAGCCCGGGTAGCTTTTCCTGAATGACGCATGAGAGAAATCGCAAAGTGGTTGGGTCCCGACTTCTTAGCTTCTTTTTCCGCGTTTCTGGCCTCATCCAATACGATCGTCAGGGGTTGCTTATAATGGGCAACGGCTACACCTGCTGAAAATGAAAAATTGGAATTCGCTTTTATCTGAAATTTAGTCTGCTCCTTCTTCAACGGTAGGTTCACAATCTCTTCAAACTTTTGACGCATTTTAGCTAGGACTGCGTAGAGATGATGAAGATTGATCAAGCCGAGGAAATCATCTCCGCCGGCATAGACCGTTCGCCCCCTTCTCTCTTCCTTTTCGCCATCCAAGTATTTGGTCGCCCAACTCGCAAATTCTCGCAAAAGCTTTTTCAAGGTAGCCTGAAATTCGTACAGCTGTCTCTGATCGTCCAAATGAGCGCCGTGAAACCATTCGCCCATTTTGTCTCCGTCAAAAATCAAAATGGCGTAATAACTGGGAGAGAAACCGCCGACACATTTGATAAGGTCTTCATAAGCTCCTAACAGCTCCGGCGGCACCTCATTATCATCGTTGAGATAGTCTTTAAGGCCATGCCTTAGAAAATATTTGTCCGTCAGGTTTTCTTCAAACAGAAGTTGTTCGTCCCAGTGGTTTCCTTTATTGAAAAACCCTTTAAAAGCATTAAGGAGTTCGCTCGATTCTTTTTCCTGCTCGATTAGAAAGAGTTTTTCCATCAATGCAACTTTAGCAGTAGAAGGAAAGCTTTCTGACTTTGGGAAAATCCGTTTATACATACTAACGGCGCTCAAACCTTCTCCGGGAAGGAGTCGGTCTTCTTTCGAAGAGATTTTGCAGTAATCGTCCTGAACGTAATTGGGATGCTTATCCAATTCATTCCCGTTTTCATCAACATTGTGCCGTACGAAAAGCGCATTTCGAATCCCATCTACATTGCATTTCCGCCCTTTCTCTCTCATCTGTTCAAATTCCCTCGTATTCTTTGTTCCTGCGAGGTATTTCTCCAGTTTCAAATAATTCTCCTGATAACTTTCTTCATCAAAAGGAATAGCAGCCCAGTAAACTTCAAGATGTTTATCCAATTGCTCCTCGGCAGTCTTCAGCACCTTGGAAAGAGAACAGTACGACTTTAATTCTTTGAGAGCGGCCTGAGTGAACTTTTCCTTTATCAATTCTTGCTTTACTAATTCGCAGGCCTTTGCTATTTCCGGAGCCGTTTTATTACTGATGTTTACCGCAATGCGATTAGGGTTAGATGCTACCGGTTCACCTTGATTGTCGTATAGGGCCGGAAAAATCAATTCCGTATTTTCCTTTCCTAACTTTTCTCGAAGCAATTCGAAAGCCTGCCGAGTCAAGGTGGAGAGTAACTGACTACCGGCGAACAAATCCTGGGTTTTCCTAGCCTGAGCAATGAAGCTCTGGACGGGACCTAAAGTGAACAATAAAAGATAATCACTCATTGTACAGGGCTTAGTCGCTGTTCAAAAAAATTATTAACTTCTTCATAAACCTCTTTATAGCTTCTCTGATGATCCTCCTGAAGTCTTGAAGGATCTATACCTTTGTAATTCTCAGCAAGGATGTCATTCAGTTTATTCTTATTTCCAAGTTGGTCAATTCCAGACAAAAAGGAATAGGGCATCACCAAGATTTGACCTTTAAATCTTTCTTTTTCAGGAATGACAGACAGGAAGATATACTTAGCATGTCTTTTCAGAAACATTTCTCTCACGTCCCTTTTCCTTTCGATAATTGGTTGACTGATTAAAACACGCTTTTTGAATCGGTGTCGAGCCTCTAAAGAGGTCCTTAACGATCGGTAAATCAAACCTAATTCATTCAAAGCCTCCGACCATGTCATGAAGGAAGAATTTGTCCGAAACAATCTTGTCACATCACTACCTGCGGTATAAGAAGCCAATGGACCTTCGAGAAGTTTTTTATTTACACCAGGAATCCGGTCGGAAAGTCCTTCAACCCAAATTTTTCCAAACCCATTTCTATTTCTTGATCCCAAACCTCCAAATAGGGATAAAGCGCAAAGTGCATCCAATATGGAGTCTTCCGCAGTTTTGTTTCTCAAATTTAAGAGCAAGTCAAACGATGAATCAGGCTGAAAACAAAATCTATTATATACCGTTCCTTTCCCCTTAACATACTCATGACAGCCGTAAGCTAAATAATCAAGAATATTGATGGAAAAAGATTTGCCGGCCACTTTGACTTTTTCCCCGACTGCATTGAAAGAGGGCAACTCCGGTTCTAAATTGTGAGAGATTGATAGAGATACCTTACTTCGTCCAATCTTCTCATCCGCAGAGCCAAAAACTGTAGCTTCTCGTTTTCTTAGTTCGTCTACAGTCAACTCTCCATTCAATGCTCTCCACCAAAACCGAATGGCCCCCTTGATTGAGGAAGGTCGTAATTCAGCCTGTTTAGGATTCGGTCCGCCGAGGAACAAGGGCGTCAGAATTCTGCAAGTAAAGGTTTTTATTGGCATATCAGGTAAAAATAGATGTTCAGATAAATGAAAACTTTCTAGAGACCATCTGATAACACCCAGCACTTCTAAACTTTCAGATCAGGGTCGTTTCAACCGAATTTCCCAAAAGTTGGAAAACCGATGATTAATTAAAGTACATGAAGTGCTTCAAGGTCAGAAATTTTTCCAAGGAGGAACTGTAGTAATATTGGAGGGAGAAAAAAGCAGATAGAGAAAGTAAAGAAAACCCATCGAAGATGATGGGATGGCATTTTTGGAGCATGGGTCTTAAATATGTTTTACAAGATTAAGATCTTCTGAAGATAAAGATATTAACTTTTTTCATTTCAGCAAACATATTGCTGAATAAACTTGCAAAGCCCATCGATTTTTTAACAAAACAATCCAAAATCGAAATAAAAGAGAAAAATAAAATAGCTCTCCATCCTAAATTCGGTAAGCGACTCTAGCACCAGAACAGTTTTACCCGCCCCGAGTGTAACGAGGGCGGGGCCCACTCGGACTGCATAGCTCTCCTACTAATTAAGTTACTAAGGAAAAGAATTGATGATGGTCGCAGTGCCCACTCGGACTGCATAGCTCTCCTACTATAAACAAAAAAAAGGAATCATGCGTACATTGTCGCAGTGCCCACTCGGACTGCATAGCTCTCCTACCAAAAAATTTACCACAAAATGAAGAAATCGGTTTGTCGCAGTGCCCACTCGGACTGCATAGCTCTCCTACTTCAAGGAGATACCGCGATTGGAAGTATGGATCTGTCGCAGTGCCCACTCGGACTGCATAGCTCTCCTACACGGACAATCGTACAGCCAGTCCGGCACTTTTGGTCGCAGTGCCCACTCGGACTGCATAGCTCTCCTACTTGACATTTTTGGGACGTACAACGACCAAAGACTGTCGCAGTGCCCACTCGGACTGCATAGCTCTCCTACTCGAACAACACGTTTCAGGTGACTTCACATACTGTCGCAGTGCCCACTCGGACTGCATAGCTCTCCTACCACGACGAGTCCACGAATACGAACATCCTGATGTCGCAGTGCCCACTCGGACTGCATAGCTCTCCTACCCAGATGGGGCAGTTGGAGTGCCGAAAGAAAAGGTCGCAGTGCCCACTCGGACTGCATAGCTCTCCTACGGCATCACAGGGAAAATATCTGACAACCCCACGTCGCAGTGCCCACTCGGACTGCATAGCTCTCCTACATCAATTAAACTTTCTTGCCATGAAAAAAACATGTGTCGCAGTGCCCACTCGGACTGCATAGCTCTCCTACACTTAACTACGTGAACGTACCGAACTACCGCATTGTCGCAGTGCCCACTCGGACTGCATAGCTCTCCTACGCAAGGAGTTGAATTACTTGATACCCTTGTAAAGTCGCAGTGCCCACTCGGACTGCATAGCTCTCCTACCTATCAAATCTTCGACTGGGGAACCGGTCACTACGTCGCAGTGCCCACTCGGACTGCATAGCTCTCCTACCCCTACTTACGGGGACACTACCTCGATCTACATCGTCGCAGTGCCCACTCGGACTGCATAGCTCTCCTACCAGAAATGAAAAATTTAGTTCAGCTTTTCAGCTTGTCGCAGTGCCCACTCGGACTGCATAGCTCTCCTACTAGGCTGGGGAACCGATAAAGACGACATTGCGGCGTCGCAGTGCCCACTCGGACTGCATAGCTCTCCTACCCACTACAAGCAAAAAACTGGAACGCTATCTGTCGCAGTGCCCACTCGGACTGCATAGCTCTCCTACAATAACTGTTGAAGAAGTGAGAGAAAGGGGTGTCGCAGTGCCCACTCGGACTGCATAGCTCTCCTACCGCGACCGTCTTCATCGCTGGGTCGAATGGGAACGGTCGCAGTGCCCACTCGGACTGCATAGCTCTCCTACGGACAAGTTAAGATAGAGGGGGGGGCCTGACCGTCGCAGTGCCCACTCGGACTGCATAGCTCTCCTACCCGCACCTTGATGGAACAGTAGAGATTATAGGGGTCGCAGTGCCCACTCGGACTGCATAGCTCTCCTACATTCACTGTCAGCGATGACGGAATTTTGGTGTATGGTCGCAGTGCCCACTCGGACTGCATAGCTCTCCTACACTATAACCACTATATACTCTATGGTGTAGTGGTGTCGCAGTGCCCACTCGGACTGCATAGCTCTCCTACTTTCTTCACCAAAAAAACGGTTATGAAAAAACTGTCGCAGTGCCCACTCGGACTGCATAGCTCTCCTACGAGGGCTGAGACCCTCTATAAGAATTTCAGCGGGGGTCGCAGTGCCCACTCGGACTGCATAGCTCTCCTACTTTCACTAAAAAATTTTGGGCCATGAGACACCGTCGCAGTGCCCACTCGGACTGCATAGCTCTCCTACCCGATATCTGGCAACTCGACACCAATTATATCGGTCGCAGTGCCCACTCGGACTGCATAGCTCTCCTACGCGCCGCAAAGGCGCTGGCCAAGGGCAAAATAGCCGTCGCAGTGCCCACTCGGACTGCATAGCTCTCCTACGTGAGCGCTACGGCACAAAGCGTCTATTCGGGCGGTCGCAGTGCCCACTCGGACTGCATAGCTCTCCTACGGGTCAAGGCGACGTGTACAAAGTTATCGGCTAAGGTCGCAGTGCCCACTCGGACTGCATAGCTCTCCTACCCTTACCTTTTTTAAATAATTGAAAATCAATGGTTTGAAGCTTCAGAAATGTCATGACAATGTCAGAAAATAGATATTAAGAAGTTAACAATCCGAAATAACTTTAATATGTTCGGTAATTTCGGCTTTCCTAAAACAGGATGAAAGATTATAATCATCTGTTTTACAGTGACATATACATATGATTCACATGACAACGCATTAAAATTTTAACGTTTTGCGAAAAATCCGGCATTAGCCTAAACAATTATTTGTTACCGTCTCACAGCGAAGGACTTGGCGGCAAATTTCGAATCCCCTACTTAACATAATACCGAAGTTTCTGCAAAACAGTGACATTCCAACAATGCTTGTAACTAAAGCAGCCGTTACTTGAAACAACGTAAGGACGGCCGTTTTTGGGCAACCAAAATCTCACTTTATTGAACGGTTGCTGCTGCTGAAGCGGTGCGGCGGATTCCCGGTTGTCAAAGAACGAAAGCAGGTTATTGGTTATGCCGGAGACAGCATATCCGCTGTGCGCCGGTCGACCGCGAGCCAAGCGGCGGAGCGGTTTCTGGGAAAGGATGCGAATCAACCGGCCGGCTTTAAGATAGGCAATTTATGGGAAATGGGGCTGGGGGCTGGGTGCTGGGTACTGGGTGCTGCCCGCCCTCGTTCCTCGGGACGGGTAAAGGTACTGGGTGTTTACCCGACCAGATCACGTAGTGAGATGGGCGGGCTGGGTACTGGGTACTGGGGGCTGGGTACTGGGTACTGGGTACTGGGTTCTGGGTACTGGGTGCTGGGTACTGGGTACTGGGGGCTGGGTTCTGGGTTCTGGGTTCTGGGTTCTGGGTTCTGGGTTCTGGGTTCTGGGTGCTGGGGGCTGGGTGCTGGGTACTGGGTGCTGGGTGCTGGGTGCTGGGTACTGGGTGCTGGGTGCTGGGTACTGGGTGCTGGGTGCTGGGAGCTGGGTGCTGGGCCGGAAAGCGCTACTTTTTTTACCAAAAACAAAGTATCAACAAAAAGTTGATTTAATTCCGCAAACTCTTTAAATTGGTGTAATACTCCAGTTTGATCATTTTTAACCTTAAAAGAGAACCCTAATGGTCAAGCAGGCTTCTAAATATAGATCTACAAATAATTCCCAAAGACCGTATATTTGGGTTGGGGTACTTTTTTTATTAGCTGGCTTGCTTTTCATGGCAAAAAGACCAGCTAAAAAGCCGGTGGTTTATGACGAAGACGGAAATGTGATTTTGGCTCCCCATAGGAAAGAAAAGCTGGAGAAAAAAGTAAAGGAATTAAGTGAAGCTGAACAATACGCATTACTGGCAAGTGCTAATGGCTGGTATCCATGTTTCAGTTGCCCCGACTCAAATATTATTTACCTGAACAAGGGGGAAGTCTGGAAATACGGTTTCTCCACAAAAGGTAAAACGAGGTATGCGTCGAATTTTTACAAGGCTATGAGATTGACCTACTTAACCCAGTTGACCGGAACAGTGGAGGAATGTATGCAGGAGGAAGTAAAAAAAATTATCAACTATCCTACCCTGCCGGAGGCATTAGCTCGACAGATCATCCTCGAAAGACCGCCGGGAAATAAAATTGACTCCTAAATTTGATCCACATGATACTCTCCATGAAGGACATCGCTGCATTCAAAGCACTAGGCATTCCGCAGGAAAACTTCCGGTTTTCAGCGATAGTGGATGAGTCTGCACATTTGGTTCTCGATACGGCGCCTCTTCAGGATTTTCTGAATCGACAACTTGTCCTGAGTCATTATGGATCAATCAAGCATATCGACTTTACGCCAATTGCTATCCAGGGTGACGACCGTCATCAAAGTATTTCCTATAACGTCGACGAGGCATCGATAAGCATTTCCCTCCAATTGGACTATACGCAGGTGGAAGAAGCCCCTACCAAGGCAGCGATGACTGCACTGCTCGCCGGCTATTTTCTGGCCGCCGTCCCACTTTTTGCAAAAATTCCGGTTCCTGGTTTCCAGATTACCGCTTTTCGCAAAGACCTGCTCGCTCTTTTCGAAAAGAAAAGCTGGTTGGAGGAACCGTTTCCCGAAATTACCAGCCCGCCGGTTTACCTGGTATGGAGTTCCGATTTCCGGGGAGCCGCTCCGGAAGGGCAACCCTCCTGTATTTACGCCCGCAAAGTTGCCCGCCGGGAATGGTTTGATGCTATTGATTTAGAGGAATTCCTCAAGCGGCTCCATCAACGAATTAACCTGACCCGGTATGGCCAAAGTGTAGAGGAGCTATACCTCACCTTTCTCGCCGACGAGCCTGCCGGTAAATCAGCACCAGCCGACAGCACCTATTTTCGTGCCGATCGCGAACTGCACCTTTCCATTCCGCTGGGGCCTCCTCCCTATGACCGGCAGGCGCTGCTACGGGCTTTGGTTGGAGTCCTCCCGGAAATAAAGCGATGGAATATTGCGGATTTTGATTGGAAGCAGTTTAGAGAGGAGTGTCTGGTAGAATAGATTGAAAGTTTGCCTCCGTTTACAAAATTAACGTACTCTTCTCCCCGCTCAGCTCCTCCTTATCCAGATCGTTGCGGCCGTAGACGCGCATAGCGTGTATCTGTTGGGCGTTGACGGGGATGATGATGAGGGAATCCTGCGGTTCGCCTTTGTTTTGGACGAGGGTGCCCAGTTCCTGCTCGAGGTTTTTGAGGTTGGTGTCGGTGATGGTACCGAGGTATACCGATTTGTTGATGCGGTCGAGGCCGTGGTCGAGGATTTTGCGGCCGAGCCGGGCGCGGAGGGAATTGGCGGAGATGTCGTAGCAGATGAGGTGAGGCATTTACGGTGGTTTTGGATGGATGCTGGTGGATGCTATGGATGCTATGGATGCTATGGATGCTAGGTGGATGCTATGGATGCTAGGTGGATGCTCGATGCTGGGTGCTGGATGCTAGATGCTATGGCGAGTCTATTCTCATATCCTCCGGCAGGGAGAGCCGGTAGGTGGCAGCAAACAGCCGTTCGCTGTCGTGCAGGGCGGTGTAGCGGCGCAGGGCCGGGTCGATCTCCGGGCTGAGGAGAATGCCGGCGGTGGGCTGGTCGCCGGGTTGGCGTTGTTGTTCGTCGTAGAGGCGCACGTAGAGATCGAGCTGGCCGACGTCGGCGGCGCGCAGGGGCGTGATTTTCAGGTCGATGAGTACGAAGCATTTGTAGGCGAAGTGGTAGAAGACCAGGTCGATGTAGAAAGCTTTGCCGCCGGGGGCGACGATCCGCTTTTGCCGGGCGACGAAGCTGAAGCCTTCGCCCAGCTCCAGGAGGAAGTCCTGCAGCTGATCGAGCAGGGCGCTTTCCAGGTCTTTTTCCAGGAGGCGCTCCGCGGCTTCTTTTTCCAGGAATTCAAAAATGTAGGGCTCCTTGAGCAGCGCCTGCAGGGGCGGCACCCCGGGCGCCGTTCCCCGCTGCGCGCGCTCGAAGTACCCCGAGCCGATCTGGCGGCGCAGCTCGCGCGTGCTCCAGCCGCCCGCGACGGCGGCGCGCAGGTAGAACCAGCGGGCCTGCCGGTCGGACAGCCCCAGCAGGAGGCGGTAGTGCGACCAGCTCAGGGCGGACAGCTGCGGATCCCAGTTGGGGAAAGCGCGGTAAAAAGCGTGCATGCGGCGGAGCGCGGTACGGGAGAAGCCGGGGCCGAGATCGGCGCTGAGGCGCGCGGAGAGGTGGTCGAGCCAGTCCTTGAGTACGGCCTTTGCTTCCGCCGGCGGCCGCTGCGCTTCGATCCAGCGGCCGAGGAACCAGCGCAGGCCGACACTCAGACGGCGGCGCTTGCCCCGGCGGCGGCTGCCCAATTCGAGGCGACGCTTCAGGGATTGGTAGGGACTTTCGTCAAATGAATAATACACGAATTGATTATGATGGTTTTGATGGCTTTTAAATTCGGGGCTGATCATAAGAATCATAAAAGATCAGGCTAGATCAGTGTACCCCTACATGGTCGCCCTGATGCGCTGGGCCAGCCGCGCGCCCAGGAAGTAGATGTGGTTTTTGACGGTAGAGTTCTGTTGCAGGTAGTTGCGCTCACTGCGCAGGAAGTCGTTGAACAGCGGGATGATGAAAGCTTTGCCGGTTTTATTGAGAAACAGGCCATACTGATTTTTGGTGAAGAATTCCTTTTTCAGTTCGCGGTTCAGGCACTGCTGGATGAGCAGGCGGTCTACCCAGGGCCGGAAGGGTTCGATGAGGTCGAAGGCCAGGGTCGGCTTTTTGAACTCATCGGCGTGGAGGATGCCGAGATGGGGATCGAGGCCGGCGGCGAAGAGGCCGCCTTCGACGACGGAGTAGAGCATGCCGTAGAGGTAGTTGAGGGCCGCGTTGAAGATATCTTCGGCCGGTCGCCGGCTGCGCTTGTCGAAGCCGTAGGGCCGCGGCAGTCCGCCGCCCAGCGCCTGCCAGTACATGCGGGCGATGGTTCCTTCCGTGCCCATCATCTGCTGGCGGCATTCGTCGGGCAGGTATTCGCGCAGGTTTTCAAACTGCCGGTTCTGCCGGCGAATGCTTTTCACCGCCTGGTCGATGGTGCGCGTCCAGGCGCCACGACGGCTTTTGAGGTAGCGCAGGTTGTCGATCTGCGCTTCGGTTTTCAGCGCGAAGAGATCGATCATCCAGGCGGTGGCTTCATTGCTTTCGCAAAAGTGCACCTGGCCGCGGCGCAGGGTGGCGATGCTTTCGAAGTAGGGGCTCCAAAGGCGCGCCCTGGCCTTGCCGATGTGATCGAAAAAGAGGATGGGTATCCGGTGCTGGATCGCCAGTCGAACGGCGTCGGCGCGCAGCAGCACGTTGGCCGTTACCGCGATGCTGTCGAGCTTGGCCGGGCTGATGGTGCGGCTGCTCTTTTCACTGGCGACGTGAAAGGAGCCGCCTTTTTTGGTGACCTGAAGGCCGGAGGTGTCGAGGACAAGTTGCATAAATCTAAGTTTAGAGTTTAGAAGTTTAGCGCCCCACGACTACGTCGGGGGCTGTTTAGAAGTTTAGCCGCTCTGACAGGTGCACGTTTGTTGCTAAACTTCTAAACCAGCCGCCCCGGCGGGGCGGCGACTAAACTCCTAAACTATAAGGAAATCCCCGCCAGCTCACCGCCCCGAAATCCTCCTGCGGCGGGTGCAGCGCCGTGTAGTAGGCGTCTTTCAGCTCCATATACTTTTCGTTGCGCCGCTTGAGGATGAAGCCCGCGAAGTTGAGGCGGCCGTGGATTTGCTTTTTGTACTGTTCCACCCACTTGGTGGAGAGCTGCCCCTGCTCGTTCTGGATGATCATCAGATCCTTAAGGCGCTGGATTTCGGCTTCCAGTTCGGGCAGGTAGTCGGGGGCCAGGGTAACCTTGTCGGTGACCAGCAGGCCGGTGACGATCTTGTCATCATCGGGGCCGTAGACTTTCACTTTGCGCTCGTTGAATTCGAAGCCGTACCTGCGTACGATAGCGCGCACCGAGTCGATCTTATCGGCGTCGATTGGCTGTTTGGAGGAGAAGCTCATATCGTCGGCGTAGCGGGTGTAGACCCAGAGCATGTTGTCGGCGAACTCCTGCAAGTCGGCGTCCAGCTCGCGGCAGGCGAAGTTCGACAGCACGGGTGAGGTGGGCGTCCCCATGGGCAGGTGACCCTGATAAGTGGTGAGGTCGGCCAGCAGGTCGGGCAGACTGCGTTTGAAGTTGAAGGGCGGTCCGGCGAAGATCTGTACGACCTGCTCGCGGGTGACGGAGTGAAAAAAGTTGCGCAGGTCGACGTTCAGTAGGTGGGGTCGTCCCGCGTGCTTACGGGCGTTGGTGAGCACGTTGCGGCGATCGTCGTCATTGCTCACCCCGACGATAAAGCCGTAAGCGGCGCTCGACTTCTCAAACAGGTACACGCTTTGCAGAAAGCGGTTGAGGCGGTTCTGCAACTGCTTCAACTGGGCGCCCGGCGCTTCGATCTGCCGCTCGCCGCTGCCTTTCTTGGGTACGCGGAAGGTCTTGTACATCGGCTGTCGGGCCATCAGCTCCAGGCGCCGCCTGTCGGTCTTGAGCAGACCGCACAATGCGCGGATGCTGTTGGTGCTACAGAATACGGTTTTGCGGTGGAGGTGGCGTTGACGGGTTTGTTTCTTCACAAGTCGCTGTTTTGGTGGGCTTTCACTTGTACGACGAAACAAAGAGTGGGAAAATTTCAGAGAGCCGTACCCGTGCCGGCGAATTTATTCGCAGGGAGAAAGGAAATGTAAAGTGCATAGGGATAGAGAATGCAACGATACCTAAGCAACTTGGCCCGGCGGAAAGCGGAATGGGCGGGCAGGATCCTAATCCCCCGCAGCATCTGACCATTTCGCCATGGCTTCCCCATCCAGGAAGCGAAGGCAAAGACCGGACCCGCCTACGCATAAAGCTTCGGCGGGCATAGGCAGTTTTACCCGCCGAAGCCTCGACGCCTTCGCTAAAGCTTCGACGCCCAAAGGGCACAGGCGGGCCTCTCTTTCGTGGAGGATGCGCTCCCAGCTGTACCGGCGGATTTATCCGCCGAGTCAACCCCGGATTATTCGTGAGTTAATCTATTACGACAAACCCATGAATAATCCGGGTTAAAAAGCAGTCACTGTCCTGTCTTTTGTAAAGAATGCGCTCACCTAATCCCTCGCAGCATCTGAACATTTCGCCATGGCTTCCCCATTCAAGAAGCGAAGGCAAAGACCGGACCCGCCTGCGCATAAAGCTTCGGCGGGCAAAGGCAGTTTTACCCGCCGAAGCCTCGACGCCTTCGCTAAAGCTTCGACGCCCAAAGGGCACAGACGGGCCTCTCTTTCATGGACAGCCTCTCCCGGTTAACAATCTCTTCCAAAAAACCGGACCCGCCTGCGCATAAAGCTTCGGCGGGCAAAGGCAGTTTTACCCGCCGAAGCCTCGACGCCTTCGCTAAAGCTTCGACGCCCAGAGGGCACAGGCGGGCCTCTCTTTCATGGATGGTCTCTCCCTTCGTCCGCCGTAGCCTCCGGCGTAGCCGGATACCGTCCCCGCCTACGCAATAGCTTCGGCGGGCAAAGGCAGTCCTCTCTTTGATGGATGGTCTCTCCTACTGTGGTGATGATGTTGAGCACGTTCATGCCACACGGTCGCAGTCCTCTCTTTGATGGATGGTCTCTCCTACGGTGCGTAAAAGCGACGACGGCGGCTTCCTAGAAGGTCGCAGTCCTCTCTTTGATGGATGGTCTCTCCTACAAAACCCAATGGGTTATGAAAAAAGTTTTGTTTTTGTCGCAGTCCTCTCTTTGATGGATGGTCTCTCCTACTGCCTAAGCGGCTCAAAAGAAAAGATGAAAAGCTCGTCGCAGTCCTCTCTTTGATGGATGGTCTCTCCTACCTGCTGATCGCTTCAGCGTTGCTATTGTTGTCCGTCGCAGTCCTCTCTTTGATGGATGGTCTCTCCTACCCTTGGACGAAGTTCGTACTGATACTTTAGGCGTCTGTCGCAGTCCTCTCTTTGATGGATGGTCTCTCCTACAAGTCACCAAATTGCTTTTTTTTATGAGCACCTGTCGCAGTCCTCTCTTTGATGGATGGTCTCTCCTACTTGCGAACCAGGAGTTTACTTTTACCCTGGAAAGCGTCGCAGTCCTCTCTTTGATGGATGGTCTCTCCTACTTATCAAAAAGATTATGAGAAAAATACTTGCTGTCGTCGCAGTCCTCTCTTTGATGGATGGTCTCTCCTACCGCTTGAACAGGCTGAGAATCGCATGGACAAACGTCGCAGTCCTCTCTTTGATGGATGGTCTCTCCTACGAAGTTGGTCAGCGGCTCAGGCCTGGAATTCATGTCGCAGTCCTCTCTTTGATGGATGGTCTCTCCTACAACTTTAAACCAACCAACATGCCTACTAAGAAGGGTCGCAGTCCTCTCTTTGATGGATGGTCTCTCCTACAACGCAAGATTTGGGTTCCGAAAAAGAAGAATTGTCGCAGTCCTCTCTTTGATGGATGGTCTCTCCTACTACCAAGATGAGATTATTAGCATTAGTAGCAATTGTCGCAGTCCTCTCTTTGATGGATGGTCTCTCCTACAAATATTTATTTTAAAACCTATAAATTCACGACCGGTCGCAGTCCTCTCTTTGATGGATGGTCTCTCCTACGGCAAACGGAACAAAGGCCAGCAAACGCATGCGGTCGCAGTCCTCTCTTTGATGGATGGTCTCTCCTACATATTTTTTATATCATGAATGTATTAAAAACAGCTGTCGCAGTCCTCTCTTTGATGGATGGTCTCTCCTACATATTTTTTATATCATGAA
>Ga0102943_1001595_pt1 | contig 13972 bp, 9 predicted proteins | sample SalPonC_black_MG_FD_78174 | JGI IMG/M metagenome (GOLD analysis project Ga0102943, IMG submission 78174) | Salt pond soil microbial communities from South San Francisco under conditions of wetland restoration - Salt Pond MetaG... | ecosystem: Environmental > Aquatic > Marine > Intertidal zone >...
CTCTTCGTCAACCAAAGATATCGTCAATGCACTTTCGCGTCTCCAATTGTCTTCCAAAGGTCTGTTACCCCAAACCGCCCGAAAATAACTCTGCGCTTCCGCTTTTCGTACGGGGTCGTTACTGTTCAAAAAACCAAACTCCAGAACTTCCGTAGCGTCATCAGGGCTCTCGGTAATATTTCTTGCAGAAAACACATTTTGCTGCCTGTTAACTTCCGCGCGGTCCGCCTGCTGATCCCGAATACTTCTGATCACTGAATCCAATTCTGCCTCGTTTAAGGTAGACAGATGCAGTAGACTATCAACTCTTTCAATCTCATTTTTTAATGATGCGTATTCACTAAATGCCCTGGCAATTTCTTCGGCATCCACATCCTCATAAATATCGGATAAATTGACGGATTGCGTGTTAGCAGAATCAAAATAGGCAGCAGCTGTCTGGAAATCATTAAACTTGTCTCTGTAGATCTCAGCCAGACCAAAATAGGATTTCGCCTTGATTACATTTGAAGGCGCATCAAACCGATTTCGCAACAATCTGTTATAACTCGTAACTGCCTTCTCCACTTCATTCAACTCCTGGTAGGTCCTTGCAATTTCATATCGCAAATCAACATGATAGTTTATAAACTTATCGTCTCGCTCTAAACTCCTGAACAGCTGCAGCGCTGATTCAAAATCTCCAGTATCCCGATACATTTGAGCAAGTTTCCGCTTTGAGTTGAACTCAATATCGTACTCTGATAGAATGGATGATGACAAACGATAAGCCGCCAACGCCTGAAAATTATTACCTAATCTCTCATGAACCTGCCCGTGAAGAAAGTATGCTCTTGCTTTAAGACGGTTACTTTTCAGCAAACCGGTATAATCCTGTAGCACCGCTGAGGCCTCAAGCCATTCACCTCTTTCTGAATATAGCTGAGCTAACACCATATTTAATTCAGAGAGGAGAGCGGTGTCCCAATCATCTATAAAGTCGATCTCTTGTTGAGTGAAATTGATGCCTTCTTGATAGAGCTCTAATTCAAGGTAAGTACGGGATTGCCAAATTGTAGCTTCCTGTAACTCTTTTCCTTCAGTTAATGACCGAAGCTCCTGAAACTTTTCGAGAGCCGAAAAATACTCTTGCCGGTAGAAATAGGATTGGCCAATTAATGAAACAGCTTTGCTGAGATATTTCGAATCGGCATGATCCCGCAGGATAGATGCTCCCTTTTCGATTGCTCTTGCAAACTCCTCTTGCCCTGCTTCTGTAGGAGAGGGATGAATCCTTATGGGTTGATCCGGATTGATATCAAGCTGTTGCCGTTGATTTAACTCAAGCCCCTCATCAAAAGCCTGTTTGGCGTTATAAAAAGTGTTGTAATATGCAGTGAAGTTTTGCCATCCCTGTTGTAACGGAGACACGCAACCCGTTAATAGAATAACAAACAGAATGATATATAGATGCTTAAACACAGTTCTTAAACGTTTTCATTCTGTTTAGCGTATCTAGTTCTTATCGATTGTACTCACCTTAATCATGTTGGTTCTGCCACGTTTGGCCACCGGCATTCCTGTAGCGATGATAACCCGGTCTCCACTGTTCACATACCCATTGTTCTGCAGATAATCTTCCATCAGTTTTACGCTAATGTCTGTATCAAAAATCTCTTTCAGCCGTACTGATTGTACGCCCCATACTAAGTTTAACTGTCGTCTTACAATCAGGCTCTCCGTAAATGCTACGATGGGTACCCGCGGCCTGAATTTTGAAATTCTCCGGGCTGTACTACCGGAGTGTGTTATCGTACTAATAGCTTTGGCTTCGATATTGTCTGCAATGGTAACACAAGAGTAAGCCAGCGACTCAATAATCTGCTTTTCCTTCCAATCCGGCTTTTTATACTTAAGACTGTAATAAAGACCATCTGCATTTGCCTCCACAGATTTAATAATCTTATCCATGGTCTTAACAGCTTCCACAGGGTATTTACCGGCAGCTGTCTCACCTGAAAGCATAACGGCATCTGTGCCATCCAAAACAGCATTCGCAACATCAGAACTTTCTGCACGTGTGGCTCGAGGATTATTGATCATTGAATCGAGCATTTGAGTAGCTGTGATAACAGGCTTGCCGGCAATTCTACATTTTTCAATGATTTTCTTTTGAACCAGCGGTACTTGCTCACTCGGGATCTCAATACCTAAATCGCCCCGGGCAACCATAATGCCATCGGTCTCTTCAATAATTTCATCAATCACGTTTACAGCTTCCGGTTTTTCAATTTTTGCAATAATTGAGGCATTACTGCCGGCTGCTCGTATTCGTGAGATCACATCCTGTATGTCTCTTGAAGATCTCACAAAAGACATTGCTACGTAATCAACACCCACTTTCAGTCCAAATTCTAAATCTTCTTTATCCTTTTCGGTAAGTGATGACATGGAGATGTCTACATCGGGGAGGTTTACACCCTTTCGTGATTTTAAAATACCTCCTACAACTACTTTGGCTACAATTCCATCATCTCCTTTTTTAACAATTTTGAGCTCCAGAAGTCCATCATCAATTAAAATCTGATTACCAACCTGAGAATCTTTAGCCAGGTTTGGATAATCAATCGGAACTAAATCGGGTGTTCCTACAACTTCTTCGGAAGTCAGCTTTACAAAATTCCCGGTTTTTATTATCTGGGCATCGTCTTTCATTTGCCCAACTCTGATCTTGGGACCTTGAAGGTCCATTAATACCGGAATCGCATACCCAACTTTTTCTGCAACCTCTCTTACATAACCTATTGTTTTTTTGTGCCCTGCGTGTGTTCCATGAGAAAAATTTATTCGTACAACATTCATCCCGGCACGATAAAGCTTTTCAATATCCTCTTTCGTATTACTGCTGGGACCTAAGGTACATACAATCTTTGTTCTACGAGCGCCACTTAGCATAAATATGTGATTGTTTAAGAATGATTTTTTAATTAGATATGAAGATAATGCCTAATGTAAGTAATTATCCACCCATTTTGATGTTATTAACATAAAGAACAGAACGATTATTCACTCTACCGGGTTTTAATAAAAAAATAAGCTTATGCCTATTCATTTTAAAAATTTACTTCTTTTTTCAGCTCTTACACTTGGTTTTTTGATGTCGGGGTGTGTACGATCAACAAATCCTGACGTTGAGAGAGGGTCCCTTTTTCAGTTTCAAGATGGCTATCCTGAAGTTCGTAGCTCTTCCATAGGTTTATTGAGTGAAACTGATCAGCCCCTCATTGATATTACTACAGAAATTGTTTTGGGAAGTCTTATCTACAGCACAAAAGATGAAAGAAGAGTTGCCAATGTTAGTCTGGAAATTCGAATTTTGCAGGAGGATGGCGATTTTACAAAAACGGTGCGCAGGGATTTTGAAATTGAATCCGAATTTGAGGGTTCTTTTATCAGCCAGGAAGTATTTACCAATAATGAAATAATTGAAGTTGTTCCCGGCACCTTTCAAGTAAATATAACCGTACTTGATCAAACATCGGGTCGAGCTTCCAATAGAACCAATCAGGCTACCATTCCTGATCCTGACGATCCGCAGATCAGTCTCACCACCATCAGGTTGCTTGGAAAAAACCTTGAACTGTCTCAAAATCAGTTTAATCCGATTACTACATATACTGTTCCATCTAAAATCGATAGCCTGAAACTGGACTTTCAGGTAACAAACAATGACGTGGATGATCCACTTACTATCAATGCGCGGCTGATTGAATACCCGGCAGACACATCCTATGCACGACCGATGAACTTTAATAATTACAGCCCATCATCCCTTCCGTACATCGGAGTGGACATGAGGCGAGCCGAAGAGATCGACTCCAATGTTAGAAGGTTAGATCAACCGGGAAGCGTACTCATTGAATTTAAATATCCATTACTGGATCGCGGTACCTATCGTTTTGAAGTTGAAACTACGGATCAGGATGGAGAAACTATATATCGGGCGCGGGATTTTTCAGTAGTAAGTGAAAACTATCCTTCGGTAATGACAGCCCGGGAACTTGCTGAACCACTATTTTATCTAATGGATCGACGTGACCACGAAAGCATGATGAAGATTCAGGATCCTGACTCTTTAAAAGAAGCCGTAGACCGTTTTTGGTTATCCAATGTCCAGAATATGAACGAGGCCAGATCCGTCATTAATCTATACTACGAGCGGGTAGAACAGGCCAACAAACAATTTACAAACTTCAAAGAGGGCTGGAAAACGGATATGGGTATGATTTATATTTTATTTGGCCCTCCATGGTATGTAGATCGATACCTGAACACAATGGAATGGTCATATTCTTACGACAGAAATGATCCTCAGTACAATTTCACTTTCCGAAGACCAAACCTGAAAAATGAATATTTCCCATTCGATAACTATCTGCTTCAACGAAATCAGGGGTATTTCAATGTTCAGTATCGGCAGATTCAATTATGGCTCACAGGCGGTATACTCACGAATCGGCTGTAAACTTGATTGAGAAAACTTCGCATTTCTTTTCTTGTTTAATTCTTTACCTTTTTTCAGAATAAAAGAATTTTATATTAGCTTACAATCTGAAACAATTACAATAAAAGCATCTACGCATGTCTGATAAAAAAAAGGTTCTGATAGTAGAGGACGACTTAATTCTTAGTCTCTTGTATGAAAATTACATGGACAAATTGGGATTCGAAACCGAAGGGGAACTCGTTTACGGCAAAACAGCTATAGAGGTAGCTAAAGAAGTTGAACCGGACCTGATTCTGATGGACATCTCTCTGGAAGGCGAGATGGATGGAATTGAGGCAATGAACGAGATCCGGAAGTTTTCCTCTGTACCCGTAATCTACATTACCGGTAATTCGGATAAAGCCCACCAGGAACGTGCCAAACAAACAAATTACGAGGACTACTTAATCAAACCCATCGAATTCAACGAGCTTAAAGCCAGTTTGATTAAAGCAGGCGTACTGTCTGAATAAAATACGCTTTCCTTATTTACTTTTTACTAACGGATCAAGAATTAAAGACATGATCAAGAATTCTCTCTCCATATCGATATTTTCAATACTCTTTCTTTTCACCCTCTCCTGTGCAAGCACAGAGCAGCTGGACACCACAACACAGCCCCAAACTACCGAATCAGAATTAACCGTTTCGGAAATTGAACGGCCTTTACCCTATCCCATTGATGTGCCGGATGCCTATTTGCAAGCTGTAGAAAACGGCACAAGGAGTTCAGACGGTAAACCGGGCGAAGAGTATTGGCAAAATTACTCCTCATATAATATTTCGGCTGAGATTGATCCCGAGATCAACACACTTTACGGAGAATCATCTGTTGAGTATACCAATAATTCGCCCGAAGACCTCGAAGTCATAGTCGTTGAACTCGCTCAAAATCTTCATAAAGAAGGCACACCCAAAAAAGAATCTACAGAAATTACCGGGGGAAAACAGCTTCAGCGAGTAAATGCAAATGGTATGGATTTGGAACCAATTAGCATGTTTCAACGCTGGACACAAAATGCTTCCGGATATGTTCTTGATGGTACTCGTCTTTATATTTTCCCTGATGAAGAACTTGCATCAGGCAGCAGAATGAGTTTCGAATTTGAATGGTCTTTTGAAATTCCGCAGCAAGGCGCTTCAGGAAGAATGGGCCGTAATCGCGACAATCTATATTTCATTGCCTATTGGTATCCAAAAATAGCCGTTTTTGATGATGTTTATGGATGGATGGATGATTCTTTTTTGGGCAACGCAGAATTTTATCACGGTTTTGCAGATTACGAACTTTCAATAACCATGCCTAAAGAGTGGCTGATAATGGGTACTGGGGAGTTTCTGAATCCCGAGGAAACACTTTCCCAAAGAACTTTGGAACGGTACAATCAAGCCGGTAATAGTGACGATACCATTACAATAGCTGATTTTGATGAACTTTCTGATGCGACCTTCCAAAACGGCCCGGAATCACTGACCTGGAAGTTCTCTTCAACTCAGGTGAGAGATATCACATTCAGTGCAACCCTTGAATCGCGATGGGACGGCACCCGGACTCCGGTTGGGGATCTGGATGGAGACGGTGAAACAGACTATTCACGAATCAATACTTTTTTCCGGGAACTTGCTCCGCTTTGGTCAGAACAGGCCGAATACGCGCAACATTCGATCTCATTTTTATCAGACTATACAAATCTTCCATATCCCTGGCCACACATGACTTCTGTTGAAGGTGCAGGCATTATAGGCGGCGGTATGGAATTTCCCATGATGACTCTTATTGGAGATTACAATAATGCAGGAGCTGTGCGACTCTACGGAGTTACTGCTCATGAATTAGCTCACATGTGGTTCCCAATGATATTGAGTACAAACGAAAGACGTTATACCTGGATTGATGAAGGTTATACAACTTTCCACACCAACGAAGCCAATAAAGATTATTACGGCGATCGGTTTGATAACAACGACATTTTCGGTGGATACCTGCAAATTGCCGGGACTGACCTTGAAGGCGAGATGATGAGGTGGTCAGATTTCCATTATCCCGGCCCCGCTTATGGAGTTGCCTCCTACCCTAAACCGGCGTCTGTTCTGGCAGCTCTGCGCGGAGTATTGGGAAATGAACTATTTATTGAAGCACACCGCGAACTGATTGAACGATGGAAGTACAAACATCCATACCCATGGGATATTTTTAACACGATTGAAGACGTTACTGGAAAGGATCTGTCATGGTTTTGGAGAGCCTGGTATTACGAAACATGGACCCTGGATCAGTCTGTAACCAATGTAGTATCCGAAAATAACAGCTACAGAATCATTATTGAAGATATTGGGAACGTGCCTATGCCCGTACTTTTAGAAATAACTCTCGCCAACGGCGAAAAAATCGACAGGCGCATTGATGTAGACCATTGGCTGCAGGGACATCGAACCAAAGAGTTTACCATCGATTCTAATTCTCAGGTTGTACGTGTTGAAATCGACCCTGAGAATCACTTCCCTGATGTAAATCCTTCAAATAACATTTGGAAACGAGGAAATTGAATATCAATATTAATTGACTAATTTCGTTTATAAAGTCAGATCACCAACATTATCCACTTTTAAGTTGTAAGGTTTGTAAAAAAGTATTACAAACCCTGTAGATTCTGAACGATGTTCCTATTTTAGATTGACTTAAAATTCAATTTCATTCCATGCCTTTTTTTAACAAAATACGTAAGCTTAATTCAGTCAGATGGCTATTCCTCAGTTTAGGAATCGTTGCAGTATTGGCTCTTACAGTGATGAATATCTATTCACTCTATGCTTTACGTGAATCTACAATAGAGTCTGCCAAAGACAATAAAAAAAGTCAGTTGGATGAGTTCACATTTCAGGTGAGACATCAATTTGGCGGTCCTTTCCGAGAACTGCGAAAATTGGATATTGAGAAACTGGAAAACAGCTGGAGCGTAAGTGGGAATTTCCCGGCTCACTTTATAGATGTTTTGGGCAAAGCGTCTGAAGATCCTCTTTATGATGATATTTACTACAATCCAAGCGACTCAGACGCTTGTTACGACGAAACACAACCCTTGTACAAGTTTGACCCCGATTTGAAAATGTTCACCATGGTTGATGAGGTGCCGGACCTTGTTTGTGATGGCTTTGGTATTTCAAATTCCAGGGTTAAAGCGCTCATTGACGAGTATCGGTTTAACAACAAAGTTACCTTTGATGCTCATCGAAGTATGAATCTTGCTCTTATTAATTTGGATGATAAAGTGGTAATTGGTCATCTAAACTTCACGATTAATCGAGAGTATTTGATCAACGAGATTATTGCAAAAAAGCTTAAAGAGCAGTTTGGGCCGACAGATAAAACCGGTATCGTCGTTTGGCTCAGAGACTGGATACAAGACGATATTTTATCCGGAAGTGATGACCAATACACTTATAATCGAGATGTTTATGAAATCGATATGAGGCAGCGATTTCCGGAAATGCTCGAAAACTGGATTCTCCACGCATCCTTCCTGCAGTCTCCAACGGTTGCTGCCACTAACGCCTCACTGACTAGAAATCTAATCGTTCTTGGATTTGCAGTGTTCGTACTTTTTGGCGCACTGGTATTTATGTTTATTAATGCACAGCGCGAAAGGGAGTTAGCTCAGCGCCAAGCCGGATTTCTTGCGAATATTACCCACGAGCTCAAAACGCCTTTGGCAGTCATGCAGGCCGCGGGTGAAAATATTTCAGATGGGCGCGTAAAAGACGGACAACGTCTGAAAAGTTATGGTGAACATATCTACAATGAATCTGTTCGGCTTCGGAAAATGATCGAAAAACTTTTGGACGTCGCCAAAGTAGATTCAGGGCAAACCGTACTGGAACAAGCTCCACATCATTTAGATGCATTGGTCACAGACTTTGTGAAATCCAATAAACAGTACATTCAATCTAAAGGGTTTGACTTTAATTTTGATAGTGATTCGGACCTACCGCTCGTGATGATCGACCCGGATCACCTTGAAACGATTCTCAATAACCTGATTGAAAATGCCATTAAATACAGTTCCGATACAAAACAGATTGACATTCAATTGACTAAGAATAATGATGATGTCGAAATCTCTGTAACTGATAAAGGAGACGGAATGGCAAAGAAAGTTCAGAAACTCATCTTCGAAAAATTCTATCGAGTCGAAAACAGCCTCACGGCAAAAACCAAAGGTCACGGTTTAGGATTAGCCATCGTTAAAAACATGGTTGAATTAAACGGTGGCACTATACGTGTTGAAAGCACCGAAGGGAAAGGCTCAATATTTACAGTTAGCTTTCCGGCTCTTATTAAGGGGCAAGAGCAGTACGAACCAAGTGTAATAACTCAATCTACAGATAGTGAAATCAAAAATATAGACTCCGAGCAATATGTCTGATAAACAAAAGAAGATCGTTATCGTAGAAGATGAACCCAGCCTTGTTTTTACTCTTCAAGACACGTTAGAATCAGAAGGCTATGATGTAACTGTAGTTCAGGAAGGTGATAAAGCTGTCGGAGCTGTTAAAGAAGTTGAACCGGACCTGATGCTTCTTGATATCATGTTGCCGGGAACAAGTGGCTATGATATATGCAAGGAGGTTCGCGAACTGAAATATACGTTTCCAATCATCATGCTCACCGCTCGTGATCAGGAAATTGATAAAGTGGCCGGCTTGAACATCGGTGCTGATGACTATATGACAAAACCATTTGGAGTAAAAGAACTTCTTGCACGCATTAAAGCCAGACTTCGCAGAGCTAATGCTTACACCAAATCGGGCCCGGTTGAAATGTTAAAACTTGGTGACGTTAAAATTGATCTGAAAGAGTCTAAAGTTATCAAGCCCAACGGAGTGGAACATGAACTCTCTACCAGAGAGGTAGAACTCATTCAATATCTGGTATCCAAGGCAAACAAACCGATATCCAGAGACGACCTTCTTGAGAATGTCTGGCGCTACGAGTATAGCACAAACACAAGAACCGTGGATGTGCACATCTCAAAGCTACGCGCTAAAATTGAGATGCAACCTGATGATCCACGATTCCTGGTTACGCTTCACGGTGTGGGTTACATGTTACGCGTCAACTGAAACATCGAGACTTTTTATTTTTTCCACAAAGTCAGGAAATCCATCAAGCTGACTCATTAACAATTTCTGCAGCGTATCATTTGTTAAGCCGGATTCCGGATCAAATGAATCATTCACTCTTTGAATAAGCATCCGCTCCGGATAGATGTATGCCTTTCTATACTTAAGCAGTTGTTCAAACTGTTCTACAGGACGCAACGCACCAAATGCTCCGGCAGCTTCTCCTATCAATGAAACAGGTATCATTTCAAGGGCATCAGGGAATGGCAGATAGTCATAAAAGAATTTCAAAACCCCCGGAAAACCTCCGTTATACTCGGGAACAACAAAAAGTAAACCGTCTGCGCTTAAAAGCTCCTTATTAAACTCTTTCACAGAATCAGGTGTATTTCCGTATTTACCTCCCACTATATCCGCAAACGGATAGTCCATCAGTGAAAAAATCTTTGTATCTGCTTTTTTAGCCAAATACGGCTCAACATACTTAGAAACTTTTAGAGCATTGGAGTTAGGCCTGTCAGTAGATGATAGAATGTGAATTAGACTCATACTTATGTTCTGCTTTAATTTTTTAATTAATGCTGATATAACATTTCAATTAGCATAATGATTCGTGTTCTTGTTCGACGCACAAAATTTATAATTCAGGCTCTGTAAATTGAATTCAAACCGTCTTATGGAGACCCGAGGAGGGAAAAATTTTTATTTTAATAACTTAAAAAAAGCGCTTTTCTGAGTCATATAGTTAAATAATAATTGCTTAATTATTTTTTAACTTAATTTAATTTGTATAACAAGCTATTTCACTTTATCATTTGACTGTAGCATTTAAGATACAAGCTATGAATTTACAAAAGAGCTCATGTTATGGTAGACATCGAGCAATAGCTCCAATACTTAGAAAGCCGGAATGGATAATTCCGGCTTTTCTATTTTCAGGATTTATCTGATTTATTCCTTAGCACATTTAACCTTTCCCATAGTTTTTTCTCCCGGCCGGTGTTCCCGCCTTCATACCACGATTTATCTTTTATTTCTTCGGGTAAATACTGCTGATCTACCCAACTGTTTGGGTAGCTGTGTGGATATTTGTAATCATCTGAAGCATTCTTCACATCCAGGTATTGAGATGCGAGTTTATTCGCAGTTTTATCTTTCAGATGCTGAGGCACATCTTTCACGCCTTTCTCCTTGATAATACTATTCGTCTCAAATATCGCTTTGGTGCTGTTACTTTTTGCTGAGAGCGATAAGAATATCGCAGCATGAGAAAGAAAATAAAAACCTTCCGGCATTCCTGTTTTCATGAAAGACTCGTGAGCCGCGTTGACAACGGTTAATGCATACGGGTCGGCCATGCCTACATCCTCTGATGCAAAAATGAGCATCCTTCTAAAAATAAAATTTGGGTCTTCACCACCTTCCAGCATCGCACTCATCCAATAAAGAGCTGCATTGACGTCAGATCCGCGCATAGATTTAATAAAAGCGGAAGCGTAGTGGTAATGTTCATCTCCCGTACGATCGTACCTTACATTCCGTTTTTGAATAGACTCTTTTGCAATATTGAGCGTGATTCGGACAACTCCATCCTTGCCTTTGGCTGTTGAGAGTGCCGCAACTTCTAAAGCGTTCAGAGCATTTCGGACGTCTCCTCCAGCATTCTCAGCAAAATAGAGCTTAGCTTCCGGGGATACATCAACCTTCAGATATCCGAGCCCTCGCTCTTCATCTGCCAGGGCCCGATCTATCATCTCCTCAACATTATCGCGAGTAAGGGGAAAGAGCTCAAAAAGCTGGCACCTGGAAAGCAGTGGATTAACCAGTGAATAAAACGGATTTTCGGTGGTTGCCCCAACCAATGTTATTATACCTGATTCAAGATGTGGAAGCAGTGCATCCTGCTGAGCCTTATTCCATCTGTGAATTTCATCCACAAATAGAATGGTCTTTCGACCGTTGGCTTTTTTCTGATGCTCTGCTTTGGCCACAACATTTCGCAGCTCTTTAATACCGTCCAAAACGGCATTGATTACCTCAAAGCGGGCATCTATTTCGTTGGAAATCACATAGGCCAGCGTAGTCTTACCCGAACTTGGAGGCCCGTAGAAAATCAGGGACCCTATTACACCGCTCTCTATCATCCGTTGCAACATTTTTCCTTCGCCAACCAGATGATCCTGACCAACAAATTCACCTAAAGAGACCGGGCGCATTCTCGTTGCAAGCGGTTGATTTTTATCATCCGATTTTCCCTTAGAACTACCGGATTCATTTTCAAATAGATTCATCTTACAGTCTTTTATAATTAGAGAAGTGCCATAACTTTTAAAAAAAGAATGATAACGAAATTACACCGGAATTTCGCTGCACTTCAAATACGCAATTTTCAGTGATCTTCTTGCATAATGAGAAAATTCTGCTTATTGATAATGTGTACTTAAACTTAAAAAGGGAGGTATATGACAGTTAAGGATATTCTAAATCGAAAAGGCTCAACCGTTTATTCTGTGCATCCAAACGAAACCGTTTACGACGCCATAAAGAAAATGGCTGATTTAAATATCGGTGCGCTTCTTGTTCTTGATGATGGGAAAGTGAAGGGAATTATATCTGAACGGGACTATAGAAATAAAATCATTCTAAAGGGAAGAACCTCAGCCTCGACACCCGTAAAGGACATTATGGTGAAGCAGGTATTCTGTGTTAACAGTTCAGACAGCATAAATTTATGCATGCAACTCATGACTGAAAAGAAGATTCGTCACCTGCCTGTTTTGAACAATGGAGATTTAGCCGGAATCATCTCCATTGGCGACGTAGTAAAATCAGTCATTGAAGATCAAAAAATAGAAATAAACTCACTTCGTAATTACATCGCGGGAAGTTATCCGGGGTAAAGTGTTTTTTTAAAGCGGCAGATTATCATGCTTCTTCTTTGGAACCCGGTCTGCTTTGTTGTGGCACAATTCAAATGCCTTTATCAGCTTTTTGCGGGTTTCGGAAGGTAAAACCACATCATCGATAAAGCCACGTGCTGCCGCTTTATATGGATGAGCAAATTCATCACTGTAGCGATCTTCCAGTTCTTTCTGTTTTTCTTCGGGTTTATCCGCTTTAGAAATTTCTCGTCTGAAAATAATTTCAACTGCACCTTTTGTACCCATAACCGCAATTTCAGCAGTTGGCCAGGCTATATTGTAATCAGCCCGAATATGTTTGGAGTTCATTACATCGTAAGCGCCGCCATAAGCTTTTCTTGTAATCACCGTCATCTTTGGGACGGTTGCTTCGCAAAAAGCGTAGAGAAGTTTAGCTCCGTGCTTTATAATTCCGCCCCACTCCTGGTCCGTGCCGGGTAAAAATCCGGGCACATCTTCAAACACAACCAAAGGAATATTAAACGCATCACAGAATCGAACAAACCGCGCCCCTTTCAGTGAAGCATCAATATCGAGAACTCCGGCAAGTGACAATGGCTGATTCGCAACAATCCCTACCGTACGCCCGTCAAGACGGGCAAAACCTACAACTATGTTATCCGCATAGCGCTCATGCACTTCATAAAAGGAATCCTTATCCATCACCCCGTCAATAACATCTTTAATATCGTACGGTTTGTTAGGATTGAGCGGAACCAAGTCGTCCAGTGCTTCAGCCTTGGATGCTTCCGGCTCTTTTGAAGGCTTCATTGGAACTTTTTCTTCGCAATTCTGAGGTATGTAGCTTATCAGCTTTCGAATATTTTTTAAACATACAGCATCATTCTCTTCTGCAAAATGCGCTACTCCGGATTTGACACCGTGTGCTGATGCGCCTCCAAGTTCTTCGGATGTCACCTCTTCGTGAGTAACCGTTTTTACAACGTTAGGTCCGGTAACAAACATGTAGCTTGTATTTTTGACCATCGATACAAAATCCGTTAAGGCAGGGCTATAAACGGCTCCGCCTGCACAGGGACCCATCACTGCAGATATTTGTGGTATTACACCGGATGCCATCGAGTTCCTCCAAAACACTTCGGCATAGCCGCCCAGGGAGCTTACACCTTCTTGAATTCTCGCCCCGCCCGAGTCATTTAATCCAATTACAGGTACTCCATTTTTCAAAGCAAGATCCATAATTTTACAGATCTTTTCCGCGTGGGTTTCAGAGAGCGAGCCACCAAAAACGGTAAAATCCTGACTGAAGACGTAAACCGGTCTTCCATCAACTTTTCCATATCCGGTCACAACACCATCACCTAAAAACTGCTGATCCTCGAGTCCGAAAGCAGAACTTCGGTGGGTTACAAATGCATCGATCTCTTCAAAACTGTTCTTATCA
>Ga0102943_1001597_pt1 | contig 13969 bp, 12 predicted proteins | sample SalPonC_black_MG_FD_78174 | JGI IMG/M metagenome (GOLD analysis project Ga0102943, IMG submission 78174) | Salt pond soil microbial communities from South San Francisco under conditions of wetland restoration - Salt Pond MetaG... | ecosystem: Environmental > Aquatic > Marine > Intertidal zone >...
GTAGCAAACCTCTCAGGGGAAATGAGTCGTTCCCACCGCATAGTTTTATTTTCCATAAAGTATCCTTAATTAATTGAAGTATTTTCTATCGATTTATGATCAATCCATAATTTTAAGAGAACAAGTAGTTGACCGAGTCCGGATAGCCGAGATATCCGGGTGCGGATATCATTAAAAATGAATGATATTTGACAATATTAGCAAAACACACTATTTTTCTAACCGTATATCATTCATATCCGGGTGATATCTTTAATTGGATATCATGATGAAAATAATACCACAAAAATTGTTGACGCTGTTTGACGAGCGATTAAATGCAAAGCGCATTTCTCCGGACTTCCACGCCTTTTACCGGAAGTGGCTTCGGTTTTATCTTGATTTTTGTGAAAAATATAAAAAGGATCCTCGGAACCCTGACAGCCTGCCTGATTTCATCAACAAATTGAGAGAGAAGAATCAGCCCGAGCCATTTCAAAAACAGGCCTACCACAGTGTCCTCACATATTATGAATTGTATGCCATTCACCCGAAGTGGCTTGAAAATCATTCGGCTGCCGATCTTGTAAAGGAGAAAGCCGCCACTTACGCCTCAGGTGAGAAAGTCCTTCATGACGCATGGAAACCGTTTTATGAAAAGCTTGGAAATGAAATCAAGGTCAGGCATTACTCCTCCAAAACACATAAGGCGTATCGTAACTGGGTCAGGAAATTCCAGCAGTTCCTAAAGAACAAAGAACCGGATACCCTTGAGATTGAAGATGTCAAAGCGTTTTTAACCTTTCTTGCAGTGGAGCAGAAGGTTTCAGCCTCTTCACAAAACCAGGGGTTTAATGCATTGCTGTTTTTTTTCCGGCATATTCTTGGAAAAGAGTTCGGTAAGGTAGAGGGGGTGGTCAGGGCCAAAAGAAAACCGTATATCCCTGTGGTTCTTTCCCGTTCTGAAATTGACAGAGTTGTTGGTAAACTGAAGTATCCGTACAGCCTTGTAGTGAAGTTATTATACGGGTGCGGGCTGAGGTTGGCCGAATGTATGAATATAAGGATAAATAATTTTAATGTGGACATGGGGGTTTTAACTATTCATGACGGCAAAGGCAAAGGACCGGACCGTTCCTTTGCCTTTGACAATAATGCCCGAGATAAACCGGCAATTTGAAATTGTAAGGGAAATTCACCGGCAGGATCTTGAAGAGGAAACGGCCGGTGTGTTTATGTTTGATTCAATTGAAAAGAAGTATAAAAATGCGGGCCGGGAGTTTCCCTGGCAATGGTTTTTCCCGGCAAAGGAATTGACCTGGGTCCCGGAGCCCGGTGAATACCGCAGAGCCCACCTGCACGACCGACATGTACAGCGGGCTATTAAATCTGCTGTGAATAAGGCTCAGTTGACCAAGCGGGCAACCGCTCATACCTTTCGCCACAGTTTTGCCAGCCATTTGCTTCAGGCAAATTACGATATCAGAACCATCCAAGAGCTTCTCGGCCACAGTGATCTTAGAACTACCATGTTTTATACCCACACGGCAAAGTCAAGGACCGTCAAGGAAGCAAAGAGCCCCCTTGATTTGTAGGGAATAGCTCCGCCCTGTCCATTACGTGGTGAGGCGTGGCCATGGATGAACTGTACTGATGCCATAGTAAAATCAAACGAAAAATTCAATCATGAAATCTCTTGGTTTTCTATTTTTTGTTCGATAATCCGGCGGTCCTGAATGGAAGGGCCGTCGCTCAACGCTGCATTCTACCCTGGAATATTCAGATGTTTGTTCGAAAAAGCCAATCTTGCTGTTTTCCAGTTCGTCCATATCAATCACAGTGCTAATATGTATGTTAACGGCCCGGGTAAGCCGCGATACCGAGGCGGTTCTCTGTCGAACCGGGTACTTATTTTTCCCTAAGGTATCTGGCCCATAAGCATCTTGATATCGTTGACCGCGTTCCGGGTTGCCACATACCCCTCTTCAATGGAATGAGCGACCTGATCGTAGTCCAGCAGCTTCAGATCCCCCAGGCGGGGGGTGATCAGAATGTCCGGCGGCGACACGGCAAAATTTACCCGGGTGATCCGCTTCTGCATGATCTCAATGGCTGAATTGATCACCTGGCGTGTCCCGGGAGGCTTTGGGGGTTTCAATTTTTTCCTGGCTTCAAACCGTTCACGGAACATCTTTTCAGCTGCCCCATACCGCTTGGCCAGATTTTTTAAAAATTCATTGCCCCCTGTCACTTGTTCATCGCCATGAACGGGTTCAACCTTCCAGTGCCGCTTCCGGGAAATCAGCCTGGAATCAAGGTTCACGGCAATAACAATATCAGAGCCCATGGCCCGGGCCACGCCCACGGGCACGGGGTCTACCACGCCGCCGTCAATGAGCCAGCGCCCCTTGTGATAGACCGGAGAAAAAATACCGGGATAGGACATGGAAGCCCGAAGCGCTGTGAACAGGTCCCCGGTATCCAGGACCACAGGGTCGCCGGTTTCCATATCCACGGTCATCACCTTCAGGGGCAGTTCCAGCTGTGAAAACTCTTTTTTATCCGTGTGCATGCAGAACAGCTCACGCAGCTTCTTGTCTCCGTCCAACATCCCTGACCGCAGAAGGCTGAGGTCGGAAAGGGAAAACATGCTCTCTCCGTCCATCTCCAGAACATATTCTTTAACCCGGTCCAGGCCACCACTGGCAAACACGGCCCCGATAAAGGCCCCTACGCTGCATCCAGACACCATGTGGATGGGAATATTATTGTCCAGAAGCGCCTCAATGGCACCTATATGGGCCCATCCCCGTGATGCGCCCGCGCCCAGGACCAGGCTCACTTTAGGGCCGGATCTATTTTGTGTTGTCGGCTTCGTCATTATACCCATCCTTTGAAAAAGCTTGGCCTTATCTTGCTCTTGCCATCTGGTCTGTCAGGATTCCCCTTGCCTTTTGGTTCCGGGGCCATACACAATGTTCGCGGCCACAACTAAATATATAGAGAAAACAGGGCGGAATCGTCAACAACCAAGTGCGGTGTTTAACCCCCGCTCATTTCACCGCTGCACTGGTGGGGCCAAAGGATTTTTTGGATCGGATTTATTTTCGGGTGAAACAACATGCCGGGAAGGGTATTGGGGCGTTAAATTTTTTTGGCTGTCATCCCCGTTTCATGCCGCTTGCGGTAAAGAACGGATCAGTCCTGGACAAGCTATTTACAAAAACCACAATGGCTTTGTTTTAAAAATTTGATATTTTCTTTAATTGAAAATTGTTCTATCGTAAATGTCATCTGGTCGAATTTTTTCGTGAATACATTTTATAAAGGAGAAAACCATGGCTGAAGAGACAACAGAAACCGCACCACAGAAACAAAAATCCAAAAGTCGTGCATTTTACTACATTGACGGTATTTTAATACGTCTTTTATTGTTAGTGGTTGTGGTCGCCCTGCTCTGGAACTGGGATGGATTCTGGAAAACCGATATAAAAGTTCTTAAGCAGGCCCAGGAGACATATTTTCCGATCAAGTATAAAGCAGAACGTATGAAAGTTTCCGTGATGAATGAAAACAAGGAAATTATGAAGCAGATGAAAAATAAAATATCAGAATATCAGCAGGATACAGACAATGCCTTGAAAGCTGTTGAGACGGCAAAGGAAAAAGCAAAAACACTACTCCGCTATTATGACACATCACGCAGAATTATCGATAAATTAAAACGCAAATTCTCTCCTGATGATTTAGAAGCGGCTTTAATATGCAACAGTGTTGAGTGTGAAAACATTGTAAACTCAAGCCCTGAAGCTGATCCAAAGAATTATGTCTTTCAGTAGACAAAGACGTGTTTGCCTGCTCAATTAATTGTAATACAATCGGTTTGTCCTTTCGAGGGCGCAGGGGTCCGCTGTCTGGCGTCGACTGCGGCACTCAGCTGCTGGGCAACATTTGTATTGATTTATCGAGAATTGTGATTAAATTTTGTGATGTCATTTCCTTTTGAAGCAATGGCAAATACTGAAAACCAAATATCAAGGGGTTAGCTATGAAAATAAATAATTTTGTCGTCGCATTATCTGTTATTTGTGTACTGGGTTTCTTTGGATCCGCAAGTTTTGTCAACGCGTCATCCTGTGACGATGACAATTATCACACCAAAAGCGGTCACGGTGCCATGGGTAAGCAGTTCGCCGACATCAATACGAACGGCGACAAAAGCATCAGCTTTGATGAGTTCAAAACCGTGTATCCCTCTTTCGGGAAAAAAGCATTTGACCACATGGACCTGGACAAAAGCGGCGGCATCAGCCAGGAAGAGTGGGGCGAGTTTGTGAAAATGCATCACGGCATGGGAAAGGGTAAGGGCCAGAAGAAAAATTATCATTCAGCCACACTTCCCGACCCTTTTGAGTTCAACGCCCATTTTCCCGACATGGATGAAAACAAGGACGATCGTGTAACCCTTGATGAGTTCAAGGCATATTTTTCTGAATCTTCAGAGCACGAAAAGGTTTTTGATGCTATCGACCTGGATGAAAGTGGTGATCTGAATCATCACGAATGGCACGAGTTTAAATCCAGCCACGGGCTCAAACATGTTGATTAGTTGATTAAACGAACAAAGGAGATCTATCCATGGAAAAGAAAATTCTCATTCCAGTGGAAGAGAGCCGGCGGTCCCTTCGCGCTGTTCGGTATGCGGTCCACGCCGCCTCTTTTATCCCGGACCTGCATTTTGTTTTGTTTCATGTTCAGCCCATGATTTCCCTTTATCTTCAGGATGAGGCTAAAAAGGATCTTAAGGTCAGGGCTGAACTTAACAAGGTGAAGAAGAAAAACCAGGCCAAGGCCATGGCTCTGCTGGAAAATTACCGGGAAGAGATGACCGGCAAAGGGGTGGACAAAGAGCGCATTGAACTCAAGACCCAGGTCAGACATCTGGGTCTGGCCCAGGATATTATTGAATATGCCCAAGAAAACCTGTTTGATTCTGTTCTTATGGGGCGGCGGCAGCTGGCTTCCATCCAGAAGGTGTTTTCTTTTAGTGTGACCTCGTCGGTTCTGGAGCGGTCCCAGGTGATCCCGGTGTGGCTTGTGGATGGGGTACCTGCATCAAAAACCCTGCTTATCGCTGTGGATGGCTCTGCATCTGCACTGAGGGCCGTTGATCATGCCGGGTTCATGGTTTCTGGAAATCCAGATATTCAGGTGACCCTGCTGCATGTCATGAATTCTGCTCAAAATTATTGTACCATTGATCCTGATGCCTCTGATCCAGAGTCCTCGGGGGAAACAGCCTTTGATAAAATTGTTGAAACCGGAGACCGGGCCTGTATTGACCAATTCTATCCTCTGGCCCTGAAGAAATTTGAGCAGATGGGAATTTCCCGGGAACAGGTCCGGTTAGAGACGGTTAAAGGGTCCCGGCGTATTGGCAATACCATTGTCTCTTATGCCAAGGAAAAGGGCTTTGATACCCTGGTCATCGGGCGGACAGGCATGGACCGGGCCTTTTTTATGGGGTCGGCCTCCAGGCAGGTGATCAACCATGCCGGGGAGTCTGCCCTGTGGATTGTCAGCTGAGGTAAAGGCCGGCTGCCCTGTGGCTGCAACATTCGACCAGGCGGCCGGCAGGAGTCAGGCTCTATGAGTACGGTTCGGGAAAACGCTTGTATACCGCCCTGGAGAGAGCATGCCCAAGGAAATCGCCCATTTTACCATGGCCCGGATGACAGGAAAGGCATTGGGCAAAGAGCATGCCCCCTTCCGGGAGGCTGTTGAAAAATATCCCGCCCTGTTTGTTTTGGGCGGGGTGGCCCCGGATATCAACTTCTACTGCATGGCCGGGCCCGGGGCAAAACAGATCCAGGCCTTGAGCGCCCCATTTCACCAGTCAAACCGCAAAGCCCTTTTACCGGTACTTGAGTTTCTGGACCGCAGGCTGGCCGGCAAAAAGTTGGATTTCCCGGCCCTGGCCCTGGCAGCCGGTGCGGTCTGCCATATCATGGCAGACACGGTCTTTCATCCCCTGGTCTACTATTTTGCCGGCATGGACGGGGTGCATCCCGGGGCCACGGCCCGGCACCGTCAGTTTGAGACCGCCATGGATCTTTACTTCTGGCAGGACGGCCCTGGGGATCCTTGGCTGGGCAGGCATCTTTTCTTTTTGGAAATCCCCCGACAGGAGGTGACGGTTTTGCTGGCAGATCTGTTCCATGCCCGGAATCCGGGCCAGGTCAACCAGGCCTTGGGGTGGCATACATGGATTCAATACCTGTTCTTTGCTCCGTGGGTGAAAAAACTTATGACAGGGGCCAGGCGTCTTGGCCTTCCCTTTTCCGGCAAGGCCACGGGCCTTGCCTATCCCTTTCGGCATGGAGTGGCCCTGCCCTTTTTTTCCGAGGACATCGTCTATTGGGATCCTGTTACCCGAAAAAAAAATCTAACCAGCATCAGAAAGCTGACCCAGGACACGGTGGATGGCACAAAAAAAGTGCTGGCCCTGGCCGCAGAGGCCATGGGGCAACAGCAGGGCATTGCCGCATATCTCAGGGCCCATCCCGGCCTGCCCCAAGTCCGGCCCGGTTTGCCGGAACAGGGATTCAGCCTTTGGAAGAAAGAAGAGAATATCATGCCCCGCATTTACCGGGGGGTTTGCCCGCCCTTTTGAATCAGGACAGATCCATGAGCGCCCACCAAGATGGACAAGCGACAGATTTTCGGATGGGTGCTGCGGTCCGGGAGGCGGTCCAGGATCTGGTCATCACCTTTGGCGGCATTGTTCTTTATCGTGGGCGGCCTGATCCTGGCTAGAGTGGATGAGGCAGGGGGAATGGCCGCAGCCAATCACCAAGTATAACCAAATTTCTGGTCAAGGAGGTGTTATGTACGTACTCGGCATTCAGGGAAGCCCAAGAAAAAAGGGAAATTGCGATTATCTGCTGACCGCATTTTTAAGGGAATGTCAGCGGCTGGGGGCCCAAACCTCGGTCATCCGCCCCCAGGACCTGGACATTCAGCCCTGCAAGGAGTTGATCGTCTGCGAGAAAAAAGGGTTCTGTCCCATCAAAGATGAGATGGACGCCCTGGGATACACAGGGCTCAGACGCGCCGATGTGGTGGTCCTGGCCTCGCCGGTTTTTTTTTACGGGGTTTCGGCCCAGGCCAAGGTTTTTATTGACCGGTGCCAGATGTTTTGGGGCAGACGGTATAAACTGGGTCTCAAGGACCCGGCCCGGTTTTTCCGACAGGGGTTTCTCTTGTCCGTGGGCGCATCGGCAGGCAAGCGGCTCTTTGAGGGGGTGGATTTGACGGGCCGCTACTTTTTCGACGCCATTTCCGCAGACTATGCCGGCGCCCTGACCTATAAAAAGGTGGAAGCCCCGGGAGACATCCTTGCAAGGCCGGAACTAGACGGGGAGATTCAGGAGGCGGTCTCTGGCCTTGTTACCCCTTTAAAAAATCGGGAAAAAATGGGGTTTGTCTCGCCAAAGGGTGCTGTCCGGGCTGTAATGGCAGCGGCCTTTGCCATGGAGCTTTCCATGGGCAAGGTCCGGGCAATGGCCGCTGGTGTGGCCGGGCCCTCAGATGTGAGTCCAGACACGACAAAGGCCATGGCAGAATCGGGGCTGGATGTGAAATACATGGGGGCCCAGGGGCTGGACCATATTGCAGGGGCACGGCCGGGCCAGGTGTTTTTTCTGGGATCGGCCGCTGAGCTGGACAAGGCCTTGCCCCTTCTCCCGGAAGGAACCGAACACTGGGCCCTTTCCGCCCCCAGGGACCCGGCAGGGCTTTTGTCCTTGAAAGAGGAGATCGCCGCCAGGATAAGGGCCCTGGTGGCGCCTTTGTGACAGCCCCATTAAGGAGATCATAAGTTCAAGGCCTTGGGTGGACCGCTCTTTTTTGAGGCTCAGGCTGCAATGATCCACTGGGCCCCGAGAAACACGGCCATGCTGAGGACGATGGTTAAAAGCAGGTTTTTGAAAATCCAGCCCGTGGCACAGGCTGACAGGGCCCCGATGAGATAGGGATTGGCCAGGCTGACATCCATCATGCCTTTGGGCATGAGCACCGAAGGAAGGATAATGGCGGTGAGTACCACCGGGGGGACAAATCTGAGACCCTGTTCAAGGCGTTTGGGAAATTGAAACCTGCCGGATATGGGCAGAAGAATATACCGGATGCCAAAGGTGACCAGGGCCATGCCCGCCACCATATATATTTCAACGGTCTGGATTTCTTCGCCGAAAAGGGTCATCTTTCCTCCTTTTTACACCAATACGTTTCACAGATCATACCTGCAGCCACCCCTGCAGCGGCGGCCACCATCAATCCCAGCTTGTGTGGCAGGCCTGCGGCCAGAATGGATACGGTGCCCGCAGTCACCACCGCTGCCCACATGGGGGGGGTCACAAGATAGGGAAGGACAATGCCGATAAAGGTGGCTGGCATGGCAAAGTCAAGTCCCCACTCGGATATTTCCGGAAAGGTTTTTCCTGCGGTCAGCCCGATAAAAGTGCATAAATTCCAGTTCAGGTACATGAAGAGCATGGACCCCAGGTTATAGTACTGCTTGCCTTCAATGGGATCGTTTCGATTATAGCGGTGGATGGCCACGGCAAAGGTTTCATCGGTGAGCCCGAAGGCCAGAACCACTTTCCACACCGGGTTGAGCAATTTGTAAAAAGGCACCATGGATGCGCTGTAAAGCATGTGGCGCAGGTTCACCACAAAGGTGGTCAGCACCACCATGGGCCAGGCCGTACCCGAGGCCACAAGGCTCATGGCAACGAATTGGGAGGACCCGGCAAATACAAACAGGGACATGCCCATGGTCGCGCCAAAGGAGAGCCCGGCCGTATCGGCCAGGGTGCCGAAGATGATGCCAAAGGGAATGGCGCCCACGACTAAGGGGAAGGTGTCTTTTGCCCCCTGGAAAAACTGGGTGCCAGAAGAGGCGGGTGCCGATGGTCTTGCTTTCATGATATTAAGCGGTCTTTAAGGTTAAAATGGATAGACTAAAAGGTAACAAAGTGGAAATCAAGTACTATATTTTCCCCCTGTCCTTTACCCCCCCCTGATGCTGGGGAAAATCTTGGATTTGAGATTTCCCAACTACCTGTGGTAGAGTAATCACCTGGTCCACCCCCCAACCAAAGGAGATACTGTGGCACGACACCTTCTCAATTCACTGATGATCACCCTGGTCTTATTTGCTTTCACCTTCCCGCTTTTTGCCCAGACCAAAGACGTCACAGAAACACAGGTGGCACAGCCCCAATCCCCTGACCAGGAAGCGGATTCCCCTGAAAAAGAGAGTACCCTGGAAATGCTGGAGGCCATTGTCCGGATGAAGGCCGACTTGAAAACCCGTATGGCCGAAAAAAAGCGCCTCATGGAAAAGGCCGATTCTGAGACGGAAAAAAATCAGCTTAAAGTGGAAATTGCCGAGCTGGACAAGGATTTGGCCGGGGCAAATAGGGATTTTGAGCGCATTGTCACCGGGGTGGATGTGGGCTTGTTTACCCAGAAAAAAGAGGCCCCATTTAATTGGAAGAATGAAGTGGTTTCCCTGGTTGAGCCCGGAATCGTGGAGCTCAAACGCCTGACGGAGAAGGCCAGGCAAAAGGCCAAACTTCGGGATGAGCTTTCCAGCTTCCAGGCCCTTGCGCCGGTTGCCACCAAGGCCAGGGAGCGCATCGAGTTTCTTATGGGGCAGGTAGATGATCCTGATCTGAAAACGGAAATAGAAAAGCTGCTGCCCGAGTATAAGGGAGTGGAAAGCCAGATTACAAACAAGCTGAATCTGATCCGGCTGCAGCTTGAAGATATGGAGCGGGAAGAGACATCCCTGATTGAAAGCGCCGGGGAATCTGCTAAACGCTTTTTCAAAACCCGGGGCATGTTTCTGTTCATCGCCGTGATCGCCTGCATCGCCGTGGTGCTGTTTTTGCGAATCACCTACCGGTTTTTCATCCGGATGATTCCCGGGTATAATGCAGACTACCGGCCCTTTCACATCCGGGTGGTCCAGCTGGCCTACCGGATTTTTACCCTGTTGTTCACCCTGATGGCAGTGATCATGGTCTTTTACCTGTTCGAAGACTGGGTTCTGCTGTCTTTGGCCATTGTCTTTCTCATGGGGCTGGGCTGGGCTGTGAAAAACACCCTGCCCGGCTTTGTTCACCAGAGCCGGCTTATGTTGAACATTGCTGCGGTTCGGGAGGGGGAACGGATGATGTATGAGGGGGTGCCCTGGCTGGTCAAGCAGATCAACGTTTATTCCACCCTGGAGAATCCCGATCTGGGCATCAAACTGAGGCTGCCCATCAAGTCCCTAATGGATAAGACCTCCCGGCCCTTTCATCCGTCGGAGTCCTGGTTTCCCTGCCGGAAAAACGACTGGGTGATTCTCTCGGACGGGGTCAGGGGATGCGTGACCAGCCTTTCCCATGAAATGGTGGAGTTGGTCCAGAGGGGCGGTGCCCGGAAAATTTACCAGGCCGCTGATTTTTTGTCTCTGTCTCCTCTGAATCTTTCAATGAACTTCAGGATCAAGGTTCCCTTTGGCATCTCATACACCCTCCAGGCATCGGCCACCAAAGAAGTTCCCGGTCAGTTAAGCGCCCATATTGAGGCTCAGATTGAGGCCGAAGGGTACAAAGAGGATCTGCTCAACCTGAGGGTAGAATTTGCCAATGCCGGAGCCTCGTCCCTGGACCTGATGGTGATTGCCGATTTTACGGGCAAGATGGCCCCCCTGTATAACCGCCTCAACCGGGCTATCCAGAGATGGTGCGTGGATGCGGCTACCCGATACGACTGGGAGATTCCCTTTCCCCAGCTTACGGTTCACAAAGAGGATTAGGAGCTGCAAAAGAGCATAGAGCATCCCGGCCTGTGCCTTGCCTATTCCAGGTAAACGATGGTTGCCTGTAAAGACCTGGGTAAACCTGCCTGACCGGCAGGCAGCCTTGTCAAGGCCGATGAGGAAAGGGTATCAAGGGCTGATGGGGGGCTCATGGCAATCCTTGATCTTATATTTGGACCTGTTAATCGGGCGCGTCATAGGACTGGATCATGGCAATGAGTTTGTCCACATGGGCAGCCTCTTCGCTGATGATTGTTTTCAGACCCTGTTTGGCCTCTTTTGAGTCCATAAAAGTCTCCAAAAATTCGTAGAATAAAATGGTATCGTTTTCAAACATGACAAAGGTCTTGAGCATCTGGGCCGGTGTCTGAATCTGGCTGAAATCCACCTCATCCAGGGAGAGGCTGTTTTCCCCCATCATTTCCTGGATCACGTCGGGTATCATGGTTTCCAGGTCCTCTTCCCCACTGGCCTGACGCTTTTTCTGGTTTAAAAACCAGTTTTGGTGGCGGTCCTCTTCATCGGCCATCCATTGGAGCAGGTCCAAAAGCGACTTGTCCCGGGTCTCTTTCATGGCCCGGCGATACACGGCCTTTCCGTTTTTTTCCATTCTTGCGGCAATATCAAAAAGATCGTTCAGGGTAAACATGGGCAATCCTTTGGTCATTTATGTGGTGGTTCACAGCCTGCCTGTTATAAATCATATTATACCCAATTCGGCTTTTAAACCCCAGTGTTGCATAAAATCATTGATTTATCGCCTTAAAAACCCTATAGAAACATGACACAGGCCCGAGAGAAGTAACATTTCCCAACTGGCGACTGATACTGGTGATGGAAAATATTTTTGAGAAACTGAAAAGGGCGGATACCCTTCCCCAGCTTCCCCAGATCATGCTAAAGCTGATCAAGGCCTGTGGCAGTGACAAAACCGACAATGAGGAGCTGACCCGGATCATTTCCACGGATCCTGCCCTGACCGCCAAGCTCCTTGGGATGATTTCCTCTCCTTATATCAACCTGCCCCGCCAGGTCAACACCATTAAAACGGCAGTGGTGTATCTTGGCATGGATACCATCCGGAACATGGCCATCAGCTCCTCTGCCATGCATTTTTTCAAAAAGCCCAAGGCCCTGCCCGGGTTTGATCTGCCAAAATTCTGGACCCATGCCTACCAGTGCGGCCTCCTGGCCCAGTACCTGGCCAAGGAAATCAATCACCCCAATCCAGAGGAATTTTTCCTGGCCGGCCTTCTTCACGACATTGGACGCCTGGTGCTCATGCAAACCTTTCCCAAAGCCTATGCCCGGGTGCTTGAGGATGCGGCCAGGGGCAAGGCCCTGTCAGATGCGGAAATGGAACGCTTCAAGGTGGGCACCCCCCAGGTCAGTGCCTGGCTGTTTACCCAGTGGCAGCTGAACCCCATCTCTTCGGACGCGGTGCTCTTTATAAACGAGCCTCTGTCACAGATACAAGAGGAACTGGACCATGTAAAGATTCTGTACACGGCCAATCGTCTTGCAAAAGAGGCACCGGATGAGGTCCTGGAGGCGTTGGGAGATCTGTTCCAGACCTCATCCCTGCGCCTGGGACAGCTTGCTGCCCGGTCCCTGGAGGAGACCGAGACAATGGCCAAAAGCCTGGGGATTTCCCCGGATGGAACCGGGGATGCGGCTGCCGGACGAAAGATTGCCATGGAGATCAAGGATCTGTCCTTGTTTTTCGGCACCATGACCACCATGGTGGCGGCCAGCGACGATGCCGCCCTGCTGGATGCCGTCCAGAAAGGGCTGGAGATTCTTTTTCAGGCCCCCCGGGTTTTTTTCTTTCTCAAGGACCGGGAAAAGAAAATGATGACCGGGGTCTGCCATCCTGATGACCGGCATCACAGCATTGTCCGGAGCATTGCCATCCCCCTGGACAACCAGGACAGCCTGGTGGCAGGGGCTGCCCTTGAAAAAGCGGTGAAAAACAGTTTTGACCAGAACACGCTTGCGGTCTCCGACGCCCAGATTATCCGGCTGATGGCGTCCCCAGGGCTGTATTGCATTCCCATCATCGCCAGGGGCATTGCCCTGGGAACCATGGCCCTGGGGGTGGACAAGGACCTGGCCGGCACATTGGACCAGAACCGGGGGATCCTGGATCTTTTTTCCTCCCAGACCGGCGTCTGCCTGGAAAATCTGGCCTTTCACAGATCCTATGCCAGTGATGTGAATGATAAAAAGATGGAGGCCTATGCCGCTTTGACAGACAAGGTTATCCATGAGGTGAACAACCCCATTGCCATTATTAAAAGTTATCTGGAAACCCTGAGCCTGAAGCTGCCGGACAAGCACCCGGCCCAGGAGGAGCTTTCCCTCATCGGCGAAGAAATATTCCGGGTGTCTACCCTGCTGGACGGATTGTCCAGTTTTTCCAGGCCCAAGGTGGGGGGGCTGGAAACCATTGACATCAACCAGACCTGCCTTAGGGTCATGGCCGTGTTGAAAAAATCCATCCTTCTGCCCCGAAACATCCAGGCCCATGTTGATCCGGACAAGGGGATTCCCGCGGTGAGAATGGACGGGAACGGACTCAAGCAGGTGTTGATCAATCTGGTGAAGAATGCGGCTGAGGCCATGGAAACCGGGGGGGACATCCACATCACCACCGCCTTGATTCCAGGCTCCTCCAAGGTGGTGATTGACGAGAAAAAAAAGCTGCCCGGCTGGGTGGAGATTCGTATCAAGGACAGCGGACCTGGGATTGCCGACCATATCCGGGAGCGGCTTTTTGAGCCCTATAACACCAGCAAATCCGGCAACAACTCCGGCCTGGGCCTGGCCATTGTTCACTCTATTGTCAAGGAGATGAAGGGAAGAATCACCTGTGAGAGCCAGGTGGGTCAGGGAACCTGCTTTTGTGTGTATCTGCCCACGATTCCTGATAAAACCGCTGGCAGCGGAGCAGACAATGACAGGGCCTGACAGGGGCAAAGATCGGAAGACCGGCGACATCCTGATGGCCGGGGGCCTGATTGGTCCGGGTGATGTGGAAAACGTGCTGGCCATCCAGGAAAAAAACAGGCTGGCCGGAAACCGGAACCGCCTCTTTGGCATGGTGCTGTGCGA
>Ga0102943_1001598_pt1 | contig 13966 bp, 16 predicted proteins | sample SalPonC_black_MG_FD_78174 | JGI IMG/M metagenome (GOLD analysis project Ga0102943, IMG submission 78174) | Salt pond soil microbial communities from South San Francisco under conditions of wetland restoration - Salt Pond MetaG... | ecosystem: Environmental > Aquatic > Marine > Intertidal zone >...
CCCTTCGCCGACTTCGCGGCGCCGGATCCGGCGATCTGGGAGGACGACCTGCCCGCCGCGCTGCTGCGCCTCGCCGAGGCGCTGGGCGACTAGAGCCGCTCGCGCACGCCCTTCTCCACCTCGCGCCAGCAATGCGCGGCGAGCAGCTTGCGGTCCGCGAAATCCGCGGCCCTGACCGGCTCGTGGAACACCACCTCGGCGCGGCCGCCGAAGCTTCGCGTCAGCACCGTCCAGACGTGTCCGCCGAAGGACATGTCCCCCCACCAGCCGTAGAACGCCTCCGGCTCGCCCTTCGGCGCGTGGTAGACGACCGAGACCGGCTGCACCCAGGCCGTGTCGCGCAGCTCTTCCGAAGCCATGGCGGCGAACAGCGTGGAGCGGAACGGCAGCACGCGCCGCCCGTCGGTGCTGGTGCCTTCGGGAAAGAACACGAGCCGGTCGCCGGCCTGCATCCGGGCCTTCAGTTCCGCCTCCTGCGCCTTCGCGGCGCTCCTCCGGCGCTCGATGAACACCGTGTCGCAGAGCGCGGCGATGGCGCCGACGCCGGGCCAGGCCCGCACCTCCGCCTTCGCCACGAAGGTCATCCGCGCCGCGCCGACCAGCACGAAGATGTCGGACCAGCTGACGTGATTGGCCACCAGCGCCCCGCCATGAGGCATCGGCGTGCCGATCCTCCGCACGCGGATGCCGCAGAGTCGCGCGACGGTCCGCGCCCAGAGCCGCTGCACCCCCTCGCGCCAGCGGAAGCGCGGCCGGACCTTCTCCACCGCCCGGAAGGCCACGTAGAACACCAGCAGCACCCCGGTCGCCACGGTCGCCGCCGCGATCCTCAGCCCCCCCGCCGCCTTGGCCCGCGCCGAGGGCGCGCCGAAGTCCGGCGGCTCCGCCCCGCGCCAGGTCGCGTCGGTCGAGGCGTCAGCCGGCATCCGCCGCCTTGCCGTAGAAGTTGCGGTAGCGCTGCACCATGCGCGTGGTGTCCATCAGCAGGCAGACGTCGACGGTGTTGAAGTCCCGGTCCACGAAAGCCCCCTCCCCCACGAAGCCGCCGAGCCGCAGATAGGCCTTGATCAGCGCCGGGATCTGCCGCGCCGCCTGCTTGCGGTCCACCGCCTCGCGCGGGAGCAGATCCATGGGATGATAATGCTCCGGCAGCGCGCGCACCCGCAGGTCCTCGGGCGCCAGATGCTCGTGGTGCAGGAAGCTGAGCGCGTGCGCGATCGGCTCGGGATCGGCGCCGTGAAAGCTCGCCACGCCGAACATGATCTCGATGCCGCGGGCGGTCACGAACTCCCCCAGCCCGCTCCAGAGGAGGTGCATCGCGGCGCCGCCCCGCACCTCCGACCCGACGCAGGACCGACCGAGCTCCACGACCTCCCGCCCGAGGCTCTCGAGCTTGGAGAGGTCGTATTCCGTGGCTCCGTAGAATCCGATGCCCTCGCGCGCCCGCTCGCCCGTCATCAGGCGGTAGGCGCCGGCGACGCGGTCCAGCGGATCGTCGCTCGCCGTCTCGTTGTCGATCAGGATCAGATGCTCGAAATGCGCGTCGAACTCGTCCATCTCGCGCCGCGCCGCGTGCTCCGCCGGGCTGGCCGAAGCGCCGAGCTCCTCGACGAACACCCGGTAGCGCAGACGCTGGGCCGCCGCGACGTCGGCGTCGTCGCGCGCAAGGCGGACGGTGAAGCGCCCCGCGTCGATCTGCATCCTCGGCCGCTCCTCGTGCTCCGGGCCCGGCGAACCGGCGGTCGCGGACCATATGGCGGGTGTCGATCCGGCGCAACGGGCGGCGGAATCACGTGAGATCAAGCGGCATTTCCTCTACCAACGGTTGAAAACCGATCGGCGAACAGGCAGTCAGTCACGGTCGAAGACCAGTTCGAGTTCCGCACGATCCAGCGCGATCACCACCTTGCCCTGATGTTCGAAATTGACCGTCGCCCGGCCTCCGATCACCGACTGCACCTGGCCGACGCCCCAGTCCGGGGCGCCGCGCAACCGCACGAGCGTGCCGGGCTCCAGCCATTCATGCATTCTTCACCTCTCGGCTCCAGCGTGCCGCATGAGCGTGGGGAGGGATCGACGTCTCCGAAGGAACGCCGCATGACCGATGCCGCCACGGCCGCCGCGGGGCCGGCGACCCGACGCCTCGGCGAACCCGAGATCGCGGGCCTCGTCGCCGCTCGTCTGTGCCACGACCTGATATCGCCCGCCGGCGCCATCGGCAACGGCGTAGAACTGATGCGCGAGATCGGCGGCCCTCCGGGGCCCGAGCTCGACCTCGTGGCCGACAGCGCCGACAAGCTCGCCGCGAGCCTGCAGTTCCTCCGCCTCGCCTTCGGCCCCGCGCCCGCGGGCGAAAGCGCGGGCCTCGCCGGCGTCCGCCGCATCGCCCGGCGCTGGTTCGCCCACCAGCGCGCCGAACTCGACTGGCCGGAGGGCGACGGCGACAGCACCCGCCGCGCCGCGCGCCTGCGCCTCAACCTGCTCCAGGCGGCGGCCTCGTCATTGCCCCGCGGCGGCATGGTCACGATGCGGGAGCGGGCGACCGGCGGCTTCGCCGTTCGGGCCGAAGGGCCCGTCGTCGCAGCCCCCGAACCGGCGGAGCTCTGGCTGAGCGACGCGCCCGCGGCGCCGCCCCCCACCCCCCGTGACGTCCACTGGCTCCTCGCCGGCCGCCACGCGAGGGAAGCCCATGCCGGCTTGGCCGTTCAACGCACGGAAACGGCGCTGATCCTGACCGCGACACCCCCCGCCTGAACCGCCCTCACGGCTCCCGGAGCGGCGAGGCCCGCAGCGCCCTCGCCAGCGAGCCGAGGCAGCGGTCGAGCGCCGCCGCCACGATCGCCTCCGTCGGCCGGACATAGGTGCGCTCGGATTCGCGACGGGCGAAGCGCGCCGCCCGAATGGACGCCCCCGCTCGTCGCGCAGCGTTTCAAGCGCCGCGCCGTCCGGCCCCAGCACGGTCCCCTCGACCGCCAGCACCGTCGCGCAGAGCCCCGGGACCAGCGACCGCCGCGCCCTCCGGCAGCCCCGTCCGCGTCGAGACCACCCGTTCCGGCGACGCGCGGCCCGTCAGCGCCATCGCCGCCGCGCCGGCGCGCCACCCCACCTCCGAACGGCCCTGCACGGCGACCCTCCCTGCGTTTCGCATTCAGAAGATCGCATTCGATCGGCTTCATCGCCGCAACGCCCGACACGCGGCCCAGCGTTCCGGAACGCGAACCTGACCGTCAGGCAGGCGACAGCCCGTCCCGGAACCGCCGCATCTTCTCGCGGTAGCGTCGCGCGCTGAGGCGGAGCGCGCCGATCTCGTCGGCCGACAGCTCGCGCACCGGCTTCGCCGGCGAGCCGACCGCGAGCCAGCCCGGCGGGATCTCGCGGCCCTCCGTCACCAGCGCCCCGGCGCCGATCAACGCCCCGGCGCCGACCCGAGCGCCGTTCAGGACGATGGCGCCCATCCCGATCAGCGCGCCGTCGCCCACGGTGCAGCCGTGCAGGATCGCCCGGTGGCCGACCGTCACCTCCTCGCCCACCGTCAGCGGAAAGCCCGGATCGGCGTGGCAGACGACATGCTCCTGCAGGTTGGTCCCCTCGCCGAAGCTCAGCCGTTCGGTGTCGCCGCGCAGCACCGCCCCGAACCAGACCGAGCACTCGAAGCCCAGCGTCACGTCCCCGATCACCGCCGCCCCAGGCGCCACCCAGCAGCCCCCGGCCTCCGGCGTCGTTCCGTCCAGCGAATACAGCGTCAACCCCTGCGCTCCTCGAATTCCCGGTTCAATCCCTGCACGAAGGCCGTCAGCCCCGGCCGCCGCCCGCGCCGCAGCCGCTCCGCCGCGAGGATCGCGCGCACCTCGCCCTCGCAGGCGTCCAGATCCTCGTTCACGAGCACGTAGTCGTAGGCGTCCCAATGGCTGATCTCGTCGCGCGCCCGCGCCATGCGCGCCTCGATCACCGAGGGGGCGTCCTGGCCGCGCTCGCGCAGCCGCCGCTCCAGCTCCGCGATCGAGGGCGGCAGGATGAACACCGACACCACCGCGTCCTTCAGCGCAGAGTTGCGCAGCTGCTGCCCGCCCTGCCAGTCGACGTCGAACAGCACGTCCCGTCCGGCCGCGAGGCTCGCCTCCACCGGCGTCTTCGGCGTGCCGTAGAGGTTGCCGAACACCTCCGCGTGCTCGAGGAACTCGCCCGCACCGACCATCGCCTCGAACGCCTCGCGCGAGAGGAAGCGGTATTCTCGCCCGTCCAGCTCGCCCGGCCGGGGCGGCCGCGTGGTCGCGCTGATCGAGAAGTCGAACGCCGCGTCGTCCGCCAGCAGCCGCCGCGCCAGCGTCGACTTTCCCGCGCCGGAGGGCGAGGACAGGATGAACAGCACGCCCCTGCGGCGCCCGAGCCTCGCCTGCCCTCCGAGCGGCGCGGTCATTCCACGTTCTGCGCCTGCTCGCGCATCCGGTCGATCACCGTCTTCAGCTCCAGCCCGACCGCGGTCAGCGCGGTGAAATCCGACTTCGAGCACAGCGTGTTGGCCTCCCGGTTGAACTCCTGGACGAGAAAGTCGAGCCGTCGGCCCACCGGCCCCTCGGCGGCCAGCAGGTCGCGCGCCGCGGCGACGTGGGCGCGCAGCCGGTCCAGCTCCTCCGCCACGTCGCCCTTCACGGCCAGCAGCGCCAGCTCCTGCGCCAGCCGCTCCGGCGCCACCTCGGCCGGCGCGCCCGCGGCGCTCAGCGCCTCCAGACGCCGGCGCAGCATCGGCCCGGCCTCCGCCGCCCGCGCCTCGGCGGCCCGCGCCGCTCCGGCGATCAGCCGCTCCACCTCGTCGAGCTGCGCGGAAAGGATCGCCGCCAGCCGCGCGCCCTCCTCCCCGCGCGAGGCGACCAGCGCATCGAGCGCCAGTTCTCCGTCGGCGAGGATCTCGGCGTCCTGCGCCACGCGCTCGCCCGGCGAAGGCTCGGCCTCGCCGGCCGGCACGACGCCCGGCCGCGACAGCAGCGCCTCGGGCGAGACGGGGGCGAGCTCGAAGCCCGCCGCGCGCGCCGCCTCCGCCGCCTGCCGCACCAGCGCCAGCGCCGCCTCCAGCGCCTCGGGGTCGAGCCGCGCCGGCACGGCGCCCGCCGGGCGCGTGAGCCGCAGCGAGACGTTGAGCGAGCCGCGCGAGATCCGCGCCTTCACCGCCTCGCGGAACTTGGCCTCCACCGCGTCGCGCCCCTCGGGGCCGCGCCAGCGCAGGTCGAGCCCCCGCCCGTTCACCGATCTGAGCTCCCAGCGCCAGGCGAGGGCGCCGTCACGCCCTTCCCGCGCCGCGAAGCCGGTCATGCTCTGCATGGCGCGCGCCCTCCCGTCCCGGACCGCGCGGACCATAGCGGCGCCCCCCCGCCGGAGCAATCGAAGCGCCGTCGGCCCGCCGCCTCGGGCGGCGTTAACGAAGATTGACCGGGCGTTAAGACTGACATCGCGTCACAGTCATGTCGAAGTCCGTTAAATTCCGATTGATCGAGAGCGCCGGAGGCCCGCGGGGCCGCCGCGCCACACTGGAAGGGGCCGCCTTGAGATGCTACGCACTTACCGCAAATCCGAGCGCGTGATGGATCACCCCAAGACCCGCACCCTTTACGACTACTGGAACGAGCTGCGCGCCGGGCGGGACGCCCCCTCGCGCTCGGAGGTGGACCCGCGTCGCATCGCCGACACGCTCGAATCGATGTTCATCTTCGAGGCGCTCGCCCACGGCCAGCTGCGCTTCCGCCTCGCCGGCACCGCGCTCTGCGAAATGCTGGGCATGGAGGCGCGCGGCATGCTGGCCGAGGGCGTGATGACCGACGCGCACGCCCACGACATAACCGACCTCGCGCATCGCACCCTCTCCGGCCCCGGCGTCGGCGTGATGCGCGTGAGGGGCGAGGACGCCGCGGGCGAAAGCTGGACCGGCGAGATCCTGCTGCTGCCGCTGCGCTCCGAACTCGGCGATCTCGACCGGGTGCTCGGATGCGTGGCGATCGTCGGCGTCTCGCGCCGGCGCCGCCCCGCCGCGCCGATGCGCCTGCGCTGCCTCGGCTCTCGCCTTCTGCCGATCGAGACCGGCCCCGGCTCTCGCCGCTTCGACCCGCTCGGCGCCAAGGCCGGGCCGCCCCCCGCCGCCGGCTTCGCCGAGCCCTCGGCGAATTGGCAGGGCCCCAGGCGCCGCCGCACCGATCCTCCGGCCGAGACGCCGTCCGAACCCGAAGGCCCGCGCCTCACCAAGATCGAGGGCAATCCGGACGCCCCGCGCGACCCCGAAAACGGCAAGCGCCCGAAGCTCCGCATCGTTCGGGACTGAGGCCGGGCTCGGCCCCGCGCGGGCTAGGCCGCCCGCGCGAGGAACGCGGCGAGATCGCCGTAGCCGGTGACCCGCCGCTCGTGCCGCAGGCCCAGCCGCGCCGCCGCCTCCCGCGCCAGGCGGTCCAGCTCGGGATCCTCCGTCTGCGCCAGATGCACCAGCGTCTCGTAATGGCCGAACAGCATGTCCCGCAGCTCCGGCGCCCGGTCGAGGCCCATCGGCCGCCAGACGAAGGCGTCGAACTGCCGCGCCAGGAAGTCCGTCAGGTAGAAGCAGCGCATCTCCGCGTCGCCCCGCGCCTCGAAGCGCTCGACCCCGTCGAAGAAGGCATAGCAATGCGGCCCGGGGATCATCTCGACGCCGAGCGCCGCGCAGCGCGCCGCCAGAAGGCCCCCGGTCCCGCAATCGGCGTAGGCGACGAACACCCGCGCCGCGCCGGCCGCCCGCGCCTCGGCCACCGCCGCCTCGACCGCGTCGGGAATGCGCTCCGGCCGCAGATGCAGGTCCGCCGGCAGGCAGGCGAGCTCGACATGATCGAGCCCGTCGGCCCGCAGCACCGCCAGGATCTCCCGCGCCAGCGCCCCGCAGGCGATCACCCGGACCCGCTCCGACATCGCCGGCTCCCTCGCCCGGCTCAGCCGACCGCGGCCATCTGGTTGTGCTTGCGCGCCGCGACCAGCGCCTTCGCCGTCTCCACCGCCACCGCGGCGTCCCGGCAATAGGCGTCCGCCCCGATCGCGCGGCCGAACTCCTCGTTCAGCGGCGCGCCCCCGACGAGCACGATGTGCCGGTCCCGCACGCCCCGCTCGACCATCGCGTCGATCACCACCTTCATGTAGGGCATCGTCGTGGTCAGCAGCGCGCTCATGCCGAGGATCTCCGCCTCCTCGCGCTCCAGCGCGTCCAGATAACTCTCGACGGCGTTGTTGATGCCGAGGTCGACGACCTCGAAGCCCGCCCCCTCCATCATCATCGAGACCAGGTTCTTGCCGATGTCGTGGATGTCGCCCTTCACCGTGCCGATCACCATCTTGCCCATCTTCGGCGCGTCGGTCTCGGCCAGCAGCGGGCGCAGGATCGCCATGCCGCCCTTCATCGAGTTCGCCGCCAGCAGCACCTCGGGCACGAAGAGGATGCCGTCGCGGAAATCCCGTCCGACGACCGTCATGCCGGCCACCAGCGCCCGGGTCAGCACGTCGTAGGGCGTCCAGCCCCGCTCCAGCAGGATGTTCACGCCCTCCTCCACCTCGGCCTTGAGGCCGTCGTAGAGGTCGTCGTGCATCTGCTGCACCAGGTCGTCGTCGTCGAGCTCCGCGAGCACGAGATCGTCGCCGTCGTCCGCCATGGCCGTCCCCTTGTCCGCATCCCTCGTCCTGAAGCGATAGCGCCACGGCACGCCGCCACGCCGCCCGAATCCGACGCCGTGAGACGTTTTCCGCCTTTCCTCGTCACGATTTCCGGCGAATTGCGCCTTCTGCGGCGCTCAGGCCGCCTTCTGCGCCGCGGCGAGGTCGCGCAGCCGCCTGACCATCGCCTTCAACCCGTTGGAGCGCTGGGAGGACAGATGATCCTGAAGCTGCAGCCGCCCAAGCGCCGCCTCGACGTCGGTCTCCAGGATCTCGTCCGCCGTCCGCCCGCTGTAGAGCGAGGTTAGGATCGCGATCAGCCCCTTCACGATCAGCGCGTCGCTGTCGCCGCGGAAATGCAGCCGCGTCGGCGGCCCCGACTCGAGGCGCGGCGCGATCCAGACCTGGCTGGCGCAGCCGTCGACCTTCGTCTCCGGCCCCTTCAGCGCGTCGTCCAGCGGCTCCATCTTCTTGCCGAGCTCGATGACGTAGCCGTAGCGGTCCTCCCAGTCGTCGAGGAACTCGAAGGTCTCGGCGATCTCCTCGAAGGCTTCCGTGGTCCCGTCGGCGGCGGTCATGGCGCACTCCCTGTCCTGCCCACCCGGCGAGGTAGCGGCGGCGCCCCCGGCCCGCAAGGCGCCGCGACGCCCCTTCCCTTCGCCCGGCGATCGGCGCTATCCCGCGCTTGCCGCAACGAGCCCGGAGACAGCCCCATGCCGCACCGCGCCGACCTCCTCAGCCGCGCCCTCGCCGCGGCCGCGCTGGCAGCGCTGGCCGGCTGTTCGACCGTCTCCGACGCCGCGCCCGAGGTGGAGTTCGAAGCGCTCGCCCCCAGCCGCCCGCCGGAGCCGCAGCCCGAGGCCCGCATCTCCGAGGCCGAGATCGTCCGCCGCCCCGTGGCCTCCGTCGACCGGCTCGAACTCGGCGTCACCCGCGACGGACGCCTCCTGACCGCATACGGCGCCGCGCCGACGCCCGGCTGGTTCCAGGCGCTCCTGCGGCCCCGGGACGGCGGGCGCCTCGCCCCCGACGGCTTCCTCGAATTCGACTTTCTCGCCGCCCCGCCCGAGCTCAACGGCGCCGACCCCGAGGCCCTGCCCGCCGGACCCGGCGCCCCCGCGCAGCGGGCCGTCCGCGCCGACCGCCTGCTCAGGGGCGGCGCGGTGCAGACAGCCGCCGGCATCCGCGTCTTCGCCGCCTCCGGTCCGCCGGCCGCGATCCGCCTCGCGCCGCCGCCCGCGACGGAGGGCTAGGGCGGCCCCAGCGTCTCGGCCATCACGTCGAACACCAGCCGGATGCGACGGCTCTCGCGCAGCTCGCGATGCGTCACCAGCCAGACCGGCACGGGGATCGGGGGCAGCCCCGGCAGCGCCTCCTCCACCTCGGGCGTCAGCGCCGCGATCTCCTCCATCATCACCCCGGCGCCGAGGCCGCGGCGCACCATCTCCCACATCGCGACGCCGCTTTCGCTCAGAAGCGGAAAGCTCGCCTCGCTCAGTCTCACGCCCATCGGCGCGAGGCCCGCGATCATCCGCGCGAGCGGCGGCGCACCCACGAAATCCATCGCCGAGAGCGCCGCCACGTCCGCCGGCCGCCCGACCCGCTCCAACAGCGCCGTCGCCGCGTAGATCCGCGCCCGCGAGTCGCCGAGACGCCGCGCGATCAGGTCCGGCTCCGTCGGGCGGGCATGGCGCAGCGCCACGTCCGCCTCGCGCCGGCGCAGGTCGGCGAATCCGTTGGAGGCGACGACCTCCACCGTCAGCCCCGGCGCCAGCCGCCGCAGCCGCGCCAGCGCCGGGGGCAGCAGCCAGGCCGCCGCCGCGTCGCTCGCCGTGACGCTGACGCGTCCCTCCACCGTCTCCGAGCGGCCCGCGGCGGCGAGGCTCAGCGACTCCGCCGCCTCGCCCATCCGCCGGACATGCGCCAGCAGATCCCGCCCCGCCGGGCTCAGGGCCAGCGTCCGGCCCACCCGGTCGAACAGCGCGACGCCGAGTTCCTCCTCCAGCGCCGCCACCTGTCGCCCGAGCGTCGGCTGCGTCAGCCCGAGGGCCCGCGCCGCGGCCGAGAACGAGCCCTCCTCCGCGGTCACGAGGAAGGCCCTCGCGCGGGTCCAGTCGAAGCGCACGCCCTGCCAAGTCATGCAGAAACGCATAACACAGGGACGGATTCAGGCAATTCCTCCGAAAGCCGCGCATGGCTATCTCCTGCGTCAGCCGCAAAGGAGACGCCCCATGCAAGCCCCGGCCCTGCCGCAGGACCTCGCCGCCGCACCGCCCGCCCCGTTCTGGGACAAGATCGCCCGGAAATACGCCGCCACCCCGGTTCGCGACCCCGCCGCCTACGAGGCGACGCTGGACCGCGTCCGCGCCCGGCTCGAGCCGACCTGGTCGGCGCTCGAGGTCGGTTGCGGCACCGGCTCCACCGCGCTGCGCCTCGCGCCCTCGCTCGCCTCGATCGAGGCGACCGACGTCTCGCCGGAGATGATCGCCATCGCGCGGGAGAGGGCGGCGACCGAGGACGCCGCCGCGACCTTCCGCGTCGCGCCGGCCGAGGCGCCGGCGCCCGACGCGCCCTTCGACGCGGTGATGGCCTTCAACCTTCTGCACCTCGTCGACGATCCGACGGCGACGATCCACGCCCTCGGCGCGCAGGTGAAGCCCGGCGGTCTCCTGATCACCAAGACGCCCTGCCTCGCCGACGGCAATCCGCTGTTCCGGGTGCTGATCCCGCTGATGCGGCTCGTCGGCAAGGCGCCGCCGGTGCGCTACCTCTCGGTCGCCGGCCTCGACGCCACGATCGAGGCCGCGGGCTTCGAGATCCTCGAGACCGCGAACCTGCCCGCGAGCCCGCCGAGCCGCTTCGTCGTCGCCCGCCGCCTCTGAAGCGGACGGCCGGCCGGCGGGCGCAAGGCCTCCGAGGAGGCCCGCCAAGGCCCCCCGCAAGGTCGCGAAGCCCACGAAGAGAAAAAGCGGAAGGCGCATGGCCGGACCATCGCCGGCCCGTCCTGCCAAGAGGTGAACGCCCGCCGCGCCGGCGGGCGCCTCAATCCTCGAATTCGACGATCTCCACCCCGGCGCCGTCGACGCCGAGCGCGATCTGCCCGCGCTTGAGCTGCAGCGCCAGCGCCCCGAAGGCCTCGCGCCGCCAGCCGCTCATCGCCGGCACGTCGGGCGTCTCCTCGGCCGCGATCCGCGTCAGGTCCTCGGACGACGCGATCAGCTTCGGCGCCACGCCGAGGTCGTCGGCGCGCTGCTTGAGCAGGACCTTGAGCAGATCCGTCAGCGCCGCCGGCGCCGCCTTGGCCGGGCGCGACGGCGCCGCCGGCGTCTCCTCCTCAGGCGCCGCGAGGCCGCGCTTCACCGCCGCCAGGATCTCCTGCGCCACGTCGCCCTTGCGCGCCTCTCGCTGAAGCAGCCGCGCGCGGCCCAGCTCCTCCGTCGTCTCGGGACGGTTGGAGGCGACCTCGAGCAGCGCGTCGTCCTTCATCAGGCGGCTGCGCGGCACGTCGCGCTCCTGCGCCCGGCGCTCGCGCCACTCGGCCAGCGCCTTGGCCACCGCCACGAACCTGGGCGAGCTGGAGCGCATCTTGAGCCGCTTCCACGCCTCCTCCGGCTCGTTGCGGTAGGTGTCGGGGCTGGTCAGCACCGCCATCTCCTCCGCCACCCAACCGCCGCGCCCGCTGCGCGCCAGTTCGGCCGAGAGCTTCTCGTAGATCTTCCGCAGATGCGTCACGTCGGCCAGCGCATAGGTCAGCTGCTTGTCGCTCAGCGGCCGGTGCGCCCAGTCCGTGAAGCGCGAGGACTTGTCGAGCGTCTGCTTGCAGATCTTCCGCACCAGCGTCTCGTAGCCGACCTGGTCGCCGTGCCCGCAGACCATCGCGGCGACCTGCGTGTCGAACAGCGGCGCCGGAATCAGCTTGCCCAGATGCCAGAAGATCTCGATGTCCTGGCGCGCCGCGTGGAACACCTTCACCACGTCCGGCCGCGCCATCAGCTCGAACAGGGGCGCGAGGTCGAGCCCCTCCGCCAAGGGGTCGATCAGCGCGCCGGAGCCGTCGCCCTCGCCCCCGGGATGCGCCAGCTGCACGAGACAGAGCAGCGGCCAGTAGGTCCGCTCCCGCAGGAACTCCGTGTCGACGGTGACGTAGGGATGCTCGCCGCAGCGCGCGCAGAACGCCGCAAGCGTCTCGGTGTCGGTGATCAGGTCCATGCGTCTCCGCCGCTCCGTCCCCGCCCCGCTCCCCTCGGGCGTTCAGCGCGCGTATAGCCTTGATGTCTCGCCCATCACAAGGCGTCGAATTTCGAAGCGACATGCGCGACCAGCCGCACGTCTCCCGCGTTCAGCGCCCGGATCCGCGCGGCGAGCGCCTCGTCCGGCCCGTCGCCCCTCCGCGCCGTCGCCCGCACCCGCGCCGGCGGCGGAAACCGCACCCCCATCGCCGCCCCCGCCCTCTCCAGCATCGCGCCGATCCGCGGCACGTCGCAGGCCAGCCACAGCACCTCGTCCACCGCCCGGCACGCCGCCTCGGCGTCGGGCGCGCCATGCGCCAGCTGCCGGCACTGGTAGTCGTGGGCGTAGACCTCCGGGCGCGCCTCCACCGCCGCCACGAAATCCGCCAGCGGCAGGTCGTACAGCGCGGCCTCCGAGCAGTCTCCGCGCGCCCGGTCCCGCTTGCCGCGCATAAAGGCCCAGTCCGAGACGAAGCGCGCCACCGGCTCCCGCACCACCGTGATCCAGAACCGCCGCCGCGGCGTCCACGGCGCTTCGCCGAGGCGCATGTGCGCCGCGAAGAACGGCTGGTTCGCCGCGGTCGGAACCCTCCGCCCCGCCAGCCGAAGGCCCAGCGCCCGCGCCCGCTCCCCGAGGTTGACCGCCCCCCGGCGCAGCGGCCCGTGCAGCGCCAGCACCCCGCGCTCCGCCCGCTCGGCCGAGCCCCACTCCGTCACCGCCGGCGGCTCGGCCCCCAGCCCCGCCATCATCGCCTGCGCCAGCGCCGTGCCCGCGGTCTTGCGGATGTGCACGAAGGCGATCTGATCGCGCGCCGGGTCCGGCGTCTCGCGCCCGTAGAGCACCGCTCACCTCTCCCGTCGGCCGAGTTCTCCGGGCGCGGGCCGCCCGGGCGGGCGGATCCGTCCAGAGGCGCGCGGCGCTCGGCGTATCGGCTCGAACCGGACCCTCGCCGCCGCCGCGACCGCGCGCGCCGCGACGGGCCGGCCCGCCAGCCGCGCCGCACCCCTGCCGCGCATCCCCATTCCGGCGCGCGCCGCCCGCCTCGGCGCACGAAGCCGCGGCGGACCCCCCCGAGGCCGCGGCCCGCGCCGCACCGTCGACGACGCAGGGAACCGCTTCCGCCCGGCCTCGATCCGCCACGAGACGCCCTCCGCCGGCGCCCGCCGGGCTGGCTCCCCCAAGGCCGCGATCCCCGCCCTCGCGCCCGGCGCCGCGTCCGGCATCCCGCCGAGGCCCATCCCGCACTCCCCCGTCCGCATTCGACCTTCGGCACCCTAGCGCGATCCGCCCGACGCCGCGACGGGCGCCACGACCAAGGCGCCGTCGACGCGCGGCCCGCTCCGGCGCCACGCTTCCGGCCCATGACCAAGGCGTCGCTCGACACCCTCCTGACCCAGGCCGAGGCGCTGACCCGCCTCGCCCGCACCGCCTGGATCACCACGACCCTCGGCGCGCTCTACGCCTGGCTCGCCCTCGCGGGCCTCCGCGACATCCAGCTCTTCCGCGACGACGAGACCCTGACCCTCCCCTTCGTCAATGTCGGCATCAGTCCGGAGGGCTTCTTCGTCTTCGCCCCCGCCCTCCTCCTCGCCGCCTGGCTGCACCTCCACCTCACGCTCTCGCGCCTCTGGACCCTCTACGGCGAGATCCTGAACCACCCCGACGCCGCCGACGGCCGCTTCCAGGGCCTCCCGGTGGCCGAGCGCGTCCCGCCATGGCTCCTCACCGCCCTGATCCCGGACCCCGACCGCCGCTTCGCCCTCCTCTCCAAGGCCGTCGCCTGGCTCATGGCCTACGCCTTCGCGCCGCTGACGATTCTCGCGCTGGGCTGGAGATACCTCCGCGCCCATGAAGAGATCCTCACCGGCTACCACGCCGTCCTGACCGCCGCCGCCCTCGTCGCCGCCTTCGAGTTCCACCGCCACGCCCGGGCCGAGCTCGCCGGCCGCCGCACGGGCCGCAGCCCGGTCTGGACCGGCGTCGCCCTCGCCGCCGCGGCGATGGCGCTTTTCCTTCCCGCGCAGAAGCTGATCGACTCCGGCTGGGCGCCGACCGGCCTCCTCGCCGCCCTCACCCCCAACGC
>Ga0102943_1001599_pt1 | contig 13965 bp, 9 predicted proteins | sample SalPonC_black_MG_FD_78174 | JGI IMG/M metagenome (GOLD analysis project Ga0102943, IMG submission 78174) | Salt pond soil microbial communities from South San Francisco under conditions of wetland restoration - Salt Pond MetaG... | ecosystem: Environmental > Aquatic > Marine > Intertidal zone >...
AGAAATCTATGCCCGGCTGTTTCCCGAGGCAGACCAGCATCTGTGCCATGACCTGGCCAATGCGGAAAAAAGAGGGGTGGACATCCGGTACATTGCCATGGGAGACATTCCCCACAGATTTGCGGTCCAGGTTACCCATCCGGACCATGAAAACCTGATCGCAACCATCGGGGGCCGGTCCTTTGACATCATCACCGACAAGAACGAGGCTCTGGTGGGCATTTTTGAAGTCGGCAATGAAGACGCTTCCCCCATCAACTGGACCCGGAACCAGTGGTTTGTGGTGGCCAACAGAGACAGCCTGCGCCACGATTTTTACCACTGTTTTCTGGAAAAAACGTTAGACAGGCACCAGGGCCTGACCGATGAAGAAATACAATTATACCAACTCATAAAAAAAGACAATTAAGGAGAAGGGGCCATGACCAGCATGAGAAAAATTCATTATTTTGACGGGTTTTCCAATGAAAGCGACGACACCATCTTTCATCTGGAACAGGACTTCGGTGCCCACCATTATGAGCGCATCCATGTGGTGGTGCGGCATGCCAAAGGCTGCTGGCTCACCGATGACAAAGGCAACAAATACCTGGACTGTCTCGCAGCATATTCTGCAGCCAATCCAGGCCACCATCACCCCACCATCACCAATGCTGTCATGGATGCGTTGATCGGCAATTATGCCTCTGTTTTGTCCAATGTGGTATTTACCGATCCTTTGGGTATATTTCTTTCTGAAGCGGCAAAATTCGCCCCCCAGATGGCCCCGCGATTTGGGAGTCACGGCAACAAGGTCCTGCCCAAAAACGGCGGGGTGGAATCAGTGGAAACTGCCATCAAAGCCATGCGGTATTACGGATTCAAGCAAAAAGGCATCCCGGACGGCAAACAGGAAATCATCGTGTTCAACAACAATTTTCACGGCCGCACCATTTCCGTGGTCTCTTTTTCTTCCAAGAAAAAAAATCATGAGGGTTTCGGCCCCCTGACCCCGGGATTCGTCTCTGTGGAATTCGGCAGTATTGAAGCGGTAAAAACCGCCATCACCCCCAACACCTGCGGCATTCTGGTGGAACCGTTCCAGGGAGAGGGCGGCATGCTTATTCCACCCAAAGGATTTCTGGCCGGCCTGCGGCAGCTTTGCGACGACCATGACCTGCTGCTGGTGGCCGATGAAATCCAGGTGGGCATGGGCCGGACCGGCAAGAAATTCTGCTTTGAGCATGAGAACATTGTGCCGGACGGCGTGATCCTGGGCAAGGCCCTTTCAGGCGGCCTGATCCCTCTGTCAGTTTTTATCACCAATGCCAGACTCATGGACATGATCTTTTCCAAAGGATCTGACGGTTCCACCTTCGGAGGCTATCCGCTGGCATGCGTTGCCGGCACCGCCTCTCTCAAGGTGTTTGAAGAAGAAAAACTGGCGGAACAGGCTGCAAAAAAAGGGGAGATCCTTAAAAAACGCATCCAGGAGATCGGGAACCGGTCGCCTCATGTGAAGGAGGTCCGGGGCAAAGGGCTGTTCATCGGCATCGAGGTAAAAAACGGCAATGCCATGGATTTTTGCCGCAAACTGCTGCAACTGGGTCTGGTGGTCAATGACAGCCACGGACATACCATCCGCATCTCCCCGCCCCTGGTGATAAATGAACAGGAGATGGATTTCATGGTGGACCGCCTGGAAAAGGCCCTGATCGACTGAGGCACATCCCCCTGACCGGTTCGATCTGCTGACAGATCTCATTGGATCCAAAACGCCTGTCCGTCTCCATACAGCTGTGTTTGGCAGGTGTCGGACCGGCCCGGGGTGTCTTTGGAAGAATTATCTTACAGGGTCTCTTCGCCCCACCGCCGATAGGTTCCCACGGCAGTGATGGAAAGCGGGGCATCGGACAGGCGCTGCCTGGCAATGGTTTCCAGAGAGGCAAAATCCGGAAAGGTCCAGATGGCCATTCCTCCTGGATCCGGCCCCAGAAGACCGATACGCTGCAAAACCAGGTTAAGCGTTCCTTGCTTGATCTGCTGCTCCCGTTGGCTGAAAAACCCCGCAACCTTTTGGGATGACAGTGCCTTGTCAGGCACAAAATATTCGATATACTGCAGCCCGTCTCCAATGGCCGGACCGGTCAGAAGCTCATCATAGCAGCCGGCTCCGGCAAAGGTAATGGCCCGGTGGGAGGCCCGGCCGTGACGGTCACGCAGGGCCTCGCTGCTGGCAAAATACCGCTCCCACTCGTCCAGCTTGTCCATGCCGCGGCAGCGCCAGATGGCCATATAAGCGGGATCCGGCCCCAATCTAAGGGTTCGGCCCAGCTGGGCCACCAGGTCATCATCACCATCGCTGTCTGCACCGGCCCACCAGGACTGGTTGCCCAAAAAGGTGAAAATCTCGTAGTCTACGCAAGTCTCTCTTTGAATGTATTCAATATAAATCATGGTAAAAGAATCCCAAACAACAGAAAAATTGTCAACCCCCTGAACACACAAAAAGCCGCAGTCAGCCCGCCGCGGAGAAGGGGTGCAAATTTCCCGCGAAAAATATGTATTACAGCGCTGCAATGCCTGACAATATGTCTTGACAACTTTACAAATATTCTTTATGGTTCAGCCAAAAAACAACAGATGTGAGGATCCATGCTCAACCCCAACTCCCCGATGCCTTTGTACCATCAGCTGGCAGATATCATCTCAGACCGTATCCGGTCTGGGCAATACCTGCCCGGCCAGGCCATCCCCTCTGAAACCGCATTGGCCGGTCAATACCACATCGGCCGCCCCACCGTGCGCCAGGCCATGGACCTGCTGGTACAAAAAAAACTGATCCAGCGCAAACGCGGGGCCGGTACCTTTGTGCAGCATCCCACCCCCAGCGTGGACCTGTTTTCTCTGGCCGGTACCTCCCAGGCATTTTTGACCAAGGAGATTGCCATTGAAAAAATCTCTGTCACCCCGGTGTCCCTGGTACAGGTAAAAAACCAGCACCACAACCCTTTTAACGGATCTTCAGCATATTTTCTGTCCCGGGTGATCCACGCCCAGGGCACCCCGGTACTCAAAGAAGATATTTTTCTGGACAAAGAACTGTTCCGGGGCCTGGACCGCAAGGATGTCGGCACAAAATCCTTGTCCCGGTTGGCGGCTGATCTGTATCACCTGGTTCCGGATAACGGGACCCAGGTTTTTACCGTGGCCATACCGGATCCCGATACTGCAGAACTGCTGGGGCTTGCACCGGATACGCCCATACTCACAGTTTACCGGGAGCTGAATTTTCCCGGAGCTCCCAGAGCAGTGTATGCTGTGCTGCACTGCAGGACCGATAACTATGCCTTTTCCCAGACTATCGGGAGCCCGGCATGACCTTCCTTCTTTTTCATCATTTTTTTGCCTCAAGGAATATCACACCATGAAACACCGCGGTTATTACGGCCGTTTCGGGGGCGCATTTCTCCCTGAAATTCTGGTCCCCACCTTTGATGAACTGGCCACGGCCTTTGAAAATGCCCGGAACGACATGGCTTTCCTGGCGCAATACAGACAAATGATGGCCGAATATTCCGGCCGTCCCACGCCCTTGACCTTTGCCGCCAACCTCACCCGGCACTTCAAGGGCGCAAAAATCTTTATCAAGCGCGAGGACCTGAACCACACCGGGGCCCACAAGGCCAACAATGTCATGGGCCAGGGACTGCTGGTGAAAAAAATGGGCAAAACACGGGTGATTGCCGAAACCGGGGCCGGCCAGCACGGCGTGGCCTGCGCCACCATGGCTGCCAGGTTCGGTTTTGACTGCACCATTTATATGGGGGAAAAGGATGTGATGCGCCAGCGGCCCAACGTGTTCTGGATGGAGCAGCTCGGGGCCACGGTGGTGCCGGTGACCGACGGCACAAAAATCCTCAAGGATGCCATCAATCAGGCGTTCCGGGACTGGGTGACCAACATGGACACCACCCATTATGTCCTGGGAACCGCCTGCGGTCCCCATCCGTTTCCCGAAATGGTCACCTGGTTCCAGTCCATCATCGGCACGGAGGCCCGGCAGCAGATCCTGGAACAGGAAGGCCGCCTGCCCCATAAGGTGTATGCCTGTGTGGGCGGCGGATCCAATGCCCTGGGCCTGTTTGCCGGTTTTCTGGATGATCCGGTGGAACTGGTGGGGGTGGAGGCCGGCGGCAAAGGCATTGACACGGGATTCCACGCAGCCCGTCTGTCTTCCTCTGATGCCTGCCCGGGCATCGCCCAGGGATACAAAACTTTTTTTCTCCAGGATGGTGACGGCCAGATGAAAGAAACCCATTCCATCTCGGCAGGTCTGGATTATGTGGGGGTATCCCCCATCCTGGCCCATATGCATGAAAACAAAAAAGTCCGGTTTGAAAGCGCCACAGACACCGAAGTGGTGGATGCCCTGAAACTGACCATGAAATCCGAAGGAATCATCCCGGCCCTGGAATCGGCCCATGCTTTTGCCGGCGCTTTCCGGGAAGCGCCAACCCTGCACCGGGACCAGATTCTCATCATCAACCAGTCCGGCAGAGGCGACAAGGACATCTTCACGGTGGCCGACGCCCTGGATGACCCGGACTGGAAAAAATTCATCCAGACAAAGGCGGCACAATACCATGCTTGAATCCTATATCCGGGAGAACCTGAAAAAAAAACAACTGCTGCTCATGACCCATATCGTCATGGGATATCCTTCTTTTGACGACTGCCATGCCATGGTCCGGCAGATGGTGGCGGCAGGGGTGGACCTGATGGAGCTGCAGATTCCGTTTTCCGAACCCATGGCAGACGGACCTGTGATTCTCAAGGCCAACCAGTGCGCACTGGAACGCGGGGCCACCGTGGCAAAATGCCTGGCATTTGCCAAAGATATGGCGGCCCGGTATCCCATCCCCTTCTTGTTTATGACCTATGCCAACATCCCCTTTACATTCGGCCTGACCGCTTTTGCCAGGACAACCGCGGGCATCGGCCTGACCGGGACCATTGTTCCCGACCTGCCCATCGAGGAAAGTGCAGATTATATACAGGCCATGAATCAGTCCGGGGTGTCTCCCATTCAGATGTTTTCACCCGTGACCGGTGATGACCGCATGGCAAAAATAGCGGCCCTCTCTTCCGGGTTCATCTACTGCCTGGCCAGAAAAGGGGTGACCGGTTCAAGCACGCAGTTTTCCGACGACCTGACCGGCTATCTGGCCCGTTGCCGCAGAGCGGCTTCAGTACCGATCGCTGTGGGATTCGGCATCAAGGACAAGGCGGATATGATGTATCTTCGTGGAAAGGCGGATATCGCGGTGATCGGCTCCGAGACCATCCGGGTGGCGGAACACCACGGGGTGAATGCCGTCCGGGAATTCATCCAGGGCCTGCTGCCCACTGCTTAATCCAGCATGTTAGGAATCAGGGGCCCTGCAGTGTGTGGAAATCTTCGGGAAGTTTTACGCAGCCAGGCTTGCCTGACACAGCATTTGTCACAACCTGTGAAAGTATGTATTTTCTGTCTGGACTTTTTGGGGAGATTGTGAAATGTAATATTGCGTGAATTATTACAGATACCTTGCGTATTATTAAAGTGTGATGAAATTCAGTATTGTTGCAATTAAACTTGACTTTTTTAATCTGGATTTCCATGAAAGTTTGTGAAAGAAAATTTTGAGTGGATTTTTACAAATACCTTGAGTATCATTGAAAGTTGTGAGAATCCAGTATAGGCAAGGATACTTGAATCTGACAGCATGGCTTAATTTTCTTTTTTACAAACCGCATCCGGACATTGACGAGTATGATATATGGCTGAAAAACCCACCTATGAAGAATTGGAAAGACGGGTTCAGGAACTGGAGAAAGCCGAATCTGAACATAATCTCGCAGAAGATCGCCTGAAAAAAATATTCGATAATACCCAAGATGCTATCTTTATTCATGATCTGGAGGGAAACATTCTTGATGTCAACGACAAGATGTGTCGGATGTATGGATTGACAAAACAAGAAGCGCTTCAAGTGAATATTGAAGATGTCTCCAGTTCCAAAATGTCAATGAAAGCTCTACTGAAAAGATGGCAAAAAGTTTTAAATGGTGAAAAACTATTGTTCGAATGGGAAGCCAGAAGACCAAAAGACGAAAGCGTGTTTAATGTTGAAGTTTCGATCCAGAAAATCAGCTTTCATGATAAGGATATTGTACTTGCCAATATTCGCGACATCACAGAGCGCAAAAAGGCTCAAGAAGCGCTGATCGAAAGTGAGTCTCTGTTCCGGGGAATGTTCAATGATCACAGCGCTGTGATGTTGCTCATTGATCCCCACACAGGCCAGATTATTAAGGCCAATAAAGCTGCTGTTCAATATTACGGATACCCTTTGGAAAAAATGCTTCAGATGAAAATCCAGCGATTGAACATTTCATCACGAGAACAAATTACCGAACAGATGCACTCTGCACTGAATAAACAGATCAACGTTTTCGAGTTCCGGCATTTGCTGGCAGACGGGCAGATCCGTGACGTAGAAGTCCATTCTACGCCTATAAAAATTCAACTTCAAACCCTACTTCTTTCGATTATCCACGACACCACCGAAAGTAAGCAGGCCAAGGAGGTTCTTGCACATCAACGGAAAACTTACGAACAAATTCTTGACCACTCTCTGGCCGGCTATTGGGATTGGGATATTCCCACGGGCAATGAATATCTGAGCCCGACTTTTAAGAAAATGTTTGGCTATGAAGACCATGAGATTGAAAACAGGGCGGAATCCTGGCAGAAGTTGATATTTGCTGAAGATCTGCCCGGTGTATATGAAAAGTTTAACCAACATGTTGAAAGCAAAGGAGAAATACCCTACTACAATGAAGTGCGTTATCATCATAAAAACGGTTCTACCATATGGGTTATATGCACCGGTAAAGTAATTGAGTGGGAGGATGATGGAAAAGCAAAGAGGATGATTGGGTGCCATATTGATATCACCGACCGCAAGCAGGCGGAAGAGGCACTGAAATTAAATTATGCGCTGCTTCAGATTGCCGGTGAAACAGCCATATTCGGCGGTTGGAGCGTTGATTTGGAAAAGAACATCTGCACTTGGTCGGATGCTGTGGCAGATATTCATGATGTGCCCCACGGTTATTCACCGCCTGTGCAGGAAGCCATAAACTTCTACGCTCCGAAATGGCGGGAAAAGATCACACAGTGCTTCAGTGCCTGCGCCAAAGAAGGCAATTCCTACGATGAAGAAATGGAGATCATCACGCAAAAAGGAAAACGTGTCTGGGTAAGGACAACTGGCAAGGCAGTGAAAAATGAAAAAGACAAGATCATCAAAGTGCAGGGTTCTTTTCAGGACATCACCAAGCGCAAGCAGGCGGAAGAAGAGATTGCCAGGCGTGAATTGACGTTGAATAAAATATTTGATGTGTTACCAATTGGATTGTGGTTTGCCGACAAAAACGGCAAGTTGCTCAGGGGCAATCCGGCTGGTGTGAAAATTTGGGGGGCCGAACCCACCGTACCCATGGAAGAATACGGCGTATTCAAGGCCCGCCGTCTGTCATCGGGAGAGGAGATTGCTCCGGATGACTGGGCACTGGCCCATACCATTCAAAAAGGAGTAACAGTTACAGGTGAACTTCTGGAGATTGATGCGTTTGACGGCCAGAAAAAAATCATCCTGAATTATACAGCCCCTGTGGTCAATGACAGTAATGAAATGCTTGGAGCCATCGTTGTCAACAATGACATCACCCATCACAAGCAGGCCGAAGCTGAACGTGAAAAAATACAGGTTCAGCTCCATCAGGCCCAGAAAATGGAGTCTGTGGGGAGGTTGGCCGGAGGTGTGGCACATGATTTCAACAATATGCTGGGGGTGATCCTGGGCCACACAGAACTGGCATTGTTGCGGGCTGATGAAAATCACGAGCTGCATGATGACCTCAAAGAAATTCAAAAAGCAGCCAAACGGTCGGCAGATATCACGAAGCAACTGCTGGCTTTTGCCAGAAAACAGACCATTTCCCCCAGACAACTGGATTTGAACGATACTGTGGAAAGTATGCTCAATATGCTGCGCAGGCTCATCGGAGAAGACATCGATCTGGTATGGCGGCCGTCCGCTCATCTGTGGCCGGTGAAAATGGACCCGTCCCAGATCGACCAGATTCTGGTGAATCTGTGTGTGAATGCCAGGGATGCCATCGCAGGTGTGGGAAAACTCACCATTGAAACCGGAAGAAAATCATTTGATGAGGAATACTGCAACGAGCACCCGGGCTTTATCCCCGGTGATTTTGTGCTGCTGGCAGTCAGTGATAATGGATGCGGTATGGATAAGGATACCCTGGACAATCTGTTCGAACCGTTTTTCACCACCAAGGATGTGGGCAAAGGCACCGGCCTGGGTCTTGCGACCTTATATGGCATTGTTAAACAGAACAACGGCTTCATCAATGTATACAGCGAACCCGGACAGGGCACCACTTTCCGGATCTACCTGCCCCGGCATATTGCTGAAAAAGATTCTTTCAGGACTGTGCCTGAGAAAAAAGCAGCCGCCGGAGGGTCTGAAACCATTCTGCTGGTGGAAGATGAACCCACCATTCTCCGAATGACCCGGATGATGCTTGAATGTAAAGGATACACTGTGATATCCGCAGCAACACCTGCTGAGGCCATAGAAAAGGCAAAAAATCATGCCGGCGACATTAATTTGCTCATGACTGATGTGGTCATGCCGGAAATGAACGGCAGGGACCTGGCAGGAAAAATTACCGATCTTTACCCTCATATAGGACTGCTGTTTATGTCCGGATATACATCCAATGTCATTGCCCATCACGGGGTGCTGGATGCCGGGGTAGCATTCATCCAGAAGCCATTTTCCATGGGGGACATGACGCAAAAGGTGCGGGATGTTTTGGATACGGCCTCGGATAAAAATCAAGGTTAATAATCCCATGGCTGAAAATTTATGGCTTAAAAAAATTCATCCTACTAAAAAACCTGTTACTGTCGATTGGTACAGGAATGATTTGGACAAGTCTTTGCAATTCCAATCGTAGCTCTTGTTGAATTACTTGGATCTGAAAATGCAAAACAAAAAAAATAACACTTCAAAAACTTTCGAGGAAAAATACTCCTCTTTAAAAAAATTTAAAAAATACGGCATTTTTGTGGGAATGTTGTTGGCCGTCATATTATTTGCCATTATGTTTGGCATTTTGTATCAGACAAAAAATCAATTTAACCAAAATCTATTGGAACAATCAAAAAATCTTGCACATGACCTCAATTTGTTAAGAGAGTGGACAATAAAGCACCGCGGAATCTATGTTAACAAATCTTTGGCAAGACCAAATTTGCCTATCAAGGGGGTTAGTGAAAAAATTTCAAATCCATCTATTATGACCGATCAGAATGAAGAATATATTCTCAAGCGGTTTTCACATATCTCCAAAGAACTTTCGGATATTACCCGGAATTCCGATTCAAAGGCCTTCTATCATGCCACAAGCTTCAAACCGATAAATCCAGAGGATGCCCCGGATGCCTTTGAAAGGCATGGATTGTCGCTCCTTCAAAAAACGGGAGCAAATGAACATTATGGAGTGGATTTAGAAAATGGGAAAACCTATTTTCGATATATGCAGCCCAAAATCACCACCCCTGACTGCATGATATGCCATGCCCAATACGGATATGAGCCTGGAAAAGTCAGCAGTGCATTAAGTATTAAGATAGATATCACGAAAGATCTTAAAGAGTTAAATTTCACATCCATCACAACTATCATTTTGCTGTCTGCCATTATCGCAATGTCGTTGTCACTGCTCTACTTCACTTATAAGGCCTTTTCCAAGGATTTAATTCTTGCCGAAAAAAAGCTCAATCAGATGGCATTGTTCGATCACTTAACAGGAATATTCAACCGCGGAATCGGTTTTTCCATACTTGAAAAAGAAATCAAAAAATCCCTTAGAAGCAAAAAGCCTTTGCATATCCTTATGCTTGACATAGACAATTTTAAATCCATTAATGACATCTATGGACATGATGTCGGCGATACAGCCATTAAGGAGTTGACGTCAACCGTTACGAACACTCTCAGAAATTTTGACACGGTCTTTCGATACGGGGGCGAGGAATTTGTGGTCATTTTGTCTGAAACTGATACTGACGAGGCGCTGTCAATCGCTGAAAGGATACGAAAAAAAATCGAGAACAACCATTTTTCAATAAAGGAGAAACCAGAACAGACAATTTCCTATACGATTAGCATCGGATGTGCAAAACACAAATCATGCATTTCGGCAGATGTGTTGATATCAGAAGCGGACAAAGCGCTCTATAAAGCGAAATCAAACGGCAGAAACAGGGTCGAATCCTAAAACCATATTTACATTTTTAGATTTGATGGCGTAAAAACAAATATTGTGAAGAACTATCTGTCAGGAAAGAGCCGGAGAGTTCTGGATGAAGCCAAATCTGTAAATCAAGTATGATTATCACTAGTTGCGCTTTCAGGGCACTGAGAAATAATGGATACCATTTACATACTTGACCTTGGAACAAGCTCTTTGAAATAACCGGGCCGAAAAAAATCTTCACCCCGGCCATAAATAAAATCATCCATGCAGGTTGTCAATCCACTGCATGGCCTCAAAATCACTGATTTTTCCAAATACCGCTGAGTGGTTGAAAGATTTGAATGGCGTAACAGTACCTTTGACACAATTTCTATGGGTGTGCCTGGGCGTGACATAAATGGCTGCATGCCTGCAAATCATGAGGCCGGACATGGATACCCACACGGCCGCAGGTCTTTTTGGCAAACAACCTTGCAGCTGTATATGCCAGAAGAAAATTCTGGTATCATGCATGAACGAATTTTCATGACTGGGGCATATTTGATGAAATTTCGTGGATACCCGCTTTGCGCAGGGCGTTTATAGTACGCTCTGTTATATCTGGGTCTTTGTAGGGTAGAGTGTTTTTTGCATGCTGAAGTGAAAAATTTGGGTATAACCTGCGCAGTGTTTCTGCCCTCTTTCTGGCATCAGATTCACGGCCAGATAAATTGTACGCCACAGTCAGACCTACGTTCGCCCAAAAGTTTTGGGGATCTGACTGGAGTACTTTTTTTAATATTTTTATCGCATCTTCATAACGACCAACATGATAATAACTGATACCTAAGCGGGCAAAATAAAAAAGTGGGGGGAGGGGATTCAGGCGTATTGCTTTTTCTAATAGTGAAACAGACATCTCAAAGCGGCAGGCATAGCTCATTAAAACTCCATGATATGCTATCATATATGCACAGTTTGGACACAGTTTTATTGCCTTTTCCCCTATAGCAACGGCCTTTTCATAATCTCCCTGCATGAGATATATCCAGGAAATAATACCGTATGCTTCTGCGGTATTTTTATCCAATTTAAGAGCCTTTTGCGCAAATTCGTTTGCCGTTTCCATTGATTTTTTTGGAGATTTGCTCCATCCCGCAAAAACGTCTGCCAAATAGGATACGCCTATACAGCCATATACAGATGAGCGCTCATTTTCTGGTAGTTCAGAAGCCATTTCTTTCCATATTCTTCTGGCCTTATGCATATCCTCTCGTGTATGTTTGTTGTAATTTTCAAGTGCCTGATAAAATTTTAGTGCGAGTTTTGGATTTTTTTTAAACCGTTTACTCCACACCCGCAACTGCTCACCCTCAACAAGTTCTATTCCAAGAGAAACCACTATCTTATGCGTGATCTGATCCTGGAACTTAAAAATATCCTCGATTTCACCCTCATACCGTTCCGCCCAGATATGATGGCCTTTGGTGGCATCAATAAGCTGGGCCGTTATCCGCACTTTTTCTCCTGCTTTCCGGAAGCTGCCTTCCAGGACATACCTTACACCTAAGTCTTCTGCCACCTGCTTGATATTTACAGGTTTACCCTTGTAAACAAACGATGAGTTTCTGGCGATCACAAACAATTTTGAAATTTTGGAAAGGGCGGTGATGATTTCTTCCGCCAGGCCGTCGCAGAAATACTCCTGCTCAGGATCGTTGCTCATGTTTTCAAAGGACAGAATCGCAATGGAGGGCTTTTCTGGCAGAGAAAACTTCATGCCCTCTTCAGAAGCCGGCTTGATAGGTAGTTCTCGAAACTGAAACTGCCAGATCAAACCTGATGCAATGACAATCAAAACTGCCGTTGCCGCTGTAAACAAGCTTTTCCGCCAATTATTACGAATGGTTTTTCTGGATTTGACCGCCCGAAGTGCAGCAGCCCCGGGATAAGAAAGCACCCGATAAACCCGGATGGGCACACTAATGTTTTTGACCTGGTGTTTACCCAGATTTTCGTATTCCAAACCCAGCCTGTTCGCCACCTGATCATAAACCCTTCCGGACAGACATATGCCTTCAGGCTCCGCCAGGGATTCCACCCGGGCCGCTATATTGACACCATCCCCGTATATCCGACCATCTTCTTCAATGACATCTCCCAGGTTGACCCCGATACGGAATTGCATCCTGCGGTTTTCAGGCAGTTCCGCATTCCTTTCGGCTAGCTCCCGCTGGATTTCTACACTGCAGTTGACAGCATCCACCACACTCGTGAACTCGGCCAGGATATTGTCCCCGGGGTTATCCACAATGCGACCCCGGAATTGCTGGACCAGGTCTGAGATGGCCGTGCGGTAGAGAGTCAGGGTACGCACCGTGGCTTCATCATCATCGCCCATCAACCTGCTATAGCCCACGGCATCTGCGCTTAAAATCGCAGAAAGTTTGCGTTTGAAAGAGTCTTGATTCATGAGTTCACCAAACAACTTTAGCGGAGGGATAATCTTAAATCACATTAAGATAGGAATGTGCTTTTTGTCAAGAAAAGTATGAAAAAAGAAATCAAGTTGCCGAATGGTATGGCAGCATGAAAACCAGTTCAGCCGATGCGTGGGACCGCATGAAAAAAGGGTTCTCTGATGCATATAAAGTCCTTCAGGATGCCTGGGAAAAGTCTGAAAAGGAATTTAGTTCTAAAAAATAGAGCTGCATAACAATCGCTTCAACTCGGGCTATCCAAAGCCACGCGGCTTCACTATCTGGCTTTGGATAGCCGATTACATATAACGTCACTATTTTTTTGCTCAATGATAATTATCCCTGTATGAGATTTCTGAAGCTGAAAAATTCATGATTTCAATGCTATTCAAAACCTGATTTGTTCAGTTGGTCGAGAAGTGATTGTTGCAAACTGGTAATAACCCCAAAACAAAACCAAACCTGCTTTGAAGCTGAGGTGGAAAGCCACAATGCCTGTTGGGTTGATTGAGTTACGGGCAAAACTATGCATCAGGCTGTCTTCATCTTCCTATCCTAATGTCATAGAACAACTGGAGGAAATCAAAGTTCCGGTCCTGCTCATCTCCTCTTTGGATGATCTTTCCATTCCCGTGTCCCATACCCGGAAGCTGGAAACCCTGCCTGGCTTTTGGAAGACCGAAATATTCGACTCTGGCGGCCACGCACCCACCTTATCCATGCGGAAGCCTTCAATCAGGCTGTTCCGGATTTTCTCTCCGGTCTTTCCTGATCCCCTAAACCCCAGATGTATGATTGATGAAAAACAGTATTCGGTACCGGAGCAGGGCTGGTGAGACAGTTTTCGGACAGACGCTATGCCAGGGCGCTTTCATCTCCGCTGTCCTGCGTGAACAGGCACGATGATTTAGTAACATCCCTGAGGCTCCAGAGGAATTCGGCATCCAACGCTTTGGGTAATGGAAATATATTCAGATCGGCTTCCGGAGCCGCGCCCATTCGCTGTCTTGCTGCTTCTCTGATCAGCTCTTCCAGTGATTTGTGCGTGTCGGAATCTTTAGGGAGTTCAAGAAACAGAAGGTTGGGGCGGAAGAATGAACCTGCCAGGGCCTGCATGCCCATGCGCACG
>Ga0102943_1001602_pt1 | contig 13959 bp, 15 predicted proteins | sample SalPonC_black_MG_FD_78174 | JGI IMG/M metagenome (GOLD analysis project Ga0102943, IMG submission 78174) | Salt pond soil microbial communities from South San Francisco under conditions of wetland restoration - Salt Pond MetaG... | ecosystem: Environmental > Aquatic > Marine > Intertidal zone >...
ATTGCAGGACATGCCCGAGACGCTGGCAGCCAAGCTCAAGCCCATCCTGTCCGAGACCATCGTCGCCCCCGCAATCGCGGCGCACCCGTTCCTTGCCGACGGGGTCACGATCCTATGAGCCGCGCCGCGCGGCAAAGAAAGCTGTGAGCAGCGCCTCAGCCTCGGTGGCGGCAATGCCGTCATAGACCTCGGGCACATGGTGGCATTGCGAATGTGAAAACACCCGCGCGCCATGCGCCACGCCGCCGGACTTGGGGTCGTCCGCACCGTAGCACAGCCGCACGATCCGCGCCGCCGAAATGGCGGCGGCACACATCGCGCAGGGCTCCAGCGTGACATAGAGTGCATGGCCCGGCAGCCGCTCGGACCGGGCGGCGGCGCAGGCCATGCGCAGCGCGAGGATCTCGGCATGGGCGGTCGGGTCGTGCAACTCGCGGGTGCGGTTGCCCGCGCGCGCCACGATCTCTCCCGAGGGCGCGACCACGACCGCACCCACCGGCACCTCGCCGCGCGCCGCGGCGGCCCGCGCCTCGGCAAGCGCGGCCTGCATGTGCCCCTTGGTCACCATGCGCCGCTTGTGGCCCGCGCATCGCCCTTTCGCAAGCCCCGGCTTTGCGCTATGCGCGCGGGCATGGACAACAGCACCCCCGAGGGCGAGCGCATCGCCAAGGTCATCGCCCGCGCCGGGCGCGCCAGCCGCCGCGAGGCCGAGCGCCTGATCGCGGCGGGGCGCGTCACCGTCAACGGCCGCAGGATCGACTCGCCCGCGCTCAACGTCACCCCCACCGACCGCGTCACCGTGGATGGCCGCGCCCTCGACGCGCCCGCGCCGCCGCGGCTCTGGCTCTATCACAAGCCGCGCGGCCGCGTGACCACGACGCGCGACGAGCAAGGCCGCCCCACCATCTACGACGACCTGCCCGGGGACATGCCGCGGGTGATGAGCGTGGGACGGCTCGACATCAATTCCGAGGGGCTGCTGCTCCTGACCAACGACGGCGCGCTCAAGCGGCGGATGGAACTGCCCGCCACCGGCTGGCTGCGCCGCTACCGGGTGCGCGTCAACGGCACGCCCGACGATGCCACGTTCGAGCCGCTGCGGCGGGGGCTCACCCTCGGGGGGGAGCGATTCCAGCCGATGACCGTGACGCTCGACCGCCAGAAGGGGGCCAATGCCTGGGTCACGGTGGCGATCCGCGAAGGGAAAAACCGCGAGGTGCGCCGCGCGATGGAGGCGGTGGGTCTCATTGTCAACCGGCTGATCCGGCTCTCCTACGGGCCCTTCCAGCTTGGCAGTCTCAAGCCCGGCGCGGTCGAGGAAATCCGCCCCCGCGTGCTGCGCGACCAGCTGGGGCTGAAGGACGAGGCAGGCAGCAAGGGCGACAAGGCCCCGGCCAAGCCCGGGCCCAGACCGCAGCGCCGCCGCCGCCCCTGATTTCTTCTTGGGGGAAATACCCCGGGGGTGTGGGGGCTGGCCCCCACGAAACCCGCGTGTGGGGGCAGCGCTCGCGCCCTGCCTTCAGATCTCGATCGCCTCCATCACCTGCGGCTCGATCACGCCGACACCGGGCAGCGCGTCGACAAGCGCCTCTGCCGATTGTTCGAGCAGCGGGAAGGTGCGGTAATGGCAGGGGATCACCGTCCTGAAATCGAAAAAGGTCTTCGCGGCATAGGCCGCGCGGGCCATGTCCATGGTGAAATGCCCGCCCGCGCAGAGGATGCCGATATCGGGCGCGTGCAGGTCGTTGAACACCTTCATGTCGGCCATCACGTCGGTATCGCCCGAGACGTAGATCACGTGCCCCTCGCCCGCGATCATGTAGCCGCATTCGCTGCCCGTCACCTGCGGGCCCCGGGGCGTGGCGATCGAGGTGGAATGGGTGGCATGGACCATCGTCACCTTCACGCCGTCCAGGTCGACCGTGCCGCCCTTGTTGAAGCCGACGGTCTCGATCTGCTCGGCCTCGGCCCAATGGCTCATCAGGTCGAACTGCCCCACCACCGGCACGCCCAGACGTTTCGCCAGCGGCAGCAGGCCGCTGACATGGTCGAAATGGGCGTGGGTGACGAGGATGTGGGTGGCACCCGCAGTGGCGGCCTCGTGCTGATCCTGCGCCAGCATCGGGTTGCCGTCGAGCCAGGGGTCGATCAGCAGGACCTGCCCCGCGATCTCGATACGGAACGAGGCGTGGCCGAGCCAGGTGATGCGCATGGGAGGTCTCCTTTCCTGTTGTCCGGCCGGAGAGTAACAGGCCTGCGCCGCGAGGGAAGGGGCCACCGCTTGCCTCTGCCCGCGCGCGCGGGTAAAGGCGGGGCACTTTCAACATGGAGAGGCGCATGTCGATAGACCTTGAGACCGCCGCCCGCGTGGCCAGGCTCGCGCGTATTCGCGTGGACGCGGACGCGCTGCCCGCGCTGGCACAGGAATTCAACACCATCCTCGGCTTCATCGAGCAGCTGGGCGAGGTCGATGTCGATGGGGTGGAGCCGATGACCAGCGTCACGCCCATGCGCCTCAAGCGCCGCGGCGACGAGGTGAGCGCGGGCGGGATGCAGGACAAGGTCCTGTCGAACGCGCCCGATGCGCGCGAAGGATTTTTTGCCGTGCCGAAGGTGGTGGAGTGATGGCCGATCTCAACCGGATGACGATCGCCGGGGCGCGCGATGCGCTGCGCAAGGGCGAGTTGACGAGCGTCGAACTGACCGAGGCGTGTCTCTCTGCCGCCGAGGCGGCGGGGGCGCTCAACGCCTATGTCCACCACACCCCGGACCTCGCGCGCGAACAGGCGCGCGCGGCGGATGCGCGGATCGCCGAGGGCGACGCGCCGGCGATGTGCGGCATCCCGCTTGGGATCAAGGACCTCTTTTGCACCAGGGGCGTGCCGAGCCAGGCGGCGAGCCGCATCCTCGACGGGTTTCGCCCCGAATACGAATCGACCGTGACCCGGAACCTTTTCGAGGCGGGCGCGGTGATGCTGGGCAAGCTCAACATGGACGAGTTCGCCATGGGATCGAGCAACGAGACCAGCGTTTACGGCAACGCCGTCAACCCGTGGCGGCGCCGCGGTGACGACACGCCGCTCACACCCGGCGGTTCGTCCGGGGGCTCTGCCAGCGCGGTCGCTGCCGATCTCTGCCTTGCCGCGACCGGCACCGATACCGGCGGCTCGATCCGGCAGCCGGCGGCCTTTGCCGGGATCACCGGCATCAAACCCACCTACGGGCGCTGCTCGCGCTGGGGGATCGTCGCCTTTGCCTCGTCGCTCGACCAGGCGGGGCCGATGACCAAATCGGTGCGCGATGCCGCAATCATGCTGGGCGCGATGTGCGGGCACGACCCAGCGGACAGCACCTCGGCAGATATCCCGGTGCCGGACTTCGAGGCGATGCTGACCGGTGACATCAGGGGCAAGGTGATCGGCATTCCCAGCGAATACCGCATGGCGGGCATGCCCGACGAGATCGAGACGCTGTGGGCGCAAGGCCGCGAGATGCTGCGCGACGCGGGTGCCGAGATCCGCGATATCAGCCTGCCGCACACGAAATACGCGCTGCCCGCCTATTACGTGATCGCGCCCGCCGAGGCGTCGTCGAACCTCGCGCGGTATGACGGGGTGCGCTATGGCCACCGGGCGGCGCTGGCACAGGGCGACGGCATTACCGAGATGTACGAGAAGACCCGCGCCGAAGGGTTCGGCCACGAGGTGCAGCGCCGCGTGATGGTGGGCACCTACGTGCTCTCGGCGGGGTTCTACGACGCCTATTACAACCGCGCGCGCAAGGTGCGCACCCTGATCAAGCGCGACTTCGAGCGGGTCTTTGCCGACGGAGTCGATGCGATCCTGACGCCCGCGACACCTTCGGCGGCGTTCGGTCTGGGCGAGATGGCGGAGTCCGACCCCGTGCAGATGTATCTCAACGACGTGTTCACCGTGACGGTGAATCTCGCCGGGCTGCCGGGCATCGCGCTGCCGGCGGGGATCGACCGGCAGGGTCTGCCGCTGGGGCTGCAACTGATCGGCCGGCCGTGGGAGGAGGGCGATCTGCTCAATACCGCTCATGCGCTCGAGCGCGCCGCGGGATTCGTGGAAAAGCCGGCGAAATGGTGGTAGGTCCCCGGGGTGACGCGGACCTGGACAGGATGATGCGAATGCGGTTGACGCTTGGTTTTGTGACGATGGCGGCGCTTGCCGCCTGTGCCCCGGCGGTTCCCGACAGCGGCGCGGGCGTCGGCTTTGATGATTACGACACCTATCAGCGCAAGAAGGCGGCGCGCGAGGCCGCGCTCGCCGAGGAGGACGTGACGCTGCCGCGGGCCGGCGCGATCTCGTCGCGGCCGCTTGACGCGACCGGTGGCGCGACCGAGGCCCCCGACATGTCGGAGGCCGACCGGATCGCTGCCGAAGCGCGCGCCGCGCTGGACGGGACCCGGCCGGATGACGCGCCCGGGGATGCGCCCGGGGATGCGCCGCTTCAGGCCAGCCCGTCGAACCCGCCGCCGGCCGTGGTCGACGACGCCGGCATCTCGCGGGAGAACAGTTTCGACGCGGTGGATTCGGAGCGCTCGATCGAGGAGGACGCCGCGCGCATCGCCCGCAACCGCGCGCGATACGAGGTGATACAGCCCGAAGAGATCGGCACCCGGCCCGGCGACGTTGGCCCCAACATCGTGGACTATGCGCTCGCCACCACGCATCCCGTCGGCACGAGCATGTATCGTCGCTTCGGCATCTCGACGAGTGCGCGGCACGAGCGGAATTGCGCCGAGTATCCCTCGCCGGACCAGGCGCAGCTCGATTTCCTGCGCAAGGGCGGGCCCGAGCGCGACCGCATGGCGCTCGATCCCGATGGTGACGGTTATGCCTGCGGCTGGGACCCGTCGCCGTTCCGCCGTGCCCTGTCAGAGTGAGTCGCGGCGGCGTGTGACGGCGCATCCTTCGCCCAATCACGGGCCGCGCCGGGGCGGCGCGCGGCCCGATCTTGTCGTGCTTCACCATACCGCGATGGCGACGCCCGGGGCGGCGCTCGCGCGGTTGTGCGATCCGTCGGCGGAGGTTTCGGCGCATTACCTGATCTGCGAGCGGGGGCGCGTCTGGCAGTTGGTGGACGAGGGTGCGCGTGCCTGGCATGCCGGGGCCGGGCGCTGGGGAGAGGTGCGGGATGTCAATTCCCGCTCTGTCGGGATCGAACTGGCGAATCGCGGCGACCATCCCTATCCGGTCGCGCAGAGTGTCGCGCTGGAAGCGCTGCTTCGCGATGTGATGGCGCGGTGGGCGATCCCGCCCGCGCGGGTGATCGGCCATTCGGACATGGCGCCGGGGCGCAAGACCGATCCCGGCCCGCGCTTCGACTGGCGGGGCCTGGCGCGCGCGGGGCTGTCGGTATGGTCCGGGGCGCGGGCTGCGGGGCGTGCCGATTGGGAGGCGTTCCTGCGCGATGCGGCGCGGTTCGGCTACCCGGCGGGGGATGTGCCGCGCGGCGTGCTGCTCGATGCGGTGCGGTTGCGGTTTCGCCCTTGGGCCGGGGGGGCGCTGTCGGCCGCGGACTGCGCGGTGATGGCCGACCTGGCCGCGCGCTTTCCCGTTGACCGGGGCGGGGCGAGAGCCTAAGCCCGTCTGCGCGCGGAGGGCCGGATGGCCGCGACGCGCCCGGCGACGGGTGTGGCGAGGAAAGTCCGGACTCCACAAGACGGCGGTGCCGGGTAACGCCCGGCCGGGGCAACCCGAGGGAAAGCGCCACAGAAAACAGACCGCCCCGGCGTGCCCGGGGCAAGGGTGAAACGGTGGGGTAAGAGCCCACCGCGGGACGGGCAACCGGACCGGCACGGCAAGCCCCACCGGGAGCAATGCCGAATAGGGACCGCGCGCGGGGGCAGGTCGGGCAACCGATACCGCCCGCAGGCCACGTCTTGGCCCGGCGGTCCGGGTAGGCAGCTTCAGGCGCGCGGGCAACCGCGCGTCGAGACGAATGGTCATCCGAAGGGGGCGGATGCCCCCGGGACAGAATCCGGCTTACAGGCCCTCCGCGCGCTCTTTTCATTTGCCACAGGCAGGCTAGAAACCCGGTATGCCGTATCACTGGAGCCATCCGCCGCGCGGGGCGGACCCCGACCTCGAACTCGAACTCTGGCCGCACCGGTCGCTGCCGCGCCGGGGCTTTGCCGCGTTCGTGCTGGCGACCTTCACGCTCATCACCATCCCGCTTTACCCGCTTCTGGGCACGGTGCTGCTTTGGGGGCTGCTGCCCTTTCTTCTTCTGGCGGTGGGCGGCGTCTGGTGGGCGCTGGAGCACAGCTATCGCAGCGCGCGGCTGTGCGAGGTGCTGACGATCGCCCCGGACGTGCTGCGGCTGGTGCGAACGGGGCCGCGCGGCGAGGTTCAGGAATGGGCGTGCGACCGGCACTGGGCGCGGCTTCGGATGCACGAGCAAGGCGGGCCGGTATCGCATTACCTGACGCTCATGGGGGGCGGGCGCGAGGTGGAGATCGGCGCGTTCCTGTCCGAGGACGAACGCAGGGTGCTGCATGGCGAACTGGCCGACGCGATCCGCCCGCCGCCCGCGCCGATGACGGGATGACGAGCCGCACGAGGCCCGCGCGCGCCGGTGGGCGGCGTCGGGGCCGGCCGGGCAGGGCATGGCCCGGCTGACCGGCGGTGTCGTTCCGGGCATCGCAAGCGCCTGACATTGCTGCATTAAAACGGTGCGCATTGCATGGCCGAGGCCGCGCGGGGCGCGAGCGGCTGTGTGGACATGTCGCGATGTGCGTGGGGATTTTCCCCGTCATGCGAGGGCGGGCCCGGGCGGCCGCAGAGCACGGCCCGGCACGTTGGCGGCACGGGGTGCTGCCGCGTTCACATAGAAACAGTCTTGACTGCTTGTAACTGGCCCGCCTAGGGTGATGGCCGCGGGAACGATAATTCCAGACCGACAACAACCGGGAGAAGACGATGACGAGAACACTCATGGCCAGCGTTGCCACACTGGGGATCCTGGCAGGCGGTGCCTTTGCCGAGACCCAGTTCACGGCCAATTCATTCTATGCCGCAGAGCATCCCCATTCCAAGGACGGGTATATCGCCTGGGCCGAGATGGTGAGGGAAATGTCGGACGGCGAGCTGCAGCCGGATGTCTATACCGGCACGGTACTTCTGGCCCCGCGTGCCAACCTGCAGGGCATTCGCGACAACGTGGTGCAGGTGGCGCATCATGCGGCGGTCTACACGCCGTCGGAAATGCCGGTCGCCAACAGCGTTCAGGAGCTTGGCTTCAACTATTCCGATCCTTTGGTGATGATCTTCGCGTCCACCGATTTCAGCATGAACAATCCCACCCAGCTTCAGGAATGGGCGGACAAGGGCGTGGTCTATCTCGGCTCTTATGCGACGCCGCCCTACGTTCTGTTCTGCCGCGAGCCCGTGCGCACGCTCGAAGAGTTCAAGGGCAAGCGTATCCGGACAGCCGGCTCGAGCGTATCGCAATGGGTCGAGAAGGCAGGCGGCATTCCCGTGAACGTGCCGTCGAGCGAGATGTATACCGGCCTCGAGCGCGGCACCCTCGACTGCGCCTCGAATGCCGCGAACGACCTGATCGACCGTTCGCTCTGGGAGGTGGCCGAGCACACGACGATGCTGTCCACCGGCATGTACTGGAGCGGGCCGCAATGGGGATACAACCCCGGGTTCTGGTCAAGCCTGACGACCGAACAGCGGGAGACCCTGATGCGGGCCACGGCCCGCGCGATGTCGCAGATGATCGTCAACTACGTGGACAGCGCCGAGTCCAAGCTCGAACAGGCCAAGCAGAAGGGCAACAATGTCTATGAGCCCGCCGATGACCTGCTCGCCTCGGCCGAGGACTACCGGGCGAATTCCGTGGAGACGGCATATCGCACCGCCGAGGAAACCTATGGCCTGAGCAACGGAAAGGCCGTGATCGACGATTTCATTGCCACGCACGAGAAGTGGGAAAAGCTGCTCGCGGATGTGGATCGCTCGGACATCGATGCGCTGACCGATCTGGCCATGCGCGAAATCTACAGCAAAGTTGACGCATCCACCTACGGCGTTCAGTAACTGCAACGACCAGGGCCCGCGGTTTCGCGGGCCCGTTCGTGCCATTCTGCAACCGGATGAAAAGATGCCGCAACGCAAGCGCCGCACACAGGCCGAGCGCAGCCTGGAAACAACGACGAGCATCCTCGAGGCAACGCTCTCCTGCATCAAGGACAAGGGTTTGATCAACACCTCCACGACCGAGGTCGCGACCCGCGCCGGCGTGTCGCGCGGTGCGCTGCTGCATCATTTCCAGACCAAGGAATCGCTGATGACAGAGGCGCTGAGGCTGCTCCTGCTGCGGGAAACGGCCGACGCCGAACGCATCGCCAATTCCGTGGTCGAGCACGAGCTGACCGTGGATCAGTTCATCGATTTCGTCTGGCAGCGCTTCTCGGGGGATCTCTACATGGTGTCGATGGAATTCGTGAACGCGGCGCGCACCGACCCGAAGATCAAGGCGGCGCTCGAGCCTGTCGCGCAGGAATTCAACGATGCCTATGCCCTGATCTGGGAGAGGATCGCGGCGGATGGCGGCGGCGCACCGGACAAGCGGCGTCAGCAGGTAGAGATTACCGCGATCATGTGTCTGGCGCGCGGCATGGCCACGCAGACCATCTGGCGGGACGAGCCGGAACTGTTTCGTGAAACCATAGATTACTGGAAGGAACTGCTCAGACTGTCGCGTCAGAGCAGGACCGCGCCAGGTGCGCCATGACAGGGCCGCGCCCCCCGGCAGTCAGGGCCGCCGACGGCCTTGACCGGGTCATATCGGCCCTCAACGCGGGCTTTGTCGTGCTCGCGTCTGTCGCGTTGCTGCTGATGATGCTGCATGTGACAGCCGAGGTCGTGGCGCGAGCGACGGGGGCGATGACCCTGATCGGCACCCTCGAGATCGTGTCATATTACTACATGATCCTGCTGGTCATGCTTCCGATGGGGTTTGTCGAACTCCGCAACGGGCATATCCGCGTCGATCTTTTCGTGCAGATGATGCCCCGTTCCGTGCAGCTTGCCCTCTACCTGCTCAGCGGTGTGCTGTGTCTCGTGTTCTTCGCGATCATGCTGCGGCAGAGTTTCCTGGATGCGTGGAACGCGACCCTGCGCAAGGAAACGATCATGTCGAATTTCATCTTCTACATCTGGCCGAGCCGGTGGGCCCTGCCGATCGGGTTCTTCGGGCTGCTGATCGCCGTTCTTGCCAACATGCTCAAGGCGATCCGATCGGGAAAGGCGCTCTGACGTGGACAATACGACCATCGGTATCATCGCCGTCGCCGTCACGCTGATCCTGATCGCCCTGCGGTTTCCGATCGGGGTGGTGCTGGGGCTGGTCTCGATCGCGGGCATTGCGGAACTGACCAACATGCGGATCGCCTGGGGGGTGGTGTCGGCCACGCCCTTCGATTTCATCGGGCAATGGGAACTCACGGCGGCGCCGATGTTTCTTTTCATGGGTTACCTGGCAACCGAGGGGAAGCTCACGAGCGGGCTCTTCTCGGCGCTGCGGCTGTTCCTGGCGCGGCTGCCCGGCGGGCTCGCGATATCGAGCGTCGGGGCCTGCACCTTCTTTGCCGCGGCGTCGGGATCGAGCGTGGCGACGGCGGCGGCAATGTCGCGGATCGCGGTGCCCGAGATGCTGAGCAACGGCTATGACAAGGGGCTGGCCACCGGCACCATCGCGGCCTCCGGCACGCTCGGGTCGCTGATCCCGCCGAGCGTGCTGCTGATCCTTTACGGAGTTTACGCGCAGGTTTCGGTCGGGCAGCTGTTCATGGCCGGGTTCATTCCCGGGCTTGTTTCGGCCTTGCTCTATGCGATGATGATAATGGTCCGGGTCAAGGCCAATCCGGGGCTTGCAGGCGCGGTCGTCGTCTCGGCGACGCGCGCCGAGAAGCTGGCGGCGCTCAAGGAGATATGGCCCCTGCCGACGCTGATCCTTCTGGTGCTGGGCGGGATTTTCACGGGTTACTTTTCACCCACCGAGGCGGGGGCGCTCGGGGCGTTCTTTGCCCTTTGCATCGCCATGTTGCGCCGCAGTCTCGATTTTGCCGGGTTCAAGGCGGCGGTGGTCAACACGCTCCAGAGCACCGCGGCGATCTTTCTCATCCTGATCGGATCGGTGCTGTTCACCAAGTTCCTGGCGATGTCGCGCCTGCCCACGGCGTTTTCCGAGATGATCCTGTCGGTCAGCGACAGCCAGTGGTGGATTCTCTTCGCGGTCGCGCTGATCTACCTCGTTCTCGGGATGCTGATCGACTCCATCGGCCTGCTGCTGCTGACCCTGCCGCTCATCCTGCCGCTCGTGGATGCCGCGGGAATAGATGCCATCTGGTTCGGGATCATCGTGATCAAGCTGCTCGAGGTGGGGCTGGTCACGCCGCCCATCGGGCTGAACGTCTATGTCATCAAGGGGGCGTTGGGAAACATCGTCACCTTGCCCGAGGTCTTTCGCGGAGTGAGCTGGTTCATCGCGATGGATTTCGTGGCGCTCCTGCTGATCGTCCTCATTCCCGCGATGTCGCTGTGGCTGCCATCGCTTGTCTATAACTGAACGCAGGGGAGGGACCCGCCATGACGGATTTTGCCAATGCCGACTATGCCGAGCGATCCTACGGGGAAATACCGGTGGGCTACGGGCAGCGCCCGGGGATCGTGGTCATCGACTTCCAGAAGGCGTTTACCGAGGATCGCTATCCTCTTGGCGGGGCGCCCCTGATCATGCGCGGGCTGGAGAATACCGCGCGCCTGCTCGGGGTTGCGCGCCGCAACAACATCCCTGTCGCAAGCTGCTATACCGCCTACAAGGACGAGGCGGACATGCCCTACTGGAAGATCTCGGCGGTGCGCGAGCAGTTCCGCCACGAGCACCCCGGCTCGGAACTCGACCCCGCGATCCACGATCCGGACCATGACGTGAAGGTCTGCAAGACCGGGCCGTCGATCTTTTTCCAGACGCCGGTGGTGCCGTTCTTCATCCGGCAGCGTGTCGATACCGTGATCGTGACCGGCTGCACCACCAGCGGCTGTATCCGTGCGTCCAGCATCGACAGCTTTCAGTACGGCTTCCGCACCATCGTGCCCGAGGATTGCGTGGGCGACCACGAAGAGCAGCCGCATCTCGACAACCTGCGCGACATCTCGCGCCGTTATGTCGATCAGACCACCTCGGACGCGGTCATCGACTACATCGAACGCGTGGGGCGTCTGAACGCCTGACGCACCCCCAACGACACGAGAAAAGGACAGACCATGAGCATGCAGATCATCCGCAACGCCCGCATCATCGACGGATCGCAGGATCGCCCGACCGACCCGCAGGATATCGTCATCGAGGACGGGCTGTTTCGCGAGGTCTCGGAGAAGGTGACGGTCAGATGCGACGATGAAATGGATGCCAGCGGTCATTTCGTGCTTCCCGGTCTGATCGATTGCCACGTCCATGTGATCGCGACGACGGCCAACCTCGGGGCGAACGCGGCGCTGCCCAACTCGCTTCTGGCCTACCGCGCCATGGGGCTGATGAAGAACATGATCATGCGCGGCTTTACCACGGTGCGCGATCTTGGCGGTGCCGATATCGGCATCGTCGATGCGATCGAGGAGCGGCTGATCGTGGCGCCGCGCCTGGTGATCTGCGGCAAGGCCCTGTCGCAGACCGGCGGGCATACCGACTACCGCGGCCCCTACAACCCGCGCAATGTCGATTTCTACCGCGACCAGATCGGCGCCATGGGCCGCATCGTGGACGGTGTCGACGATCTGCGCCGCGCCTGCCGCGAAGAGGTGAAGGGGGGCGCGAAATTCATCAAGCTGATGGCCAATGGCGGCGTCTCCTCTCCGACCGACCCGATCGGCTTCATGGGGTTCTCGGTGGCCGAACTCGAGGTCGCCGTCGAGGAGGCGGCGAATGCCGAGACCTACGTGGCGGGGCACCTCTATACCGACGAGGCGATCAACCGGGCGCTCGATGCGGGTATCCGCTCGATCGAGCATGCCAACCTGATAAAGCGGGAAACCGCCAAGCGGGTGGTCGCGCAGGACGCGGTCGTCGTGCCGACCAACATCACCTACGAGTTGCTCGGAACCCGTGGTGCCGACTTCGGCTTGCCGCCCGAATCCGTGGCAAAGGTCGCCGATGTCCGCGATGCCGGGCTTGAGGCGCTCGGTATCCTGCACGAGGAAGGCGTTCTGATGGGGTACGGGTCAGACCTGCTGGGCGGCATGCAGCAATATCAATCCGGAGAGTTTCCCCTGCGCGCCAGGTTCCTGCCGGCGCATGACGTCATCCGTTCAGCCACGCTCGACGCGGCAAGGGTCATGCGCATGGAAGGCCGGGTCGGAACCATCGCGCCCGGCGCGCACGCGGATCTCGTGATGGTCAAGGGCAACCCGCTCGAGGATGTCGCGCTGCTGGACGGACAGGGAGAGCATCTCGACGTCATCATGAAGGACGGGCATTTCATCAAACGGGTCTGATGCCCCGGCCCGCCATTCACCGCGGACGAATGGCTGGCAAGGTGCCGCCGGTGCCCGTATCCGGCGCGTCACCCGCCATCACGCAAGGCCGCCGATACGCGCGGGCCATGCTGCCCCGGCCCGTGGCGGAACGTGCTGCGCGCGGATGGCCCGACCTCCCCGAAGGCGGGGACGCCGAGCTGACCGAGGGCGCGGGCAAGTTCGAGCTGCAGGATGTCGGTGGCGCGCCCGGCACCCGCCTTGCCGCCCGCGCCCACGCCATAGGCAAAGGCCCGGCCGGCAAGGACGAAATCCGCGCCGCACGCCCTGGCCCGCACGATATCCGCGCCGCGGCGGATGCCGCTGTCGAGGATGAGCGTCAGGCGTTCGCCCACCGCCCCCGCGATCGCCGGGAGCGCATCGATGGTGGCGGGGCCGAAGGCCACCTGCCGGCCGCCATGGTTGGAGACGACGAGGCCGTCGCAGCCCAGGTCGGCGCAGGTCACCGCGTCCTGCGGATGCAGGATGCCCTTGACCAGCAGCGTGCCGTGCCACCGCGCGCGCAGGCGTTTCAGGCCCTCCCAGGTAAAGCCCGGTGTGATCAGGGTCTTCTGCACATCCGCATAGGAGGTGGCGCTTTGCAGAAGGTCGGCGTAATTGGCGATGTTCGGCTTGCCATGGATCAGCGTTTCCAGCGACCAGCGCGGATGGGCGATCAGCCCGGCGACCACCTCGGGCGTGATGCGGAACGGCACGGCAAGCCGGTTGCGGATGTCGCGGTCGCGCTTGCCCGCCGCGGGCACATCGGCGGTGACCATCAGCGTGGTATAGCCCGCGGCCTCGGCGCGCGCGATCAGGCCCTCTGTCACATCCGCATCGCTTGAGACATAGAGCTGGAACCAGCCGTTGCCGTCCGCCGCTTCGGCCAGGGATTCGAGCGTGGTGGAGGCGGCGGAGCTTGCGACATAGGGGATGTTGCGCCGCTTGCACAGGCGCGCAAGCGTGCGGTCCGCATCCGGCCAGAAGGCGTTGAGCATGCCGATGGGGGCCATGCCGAAGGGCGCGTCGTAGGTCTGGCCGAACAGCGTGGCGCGCGTGTCGACGTTCGAGACGTCCACCATGTAGCGCGGGGTCAGTTCGATCTCCTGCAACGCCTCGACATTGCGGCGCATGTTGCGCTCGTCCTCGGCCCCGCCATCGACGAGGTCGAAGGCAAAGCGCGGAATGCGCCGCCGCGCCCGCAGACGCAGATCGTCGATCGAGGCGGCGCGCTCGAGCCCCATCAGATCGACCACCCGCCATCTATGGCCAGCGCCTGCCCGGTGGTGAAACCCGACATGTCGCCAGCCAGGTAGCAGACCATTTCGGCGATCTCCTCGGGCTGGCCGAGGCGGCCCATCGGCTGGCGTTCCCTGAAGGCGGCGAGGGCCGCGTCGTAGTCGCCGGTCGC
>Ga0102943_1001603_pt1 | contig 13958 bp, 10 predicted proteins | sample SalPonC_black_MG_FD_78174 | JGI IMG/M metagenome (GOLD analysis project Ga0102943, IMG submission 78174) | Salt pond soil microbial communities from South San Francisco under conditions of wetland restoration - Salt Pond MetaG... | ecosystem: Environmental > Aquatic > Marine > Intertidal zone >...
AGGCTAATGGAGAAACCACCGCCCACATCGGTTGCCACCACCGACAAACCGATATGCCACGGACCCATATTCCGCCCGGCCAGGTAATAATCTTCAGAGCCTTTATTCGATTTCAAAAAATAGTAACCGACACCGAGCATGGCCACCATGTAAACAAAGAAAATAGACAGATCAATCCAATTCATGCTGCATGTTTAAATAAAAAAAGCTCACAGCTTTTTAAGACTGTGAGCCACTCTGGGCCTAATGATAGAAAAAAAATAAGACATGATCCTTTTCCGAGCAAAGTATTAATTTTCCGATTCCTTAAATTCAAGTTAGGATTCACAAAGAACCCGAAGATAGACCATTAAAAAAATCGAGCGTCATCAATAAGAAAGAAGAGCTGTTGAGTGGCTCATGTGACGGATATCTTTTTTCTGACGATAAAAGCATTTAGCGGAAGCAGAAGTCAAAAAATGAAAAAGAAAATTAAGCTAAAAGTATCTACAGCCGCCGATGCCCTTTGGTCGAATAAACTACTGGTATCGGACGCGGATGCTGAACAATTTCTCTCGGGCAAGGATCGCAGAATCATTTGTCATATTGAAGGAATAAAATCTTTTCACTGTGCTTTGCTTCCCGATGGAAACGGCTCTTGGTACATTCTGCTCAACAACAAGCGAAAAAAGGAATTAGGCTTGATGGGAGGAGAAGATATTTTGGCAGAACTCGAAAAAGACCGAAGCGAATACGGCATGGAAATGCCAATCGAATTGCGGGAGGTCTTAGACCAAGATGAACATGCCGACACGCTTTTTCATAAGCTCACACCCGGCAGGATGAGAAACATCATTCACTCGGTGGCTTCGGTGAAATCTACCGAAATCAAAATACGAAGAGCTTTGGTTTATGCAGAGCATCTCAAAAAGAACAAAGGAAAAATCGAGTACAAAGAGCTCAGCCAAGAGATGAAAGAGGCCAATCGACAAGCCCGAAATTTTCCATCGTAACGGGGAAATTCATAACTTGACGCCAACCGTCAACCACATGTCAGAACTAACATTCAGGCCTAGATTTAGGATTGAGACTTCCCTTTCTTGCGAAGAAGTGGAGAATCTCATTGATTCCAAACTGAAATCGGACAATCCCGAAGGTTTTGGCTCAAGCCACATAAAAGGCCACATCATCCTGAGCATTCATCCGTCAAAAAAGCATTTTTGGTCGCCACAAATGGATATTTCCATCAGAGTTGATGACGAGGAAAATCACACCGTCATTCGCTGCCTGCTGGCGCCCGCTCCGGTTGTGTGGACCATGTTTATGTTCTTGTATGCCTTAACGGGATTCGGAGCCTTAGTTGGCTTTATGATTGCCTCTTCGCAGTATAGTTTGGACAAGGACATGTGGGGAATCTGGTTGGCGGTCGGCTCTTTGGTGTTGGGAGTTGCCCTTTTTCTCGTTGCTCAGGGCGGACAAAAACTTTCTAAAGAAGAGATGTATAGTCTTCGGCATTTTATTGTGGATTTGAATTTTCCGCCGGTAAAGGAGTCTGCGGTAACTCCGGAAGTGCAGGTTTGACCGACTCCATCTTTGGTCTATATTTATGCGCTGTTCTGCCTTTTGGCAATATGGTCGACATTTAAAAAAACAAGACTCCATTTGAAGCGGATTTACAAATTAGCCTTAGGACCGATTGTCTTTCTGCTGCTTCTCCTTTTGGTTCCCCTCGACTACTCTCAGACGAAGGTGATCGGCGTGGCGGGCTGGATGATTACTTGGTGGATCTCGCAGGTCATCCCCATCGGTGCTACCGCCATTTTACCTATGGTGTTGTTTCCCGCACTCGGCATTGAAAGTCTGAAATCCGTAACGGCAAATTATGCGAATCCCATCATTTACCTCTTCTTCGGAGGGTTCGTTTTGGGCTTGGCCATTGAGCGATGGAATCTACACCAACGGCTTGCCTTGGCCATTCTTAAGAAGAGCGGAAACCAACCGAGAAAGATTATTTTGGGAAGTATGTTGGCCACGGCCATCATGTCCATGTGGATCAGCAATACCGCCTCGACTATGATGATGCTGCCGATCGGACTGTCCATCACACAACTCCTTCGAGATCAATTCCCATCCGAGAAAGACTGCAATCAGTTTACGCTTTGTCTGCTGCTGGGCTTGGCCTATGCGGCAAACATCGGCGGAATAGCCACCTTAATTGGTACGCCACCAAACCTCGTTCTGGCCGCGCTGGCCGGAGAAACATTGGGAATTGAAATCGGCTTTGCCAGTTGGATCCTGATGGCTCTGCCAATAGCCGCTCTTCTCTTTTTTCTTGCTCACTTCGTCAATACTCGACTGCTCTTCCGCGTTCAGAGCAACAGACTAATCGGTATGACGGATCTTTTGGACCAAAAGATTGAAAAGCTGGGGCCGCAAGGAACGGGAGAAAAGCGTGTTCAACTGGTCTTTTTGGCAACGGCATTGCTATGGATTTTCAGATCGCCGATATCGGCTCTGCCCGGCCTCGGATTTTTAAGCGATCCTATTATTGCCGTGGCTTCTGCAGTAAGCCTATTTATCATTCCCAGCGGCGAGCGAGGTCCCTTATTGGTTTGGGAAGACACCCGCACACTGCCGTGGGATATCTTGCTGCTTTTTGGTGGCGGGCTTTCCATGGCATCGGGTCTGGCGAGCAGCGGTCTCGTAGAGCTCTTGGGCGGGGTACTCGCCGAATCGAATACCCTCCCATGGTTCTTGGTGATCGCGATTATCGTATTGGCGTCAATCTTTTTTACCGAGGGAATGAGCAATGTGGCACTGGTTTCCATTTTGGTGCCTATTGCTTTCGTGGTGGCCGCTCCACTGGGTGGCGAACCTTTGGAATTGGCCATACCGCTTACCATGGCAGCTAGTTGTGCGTTTATGCTCCCCATTGCTACGCCGCCTAATGCGATTGTTTTTTCCAGCAATTGCATTACCATGCAAGAGATGATGAAAGCGGGATTCGTTATGAATATTCTCGTCACCCTAATTATTTCCGTTTACGCGTATTACATTGTTCCCCTGATATTTTGATGTCGCAAAAGAATAAAATCTCCACTCTGCTAAGCAGCCTGGGTCCCGGACTGCTTTATGCCGGAGCAGCCATTGGCGTTTCACACTTGGTGCAATCTACCCGAGCGGGAGCATCCTATGGATGGTGGCCCATCTTGGCAATTGTCTTCATTCACGTGGCAAAATATCCTTTTTTCAAGGCAGGACCTGCCTACGCCCTCTCAACCAATACGAGCCTAATTGCGGGATATTTCAAAAGAGGGAAAGTCTTCGTTTCCTTGTTTTTGATTTTCACCATCGGGACCATGTTTGCTATCATCGCAGCCATCGTAGCGGTAACCGGTGGAGTCACGGCCTTCTTTTTTGGCATAGAAGCTTCACCGCAAATTGTTGCGGGAGGAATTTTGGCCATTGCAGTAGTGATTTTACTGATCGGCCAGTACAAATGGCTGGATCGATTTATCAAGCTGATCATTCTCTTGCTGACGATCTGCACGCTGGTCGCTTTCGGCTCGGCTCTTTTCGACCCGTCTGCAGCGAAACTCGAAGCGTTGGATCCCGTTTTCGACGGGTTGTTCCTCGCTATGCTGGTCAAGCTAATGGGATGGATGCCCGCTCCCCTCGATTTGTCCGTGTGGCATTCCTTGTGGGCACTGGAGAAAAAAGCCGAATTGGGTGGAAACCTAAGCAAAGCAGAATCTTTGAGAGACTTCAATTTCGGTTATTGGGGCACCATGGTCATGGGCATTCTTTTCCTGGGCATGGGAGCTTTGATCTTGTACGGAAGCAATTTGGAAATTCCCTCTTCGGGCGTGGCTTTCGCCAATATGCTGATCGGCATGTACACGACCCAATTGGGTCAATGGGCCTTTTACATTGTAGGTCTGGCGGCAGTGGCTACGATGGTTAGCACCACCCTTACGTGCATGGATGCCATACCACGCTCATTGGCCGAATGCCGAAAAATTGCCTTTGGCAACGAAAAGAATTGGGCCTACCCTTCCTTCCTAATTATTCTTGCGGCAGGCTCTTTTGCCCTGCTCTCTTTCTTGTCCACCTCGATGACCACAATGGTCGATATTGCCACCATTCTTTCCTTTTGCTCTGCTCCTGTTATCGCTTGGATGAATTTCAAAACCGTTCGAGGAAAGGAAGTCCCTGAAAAAGAACAACCTTCTAAGCGCTCCACAATTTGGGAAATTGCCTCTATATTCTCATTGGTGGCACTGACTGTTTTGTTCTTCGTATTTACTTAAGAAGAAACACCGCCGCAAGATTTCTCTATTGGCGGTGCCTTCTCGCTATAAAAACAACCAACCTAAAATTGTATGCGGTACATCACATCGGGAAAGAATCCGATTTGATTGACATCGTTTATTTCGTCTGTGACCGGATTGTATCGCTTTACAAAGATGTTTTCGCGATTCGTCACATTCTGAAGATCCACGAAGAATTGATGGCTCACTTTGCTCTTTTTCCCGTTCAAACGGAAGCCGAACTTCACGTCCCAACGAAAATAATCTGAAAACTGCTCGCTGAAGGCCAAGTCTTCTTGGAGAACTTGTCTACCCCCATTTTCGCGTGTCGCTTCCAGATCGATGGGCGTGTAGGGGCGCCCTCCCGAGTAGGTCACCTTCGTGTCGAATGTCACCACATTTCTTTTCTCCTCACCGACGGGCCACTCCTTTCCAAAAAGGGCATTGGTTACGTATCCGTTGTTAAAGGCGGTGTTTCTTTCAATTCCGTCGCTTCCTTCGTATTGCGAATCAAAAAGAGAGATGGTGACGAGTCCGTAGTAGCCTTCGCTAAAGAATTTTTCGACGGTCAACTCGAGACCGTAGTTTACTCCCGTTCCTTGGCTCACCAGTGAACCTCTATCGTCAAAGACAAAATCTCCCCCTTCGTTCAAGGCTGAATAGCTGGAAGAAAACCGTTCCACCGGAGCATCGAAAATGCTCTGAATATAGGCCTCGGTCTTTATCCTCCAGCTTGCGGCGGGTGTGTAATCGTAGGCCAAAACCACGTGGTGACTTTTGATGAATTCCAGCTCGTCGTTGGTTCGTTCAAACTGATTCTCGGCGATCGGTTCTTCATAGAGCAAGATGGGAAGCGGCACCATTTGGCCGTGCAGTCCGTAGGCCAAAGAAACGCGGTGTTTTGGCTGAAACTGCCAGCTCAAAGCGGTTCGCGGGCCTACCATGGCATCTCCCGTAATTTCGAGAAACTGCCCGTGCAGCCCAAAAGTCCAGCTGAGATTATCGGTGAATTTGTACTCCCCTTGAGCGTATAGTTGTGTTAATGGCGTGTTGTCATTAAACTCCCTCACCGGAATGAAGAAGTCGGGAATACCATCTCCATTGTTATCGGGAATGTCTACGCGCATATCGCGATCGAAAACGTTGCTCCGCAAATCGTATACTTCAAGTAAGCCCCCAACTCTCAGGTTGAAACGGGCATTGTATTTTCGGTTGTATTGAGTGGACAAGGTGTAGCGCATTTCCTCGTCTTCTGCCTCCGTGGCGCGGTATTTCTGAGAAAGATCGGTTCCCTCCACGTAGTTGTCCTGATCAAAATAGCTGGCCATTAATGTGGCACCCACCGTTGTTTTTAAATAGGACTTATTTTGGAAGAGAATGGTATGATTGAGTCCGACGAGCCCCAATTGATTTTCGACGTAGGAATCAACCGTAGGGTCAGCGAAAAGATCGTTTTCGTCAAGGTCCTTTCCGATAAAATCAATGCTACTCAATCCACCCATCCCGAATAGCTCGAAGCGACCGAGTTTGGTCTCGCCGAAATTGAACTTGAAGGAGAGATCCTGGTAATAGGGAATCGCCGATGTCCCCGTGGCGGCGAGACTGGCTATGCCGTATCTGTACGACACGAGAAAAGAGGCTCCTTTATTGAAATTCAAAGGCCCTTCGGCCATGACTTCTGCCCCACTGAAAGCAGAGAGCTGACCGGTAAATTCAAACTCTTCGGAGTTTCCGTTTCTAAACTTCACGTCAAAAACGGCGGCATTGGCATTTCCGTACTCTGCGGGAAAAGCACCGGTTAGGAAATCGCTGGTGCGGAGCAAGTTGGTATTCAAGGCACTCACCGGGCCACCGGTCGTTCCTAAGGTGGCGAAGTGATTGGTGGTTCCGATGGGCAACCCCTCGACTCTCCACAATAAACCGGTGGGAGAATTTCCTCTCACCACGATATCGTTTCTGGAATCGTTGGCTGAGCTCACTCCGGCAAAGTTTGTGGCCAATCGCGCCACGTCGTTTCGGCCACCTGAGAAGCGAGTCACCTCTTCCAAGCTGAAGGTTCTGGCGCTCACCTTGGCCATTTCGTTGATGGGTCGGTCTTTGTCTGAATTGGCGGTAATCACCACCTCGCCGAGCGATTCAACTGACTCTTCGAGTTGGATATTCAGCACGACTTGCTTTCCGGCGGTCACCAGGACATTGGGAATCGTCCGGGCTTTGTATCCGATATACTTTACCAGAATGTTCCGGCGACCAACGGGCACATTTTCGAGTCGGAAATTGCCATCCATATCGGTTACGGTTCCCAGAAATGGGTCGGATTCGAGAAGGATCACATTTACTCCGGGCAAGGGAGTTTGAGAATCCAGATCCTTAATGACGCCCTTGACCGTTTGAGTCTGGGCAAACAGCATTCCCGGTAAAAGGAAAAGAGCAATTTGTACAAGCGTTTTCATATCGAGTATATTGATTTGAAGCCAAATCTATTTTGGACATGCCGCAGTAAAAAGGAAGATCTCAGGAAGCCTGTGATGAGATAGTTGAAGCGAGAAATTAATCAAGTGAATTGAAAACAGGCGTGAAATCGCCGTTTTTCCATTTCAACTCGAAACAGTGCCGTTTCAAATAGAGTAATTGCGGCATCGCGAGACATTTAGAAGTTTATCTGAAAGAGAATGTTGTAATTTGATCTCTATGAAAATGTCATTTCTCATCAAAGAGCCTTGGCCGAGGATTATTGGTATCCCCATCGCAGCTTTATTGGCTGCATCGCTTTATAGCGGTTGGCCGATAGCCATGGAAAACTTTCTCTCGGCTCTGCTTTTTACCACGGTGATGTGGAATGGAGACTATTACCTGATCAAATTATTTCGTCGTCGATGGCCTGCCTTGGATTCCACACACAAGCGTATACTGACCACGATCCTTGCCGTTTGCACCTTCAATATTCTGGCGGACTACTTACTCTGCAATTTGCTCAACGATATCTCGGGGGCTGAAGATTTTTGGGAAGATGAAGCAGGGGGAAACATCCTGAAAAACTTGATTATTACAGCCATAGTGGGTACCCTTTACGAAGCGGGGTATTTCTTTGCCAAGTGGAAAAAACAAACCATCGAAACGGAACAATTGCGCAGTCAACAACTGCGGTCTGAACTAAGCGTATTAAAAAACCAAATCTCTCCTCACTTCCTGTTCAATAGCTTAAATACACTGGTTACACTGATTCACGAAAATAAAGACAAGGCGGCAAAATTCACTGAAAAACTTTCGGAGGTTTATCGGTACATCTTGCAATTTAAAGACAAGGAATTGGTGAGGTTAAGCACGGAAATAAAGTTTTCTGAGGCATTTGTTTTTCTCCTTCAGATGCGCTTTGAAGAGGGGTTGGAAATTGAAATAGATTTAACGAGAGTTGACCAAGAAAAATACGTTGCACCGCTAACCATCCAAATGCTGATCGAAAATGCGGTGAAGCACAATGTGGTTTCAAAAAACCAACCCCTGCACATAAAAATTTATTCGGAACAAGGTAATTCACTGATCGTTAAGAACAATCTTCAACACAAGCCTGCCGATGGGAAATCAACCTATACGGGCTTGGAGAATATCCGTTCCAGGTATGCCCTTTTGACTAACCGAGATGTAGATATCATTAAAACCCATAGTCATTTTATGGTAGCTCTGCCTTTGGTAGAACTGGTGCTGGATGATGAAGGTATATACGAAGAGGTGAAACTATGATACGCGTTTTAATTATTGAAGATGAAGCACCGGCTTATAGAAGGCTGGACAATCTGCTACGCAATCAAGAATTGGATTTTGAAATTGTAGAGGTCATCGATTCCATTTCTGATTCCGTAAAATGGCTGAAAAATCACAAGGGCCCTGACTTAATCTTCAGCGATATTCAGCTTTCTGATGGTTTAAGTTTTGAAATCTATAAACAGGTTGAAATTAACTGTCCGATAATTTTCACGACGGCATTCGATGAGTACATGATGGATGCTTTTCAGACCAACGGTATTGACTACTTGTTAAAACCCATTCAAATAGCTGAGCTTAGCAGGAGTTTGGAAAAATTTCAGAAATTCAATACCCCTCTTCATCCCAAACCTAGCGAGCAAGTCGAAAAGCTGATGTTAGCATTGGAAAACGGTGAAAACCGTTTCCGAAGGAGGTTTTTGGTAAGACTGGGGGATAAACTCATTCCGATAAAAACGGAAGATGTGGCCTATTTTCGATACCGGGACGGAGCTACGGAAATCATCCACCGATCGGGCAAGCGATACATCATCGAACTACCTCTGGACGAGTTGGAAAAGCAGCTCAACCCCGATCATTTTTTTCGCTTGAACCGACAGTTTTTGGCATCGGAAGAATCCATTGGCTTAATTCACCGTTATTTCAAAGGAAAGCTCAAGGTTGATTTGACGCCCGCTTCAGGCGAAGAGGTGATAGTGAGCCGTGAAAAAGCCGCCAAATTTAAATGTTGGATGGACGGAGAAGTGAATTAAGAACTTGATTTCAAGAGGTTCTCTAGTTTATGGAAAAGCTTATCCGAATCGTATTTTTCTTTGAGTATTGCTTCACCTGCTGACTGCATTTCGCGATACTTCTCCGGGTTTTGATGCAAATGGATGAGATACTCTCCGATTTCTTCTATTTGATAAGGCCGCGCGAGATACCCGTTTTTACCGTGTACCACGATTTCTGCATTGGAAGCTACGTCGTAACAGAGGATGGGTTTGCCATGTTGCAAAGCTTCGAGCATGGCGTTTGACAAGCCTTCAAAACGAGATGGAAAAACGAAGTAGTCAATTTTTGGAAAAAAAACATCCGGTTGCACCTGACCGAGTATGCTCACATGATTTTCGAGACCTTGTTTTCGGATTTCAGCCTGCAGTTCGGCATGCAACGGCCCTTCGCCACCTATGAAAATACGGAATGCCATTTTTTTGGAAAGAAAAAATTTTCCCAGATTAATTAGATCAATTTGTCCTTTTTGGTGCACGAGCCTACCGAGATTTCCGATCAAAATTTCACCCGTGCGAGGAGGTGATTTTTCACATACCACCCCCGTTTTTACCCCGTTGGGGATGATGGTTATTTTCTGCTCCAGCTCGGGAATATTTTGATAAACGCTACGACATACGGCCTCCGAATTTGCGATGATATCCGTTACGAAACGCTTGTAGAAGTATTTATTGACAAGCGAAGATTTGATCGGGTGATTCATTCCTCTTCGGTAGATGATTTTTTGAATTCCCGCTTGAGCCGCCGGTTTAGAAAATGCCTTTACATCCCGGGGCAGGTTCATGATTATCGCGTCGAAAGCCTCGGTGTTGAAAAAATTTAATAACCGTTGATAAATCAAAGGATTGAGAAATGAAAGATTGCCAATTTGGAATTCCACCACCCGCACAGACCCCTTCAAGGCCTCAGCCAAAGGGCTATCCGGAGAGGCCACTGCAGAAACATCATATCCGGCTTTACTCAATTGTACTGCCGTATGAAGGTGCCATTTCTCACCCCCGCCCCATTCACGATTTGTATTAATCAAACAGACCTTCACAATAAATCTTACATTGAATCGCCGAGCATTTACCCCGAACCGTTATTCCCCTCAAGGTTACATCATTTTATCTGAATGGCCATTGTGGACATGAGAAGGAACTCTTATTGATTTGTAATCTTCCGATGATTGATCGATCACCGTTCCATGAAACTCCCATTGAGAATTTCCGTAACTACCCTTACAACAGCAAACTCCTCCATGCTTTTAAAGAAAATCACATCAACAATCTTATCCCTTATTTGCGTCAGCGCCGGCTATGCTCAGGTTCAAATTTATGAGGATTATATAGGCGCAGGGCACTCTGAGGATATTTTGATCAGTACCAGTAGTAGCTATTCAAATCCTGAATGGACGGATAACTCGATGCCGAAGAAGACCCTAAACGGTGAAGGATTAGATGGCCGAAAAGCTGAGGCTGCCAGGTTTTTATTTCAAGCAGGCATGGGAGGAACGGAAGCTGACATTAACCAATTGGCCAAAACTTTAGATTTTGAAGGGTGGATTGATTGGCAAATGGCTCTTCCAAAAACCGACATGTTATGGCTTACGCGACAGTCTCATCAATTGTCATCGCAACGACTTCAAGCCTTAAACAACAATTCTTCAGAATTCGACTATAACAGAGTTCACTTCCAATACGCATGGTGGCATGCGGCGATGACCAGGCAGGATATACTAAGACAAAGAATAGCCTATGCACTGAGCGAAATTTTTGTCATTTCCGCTTATTCCAATATTCGGAATGACGGAGAAGGACCGGGGTCGTATTACGACATGCTAATGTCCAATGCATTTGGAAACTACAGAGAACTTATAGAAGATGTCACTTATCATCCGGCGATGGGAGTTTATTTAAGTCATTTTAGAAATCAGAAGTCAGATTCGCTGACAAACGTTTTTCCCGATGAGAATTATGCACGAGAATTACTCCAATTATTCTCAATCGGGCTCTATGAGTTGTATCAAAACGGAAATATTAGAAAAGATTCAGATAACAATCCTATCGCAGCCTATAACCCGGAAGACATCCGCAATTTATCCCGCGTTTTTACGGGTTTTGGGGCAGGTGGCTTGACACAAGAAGGACAGGACGCCGGAGAGGATCTCAGTTTTCAAATTCATGCTAACTATCTTGACTATACCGTGCCAATGGCAGTGTACAATGACTATCACGATGAAGAGGAAAAAATTCTTTTCGGAAATCAAATTATACCAGCCTCCCAAGATGGAATAGATGATGTAGACATGGCTCTTGATTATATATTTCAACATCCCAATGTCGGGCCTTTCATTGCCAGAAGGCTTATTCAGCAACTCATTACTTCCAATCCAAGTCCTTCTTACATTTATGATGTCGCTCAGGTTTTTAATGACAATGGAGATGGCATCAGAGGAGATTTAGCAGCCGTCATTAAATCTATTTTGCTACACGAGGAAGCACGAGACTGCCTGTGGTATGAAAATCCGGCCAATGGGAAGCTGAAGTCGCCGGTGGGCAGATATTTGCAGTTCGCAAGAATATTTGCCGATCGGGAATCACAAGATTATTTCTGGACAAGTGGTTTTACTTTTGAATACAATACTTACCAGCGGCCGCTCGCCTCTCCATCAGTATTCAATTTTTATCTACCCGACCATCAACCAAATGGGGATATAAGAGAGAATGGACTATACGGACCTGAGTTTGAAATACACAATTCGGCCACTTCTACGGGATACGCCAATGAGGTAGACGACTGGGTTAGAAAGAAAAAGGTCTTCACTATCGATATACTAGATTACGAAGTTCCGCTCCAATCTGAAGGCCTGGCAAGTATGGCGCAAGATCCTGAAGTGTTGGTTAATTATCTCGATTATTTGTTGTGTCATGGTAGACTCAGCGCAGAAACGCGTCAGATTGTCATTGAAACTTTGAATCAAGTTGAACTAGTGCCTGACTTTTTGGAGAAAAGAACAGAACTCGCCATGTTTTTAATTATGATCAGTCCTGATTACACTATACAGAAATAAGCCATGACCAAATACAATAAAAACGTCTCCAGTAGGAGAACATTTCTGAAAAACAGCGGCTGTGCTGCACTGGGTTGTACTACGCTGTTTTCTTCATTAATTAGCATGAAAGCAATGGCTTCTGCCGCTTTAGATAAAGGGGATACGCCGTCAGATTATAAAGCCCTTGTTTGCATACTATTGTCAGGCGGTGCTGACTCCCACAACATGCTGATCCCAAAAGGGATTCCCGAATACAATGAATATCTTACTACAAGGTCAAATTTAGCTATTCCCAGAAGCCAAATTCGCAGCATCAACCACAATCCATTAGACGGAAAAATTTTTGGTGTGCACCCTGATATGCCTAATGTCCAAACGTTATTCAACAATCAAAAATTGAGTTGGATATCAAACGTAGGGACGCTGATAGAGCCTATTACAAAATCGGCATATGAGTCTAATTCGGGACAACTACCACTAGGGCTGTTTTCTCATTCCGATCAAATAAAACATTGGCAAACCGGAAGACCGGGAGACAGAAGCACCCATGGGTGGGGTGGAAGAATTGCTGATCTTATTCATGATCAAAATTCCAATACAGGTCTATCAATGAATGTTTCTCTCAGTGGAAATAACTTTTTTCAAAATGGTGAAAATACCGTAGAGTACTCTATCCGTCCCAACGGGGAGTTTGGAATTAAAACATACGGAACTGAGACAAATTACCATTCACTACGCGATGGTGCGATTGATGATATTCTAAACCGTCAATACGCAGACATTTTTGAAAAAACGTACATAAATACCTTCAAAAAATCGATGGAAGGAAGCGTCGAAATGAATGAAGCCTTGGAAGGTATTGCAGATTTCAACACAAGTTTTTCAAACACACAACTCTCTGATCAAATGAAAATGGTAGCCAAAGTTATCGCTGCCAGAGAAAGCCTCGGTTTCAGTAGACAGACTTTTTTTGTGAATTTCGGAGGTTGGGATCACCATGATGAAATATTAGAATCTCAACAGGAAAAGCTACCTGTTCTTGATTCTGCCCTTGGAGAATTTATGTCTGCGCTCGAAGAGTTGGGTGTCGCTGATAACGTAACCACTTTCACCATATCAGACTTCGGTAGAACACTCACTTCAAATGGAGACGGCTCAGATCACGCATGGGGTGGCAACGCGATGGTAATGGGAGGCTCTGTAAATGGCGGACAAATATATGGTGACACTCCGTCTCTGGCACTTGGAAGCGACCTGATGTTGCCTCGTGGAGTTCTCATCCCTACTACGTCCGCCTCTGAGTATTTCGCAGAATTGGCCACGTGGTACGGAGTAAGCCAAGGTGATATTTACGAAATCTTTCCTGATCTTATAAACTTCTCCTCTCCTGCAAGTCCCTATCCTGTTGGATTCATGGACCCAAACACTTAATTAAGATGAAAAATCTAACTCTGGTCTTGTCCCTTTTGGTGTCGACTCAATTGCTTTCTCAATGCTACCCTGATCGTCACAACACCTCGTGGAACGACGCTTGGTATTCTTGTGAGGAATCAGAGAATCCAAACACAGAAAGAGGTATGGGGCATTGGATTATGTACGACCTCAGGCATCAGTACAAATTGGGTCAAGGAAAACTTTGGAATATAAATGCGCCCGGTCGATTGACGGACGGATTTCACAGCTTTACTGTGGATTATAGCCTCGATGCCGAAAACTGGGAAACTTTAGGTGAGTTCACGGCCTCTCAAGGACCGGGGGATCCGCTCTATGAAGGTGAAGAACTCTTCAACTTTGCAGGAGATTCTGCTCGCTATGTTCTCCTAACAGCCGCTTCAAATTATGGGGGAGACTGTTATGGAATCGCAGAGATGCGCATTGACGTAGTAGATCTGATTGAGAACTTGAATGAGACGCAGGACGAATGTCTGTATGTCGATGTCTATCCGAATCCACATGAATCAAACTTCACTCTGAACGTAGGGAGTTTTTGTGAGGGGCCTATTCATTACCGCTTTTACAATTCAGCTGCAGTAATAGTTAAACAGGGGGTTCTTCCGACAAACGGCGTTGAGAATTTTCAAATGACAACGGCAGGTGTTCCG
>Ga0102943_1001604_pt1 | contig 13956 bp, 14 predicted proteins | sample SalPonC_black_MG_FD_78174 | JGI IMG/M metagenome (GOLD analysis project Ga0102943, IMG submission 78174) | Salt pond soil microbial communities from South San Francisco under conditions of wetland restoration - Salt Pond MetaG... | ecosystem: Environmental > Aquatic > Marine > Intertidal zone >...
GCAAGAAAAAGGGATTAACTTTTACGATGGGGGAATGGCTCCCCTGCTACCAAAAATGCAGTACACCATTTCCCTTTTAACTTTGTAAACCATGTCCCTTTAACTCGTAACCGCTCAGTATAAGATGTCGCAGCTAACCATAGGAAGCTATGCATTCTTATACAATGGTGTGCCCGGTTATTTTATTCTTTCAAATCGTTCAATCTCTTCAGAAGTAAGTCGTCTATAAAGCTCCCAGCCTATTTCACTAAAGATTTCGATGTACCCTTTGTTCTCAAACAGAACTATACGAGTAGTTCCTTTAGGTTTAGTTCCATCTTCAATAAATTCTCGAAATTTCTTTTCTTCTAATTCTTCTACTGTCAAGTTTGAAGGGGCGACATTGACTTGAGCAGGTTTAGCTTCTATTCTATGTCCGTCAATGAAGTAAGTTGGGGAGTAGATCTTGAGTCGGCCACTCTCCATGGGTCGTAGCTGGTACGTTCTTCGTGCACTAATGGTCGTATCCCCAAATTTAATTGAAGTTGAAGAACTCTTAGTTGGTCCTCCGATTACTTTGAAGCCTTTGAAGTCAGGCAGGTCAAGTGAGTCGTATTTTGCGTTCAGTTCGAAAGTTACTTCAATGATTTCGTCAAACTTGTATTGTTCTTTATCTGTGGTCACTGCAGCTTCTTGCCCAAAGCTGACGAAACTTGAAATCAGTAAAGCAGTCGTTAGGAGTATGTTCTTCATTTCGGTTCTTCTAATTGAACATAGTAATCGAATAAGTGAAACACCTGTGGCGCTTATTTCGCAATATCAAGGGTAAAGTTCACCCAATTGATTTTGTTTCACTTATGCGGTACACCATTTTTTATTCATCAGATGTCAACATGGTGTATTCTATTTAACAAGTATAAGCAAATAGCATCATGGCCTGCCTTCTTTCTATCCCGAGCTGAGCTACACCCGTAGTCTAAAACAAATCAGTGTCCATCAGGCGCTGAAAGGAGTGATTCTCAAAGTAAGAAGAGGCAAAAATGAACTCTTCGGTCTGGATTGAAATCTCTGTAACCTTCTACTCATCAAAGCGTAATCCGGTCATGGCCGCTCAGCTTCTCCACGTGACATTCACCATCCTCAAAAAGATAGGTGTATTGATACAGGCTATCGGGGGTGCGCAGGTGGAAGAGGAAAGGCTCGCCATTCTCACTCAGCCTGTCCTGAAATTCATCCCCCGCCAACATAAAGCGATTGGTATCTCCTGCAATTTCCGTATAGCGATTTAGGGTATCAGCGGTTTGGGTGCGCACGGTATAGGCTTCTTGCAGACTGTCCGCCCTTACCTCTACGGTATGGATGCGGTATATGTCATTGCAATCTTCTTTGCAGGCGGTGAAAATTAAAATCATGGCTACGAAATATCCTAAATACTTGAACTTCATCATGAGAATTAAGTGTAGTAAAAGACCCTGCCAAACGCGATCTTTTTGATTTAAAGGCTTTAAACACTGCCATCCAAAACTAGAACAATCCAAGCAAAATTCTGCAAACAAGGGGTTAAGATTCTGCCGAGTTCATTGGAGATAGGAGTACAATAACTCAACAAACCGTGCACTCTCTTCGCCGGTGAACCGAAGAAAGAGAAAAAGTGCCTCAGCATCCCGTAATATCCATTCAAATCATTCTGATAAGTGCCCCGTTCCATCAACGATATCGCAACAATTTATGCCGGAACATTTATTGTCAGTTGGTTATACATGGACACCAAAGAAGACATGATTCAAGAGCAGCTCAAAGGACGTGGCATCTCCGACGAGCGCGTGCTTAACGCAATGAAAACGATTGATCGGGAATTATTCGTTCCCGACGAATATAAAGAAGAAGCTTACAGGGACGGGCCTTTACCTATCGGCCGCGGACAGACAATCAGCCAGCCTTACATCGTGGCCTACATGGCACAAGTGCTCAATCCCGATCCCGATGACAAGATATTGGAAGTGGGTAGCGGTTGTGGATACAATGCGGCAGTTCTTTCTCAACTTGCAGCTGAAGTATACAGTGTGGAAATTGTGGAATGGCTCGCAAAATTTGCCCGAGAAAACCTGAATTCGGCGGGTATTAAAAATGTAAAGGTGCGCCACGGTGATGGCTACGAAGGCTGGGAAGAAAAAGGTCCTTTCGACCATATCATACTCACCGCTACGGCTCCACATATTCCCGATTCTCTCAAAAAGCAACTGAAAGTAGGCGGGAAAATACTCGGCCCCTTCACCAACAGCTCTGAAAAACTCATGGTGCTTGAAAAAACAGGTGAAGATGAGTTCAAGAAACACGATCTCATCCATGTTCGATTTGTGCCCATGACGGGAAAAGCACAAGAATCGAAATGAGTATGCAGGAAAATCTCAAAGAGGCCAAAGCACTGATGGATTCTTTCTTGGCTCGAACGGGGGTAGATTCGCCAAAAGGCGCCCCCCGCGAACGCTATCTGTGGACTGATGCCTTCGCCGTACAGGGATGTTTTGCTTTGTCTAATCTTTTGAATGACGAAGGCTATAAACAAAAAGCACTCAACCTCATAGAGTTGGTTCATGCCACGCTGGGAAAACACCGGGAAGATGACGAAAGAACGGGTCGGATAAGCGGATTGTCGGAAAAAGACGGAAAGGAACACCCGACTGCGGGCGGATTGCGGATCGGCAAAGAGCTACCCGAAGACGATCCGACCTCCGATTGGGACCGCGACGGGCAGTACTTTCATTACCTCACCCGCTGGTTCTCAGCCCTCATGGCCGCTTACGAAGAGACAAGCGACCAAAAATATGCCCAATGGGCAGCCGAATTAATGAAGGCTTCCGAGGCATTTATTGATCGCAAGGGCGAAGACATTCGAATGTACTGGAAAATGAATATAGACCTTTCAGAACCGATGGTGATGAGCATGGGAAGACACGACCCGATGGAAGGGCTCATCAACACGCTATCGACCATAAACACCTTGCCGGAAATGGAAATGCCACTGAAGCCTCTTTTGGAAGATTTCGAATTGTTGTCAGCAGATATGAATTGGTTTACCGATGATTCACTCGGACTCGGCGGACTCCTTTTAAATACATCGAGAGCACTCCGTCTGCAAAATGATGGGGTAACCCTGCCCAAATCGGTAAGGCCTCATTTTCTGTTTGAAACCGCAGTGACGGGGCTTCGGTATTTCACCGAAAGAAAATACCGTCCTGACGCCGAGGCAAGTTCAAGGCTGGCGTTTCGTGAATGCGGCATGACTCTCGGCCTCAACACACTCCGAGGCATGCAGGAAGAACTTGAAGAATCAGGCTTGGATACCGCTGATCTTAGACCGTATATGAAACTGACGGAAGAAATCGAGAATTTTTGGAAAAAACCACAAAATCGGGAGGGAGGCACTTGGAAAGATCATCAAAACATCAATGCAGTAACACTGGCCTGCAGCCTTCTGGCATATCAAAAGAAAGTAGCGTCATTATGATGACTCCTAACGCACAATTTTTTATCTTCAAAAAACCGGATCAAAAAACCAAAAAACAATGACCTCAACACGCAATTCAACGGACAAAATTCTTGAACACCTTGGAGAAGATTCTGAACTTCTCGAATTCAAGAATCCCAAAATATCCAAAGACCGAATATACCAACCCGGAATAGCGGCTATCGATGAAATTTTTGGCACCGGTGACAGGAATACCAGAACTTTGGTGAACCTTTCAAGATTGTACAATCATGGAAGACTCGGAGGAACGGGATACCTGTCGATCCTTCCCGTAGACCAAGGAATAGAACATACCGGAGGAAGTTCCTTCGCGCCCAACCCCGATTATTTCGATCCCGAGAAAATTATTGAGCTCGCGATGGAAGGAGGCTGCAACGGAGTGGCCACGACCTTCGGTGCCCTCGCTCTGCACTCGAGAAAATACGCGCACAAAATCCCGTTTATCGTTAAGATAAACCACAACGAACTCATGTCTTACCCCAATTCTTACGATCAGATCATGTTCGGAACGGTGCAAGATGCCTGGAACTTGGGGGCCGCAGCCATTGGCGCCACGATTTACTTTGGCTCCGAAGAATCCAACCGCCAGATCGTTGAAGTAGCCGAGGCTTTTGCCGAAGCGCATGAACTGGGGATGGCAACGATCTTGTGGTGCTATACACGTAACGCTGATTTTAAAACAGAAAACAATGACTACCACACCGCTGCCGACCTGACGGGTCAAGCCAATCATATCGGAGTTACGATTAAAGCGGATATCATCAAGCAAAAGCTTCCCACTTTAAATGGTGGGTTCAAGGCGCTGAATTTCGGCAAGACCCATCCCGATATGTACGATAAACTCGTATCGGACCACCCCATCGATCTCACCCGCTATCAGGTGGCCAATTGCTACATGGGAAAAATCGGGCTGATCAATTCAGGAGGTGCTTCCGGCAAAAACGATTTTGCCGATGCCACACGAACGGCCGTGATCAACAAAAGAGCCGGCGGATCGGGGCTTATTTCCGGAAGGAAAGCTTTCCAAAGACCGATGAAAGAAGGGGTAGAATTACTCAACCTGATACAAGACGTTTATTTGAATGAGGAAATTACCATTGCCTGAATCCATGCCGAAAAAAGATCTCAAAAATGCCATGGCTGAAGCAATAAAAATAGCCCATGAACGCGGAACACCTTTCGGTGCGGTTTTGATCGATGCAAATTTTAAGGTATTGGCGGTAGCTGCAAACAGTACCCCTACCGACGGACTACTCGCTCATGCAGAGATGAACTTACTGAGCTATGCGGGAGCTCAACTCGGCAACTTGAGTCCGTACGCTTTGGTGTCTACCTGCGAGCCTTGCCCCATGTGTATGAGCGCCATTCTCTGGCACGGTATCGAAAAAGTTTATTTCGGAGCATCGATTGACGATGCCTCGAAATACCTTCCTCAGCTAAAGATCTCCGCGCAGGAAATGGCAGCACAATGCGGAAAGAAAACAGAAGTACGTGGAGGAGTTATGCGCGAGGAATGTATGGAGCTATTTGAATCAACGGCATAAAAAGTATCATTGAATGCGAACGCTTAAGCCATCCGTGCGAATCTCAGGCGAATCCATTTTAGAAGTCTAATCTTCCTTCAACACTTCGGTTTCCGGATGAAATGCGTACCAAGCAAACCAGTACAGGTGACTCACATTGATTTTCTCGCCTTCACTCGTGGTTATTTCTACCTCTTTTGCCAAGGGATCAAAATTGATTTTGAGAGTGACCTCTTGAAAACGATCTGAGAAAGTAGTCTTATCCATTTTTTCCAAAACGGGAATGGGATAGGCTTTGTGTTTCCCGTTTATTTCAATACCGCCAATCAAAGCTTTGGGATGAAAACGCTCACTGGTCTCACCGACCGGAAACATGAGATCACGATTTTCAGAATAATCGCCATATGGACTGCGTTCATAATTCCGATCGTAACCCGTTTTTTTGGATAGGACTCGCGTGGTCGGATGTTCTTTTGTCCAGTCTTCCCAAGTAGTAGAAGTGGCATCGATCACCTCAAGCTCCGTTCCTTTCTTGGGGCCGTTGATGGCCTCTCCCTTTATTTGAGACCAAAGACTTTCGGTATCCCGATCGTACATCACCACATTGCTGTTGTAGAGCAATCCGCTCACACCAAAATTGACGGGTTCACCGTCTATCAGTCTTGAAAATACGTAGGCGCTTCGACACAGCGGGCAATAACTGATTACCACCGGTTTTCCTTCCACCCGGTCGTTTACGATCTCATGCCACGTGAGAATCTTCATGGGATAAGCTCTAACCTCTTCGTTTATTTTCAGGCCAATCACCTTGTCATCGGAAGACATAAAATCTGCATCAGAGGCCGAAATGAAATCGGGATCGTCGATAGAAGGAATTGCATCGCGGGTGGCGGTTCCTACGCGGATCTCGTCAATCGGGACCGTAGGCTCCTCGATCTCAAATCCATTTACAATCATTACTTCGCCTGTATTCTCGGAAGAATTTTGACCGGTACAGGAAAAAGAGATAAAAATCAGACTACAGATGTACCAAATTTGTTTATCGCTATTCATATTATTTTAATGGCGTGTTGTGAAAAATGTTCTTGCGGATACTTTCGTGTTAGGGTCAGTGATTACCTTATCCTGTAATAAACCGAAAGCAACGCAGAAGAACGCATTGCAATGAAAGATGTCAAAGACAATTTGACCAAGATCTTCACCATTGTAAATTAGTCAAATACCTGAATACATTGCTCAAATCAAGAAATTGATGAATATTTTATATCTTCTTTATACAATCATTTTGGTCAAATAATTAAATTATTCAAGATGTCAGACCCCAAGCCCAAAGAGACCGAAAAGCTAAAGAGAAAGCTCAACTTACCTCTATTGATATTTTATGGATTCGGGACGATTCTTGGCCTGGGTATTTTATTTGCATTGGAGGAAAGCATGCGGTGAAGTAGGCTGCTAGCGCCAATGGAGCCAAGGATTCTGCTGTAGATAATATAAAGGCACAGATTTTTCAATCTGCGCCTTTCAATGACTTCAGTGATACATTACGGTCTCCCTCTATTCTTTAATCTTTAGGTTCATCCTTCCCAACAAGTGATCACTCACTTTTTCTTGAGCCTTGGCGATTTCATCCATCGAATAAGTCTTTCCGATATGGACTTTGAATGTGCCGGATTCAACCAATTTATTCAAAGATTGAATCAGCTCATCTTCAATTTTTCCGTTGTAGCTGTCAATTTGGAGATCGTTAATGGCTTCCGGCTCGGGCTCTACGCCCATGGGATATGCGACTCTTCCGTCACTTTTAAGCGCTTTGAGAGCTTCTTGGGCTTTTTCTCCGCCGGTGGCGAGTATAGCGGCATCGATACCATCAGGTGCAAAATCGCGTGCCGCGGAAAGGACATCGTCTTCCTTCCCGTTTACGGCTGCATCTGCTCCTAAATTGCGTGCAAGCTCAACACCGTCTTTACCGGATGCTACGGCAAAAACCTTTGCACCCATTTTTTTTGCGATTTGGATCGCCAGATGCCCGAGGCCGCCGCTTGCGCCAAATACCATAAGACTCTCTCCTTGCTGAATCTTCAATGTATCGCGCAATCCTCTCAAGGCAGTACCTCCGTCAACGGTGAGAACACTGGCCTGTTCCAAATCGAGGTTTTCCGGAATGCGCCATGCCTCATTTGTTTTTAAAACGGAATATTCGGCATAGAATCCATTGTCGTGTTCTTTTGGCATAAGCTGGCCGTAGACACGGTCGCCTTCAGAAAATTTATCCTGTCCTTTGCCGGCCTTTTCTACTATTCCACTTCCTTCCGTTCCCAAGATTTTGGGAAACTCCGGTTCTTTATCCATCATTTCGGCAAATATTCCTTCGCGTTCCCCTGAATCCCAAACGCCGACTCCGGCAAAATGTGTCCGCAGCAAAATTTGATCGTCTGCGATCTCAGGTTTTTTAAATTTAACGACTTTGAGTTTGTCGGTGCCGCCGAATTCTTCGATGGCCACTGCTCTCATATTTTCTTGTGTGTTACTCATGATTGTTTGATTTTTAACTTGATTGTGTTCACAGGAGAATTAGAAGAGGTATTTGATCAATTCCACCGTGCCGTCAAATGAAATGTGTTCGAAATTATTTCGAATTTCCTGCACGACTGTAGATGCTCAGACCGGCTTCCCGGATAATCGGAATTTGTCACCACCTATCGATAGCCGATAAAATCCAAGATCGTTTTAACGAACTTTTCTTCTGTACTTGCGTTCGGCTGCATGTGTCCGGTAAATTCTAACTTTATTATCCCAAAAAAGCAAAGTATGAGACTGATCTCTTTTCTTTTTCTCCTGTCACTTATCTCGTGCAATAATGATTCCTCTAATGTCGGGACACAGAATTCTGAACTGCCCGAAAAAACGAGCATAGCCGATATAGAAATAGGCATAAGAGATTACATCTCTCGAGAAACCGAGCAAAACAGCGGGTTTTTCCCTTTGCCAAACGATTCGAGCACGATGAAACTCAAACTCGTCAGAGTGCATACGGAGTACCTCTCCAATTTGGGTCCCGACAGTCATTTTGCTTGTGTAGACCTTGCCGATGAGAAAGGTGATGTATATGATGTGGATTTTTTTCTCACGGGAAAGCCGGGCAACATGCACGTAACCGAAATGACCTTGCACAAAGAAAATGGCAAGCCATTCTACAATTGGAAACAGCTAGCCGATAAAACCTGGAAAAGAGTTGATGTAGAATCTTCTGACAATCGACTTATGGGAGTGGTAGAAGGCGAAGACCGGTTTCGCTTTCGCTATGAAGTAGAGATCCCTGAAATTGAGGAATCGGCTGAGATATGGATTCCCGTTCCCACCTCCAATCCATGGCAAGACGTGACATTACTCTCTCAAAGTTCTGAAAACCGAGGTACCCTCAAACAAGAAAGTGAATACGGCAATCAGTACTATTACTTGCAACTTGATGAAAAAGACAGCAATATCCCGTTGATTTTTGAATATGAGGTAGTCCGAATGGAAAAGAACCCATACGCCAATAATGACGAAGACCTCAGCAGGTATTTGACCACAAGTGAGTTGATGCCCGTAGGTGGTCGATTTGAGTCGATTGTAAACGAAATTTTAAAAGGAAAGCGAAAAGATTCTGACCTCATGAAGGCGCGAGCCATTTACGACTACGTCGCAGACACGCTGAGGTATCGAAAGGCAGGTGAATACGGCACTGGTGATGCCAATTACGCCTGCGATTCACGCAGCGGAAACTGCACTGAGTTTCACTCTTACTTCATCAGCTTGGCGCGCTCTGCTAATATCCCCGCGCGATTTGCCATTGGGGCAGCCATTCCTGCCGAGCGCAATGAGGGCGGAGTAAATGGCTACCATTGCTGGGCAGAGTTTTACGCTGAGGGTAAGTGGTGGCCGGTCGATATCAGCGAGGGAAATAAATATGCGGCTCTATCCACTTATTATTTCGGTCATCATCCCGCCAATCGACTTGAATTCAGCAAGGGACGCGACCTCATTTTAGACCCAATGCCCGAAACGGGCAAAGTTCCTTTCTTCGCTTACCCCGTTTTTGAGCAAAAAAACAAACCCTCGCGCGTCAAAACAAAATTCAGCTTTGTGCGCGAGGGTAAAATGGATTCTTAACTGCTGAGCTCTTTTAATTCGGATGCTCGTCACCGCCATCAGTAGGGTGCTCTTCGCCCTCACCGTGGTCGTGGTCGTGATCTGCGTGAGAAGTATCTGCATCCATCATTTCTTCTTCCATGCTCTCTTCTTCCATCATATCATCGGAATCATCCATTTCCACTTCTTCAGTTTCAGTTTCAGTTGATTCAGTTCCACTTTCACATGAGGTGGAAAACATGGCCATTCCAAAAAGGAAAGCGGCTGTAAATAATAAGCTTGTTGCTTTTTTCATCCGTTCGAGTTTTAAATGATAAAGCTAGCAGGAATAGATAAGTACCGGTTCGTATGCTTTACTGTTTTTCAAAAATGAGTCGTTGACAACTGCATGTCTGTTTCGTCATCATTGTTCTTTCGAAATGGAGATCTAATACAATCGAGCCCTAACCTTATTACACGTTTGGCATTCTCAGCTTAAGAATCTCGTCCACTCCTCTTGCTTGGTCGCACTGTAAATTCGGGAAGGAGTGAGCAATCGCTTAAATGCCAAACCTCGCCTCGCGCAGTAGCGCTCCACCTCATCCACTTGTGCTTTGATATTCGGAATGCCCGAGAAGGTTTTTCGCGTAAAACAAACCCGCTTTAATTCGTGCAATTCATCCATGACGCTTGTGACATTGTTCCAACTGATCACCCTCGAATCCAAGTAATCATCAGAATAATTGGCCTCTTGACCCGGTTCGACGCCTACAATGGCTATCAAGTCTACGAAGTCAATGTGGTATTCGACGATAAACTGTCGTTTCGCATCCGGCGATGCCGTTTTTAGCGAGCTTTCGCCAAAGGCTAAGGGAAGTAGTTTCCACAGGTGGTTTTGCGGTCGGCCGTAAAAAAATTCGGCTTTGTTCTGAGTGGTCTCAGGATTGAAGGTCCCGATGATCAGGGTCTGCGTTTCGGGACGGACATTCCTTCCTTTAAAGCGATGGGTAACCTGAGCCGTCGGTGCCAATGCTAGCGGTTGCTCTTCGGAGCAGGCCTCCTTTTTGACTTGGGCTTGTTGCGCACATAGATCAGCTTATTCGATCCTCTGTTGCCTTGTCGTTCCTCGATCTCAAATTCGCCGATGGAGTCGATCAAGGGAGTCAGCTTTTGAAACCCGTAGTTCCGAGAGTCGAAGTTCGGCTGCTTCTTCTGAATCAAACTTCCTACATCGCCCAAAAAGGCCCAACCATCTTCATCAGATAAATCGGAAATGGAGGCTTTGATCAACCGAATGTCGCCCGCAGTAATTTTATCAACTCCTCCCTTCTCCTCTTGGGGTTCTTTCGATTCTTTCTTATCGTCAGACCGCGATTTTAAGATTTCGACGTAGATAAACTTGTCACAGGCCACGATGAAAGGGGCAGGTGTCTTCTTCTCTCCCAGTCCGATAACTTGCATGCCCGCCTCGCGCAGTCGGGTAGCCAATCGGGTGAAATCGCTGTCGCTCGACACGATGCAAAAGCCGCTCACCTTTCCCGAGTAGAGGATGTCCATCGCATCGATGATCATCGCCGAGTCGGTGGCGTTCTTGCCCTTGGTATAGCCGTATTGTTGAATGGGGGTGATGGCATTCTCCAGGAGGAGGTTCTTCCATTTTGAAAGTCTGGGATTCGTCCAGTCGCCATAAATGCGCTTGATGGTCGGGTTACCGTATTTGGTAATTTCCTCCATCATTTCTTTCACGTGAGCTGAAGGTATGTTGTCGCCGTCGATTAAGACGGCCAAAGTCGTATTATCCATGTTCTAAAAGGGATTTGGGCAAAGGTGGGAATAATTAGTAGATGGTCGATAGTCGTTTGTCTTTAAGTATTTGGTAGGAAGCAGATAGTCGTCGGGGGGCCCCAACATATCAATGGAAACGTTGTGGCTGGTGCCATAACCGTAGTCGAGACCGAATCGGACTCCGCCGAATGCGCAATACGCCAACGCATTCTTTAAACAAAACATCATCTAACTAAGTTAGATTCCCCACCTTTGCGCCCGAATTGGAATCTAATCAAATACATAGAACAGCCGTTTCGCAAGAGCGGATTATCAGCGAAGCCATCGACCTGGCAAAGGAAGATGGATGGAACAAAGTGACCGTTCGAGCCATTGCCGGAAGGCTCAAATACCAGCCACCGGTACTTTACCAATTTTTTAAAAATAAGGAAGAGCTCTTGCAGATGATCGCTGCCAGAGGCTTTGATCTGTTGACTGCAAATATGAGAGATGCAGCAGACGCTGAAGATTTACCGGAAGACAAACTTTTGGCTTTTGCAATGGCGCGTTTTCGCTTTTCGGTTGAAGAGCAGTGCCTTCAAAATCTTATGTTTTCAACAGCTCACCCGTGTTGGCATAAGGAGATGATTTTTTCTTCGATGGCGAGAACAAGAAACTTGGTAGAGGGGTTAATAAAAAACATAACCAAGAGGCAAGATGACTGTAGCGATCTCATCACAAACTTTATCGCTTTGACAAAGGGATACACTTTTTTTGCGACTGAACTTCCTGCGGCACTAAGTCAGGACTTTTTTTTTGGAAACAGCACGGCCGAAGATGCCTTTCTCAGCGCCATGAAACACTTCATTAATTCGATAAAACGAGATGGATAAAAGAAAAATAATAATCACTTTGGCGGGCGTGGGCGTGGCGGCTGCTTCGGTATTCCTGGCCATGAATTTGGAAAAGGAAGAAGAGCAGAGAAAAGAAGAAGGTGTTTCGGCTACGGCAGTGAGAGCTGAGGTATTCACTCCCGATACCATTCGACGCTACATTGATGTAACCGGTAGGTTGGTAGCCATGAACGAGATCCAGCTTTACGCCGAAGTTGGTGGTCAAGCTTTTTTTGGCAATAAACCATTTAAAGAGGGAACCCGCTTTTCGCGAGGCGAGGTAATTATCAGAGTCAATAGCGACGAAATAGAAAGTTCACTTACGGCTGCCCGAAGCGGCTTTCAAAGTTTGCTTGCCTCTGTCATTCCCGATCTTAAACTCGACTTCGAAGACTCAGCCGAAAAATGGGAAAACTACCTCTACGATATCGACATCAATAAACGCCTTCCGGCGCTTCCCGAAACCGATGATCGAAAGCTCAAACTTTTTCTAAGCGGCAGAAATGTCTATTCCAATTACTACAATATCAAGCAAACCGAAACGCGCTTTGACAAACACCTCATCACCGCCCCCTTTAACGGAAGTGTGACCGAAGCCAATATCGACGAAGGCGAGCTGGTGCGCGTGGGCCAACCTCTGGGAGAATTTCTTTCCACAGGACAATACGAAGTAATGCTGGGCGTGAGTTATGAGGATCTGCAATACGTTAAGCCCGGAAAAGAATTCAAATTGGAAGATGTGAATACCGGAGCGATGTACCGCGCCAAGGTGTCACGTATCAATGACAAGGTAGATCCCGAAACCCAACAGGTTCAAATCTATGCTGAGATTCGCGATGACCGCGCCAAGAGCGGGGTTTTCGTGAAAGGTAAAGTTCCCGCCGGGACCTATACGGACGCCATTCGCATCCCGACTGACGCATTGGTGAACGAAAATGCTGTGTTTGTAGTTGGTGATAGCACTGCCAATCTGATGGAAATCCAAACCCCTTACGTAGGCGCCGAAACAGCCATCATAAAGGGCATTCAAGAGAAAACCAGAATCGTGATCGACCAGCACAATGAATCGCTAGACGGCTCGGTAGTAACGGTGGTAAATCTAGAGGAAGAATGAAGAAAGTCGTTGCATTTTTTATTCAAAACCAACTCTTGGTCTTTCTGGGTTTGATCCTTATTGCGGTAATGGGAGTGCTCTTAGCGATGCGGATGAACACTTCCTTTTTTCCGGCTCAAGACGAGAAGTTCATCATCATTGAGTCAACGTATCCGGGTGCCTCACCCCGCGAAATTGAAGAAGGGATTACCCTAAAAATAGAGGACAACCTCAAAGGGGTCTCGGGAATTGATCGGGTAACCTCGACCAGTGCCGAAAATTCTGCCAACATACGCGTAGAACTCGAAACCGATGCAGATGCCGATCTGGTATTGCAAGATGTCAAAAATGCCGTGGACCAGATTCCCAATTTCCCGGAAGGAATGGAGCAAATTGTGGTCTACGTGCAAGAAATCGTCAACTTCACTGCCAGGCTTGCCTTGGTAGGCGATGTATCGCTTAAGGCCTTGGAAGAAACTGCCGACTTGGTGGAAGACGACCTGAGAGCCCTTCCCGAAATTTCTAAAATTGAAGTCTACGGATATCCTGAACAGGAAATCGAAGTTGCAGTTCAGGAAAGCAAACTCCGATCTTACAACCTCACCTTTCAAGAGTTGGCTCAAGCCATCAGTGAACAAAACATTCAGGTAACGGGTGGAAGAATCCGTGGAAAGGAAGAAACCATCATTCGCTCCGACCATCGGGAATACACTGCCAACGCCTTGTTGGACGTGACCCTGAAAGTACTCGACAACGGTAAAAAGGTCAAAGTGCGAGATGTGGCAAACATCAAGGACGACTGGGCCGAAAGCACCAACGCGGGATATTTTAACGACGAGCGAGCCATCTTTATTACGGTGAATACGCTGAATGAAGAAAACATTCTGAAAGCGGCAGACTCGATCGAGGAATACGTCAAGGAATTCAATAAACGGGGCGGAGCCATCGATTTGGTTTTGGTAGAAGACGGCACTACCAACCTAAAGGACCGGATAAGTTTACTTCAGGAGAACGGCATCATCGGAGCCATTCTGGTATTTATACTGTTGGCCCTTTTTCTCAGAA
>Ga0102943_1001606_pt1 | contig 13915 bp, 11 predicted proteins | sample SalPonC_black_MG_FD_78174 | JGI IMG/M metagenome (GOLD analysis project Ga0102943, IMG submission 78174) | Salt pond soil microbial communities from South San Francisco under conditions of wetland restoration - Salt Pond MetaG... | ecosystem: Environmental > Aquatic > Marine > Intertidal zone >...
GATGAACCTTTTGCCAACCTGGACCATCCGTCATCCCTGTCTTTGATCAAAACCATACGCAGGTTGAACCATGGAGGACAAACCATTATCATGGCCACCCATGACGTGGAAGAGGTTATCACCCGGGCCACCCGGATGCTTATCATGGACCGGCAGGGCTGTCTGGCCCGGGACGGCCGCCCCGGGAACCTGCTCAGATATCTGGCATCCCATGGTATAAAAGAACCCTGTTTTTCCCGTATGGGATACAGCGCACCCCCGTGGCAGTCATGAACGTTTTCACTTTTCGTTCCGGCGCCACAGCCCTGCACCGCCTGGATGTCCGGTACAAAGCCCTTCTTGTCTGCATGGTGAGCCTGGCCCTTTTAACATCCGGATTTGCCGGGTGTTTTGTCTGTTTTCTGGTTTTGTCCTGGCTGGTGTACACCGCAGGTATCTCCTTTACGCAGCTTGTGGGCCAGTTAAAATGGTTCATTGTGCTGCTGGCCGTCATGTTTGCCGTCAGAAGCCTGACCGTGTCCGGCACCAAGGTTTTTGGCTTTTGGGGCATGGTTCTCACCCGGGAAGGCATGACCCAGGGAGCGCTTGTGGCCATGCGGTTTTTTCTGGTCATGATGACAGGGCTGCTCTTTTCTGCAACCACCCGGCCCGCAGACCTGAAAAGTGCTGCCCAGTGGTTTTTAAAACCTGTCCCTTTTGTTCCGGAAAAACAAGTGGCAATCATGATCAGCCTGTTTTTGCGATTTCTGCCCCTGATCCTCACCCAGGGCCGGCAGGTGTCAGATGCAGTAAATGCCAGGTGCGGCAATCTGAACAAAAACCCGGTCCGCCGTATCCGATACCTGGTCCTTCCTTTGCTCAAAAAAACCTTTCTGGCGGCAGACAGCCTGTGTCTTGCCATGGATGCCCGGTGTTACAGCGAAGACAGAACCGATCCTGTTTTTAAAACAGGCGGGAAAGAGACGGTTTTTCTGTTGTCAGGCATATGTTTGTGCCTGATTATGGTTTTTCCGGTTCATCTGTTCTTTTAAATAACATTTTGGTCATAATTATAATTTGTGGTTGATCCGCCAATAAATTTATTGTACAGTTTTAAACATAATAAATTTTCATTACTTTTATCAATATAAATATTTCATAATATGATTATATCTCATAATTAACAAGCGAGCGCATATGACACAGCCTATGGATACTTTTTCCGGCTCTTCCATGTTCGATTTAAGGGGAAGACAATCTGTCAGGGCAACCTTTAAATTGTCCCAGAAAGCCATAGACGTCATAGGTCTGGTGTCGATCCACATGGGCATCAAACAAAAATCTTTGTTTGATCATATAATCGAGGATGTGGATGACCTGGAAAATCTGGCCCAAACCATCCGCCTTCGACAATTCGAAAAAATCCCCAGACGACAGAAAACCTTTGTCATGAGCCGCAGAACCATTGATGCATTGCGCACCATCTCCCAGACCTATGATATGCCCAGGGATGCCCTGGTGGAATATGCAGTGAAAAAACTGGAGTCTGTTATTCACAGCGAAAAAATCCGCCATGCCGAACGTAAGAAACTGGCGGCAGAAGTCATGGCACATTTTGAAAAAGGCGAACAGGTATACCAGTCTGTGGTCAAAGCCCTGGGCAAAGATGATCCGTTCTGCCGGCACCTGGCCAAAGCGGTCCACGCAGCCCGTAAAACAGCAGAAGATCTCCATGAATTTTTAAAAAAAAGCCAGGTTCTGGAAGACTTTTGATAACGGCCATGTCCTGACAGGCACAACAAAACATGAAAGCTGTCAGCTAACATATAAAACCACCCCAATGATTGACCCATGAGGAGGATGCATTGATAGACGTTCAAGACCTGACCAAATATTATAATGATTTTTGCGCGGTGGATCACATCAGCCTGTCGGTGCAGCCCGGAGAAATTCTGGGACTGCTTGGACCCAACGGCGCCGGAAAAACCACCACCCTTCGCATGCTCACCGGATATTTCAAGCCCACATCGGGCCGAATCTCAGTGAAAAACCTTGACATGCCCAAAGATACCCTGCGCATCAAGTCCCTTATTGGGTATCTGCCCGAATCAGCCCCGTTGTACCACAATATGCTGGTATATGATTACCTGGTCTATGTGGCCAGAATCAAAGGCATCGCCGACCCGGACAAACAGATGGAACGTTTCAAAACCCTTGCAGATCTCTGCGGCTTGTCCTCCATCATGGACAAACCCATCGCCACTTTGTCCAAAGGGCTTAAACAGCGGGTGGGTCTGGCCCATGCCATGATGACAGACCCGGAAATCCTGGTGCTTGACGAGCCCACATCCGGACTGGATCCCAATCAGATTGCAGAAATCCGCACCATAATCCGGCAGATCGGAAAAGAAAAAACCATTGTATTTTCCACCCATATCCTCAGCGAGGCTGAAGCCACCTGTGACCGCATCGTTATTATCAACAACGGCAGAATAGTGGCTGACGACACCACCGCCAATCTCAAACACAAAGGCATGCAGAACAGCTTTGTGCGCCTGACCCTCAAAGGGCCTGACAGGAAAACCGCGCATGATTTTCTGACATCCATGGATCCTGTACTGGACATCAGGACGGCAGAACCAAACCAAGAAGGATTGGTGTGCTTTGAAATCCGCTCCCCGGACAGCAGGGATGTGAGATCCGACATCTATCTGAAAATCAAACAAACCGACTGGATCATCCTGGAGCTTGCAAGAGAAACCCAGGCCCTTGAAAAAATATTCCAGCAGCTGACCCGTCAGGAGGCCTAACCATGTCACAAATCAAAACCATTGCCGTCAAAGAGTTCAAAGACTATTTCATATCCCCCATCGCATATATTGTGATTGCCTTGTTCCTGATTGTTACCGGGTGGTTTTTCTTTTCCACTTTTTTTATTTTCGGCAGGGCTGATATGCGCGATTTTTTCTCTCTGCTGCCCATTGTTTTCTCCTTTTTCATTCCTGCCGTTACCATGCGGCTGTTTGCCGAAGAAAGAAATGTGGGTTCTTATGAAACACTTTTAACCATGCCGGTTTCCTTTACCGATATTGCTCTGGGGAAATTTTTTGCCGCCACTTTGTTTGCCGGTGCCATGCTGGTACCCACCCTGGCCTATCCTGTTTTCATCTCCTTTATCGGGGACATGGATCCCGGCCCGGTTGCAGGCGGGTATCTGGGAGCCCTTTTTCTGGCGGCTGCCTATTGTGCCATGGGGTTGTTTGCATCCGCACTGACCCGAAACCAGATCATCGCCTTTATCCTCGGGTGTGCCCTGTGTTTCACCCTGACCATCATAAACCGGATGCTGTTTTTCATGCCCCCCCAAATCGTGTCTGTCATCGAATACATAGGGGCCAGTTCCCATTTCACCAATTTTTCCAAAGGCATTCTCGATTCCCGGGACATTATCTACTTTATCAGCCTGGTATGTATTTTTATGTTCTCAACCTATATTGTCATGCAGGAAAAAAATTAAGGAGACACCATGGGACATATGAAAGAACCCTATATCAAATTCATTCTCTATATTGCAGTAATAGTGCTGGTGAACATCGTGGGACTGACCCTGTTCTTCAGGGCGGATCTCACCCGCAACCAGATTTTTTCTTTGTCAGAAGCCAGCAAAGAGGCAGTAGCCACCCTGTCTGAACCCTTGAGCGTCAAGGTTTTCTTTTCAAAAAACCTGCCTGCCCCCCACAACAACACGGAACGGTATCTGCGGGATCTTCTGGAAGAGTATGCTGCCCGGGCCGGACGTCTGTTCAACTACAGCTTTTACAATGTATCTTCTGATGAGGGAGATCTTTCTTCCCGGGCCAATGAGAACAGGGAGATGGCCAGAAGCTACGGCATTTCCCCTGTCCAGATCCGGATAATGGAAAATGATGAAATCAAATTCCAGAACGTATTCATGGGCCTGGTGATCATCCACGGCGATCTCATTGAAAAAATAAATGCTGTCACCTCCACTGACGGACTGGAATACCAGTTGACAACCACCATCCAGAAACTCAACAACAAGGTATCTGCTCTTTTACGGGTTAAAGATACCATCCAGGCCAAATTATACCTGTCTTCTTCTCTGTACACCATTGCGCCTCTCATCGGGCTGGACAATCTGCCAAAACTGGCACAAACCGTTAAAGACATCATTGCGGATATCAATGCCAGAAGCAGGGGCATACTGGCGTTTGAACACACTGATATTTCCGACAGACAGTCCCTGGACAGGATCGCGGAAAAACATGATATCATGGCCCTGTCCTGGCCGGCTATCCCGGAAAAAAATATCTCTGCCGGCCAGGGAGCGGCCGCCCTGGTGCTGGAATACAAAGACCAGTCTGCCAGCCTGTCTTTGATCACAGCCATGGATCTGCCCATCATCGGCACCACCTACCAGATGGCCGACCCTGATGCCCTGAAAGAGGAAATCACCGGCACCATGGAAAAAATGATCGGCATCAACCAGGATATCGGGTTTCTGGCCGACCACGGCACCCACACCCTGGGCCCTGACCAGACAGCCATGATGCAGGGCCGGCAGGGTGCCGGCATGCAGGTGTTCAACGATCTGTTATCAGACAGATACAACATCAAACAGATTGCCCTGGCAGAACAGGAAATTCCAGAAGGCCTCAACTGCCTGATCATTGCCAAGCCCACAGAGCCGTTTTCCGACTATGAACTGTTCCAGATCGACCAGGCCCTGATGCAGGGCACCAACATTGCTTTTTTCGGTGATGCTTTCCAGGAGATCATGCCCCGGGGCGGCATGGGCATGCCCCAGTACCTGCCCATTGATACCGGACTGGAAAAACTGCTGGCCCATTACGGCATATCCCTGACACCGGCCTATGTGCTGGACAAATCCGCCTATAAACACCAGCCCAGGGAAGGCGGTGAACAGGTCATCTATTTTGCCCCCCTGCTCAAGGAAAAATCCATTAACAACACCCCTGCATTCATGCACAATATCAAAGGGCTCATTGCCATGCAGGCATCTCCTGTGGAACTGGTAAAAGACAATATTGATGACTCCCAGGTTACCGCTACAAGGCTGCTGCACACCTCTGAGGAATCCTGGCTCATGCAGGGCAGTATCAATCTCAACCCCATGTTCATCTCTGTACCTGAATCCACTGAAGACCTGCGCGCCTATGATTTGGCTTATATCCTGGAAGGCACCTTTACCAGCTATTTCAAGGACAAACCCATACCCGGCAAAGAGATGGGGGACACCGACACCCCGGATGCGCAGGATCAGGCAGATGCCCGGACAGATGAAGAGGATCCGGCGGAAAATGAAATCCAGCCAGGCGAATCCGGTTCTGAAGTTCCCCCGGGGCTTGTGGCGGAAAACCGGCTCAAGGAAACTTCCCGGCCGGCAAAAATATTTGTACTGGGGTGTTCCCAGATGCTCCAGGACAACATGCTGGACCCCCAGGGAAAAACCACCAATGCCACTTTTATCCTCAATACCATCGACCATCTGAACGGCAGAGATGACATAGCTGCCCTGCGCAGCAAACAGCAGACCTTAAATCCCCTGGATCCCACCACCCCTTTCATGCGGGGTATGATAAAATCTTTTAACATTGCGGGATTACCGGTACTGGTCATCCTCTTTGGTCTGGGCGTATGGGCCATCCGCAATGCAAAAAAGAAAAAAATTGCAAAAATCTTCAATTCATAAGGATGCAATTGCCATGAAAAAAGAATACCTGATTCTGATCCTTCTCATATTTGCCCTGAGCGGCTATCTGATATTCAAAAAACAGGACCGCCGGCACTACACACTGCCTGACCCCCCCAAAGTGAAAGCAGACCAGGTGGACCGGCTGGCTGTTGAAAAACCGGACCGCTCCATTGCATTTACCCGGAAAGACAAGGGCTGGGTGGTAACGGACAAAAATTATCCGGTTGATGATACCGCCATGCGCCAGATGATGGATGTCATCACAGGACTGCGGCTCTCTGCTCTGGTGTCGGAAAAACAGGATGTTGTCCGGTATGAACTGGATGACAGTCATGGCATTGATGTCACAGCCTATGACCAGAACAGGTCTCTTTTGTCTTTCAAGATAGGGAAGACCGCCCCCACTTTTAACCACACCTTTGTCATGCTTGAAAACGACCCCAATATTTACCATGCCAAAGACAGCTTCCGGCAGCATTTCAATAAAACCGTCAATGAATTTCGGGACAAGCAGGTCATGGATTTCAAGGAAGCCTCCATTACAGGTATAACCATCGAAACCAGGGGAAAACAAACCCGCCTGACAGCCGGTGAAACCGGTTTTGACACCCAGGATGAAACCGAAGCCGGCTTCAGATATGAAGATGGAGGTGCACCTGATCAAAAAACGGTTTCCGATCTTTTGTCCACCCTGTCTGTGCTGACGTGTGACAGGTTTTTGGAAGATACTGACAAACATACCCTGGAAAAGGATCCCTTTGATCTGAAAATCACACTGGAAAACGACACGCCCATTGTTTTACAACTGTTTGACCAGGGAGAGGAAGGCCCGGTTTTCGCCACTTCCTCCATGAATGCATACGCCTTTGTCCTGGAAGACTATGTTGCCAAAGATATCCGGTCCTGGGCCCATGAACTGGCCGGACTTACATCAGAACAGGAGGAAGAAGAAAAAGAGCCCGCTGTCCAGTGAAAGTGAAACAGATATTAAAACTTATATACCAACCCTATAAATGGATGGTGGTGGTTCCTTTCATGCTGGCCATCACCATGGTCCTGGGGGTGGTGTGTATAACCACAGGGGCGGTGTTCAGCCAGGATGCCGCCAATGTGACAGCTGTTTTATGGTCCAGACTTGCCTGTGCCGTCGCTCCGCTCAGGGTTGTTCTGACCGGAAAGAAAAATTTCACTCCCCAGAAGGCCTATGTGGTGGTGGCCAACCACCAGTCCATGGTGGACATCCCGGTGATCCACGGATTCATGGGACTGCACATCAAATGGGTCATGAAACAGGAACTGCGCAGTATTCCCATTTTCGGGACGGCCTGCCATTATCTGGGCTGCATTTTCATTGACCGGTCCCACCGGGATGCTGCCATCAGATCCATTCACCGGGCAAGAAACCAGCTGTCACCCAGGGCATCGGTGCTTTTTTTTGCAGAAGGCACCAGAAGCCGGGACGGTAAGGTACACCCCTTTAAAAAAGGGGCGTTTGTCTTTGCCAGGGAAACAGGTCTTCCCATTCTGCCGGTCACCATTAAAAATTCATACCAGATCCTGCCTCCTGACACCCTGGATCTTGTTCCGGGAAAAATAGAGCTCATTGTGCACCGGCCCGTGTATGTACTGGCAGATGATCCGGACCGGATGGATGAGGTTATAGCATCTGTCCGGACCACCATTGCCGCACCATTGCTGCCGTAACATCTGACTGCATTTTTCGGTACTCCCAAAAACACCGTTGTTTTCTTCCTTTTACAGCGACTCTAATTTACATCCACTTTCCACCACATTTCATTTACTTTGTAAAATCAATTCTATAAACTAATTATCACAGGAATTTTTTTAATTTTATTCCCACTTTTTTCTTGACTTATACCGCAGATTTCGTAAAAGTGTGTCAAAAGGTGGCGGAAAGTGGAGGTCACACCCAAAACAAAGGCATTAAATACGTGTTTCGATCAAGCTCTTTTCATACAATCGACCCAAAAGGCAGAATTATCATTCCGGCAAGATTCCGGAACGTCTTAAAGGCTGATGATGAATACGGGGCTGTGGTTTCCATCAAGGACGGATGTCTGTATGCTTTCACTTTCAGTGAATGGAAACAGCTGGAGAAAAAAATTCTGGCTGCCAAAAGTGCGGCCATGGAAAAATTCAAACGGTTTTTCCTGGGAAATGCCTGTCCCCTGAAATGTGACAAGCAGGACCGGATTTTACTTCCCCAGAGCCTGCGTACCTATGCCGGCATTGAAAAAGACATTGTTCTGGTCGGGGTATTGGACCGGTTTGAAATATGGGCCCGGGAAAGATGGGACCAGGAAAACCAGAAAATGGAGCAGGAACTTGAACAAGCGGAAGTAAGAGAGGAAATTGCTTCCCTGGGGCTGTAACCATGGGATTTGAGCATACGTCTGTCATGCCTGCCGAGGTATTTGCGTATCAGAATCTGCAACCCGGGGATGTGTGTGTGGACTGCACCCTGGGCGGTGCCGGCCATGCCCGGGCAACCATTGAGGCCATACTTCCCGGCGGCATTCTGGTCGGTATTGACCAGGACCATGAGGCCATTGCCAATGCAAAAAAGATGTTACACCGATTTGCCGGAAACATTATACTGGTGCATGACAATTTCGCCCGTCTTTCCACCATCCTGGACCAGCATAATATCACCGGGGTTAATACCATTGTCCTGGACCTGGGATTTTCACTGAACCAGATCACAAAAGCACGCCGCGGATTCAGCTTTAACCGGAATGAACCTTTGGACATGCGCATGGACATCAGAAACAACCTGACAGCTGAAACCATTATCAACTCTTTTGGGGAAAAAGAGCTGGCAGATCTGTTCTTCAGATTTGGTGAAGAAAAGTTCTCCCGCAGGATTGCCCGGGCCATTGTCAGGGACAGACAGACCCACCCCCTCACAACCACACAGGACTTAACTTGCATCATTTGTGACACAGTGCCGAAAGGCCGGGCTGCTGCCCGGAAAATTCATCCTGCCACCCGGGTGTTTCAGGCCCTGCGCATTGCTGTCAACCAGGAACTGGAAAGCCTTGCCCTGTTCATGCAGCAGGTCCCGGATCTGCTGGTAAAAGGCGGCCGCCTCTGTGTGCTTAGCTTTCATTCTTTGGAGGACCGCATTGTAAAGCAGCACCTGAAAGCCTTTGAATCCCGTTGCACCTGTCCCAAAGAACTTCCCCGATGTGTGTGTAATACAACGCCAACCATGAAATCCATTGTCAAAAAGCCGCTCATACCGACAGTCCGGGAAATGGAAGCCAATCCCATGGCCAGAAGTGCAAAACTCAGGGTTGCTGAAAGGATATAAGAGATGAACCAGAAACACTCTGATAGAAAACATGCCGGCACCGGGGTAAAATGGCTGATACTCATATGTGTTTTGTTTGCAGAACTGCTGGTGCACACCTGGGTGAGGACCGAGAGCACCCAGACCATCCTGGATATCTCTTCTGCCCAGTCCCGCTTGTCGACGCTGTTGTCCTATCAGAAAGAACTGACACTGGAACGGGACCGGCTCAGATCTGATAACCGTATTATCCGAATTGCCGGATCACAACTTAAAATGACAAGTGATGTCTTCAACCAGACCATTTACCTTAAGAAAGAACGCCTGTAATGGCAGATGACCAGCACATAAAAACGCGGGTGATGGTGGTTCAGGTATTTCTGGTGGGGACCCTGCTGCTGCTGGGGGCAAAATCATTTGACATCCAGATTCTCAAGGCCCAGGTATATTCCCAGCGCGCAGAAAATGGGTATTCCAGACTTTTGACCATCAAAGGAGAAAGGGGACAGATTCTGGACAGGAACCTGAACAAACTGGGAACCAGTCTGGATGCCGTGACCATCATAGCTGATCCCCTGCAGATCGAAGCCCCTGTCAAAACCGCACGCAGATTGTCCACACTTCTCAAAACCGACACAAAAGAGCTGGCACAAAAATTTTCCACTGACCGGCGGTATGCCCTTCTGGCCGAAGCCATATCACCGGATATGGCCGAAGAAATCAAAAAACTGCATCTGCCCGGCATATATTTTAAAAAAAGCTTTAAACGCTTCTACCCCAACCGGGATCTGGCCGCCCAGGTCCTCGGATTCACCGGCAGGAACGATATCGGCCGCGAAGGTCTTGAGTTCAAATACAATACCATACTGGACGGCAAAGAGATTGCCGTCTCCGTCAGAAAAGACGGCACAGGCCGGTTGCTGGACATTGACCAAAAAAAACAAGCTGAACTGCGGGGCAATACCCTTGTGCTCACCCTGGACAAAAAAATCCAGTTTCTGTCTGAAAAAACGCTGGAACAAACGGTTAAACAGCACCAGGCAAAATCCGGTCTGGCCCTGGTCATGCGGCCGGCCACAGGAGAGATCTTAGCGGCTGCCCATTATCCCCGGTTCAACCCCAACAACTACCAGGAATTCCACCGGGGCCTTTTCAGGAACCGGGCTGTCACAGATGCGTTTGAACCGGGATCCACAATGAAAGTATTTACAGCGGCAGCTGCCCTGGAAAAAGGATTTACCCCCACATCCATCTTTTTTTGTGAAAACGGCAAATACCGTATCGGCAGATATGTGGTCAATGACACCCATCCCCATGACTGGCTTTCCATTAACCAGATAATCACCTATTCCAGCAATATCGGGGCTGTCAAAATCTCTGAAACCATCGGCAGACAAACCCTGCATAACTGTCTTACCCGGTTTGGGTTCGGCAGCAGAACCGGGGTGGACTGCCCCGGAGAAACCAGCGGCACACTCATGCCGCCTGGCAGTTGGTCTGCTATCGATGCCGGGGCCATTGCCTTTGGCCAGGGGGTCTCTGTTTCCGCCATCCAGCTCATTTCCGCCATCAGCGCCATTGCCAACAACGGGCAGCGCATGAAACCCATGCTGGTGAAAAAAATAGTTTCCAACACGGGCAAAGAAATGCAGGTTTTTTATCCCACTGCGGTGCTTCAGGTTATATCCCCGCAGGTGGCATCCCAGGTCAAGCACATGATGCGCCTGGCGGTCCAGGAAAAAGGCACCGGCACCCAGGCGGATTTAAGCGGATATGCTGTATGCGGCAAAACCGGCACTGCCCAGAAAGTGGAAGCCGGCCAAAAACAATATGCCAAAAATAAATACGTGTCGGTTTTTGCCGGGTTTGCCCCGGAAAAAAATCCGCAACTGGCAATTCTGGTAGTGGTGGATGAACCCCAAAAAAAATATTACGGAGGGGATGTGGCCGCCCCTGCCTTTAAAACCATCATGGCACAATCCTGTAATTATCTGAGCATCCCTCCTGCCGCCGCAAGCATGGCAGCATCCTTTCCCCAGAAGATGCCAGCCGGTTCCCCAAAGGCTGTTGCAACCGCTTTTGGCACAGAAACACCGCCTTTTTCTTCGGGAGGTGCCTTGTGAAACTATCCAGATTGCTCCGGGGCATTGCCCAGGACCGGATACCGGATCAGACCGATGTGGATATCTGCGGTATTCAGACAAGGGCCCAGGATATTTTGCCAGGACAATTGTTCCTGGCAGTCAGAGGACATGCGGCAGATGGCCATGATTACATAAAAAGCGCCTTTGACCGCGGTGCTGCTGCCGTGATTGCCCAAAAAAACCCCCATAACCTGGACCGGGTCATTCTGGTACCGGATTCCCGGAAAGCAGCATCTGCTTTGGCTGCCCGATTTTACGGCGACCCGTCCCGGGACATGACCCTGGTAGGTATCACCGGCACCAACGGCAAAACCACCACCGCCTATCTGCTGGAAAATATTTTTCTGGCAGCCGGATACAACTGCGGGGTTATCGGCACCATCAACATCCGATACAACGGCAGAATTCTGGACAACCCCATTACCACTCCTGATGCCGTTGTGCTCCAGCACACACTTTTTCAAATGAAACATGCAGGGGTGACCCATGTCATCATGGAGGTTTCTTCCCACGGACTGGATCAGTTCCGGGTGGACAACTGTCATTTTGATGCAGGCATCTTTACCAACCTGAGCCAGGACCATCTGGATTACCATCCGGACATGGAAACTTATTTTTTATGCAAAAAACGGTTTTTCACTGCATTTCTCGGGCCCTGGGGCAAAAAAGCTTCTGCTCCGGCTGTCATCAATGTGGATGATGTCTGGGGCCGGAAACTGGCTGACGGGCTGGATTATCCGGTCATCCGGGTAAGCTGCGGCAAAGCGGCAGATGTCCATGCCCAAGATATCACTGACACCATCCAGGGAATTTGCGGCCGCATCTTTCTGAAAACAGATGCATTTGCCTTTTCATCTGCCCTCACAGGACTGTTCAACCTGGAAAACATCCTGTGTGCAGCCGGTGCGGCCTATGGGCTGGGGGTCCTTCCCCGGCAGATCCAGGAAGGGATTGACGCGTGCAAAGGCGTACCCGGCCGTCTGGAAAAGGTCAAAAACGCCATTAACCGGCATCTGTTTGTGGATTATGCCCACACCCCGGATGCCCTGGCATCCACCCTCAAGACTTTGAAGCAGCGCGCCCCCAAACGTGTGATAACCGTATTCGGATGCGGCGGGGACCGGGATCGGTCCAAACGCCCCCTCATGGGAAAAATCGCCTGCCAGTACAGTGATGTGGCCATTGTAACCTCAGACAATCCCAGAACCGAAAACCCGGAACAGATTGTGGCAGATATCATGAATGGGATCACAGCCCCTCCCCTGGCCACCGGAGTATGCAATGATGCCTGCACAACCGGAATTACTGCCAGAGGCGTTATCCAGGAGGTGGACCGGAAAAAAGCCCTGCTCGCCGCTGTGATGATGTCCCGGCCCAATGACATCATTCTGGCGGCAGGCAAAGGACATGAAACCTACCAGATAACCAACAGCGGCACCATACATTTTGATGACAAAGAACAATTACAGGATGCGTGCAGCGCATTTGCGGACCGCTTTTCTCCTCTTGCCTGGAACCGGGCAGACCTTAAAGCCGCCCTTGGCAATTCCCCGGTTCTGGACACCCTGGATGCAGACACCGCTTTTGCCGGCATCAGCACTGATTCCCGGACCATAAAAACCAATGAGGTTTTTGTGGCCCTGACAGGGGAAAACTTTGACGGCCATGATTATATACCGGATCTTGTAAACAAGGGCATCCAGGCATTTGTGACCATGACCGGCACCTGCCGGGCCCTGGAAGACAGGATCCGGAAACAGGCACAAAAAAAAGGGGTTCTCCTGTTTGAAACCCCGGACACCCTGGCTGCACTGGGAAAGCTGGGGCGGTTTCAGCGGATGCGCTCCCGGGTCAAGGTTGTTGCCATCACCGGATCCAACGGCAAAACCACCACAAGAAAAATGATTCAGAAGATTTTTGAAACCTCTTTTGACACCCTGGCCACCCGGAAAAACTTCAACAATGAAATCGGGGTACCTGCAACCCTTTTGTCCCTTTCCTGTGCCCACCAATGGGCAGTGGTGGAAATGGGCATGAACCAGACCGGAGAAATGAAACGGCTTTCCGCCATTGCCTGCCCGGACATTGCCGTGGTCACCAACACCTCCGGGGCACACCTGGAAGGGTTGAAAACCCCTGAAAATGTAGCGGTTGCCAAAGCCCAGATTTATGACCATGCGCAAAAAAACAGCACTGCCATATTTTTCGGAGATGATCCCAGGGCACATATTTTGAAAACCGGCGCAGAAAGCAATCCGGATATCACACAGATAATTTCTTTTGGCGCCTGTGACACAGCCGATATTTTTGCTGCAGATATCCAGATTTGTGAAAACCGGATCTGGTTTACGGCCACAATCAAAAACAAATCCGCCCGGTTCCATATCAACTCACCGGCCCGGTTCATGGTCAACAATGCCCTGGCTGCCCTGGCTGCCGCATCAGCAGCCGGCGTCGCCATATGCGACATGCAGGCCGGCCTGGCCGCCTTTGTCCCGGTGGCCGGCAGAATGAATATCCGCTGCCTTGCCAACGGCATCCAGCTGATTGATGACACCTATAATGCCAACCCGGCATCAATGACCCAGGCTCTGAAAACGCTGTCAGCACAGGCAGCTGGCTCGGATCAGGACCGAAAGGGACGGACCTTTGCCATACTCGGGGACATGCTGGAGCTGGGAGAAGCCTCTGCATCACTTCACTATGCCGTGGGCAGAACAGCAGCACAACTGGGTATCACCC
>Ga0102943_1001608_pt1 | contig 13904 bp, 10 predicted proteins | sample SalPonC_black_MG_FD_78174 | JGI IMG/M metagenome (GOLD analysis project Ga0102943, IMG submission 78174) | Salt pond soil microbial communities from South San Francisco under conditions of wetland restoration - Salt Pond MetaG... | ecosystem: Environmental > Aquatic > Marine > Intertidal zone >...
CCGCCAGGTCGGTCAGCACGTGCAGGCCGGCATGCCGCGCCATCCGCGCGTTCATCGCGATGCGCTCGGCCTGGTCGTGGTTGCCGGGGATCACCACGATCGGCACGCCCAGCTCGTCCGCGATGCGCGCCACCGCCCGCTCCCACAGCTGCAGCGCGCGGACCTGGGGCACGGGCACGTCGAACAGGTCGCCGGCGATCAGCACGAGGTCCGGACGCTCGCGCGCGACGACGTCGGCGAGGCGGTCCAGCGCCTCACGCTGCTCGTCGAGCAGCCAGAAGTCGTGCAGGCGCTTCCCCAGGTGCCAGTCGGCGGTGTGCAGCACTCTCGGCATGGTCGCGTCCCAGCGTACCCGCGGCGGCGGTGCGTACCGCGGGTCGTGCGGACGCGCCTCAGCCCCGCAGGTAGTCTGCCGCCACCTTCAGGATCCCCGGCAGGCGGAAGCTGAACAGGTGCCGCTGCCAGAACAGCTCCTGCTTGTCGCTCACGGTCGAGTGGCTGAACCGTGCGATGTCGCCGCGCAGCGCGTCGTCCTGCAAGCCGTCGCCGTCGCCCCGCATCTCGGCGTTCAAGCGCTCCCGCAACGCGCGCGCGCCCGCGATCCCGTCCGCGACCGCCTTCGCTCGGTCGGGCGCGATGTAGCCGTAGCGCAGCTTCAGCTCGTTGAGCCTCTCGGCCGCGTCGTACGTCGCGTCGACGAGCTGTGCGCGCGTCATCCACGCCGTCTCGTAGTTCAGGATGTGCTCCCAGCTGGGCTGCGTCAGCAGCTGCCGGTGCTCCTCGACGGTGTGCGCCAGCTTGGTGTAGCCGAACCGCCCCGGCTCCTCGAAGATCTGGCTCCCGGGATCCAGGAACGGGCCCATGGGCGAGATGAACGCCTGCAGCCGCTTGTCGCCCATCTGGAACAGCGTCTCGCAGTATGCGACCGTCTCCATCACCGATTCGTACGTCTGGTGCTGCAGGCCGATCATGTAGAACACGTCGATCCGGGTGCACCGGAGCTTCAGCGCCTCGCGCAGCAGCTCCTCCATCTCGGCGTTCTCGTACCCCGCCTCGCCCTCCATGGCGTGGCGCACCACGCGGTCGTGGCTCTCGGGGCTGACCTCGAAGCTCCAGGTGGGGAGCCTTTCGTCGATGTAGCGCAGAAACGCGATGGGCGGGACGTCGAAGAACTCGAACATCACGTCGTTCGTGACGTTCCGGGCCGCGATCTCGTCGATCACCTGCTCGGCGTAGGCGCGGCCTCCCTGCAGCAGGTCGCCGGGGATGACGATCGTGCCGCGCGACAGCCGGCCGATCGCCGCGAGGTTGTCCGCCAGGCTGACGGGACTCCGGTAGACCGGCTTCTTGCGCAGCGTGAGGTGCCCGCAGGTCGTGGCCGAGCTGCCGCAGGTGATGCACTCGTACGCGCAGCCCTTGAGCGGCAGCACCATCGTCGTCGGGTTGCGCAGCCAGCCGGCGAACGGCAGCACGCTGGCGAAGTCGCGGTAGCGGATCGCCATCTCGACCAGCAGCTCGGGACGGACGTCGACGTAGTCCAGGGTGGGCGGGATGAAGCTCAGCGGGTTGACGCGGACCGCCCCGTCCTGGTCGCGCCAGGTGAGGTTGGGCACGTACTCGGGCGAGCCGCCCTCCGCGAGCGTCGTGAGCAGCTGGTGCAGCGGGGGCTCGGTGCTGTCGCCGCGAAGCACGAAGTCGATCTCTGGGTAGCTGCCCACCAGGTCTTCGTGGAAGTAGGTCGACGACAGGCCGCCGAAGACGACCGGCACGTCCGGATGGACCTCCTTCGCGAGCCGGGCGATCTCGATCGCGCCGTGGCAGTGCGGCATCCAGTGGAGGTCGATGCCGATCAGCTTGGGCTTCTGGTTCTCCAGGAAACGGCGCACGTCGAAGCGGCGATCGGTCAGCATGCGGAGCGCCAGGTTCGCGATGCGGACGCGCATCCCGTGCTTCTCGAGGTAGCCCGCCATCGTCAGGAACCCGATGGGGTACAGCTCGAACATCACGGAAGAGGGGACCATGTCGCTGACCGGTCCGTAGAGCACCGACTTCTCGCGGAAGTCGTACACGCTGGGCGGATGGAGGAGGAGCAGGTCCATGGCGTGCTTAGCCATGCCGCGCTCCCCGGGGGGCGACGTCGTGCACGCGGCATTGTCGCCGAATCCTGAGCGCGGCGCCATGTCGCATGTCCCATTCTCGGTCTCGGCGCCGAGGGCGCTTCGGTCAGCTCACTTCACGACGGTGCGCGGGATGGCGGTCGGAAGCCGGCTCGCGAACTCGTTGTTCAGGGAGTTCGCGAACTCCGAGAACGAGCTCAGCGCGATCGCGTTGTTGCGCTGACGCCCGACCAGCACGGCGACGTCGCCCACGGAGGCATCCGGGATGTCGGTGACGTCGACCATGAACACGTTCATGTTCACGAGGCCCACGATGCGCGCCTTCTTGCCGCGGATCAGCACGTGGCCCCGGTTGGACATGTCGCGCGGGTAGCCGTTCGAGTAGCCGATCGGCAGGACCGCGACGGTCATGTCGCGGGGCGCCTGGTAGCTGGTTCCGTAGCCGATGAAGTCGTCCTTCGCCACCCGCTTGAGGTGCATGACGTCCGTCTCCCAGCTCAGGACGCGCTGCATCGGGCGGTCGTTCGCCTTGCCGACCTGCATCAGGTGCATGTTGTAGATGTCGGGGCTGGGCCAGAAGCCGTACGTCGCCGTGCCGACGCGGACCATGTCCATGACCGTCTCGGGGAACGCGAGCGCGGCCGCCGAGCAGGCGGCGTGCCGCTTGGCGGGCGGGAGCTTCGCTTTCTTCGTCGCCGCGTACGCGGCCCGGAACGCCTGCATCTGCCTGGCGATGCGGAACTGGTTCGCGAGGGTCTCGATCCCGGCGAAGTGCGTGCACAGCCCCTCGAAGCGGAGGTGGTCGCGGTTCTTCTTGAGGAAGCTCAGCGCTTGGCCCAGCTCGGCAATCGGCAGGCCGGTCCGGTTCCCGCCGGTCTCGACCTCGAGGTGGACGATCGCCGGTCGGCCGACGTCACGGGCCACGGCTGCCGCGGCGCGAAGGCGGGCGAGGTCGAACACGAAGAACTCGATCCCGTTCTCGATCACCCACGACAGGTCCTCGTCGTACAGGATGCCCATGATCATGATGGCGGTGTCGTCGCGGCACGCTTCGAGGACCTCCTGGGCTTCGTAGCTGGACGCGACCGAGAAGTGCCGGACACCGGCCTTCTCGGCCATCGGAACGAACTCGGCGATGCCGTGTCCGAACGCGTTCGCCTTGACCACCGTGGAGATCACGGCGTGAGGGCCGATCTTCTGGCGGATGAAGTCGATGTTGGTCTTCACCGCGGATTGGCTCAGCTTGATGCGCGACGAGTGCCGGGCCGATCCGGGCGCCTTGGAGCGGAGCGTCATGGCGGACAGGCTAGCACCGGAACGCGGCGATCCCCGATCACGTGCTAGCGTCCAGGACGTACGCGCCCACGCTGGGCGCCCCAGCTGTTCCCTGTAGATGTTCCCTGTCGAATCGCAGCGCAGCAGCCATCGACGCTCCCGAAAGGAGATCGATTTCATGACGCACGCCACCGCACTTCTCGGTTGGAGCCTCCCCGCCATCGAAGCCGCCCAGAAGCTGGGCAAGCCGTTCGTCGTCGTCAGCTTTCCCGACTTCCAGGCGTACGCGGACGAGCACGGCATTCCGTTCGTCGCCTGGAACTTCGGCGAGTGGAACGACCAGAACAACTCGCTCACGCTGGCCGAGGCGCTGAAGCCGCACGGCGCCCAGGTCGCCGTGCCGCTGTTCGAGGAGACGGTCGAGTGGGCCGGCGCGCTCAACGCCATCTACCGCGACGATCCGAAGGTGCACAACCGCTCGTTCCTGTTCCGCAACAAGGCGATCATGAAGCGCAAGGCGCTGCTGTCCGGCCTGCGCGTCGGATTGTTCGACGAGGTGTCGAACAAGGATCAGGTGCGCGCGTTCATGGACCGCGTGAACGAGGCCCAGATCAACCTGCCGGGGGACGAGGACGCCTGGGTGCACCTCAAGCCGTTCGCCGCGATGGGAACGGTCGGCCACCGGCTCCTCCGCACGAAGCAAGACATCGAGGAGAAGCTGACCGACGCCGACTTCCCGAGCCTGGTCGAGAGCCACCTGCCAGGACGCGAGTTCAGCTGCGAGGCGTTCGTCCACGCCGGCAAGATCCGCTTCCTGAACGTCACCGAGTACGTCAAGCTGGGTCACTCGAACTTCATCCCGCCCTCTGCGGACCTGGCCTCCAAGCGGCCGATCATCGAGAAGGCGATGCAGCGGCTGGTCGACGGCTTCGGGATCGAGTACGGCCTGATCCACCCGGAGTGGTTCCTGACCGAGAACGACGAGGTCAGCTTCGGCGAGGTCGCCAACCGCATCCCCGGTGGACACATGTTCGAGCTGATCGAGAAGGTGTTCGGGTTCGATCCGTACCAGGCGCACATCCTGGTCAGCGATCCGGCCACGACCGAAGAGGAGCTCCGCGCGTTCTTCCCGGCTCCCGACTTCGAGCCGGACACCGTCGCGGGCTGCCTGATGGTCTACCCCAAGCCCGGCTACGTCGAGCGGCTGAACATGCCCGAGGAGCTCGAGGAGGACCCGTACTTCGAGCAGCACACCCTGTTCGAGCCCAGCGCCCACAAGGTCGGAGACGACCGCGAGGGGTACGGGAACCACTACGGAACGGTGTTCCTGAGAGGTCCCGATGCGGAGCGCATGCGAGAGCTGCTGATGCACTACGAGGGCGTGGACTTCTACGCTTGACGCAGCGGATCGACATTCCAACGAACGTGATCGTGAGGCGACGCCGATGAACCCGACCTCGACCGAACGGTTCGACCGCGCACTCGCCGTCTTCGCGGACGCGGCCGACGTCGCGAAGCCCCATCATCGTCCGCAGGTCCTGACGGCTGCGGAACGCCTGTTGCGCGACGAGGACGGCGTCGAGGCGCTGTACGGGCGCATGCCCGACGCCATCCGCGCGGACCTGTTCCGAGGCTCGCCGTGGGAGCGTCCCGAGCGGCTGGTTCCGACGCTGGTCGAGGGCACGCTACGCGCGGGCGGCGAGACGGCGCTCATGGAGGCGCTGAGCGAGCTCCGCATGCTGGCGTTGGCGGAGGGCTTGGCCGAGGACCCCGAGATGACGCCCGACCGGGCGCGCAGCTACCTGGAGGACGTGCTGGTCTTGAGCCTCGACCTCGCCTTCCCCTCCGGGAGCGAGGCGGACCGTGCGGCGTCCGGGGTCGCCGGCCAGCGGGCCCGCGAGCTGTTCGGGCTGATCCTGCGGCACCTGCCGCTGGACGGCGTACGGCGTGCCCTCGCTCGCGAGGTGGGGCTGATCATGCATCAGCGTCCGATCGTGACGCTGCGCGCGCGCACGCTGCTGGCGTTCGCGCGCGAGCGGTTCGAGCTGAGCCGCGACGACCCCGGCGACCGGTCGTTGCTGAGCTACCTCGACGCGATCGACGGGCCGAGCCCGCTGGCGCGTGAGCATCGCGACCCGAAGGCGTACGCTCGCGCCCTGGCGAGCGCGGACGAGGCGGCCCTCGCGACCGAAGCGTCGGCGTTGGGCCGATCGATGGTCGCGACCGGCCTGGTCGCCGCCCACCATCCGGTCCTGGTCCGCACGGTGGTGGACCGGCCCGAGGCGCTGGCCGAGGCGCTGCAGCTGAACGACGCCGGACGGCAGCAGCTGCGCGAGCATCACGAGCTCGTCGCCGCCATCGTCGACGCCGCGGTGCATCCCGAGACCGAGCAGTCGGTCTACGGGCTGTCGGAGGTGCTGAACCAGGGGCTGTTGGCCCGCGGCCTGGTACGCGCCGCACTCAAACGCATGATGACGCTCGAGGTCCACGACGCCGTGGCGGCCGACGTGCTGCACTCCGTCGACGCAGAGCTGCCGGCCAACGCGATCCTGCTGGCCGACACCCTGAACGTGCTGGGGCAGCCGCTGGGCGTCAGCCAGGGCTGGAGCCCGACCTGCCAGAGCGCGCGCGGCATCGCGCTGTGGAGCCAGTTCGCGCCGGGCAAGCTGCTCGACATGGTCATCTCCGTCGCGCGGAGTCACCGCATGGAGATGCGTTTCGAAGGCGCCACGCTGGATTCGAGCCTGCTGCCGCAAGGGCTGCAGACCGAGGTCGACTACACGCTGGACGCCGTCTCGACGGTCCTGGTGCCGCACCTGGACCGGATCTACAACGAGATGATGCGCCGCGCCGCCTTCCGTGGCGACGATCCGCACAAGTGGGTGAACCCCGCGCTGTACGGCCATTGGATCCCGACCGGCTTCCGCTCGGCGTTCGATCCGGTCACCCACGCCATCAGCGACTACGCCTCGTTCGTGCGCACGTTCTACGCCTCGCACCACCCGTCGTTCAACGGCGGGCACGACCTGGCGTACCCCAGCCCGGTGGGGCTGTTCATCACATCGGCACGTGGCGAGCTGCTGGGCTTCCACGCCGTCTCGCTGCTACGCGTCGCTCCGCACGGGCCCGACGGCGAGATGCGCGCGTACTTCCTCAACCCCAACGCGGAAGGTCGTCAGGACTGGGGGCACGGCGTGGAGGTGACCGTGCACGGGCACGGCGAGCGGCCGGGCGAGTCGTCGCTCCCGTTCACGATGTTCGTGGCGCGCCTGTACGCGTTCCACTTCAACCCCCACACCATGGCGGAGCTCGAGGCGGTCGACGCCGCCGAGGTCGCGACCGTGACCAGCGCGGCCCGAGAGAGCTGGGGAAGCGCGTACGCATGGATGGATCCGGCCCCCGTCTGAGTCGGGCCGCGCCGCGGCCCGCGCCCCGGAGGAGGGCGCCACGACGTGACGGCCGCAGCTGTCTTCATCGCGTCTTCGCTCGCTCGATGGCGGTCCGGTAGTGCCGCAGGTACGTCGTGACCATCGTCGTCTCGTCGAAGTGATCCCGCGCCCGCCTTCGGGCAGCCTGCGAGAACGACGCGTGGAGCTCCGCGTCTTCGAGCAGCGAGATCGCGGAGGCGCTCATTCGGTCCACGTCGCCGACCGCGTGCAACCAGCCCGAGACGCCGTGCTCGACGACCTCCGGTAGGCCACCGATGCTCGACGCGACGACGGGGACGCCGCTCGCCATCGCTTCGAGCGCCGTGAGGCCGAACGACTCCTTGGCGCTCGGGAGAAGGAACAGGTCGGCGTTGCACAGAAGCGACTCCACTCGGGGGAAGCTCCCCATGAAGTGGATGCGGTCCGCGATTCCGAGCTCGTGGCCCAACGCGGCCGCCTGCGGACGCTCGGGACCCTCGCCCACCATCACCAGGCGTGCCGGGATCCGCGCGTGGACCTTCGCGAAGATCCGGACCACGTCGTCCGTCCGTTTCACGGCACGAAAATTGGAGATGTGCATGAGGAGCTTCTCGCCACGCTCCGCGAAGCGTGCGCGCGGAGCGAAGCACGTCGTGTCCTCGAATCGCTCGATGTCGACGGAGTTGTGGACCACCTCGATGTCGGTGCGACGCACGCCCATGTCGTCGACCGTCGTCGCGGCGAGGAAGCGCGACACCGCAGTGACCACGTCGGAGGTCTCGATGCTCCACTGCGTCGCACGGAGGTACGCCCGGTCGAGCCCGACGAGGGTGACGTCGGTGCCGTGGAGCGTCGTGACCACGGCGGGTCTGTGCGGGGATCGCAGCATCGATCGTGCCAGCAGGGCGGCCGTCGCGTGCGGGACGGCGTAGTGGGCGTGGATCACATCGATGTCGAACTCCTCGACCACCTCCACGATCTTGCTGGCTTCCGCGAGGGTGGTGAGCGGCGAGTCGAAGAGCGGGTACGCCATGGAGGTGATCTGGTGGAAGTAGACGTTCGCGCTGCTGGCGTCGCCCAGCCGGAACGGTACGGAGTTGGCGATGAAGTGGATTTCGTGCCCCATCCGCGCGAGGACGAGGCCCAGCTCGGTGGCGACGACGCCGCTGCCGCCGACACCGCTATGGAGAAGTACGATGATCTTCACGGCTTCAGCCTAGTGCAGGACGGGCCCGTCGGATGCCGGCCCGGGCCGCGCGGGAACGCCGCCGCGTCGGTGCGGATCTCCCAGGGGGCTGCGGCGCTATCGGCGCTATCCTCGCCGGCATGGACTCGATCGACGTCATCCACCTCCGCGGCGCCGACCGTCACCGCGCGGCCGCCCTGCCGTTCTCGGTCCTTCCCGTCGGGAGCTTGGAGTACCACGGCGACCACGCGCCGTTCGGCACCGACGCCACGCTGGCCGGCGGGTTCGCGCAGCGGCTGGCCGGACGGCGGCCGTGCCTGGTGTTCCCGACGATCGCGTACGCCTTCGTGCCGCGGCTGACGCGCGATCACGGGCCGGGCGCGGGCGTAGCGCCGGACGTGTTCCTCGCCTACCTGAGCGAGGTGCTGAGCGGCGTCCTGTCGTTCGGCCCCAGGCGCATCCTCGTGGTGAACGGTCATAGCGAGAACCAGCATCCGCTGCGCCTGGCGGCGGAAAGCCTGTACGGCCGCGAGCCGGACGTGAGCGTCCTGATCGTGAACTGGTGGAAGCTCGCCCAGACGCCGTGGCGCGACGATCCCGCCGATCCGTGGCACGAGGGGGGCGGCCACGGGCACGGGGGCCCGCTCGAGATCTCCGTCACCGGCGCGCTGGACGCCGACGGTGTCGAGGTTCCGGGCGGTACGGCGCTATCGAGCCCCGACGTCCCGTACGAGGCGCCTTGGTGGCGCGGCGCCGCGCAGGTGGTGGGCCTGGGACAGGCCCCGGCCGGCTTCGCCGGGTACCACGGGCGGGTGTCCGCCATCGACCTGGAGAGGGGCCGCGCGGTCGCGGATCAGGTGACCGAGGCGCTGGCCCGGCTCGTGGACGACTGGCTGTCGCGGGCGTCGGGCGACGCCCGGCGCCTCGCCGAGGACGACGTCTAGGGCTCGCTCAGCCTTTCACGCCGGTCAGGACCACGCCCTCGATGATCTGGCGCTGGAAGATGATGAACACGATCAGCACCGGCAGGATCGCCATCGACGAGGTCGCCATGATCAGGTGCCAAGCGGAGCCCGCCTCGCCGGAGAACAGCGCGATGCCGACCGGCACGGTCCGCATCTGCGGCGACTGCGCCACGATCAGCGGCCAGAGGAACGCGTTCCAGTTGCCGATGAACGCGAAGATGCCCAGCGCCGCCAGGCCCGGGCCGACCAGCGGCAGGCCGATCCGCAGGAACAGGCCGAACTCGGACACGCCGTCGATGCGGCCCGCGTCGAACAGGTCTCTCGGCAGGGTCTGGAAGAACTGCCGCATCAGGAACACGCCGAAGCCGGGGATCAGGCCGGGGAACAGCAGGCCCCAGTAGGTGTCGACCCAGCCGAAGTCGGCCGACATCACGAACCAGGGGATGACCAGCATCTCGGTGGGCACCATCAGCGTGGCCAGGATCGCCAGGAAGATGATCTGCTTGCCGGGGAACCGCATCCTGGCCAGGACGTAGCCGACCAGCGCGCAGAAGAACAGCACCGAGACCGTGTTCAGCACCGCCACGATCAGGCTGTTCGCGAACCAGCGAGGGAACGAGGTCCGCGTGAGCACCTCGATGTAGTTCGCGAGCGTGAACTCGCTGGGCCAGAACGCGGGCGAGAGCACCTCTCGGGCGTCCTTGAACGAGCTGAGCAGCATCCACACGAACGGGAACACCATCGCGACGGCGCCGAGCGTCAGCAGCACGTAGGAAAGCACCACCCAGGCGTTGAGGGGGCGCCGTCCCCGCCGGGCCGGCTGGACGCTGGCCTCGAGCCCGCGACGGATCTTGTCGTCGGCGACCATCAGTAGTCCACCCTCCGCTGCGTGAGGCGCAGCTGAACCAGCGTGACGACCAGGATGATCACGAACAGCACCACCGTGACCGCCGCCGCGTAGCCGAGCCGGGCGCGCTGGAACGCCTCCTCGTACATGTACAGCGCCAGCGACAGGGTGCGATTCAGCGGCCCGCCCTGGTCGGTGAAGTTGATGTTGACGATCTGGTCGAACAGCTGCAGCGAGTAGATCGTGGTGATCACGACCGCGAACACCATCACCGGGTTCAGCAGCGGCAGCGTCACGTGGCGGAACAGCTGCCACGGGTTCGCGCCGTCGATGCGGGCCGCCTCGTAGTACACGCGCGGGATCCCTTGCAGGCCGGCGAGGAAGATGACGACCTGGAAGCCGAGCTGCTGCCAGACGATGACGGCCGCGACGGCGTAGAGCGCCTTGTCGGGGTCGCGCAGGAACGCCTGCGGCTGGATCTGGAGCCACGGCATTCCGATGCGCTCCGTGAACTCCCACCAGGTGAGGATCAGGTTGTTGAACACGCCGAAGTTGGCGTTGTACATCCAGCCCCACACCCACGCGACGGCGACGGCGGGGGTGATGTACGGCGCGAAGTAGATCGCGCGGTACCAGCCGCGCGCCCGCAGCACGGCCTGCAGCATGATCGCGATGCCGAGACCCAGCCCGATCGAGGCGGGCACGGTGATCAGAGCGTAGAGCAGCGTGTTCGTGAACGCCTGGTGGAACACTGGGTTCGTGAGCAGGTCCAGGTAGTAGTCGAACCCGACGAAGTCGCGCTGGGCGGGATCGACGTGCCAGGTGTAGAGCGACAGGCGGAACGACTGGATCGCCGGATAGAAGCGCACGACGGCGAAGAAGAGAAGGGGGACGGCGAGGAAGATATAGGCCCAGATCGCCTCTCGGCGCGCCAGGGAGATCCCTCGGCGCTGTCGCGGTCCGGAGTCGCGCGGGGTCGAGCGGATCAAAGAGGCCTCCAAGCGTCCAGCGGGGACGAGGGGGGGACGGGCGGACGGGGCGCGCCTCGCCGCGTAGCGAGGCGCGCCCTGGTCGGTCAGACGGTGACCGCGTCGGTCACTGGTTCAGGAACTCGTCGATCAGGGCCTGATCCTCCGCGGCGGCGATCGCGATCGACTCCGCGGGGTCCATGCCTTCGAGCAGGACGCGGTTGTACGCGTCCAGCATGATCTGCCGTTGCGCGCCTTCGTCGACGAACTTCGTCGCCTCGGCGTACGCCAGGCCGGCGATGAACGGGCCGTTGACCGGATCGGACGTCAGCGCCGGGTCGCCGACCAGCGAGGCGGCGGCGGGGAGCTCGCCGACGGTCTCGAGCCAGAGGATCATCGCGTCTTCGGAGGTGACGAACTCGATGAAGCGGGCGGCGGCCTCGAGCCGTTCTTCGCTCTGGTACGCCTTGGGGGTGACGCCGTTCATCCAGTACGAGCCGAAGTTGGCCTGCTCGCCGTTCTCGAACGTGGGCAGCTCGGCGACGCCCCAATCGAACTGGGCGTTGTTCTGCACCTGGCCGATGGCGAACGAGCCGTCGATGATCATGCCGATGTTCTCTTGCGTGTGGAAGCCGTCGCGGTAGCCGCTGGTGCCGGGGACGAACTCGAGCTCGCCGATCTCGTCCACGAGCTGCCAGTCGGTCCAGGTCTTCAGCGCCTGCGCGCCGATCTCGCCGCCGTAGAGGACCTCCGTGCCGTCCTCGCTGTAGGGCGGGGTGCCCAGCTGGTTCGTGAGCACGGTGCGGATCAGGTGGTGATCCTGGCCGCCGAAGCCGTAGCCGATGCGCTGGAACAGCGGGCCGCGCTTGATCGTCATCGCCGAGGCGGCCTCGACGAACGCCTCCCAGGTGGTGGGCGGGGACTCGGGGTCCAGGCCGGCCTCGACCATCATGTCCTTGTTGTAGAACAGCGCCAGGGCGCGCACGGCGGTGGGCAGGCCGTAGTACTCGTCTCCGACCTTGCCGGACTCGGCCATCGGGATGAAGTACTCCTCGATCCAGTCGTGCGAGATGTGTTCCTGCGGGAGCGGCTCGATGTAGCCGGCGCGCTGCCACGCCGCGACCCAGCCGTAGAACAGCTGCACGACGTCGGGGCCCTCGCCCGCGGCGGTCGCCGCGGCGACGCGCTGCTGGTACGCGTCGTACGGGAAGGTCTCCTGCGTGACGACGACGTCCGGGTTGGCGGCGTTGAACTGCTCGATGAGCACGTCCATCGCCTCGATGCGGGTGCTGAAGTCGTACTGCCAGTAGGTGAGCTCGATCTGGGCCAGGCTCTGGCCCATGCCGAGGAGCAGTCCGACGACGAACAGCGACTTCACGAACGATCTCATCAGGGAACGTCCTTTCCGGCCGTCCGCAGAGCGCGGAGCGCGCCATCGATCCTTGCCGCGGTGGTGGCGACAGCGACATGATACTCGGCCAAGCCGCTTCGGAGCCTCGTGAGATGCTCGCGCACGGCGCCGGGGGCGGGGCCCCCGATGCCGTCGCGCCGTCGCACGAACGCGGTGGGCGAGAGCGCCGTTCGGAGCGCGTCCGCCGGCAGCTCGGGGCCGCCCACCGCAGTGAGGTCGTCGGGCGTGGCCTGCTGGAGAGGGCGCCTGCGGTCCGCCATCCGGCGGACCAGCGACGCGGCGACGTGGTGGGCCTCCGGGAACGGAAGCCCGGCGGCCCGCACGAGCTCGTCGGCGAGCTCGGTAGCGGTGGTGTCGGTGGCGTCCGCGGCCGCGGCAAGGACGCCTGCGTCCCAGCGGGCGTCGCGCAGGACGGCGACCAGCAGGTCCAGGCCCGCGTCCAGCGCGTCCAACATGCCGTGCAGCGGCTCCTGGGCGTCGGTGCCGGTGTCGTTCAGGTCGGCGAACGGAACGTTGTGGCTCGCGAACGCCAGCTGCTGCGTCATGCCCGCCGCCTTCGAGAAGCGCGTGCGGGCGTGCTCCAGGGCGACGGGGTTCCGCTTCTGCGGCATGATCGAGGACCCTTGCACCAGGCCGTCGGGCACGATCAGCCAGCCGTCCTCGGCGGCCCGGAGCAGGTCGTGCACCTGCCGCGAGAGGCCGACGGCCGCGGTCTGCACCAGGGCCGCGACGTCCATCTGCCAGTCGGCCGAGGCGACCGCGTCGTAGGTGTTCAGGACGGGACCCGAGAAGCCCAGCGCCGCCGCGCTCCATGCGCGATCCAGCGGATGGCTGCTTCCCGTAAGCGCGGCCGCCCCCAGCGGACAGCGGTCGCTTCGCCGGAGCACGTCCAGCAGCCGGTCGTGATCGCGAGCGACGACGGACGCCGCGGCTGCCAGCAGGTGCGCCAGGGTCGACGGCTGCGCCGGCTGGTGGTGCGTCCTCGCGATCACGATCGTCTCGAGGTGCGCCTCGGCCTGGTCCAGAAGCGCCTCCTGAAGGTCCGCCCAGCGCTCCGCGACGGCCAGGAGGCGGATCCGGGCCGCCAGCATGTACGCCGTCATGTCGAGGTCGTTGCGCGACAGCCCCAGGCGCAGCCAGGCGAGCGCCCCTTCGCCGACCTCGGCCTCGATCCGCTTCTGCAGCGCGAAGTACAGATCGGGCACGCCGGGCTCCGGCTCGGGCGGCGGAAGCGCTCGCTGGCGCTGGATCGCCGCCTCGACCGCGGCGATCTGGGCACGGTGCTCGTGCGCCACCGGCAGGCGCGCGACGGTTCGCAGGTGCGCGGTGCAGACGTCGAGGAACGTCGCGAGGAGGTGCCGTCCCGCGTAGCGCTGGTCCGGGGCAAGCACCTGCTCGACGTAGGCACGGTGCCAAGGGCGGGCGGACGCGGCGTCGTCGCGGCTCATGCGGGCGGCCCATCGCGCGACGACAGGTCGAGCCCGAACAGCCGGGCGGCGTTGCCGCCGAACACCTTCGCCACGTCCGCCTCGGGGAGGTTCAACGTGTAGGCGGCGCGCAGCTGGTCCTGCAGGTAACGGACAGAGAAGCCGCGCGGGAACGCGGCTGAGTCGGTACCGAACAGGACCCGCTCCGGCCCGATCGTCTCGAACGCCTTGCGGAACAGGTCTTCGAGCGTGAGCGGGTAGGGCATCCAGCGCATCCACTGGTTGCTGCCCGAGGTGTCGA
>Ga0102943_1001609_pt1 | contig 13900 bp, 11 predicted proteins | sample SalPonC_black_MG_FD_78174 | JGI IMG/M metagenome (GOLD analysis project Ga0102943, IMG submission 78174) | Salt pond soil microbial communities from South San Francisco under conditions of wetland restoration - Salt Pond MetaG... | ecosystem: Environmental > Aquatic > Marine > Intertidal zone >...
CCCTTGCATTTGGGGCAGACCAGAATTTCCAGCAGGTCTTTGGAAATACCCATTTTTTTCTCCTTTTATCCTGATAGGTTGTTCATTCCATGATTCATGTGCTACTGGCAACTGGTGGTGCAGCCTGCAGGGTGGCCAAAGTATAAAACACCCCTTTGCGGGCCATGAGCTGGGCCCGGGTACCCTGTTCGGCAATGGTGCCGTTTTTCAATAAAATGATGCGGGAGGCATAGTCAATGGTGGAGAGCCGGTGGGCAATAACAAAAGATGTTCTGCCCTTCATGAGATTTTCCAGGGCTTTTTGCACCACCTGTTCCGCCTGGGAATCCAGGGCAGAAGTTGCCTCATCAAGGATCAGCACCGGTGCATCCTTGATCAGGGCCCTGGCAATGCATATGCGCTGTTTTTCCCCGCCGGACAGCCGGGAGCCCAACTCCCCGATCAAGGTGTCATACCCTTTGGGAAACCCGGTGATAAAGTCATGGGCATAGGCGGATTTTGCAGCCGCTGTTATCTGTTCATCAGTTGCATCCATGCGGCCGTAGCGGATATTGTCCCGCACGGTTTCATTGAACAAGATAGGCTCCTGGGTCACAATGGAAATATGGTCCCGCAAAGACTTCACAGACAGATCCCTGACATCTTTTCCCCCCACGGTTACCCTGCCGGCGGTTACATCATACAGGCGGGGTACCAGATTCACCAGGCTGGTTTTGCCGCCGCCGCTCATACCCACAAGGGCCAGGACCTCTCCCGGGGCAACCGTAAGGTTGATGTTTTTCAATGCAGGGGCTTCATTAGGCCCATAGCTGAAAAAGACATTTTCAAAGGCCACATCCAGGGTTCTGCCCCTGAGAACCGCAGGATCGGATTTTTCTTTTATGGTCTGTTCTTCTTCCAGCACATCAAAAATCCGGGAGGCTGCTGCCGTTCCTTCCTGGATGGTGTTGTTGAGTTTGGATATTCTTTTCACCGGGTCATACAGCATCATGACCGCGGTTAAAAAGGAAAAAAAGATTCCCGGGGTGGAGGTACCGTTAATAACCCGTAGTCCGCCGAACCAGATGATAAAGGCAATGCCCAGACCGCCTAAAAACTCCATGACCGGTGAGGACAGGGCCTTGACCACCACTTTTTGCATTTCCAGCTGGAACAGGCGACCGGTTTTTTGCCTGAACCGCTTTTTTTCAAAGGTCTGGAGATTGAAAATCTTGATGATTTTGCTGCCGGTAAAGGTTTCGTGGAGAAATGAATTGAGTTCTGCCATGGTTTCCTGGGTGCCGGTGGAAAATCTGCGTACCTTCCGGCCGAACACCAGGATGGGATAAAATGCCAGGGGCAGGACAACAAAGGCACCGCAGGCCAGCTGCCAGTCCCGGTAGAAGATCACGAACAAAAAGGCAATAATGGAAAAGAAATCCCGGAATATATTGATCACAGCCGTGGATACCATGCCTTTGACAATATTCACATCATTGGTGATCCTTGACATGAGTGCCCCTGTTTTTTCTTTGTGAATAAAAGCCAGGGGCAGATCTGTGATCCGTTCGTACAAAGAATCTCTGAAAAACCGGATGATGCGTTCTCCGATATAATTCATCAGGTATTCCGAACCGAATGTGCCCATACCCTTGAGCAGAAACACCAGCACTGCCAGTCCCGGAATCAGAACCAGCATTTCCCGGTTCCGGGCCACAAAAATATCATCAATCACCGGTTTGACCAGAAATGCCATGGCCCCGTTGGCCACCGCCACTACAACCATGCACAGGGCTGCTATGACCAGCCGCCTCCGGTATTTAAATACCAGATCAAATATCTTTTTACGCCGCTTCCTGGGCAGACTGGTGTGTATTTTCTCCATAAACCTTTATCTTTGGTTCCAGACCTATTGTCAATCATTTAAAAACATGAGAGCATGTGTTCCCATGACAAAGACCGCCTTTATACCCAATTTTCTGGCATTTTACAATATTCTCTGGACCGCTGCCCTGCCTTTTTTGCGAAAAAACCCCAGACTGGCTGATTCCTTTGCCCGGCGGGTCTGTGTCTCCCACCTGGCACCGGCGGATCTCTGGATCCAGGCCGCCTCTGCAGGAGAAGCGCTGCTGGCTGTCCGGCTGATCCAGCATCTTTCTCCTGACAATCCTGTTACAGTGCTGGTCACCACTACCACGGACCAGGGCATGCAGATTCTGAAGACTGAACAGGCCAGGGCTTTTTCCCATCCGCGTGTATCTGTCTCTCTGGCATGGTTTCCCTTTGATATGCCCCGGGTGGCACAGGCAGCGGTAAAACAGGTAAATCCCAGGGCCATGGTGCTGCTGGAAACCGAACTGTGGCCGGCCCTTTTATATTATTTGCGGCAAAACCGCTCACAGATACTGGTGGTCAACGGCCGTATGTCCAGAAAAAGCAGCCGCAGTTACCAATGGACAAAACCCTTGTGGTCACGGGTCAGCCCCCACCATATCCTGGCTGTTTCCGGCCCTGATGCCGAAAGATTCCGTAAGGTTTTTTCCCGGGCAAAAATTTCCACCATGCCCAACATCAAGTTTGAATCCTTTGGTCCCCTGCCAGTAGAAGAAACAGGGCCCCTTTTGGCAGACCTGTTTCCCTGCACCCTGCCGGTGTCCATTTTTGCTTCCATCCGGCGTCAGGAGGAAAAGCAGGTCCTTCAGATGGTCCATCGCATTCTTGACATATTTCCCGATCAGGTGGTGGCAATTTTTCCCAGGCACATGCACCGGCTCACCGCCTGGAAGCACATGCTCAACAGAACAGGACAGAGGTTTTACCTGCGTTCCCAAATAACAGCACCCCTTTGCTGTCCCGGCATCATCCTGTGGGACCGGTTCGGAGAAATGCGCAGTGCTTTTGCCCATGCTGATGTGGTGTTCATGGGGGGCAGTCTTGCTCCTTTAGGGGGCCAGAATTTCATGGAACCGCTTCTCCAGGGGGCACCTGTGGTGACCGGTCCTTTCTGGGATGATTTTTTCTGGGTGGGAAAACCAGTGTTCAACCCCGGTCTTGTGGAAAAAAAATCGGACTGGCAGGCGATTGTAGCGGCCATGGTGCACCATATTATACACCCCGGGGACAGGCACATCCGCCGGCAAAAAGGGTTGGCCTATGTCGCTGCCCGTGCCGGGGGTGCGGACATGGCCTCCCAGGCTATACTCAGGGCAATGGCCGGTACCTGAACAGTCACTTACAGCAGGGGACGGACCAGATCCTGAATGCGGCTGTTTTGGGTGGCTTCAAGAAAGGCATCTCCCAGGATCTGCCCCATGTCAGCCGCCTTTTCCCAGGCGTTTACCCGCACCCCATCCTGCCCCATGAGACGGGTAAAATCTTTTCTGTCCGGTATCCGGCCAAAGGGAAGGCGTGATACAAATTTTTCAGACGGTGCCACAAGAATGATCCGGTCGGCAGCTGATCCGTTGACCCGCCGGTTGGCATGTTTTTTATCAAACCACCCCGGAACAATATAGGGATAAAAATGGGGATAGAGAATGAATCCTTTCCGGCCCGAAGACAAGGCAAAAGCAGGATGATAATCCAGTATGCCGCCGTCTCTGTACATGCCTGAGGGTGCGCCGGGAATATCAGATACCCCTTCCATGACATAGGGAATCGCACCCGAGGCGGTCAGGGCCGGCTGAAAATTGTGCTTGCCAAGCGGTACAAACCGGGTGGGAAAATCTGAAAAATCCACAGACCGGGTATCAAATTGCGGGTGGTGAAACACAAACCGTTCCAGATACAACCGCTGCAGATTCCGGGACACCCGGTTCACCCCGGCCCCGGCCAGAATACCCAGCAGCTGGACCGGCCGGTGCCGGGAAGCCAGCAGATACCGGCACCTGACCGCTTCAAAGGCGATGCGGATAAACGGATGGCACAGGATGTCATCCACCCGGGTCTGGTCAAGAAACGCTTTCATGATGCGCTCCGATTCCCGGGTGACCTGGGCAGGGGTCACCCGCCCCTGATAATACTGATGGATATAGGCACTTTTTAAGGCATCAAAGGCCAGAGCCGGATTTTTCCGGGCAGCTGCGGCAAATTTCCAGGCACCGATGGAGGTGCCCAGAACCAGCAGCGGATCTTTGCGGCCTTTGAACCAGTGGGAGAATATGGCGCTGTCCAGGCCGTGGAGTACCAGCCATTTGGCAGCACCTGAAGCCCCGAGCACCATACGGATGTCATCCGGCGACAACCCGTTCTTCCGTATATGTGCATAGGCGGTCTTTCCCGCCAGCACCACCAGATCGCCTGTTTTTTCACCCATGCTGCTGCCGTGCCTCCTTGATTTGATCCACATAAAAAATTGCCCGGTTTCAAGCATGCCCTGGAGGCAGGTACTATAGCATTGACCCTTTCACCATTCAATGGTCATTTTTTCGGGCAGGCATATTTCACAGGGGATTGCAGCCCCGGTTCCTGTCCATCCATTCTGCTGTCATGCTTCTCAGCTGCTGTCCGTTTGCGGATTAAGTCGTCCCCCGTTCTTGTCTTTTGACCCGTGGTGGGCGGTGCCGGGTTTGTACGGGATTGTCTGGACTTATGGCTGCAAATTCTGTATACAGCCCATTTAATTTAACACAACACGATGAAAATATTCACAGGAGAAATTATGGACAATGCAATACACCCGGGCACGCTGGCCGTCTGGGGCGGGGAAACGCAATCTTTGATGCAGGGTGCCACCCAGGTGCCGGTGGTTCACAGTGTGTCTTTTGGATACAAAGACCTGGACGAATGGATCCAGGTGGCCCAGGGGGAAAAACCCGGCCATATCTACGGCAGAAACACCAACCCCACGGTCCAGGCATTTGAAGAAAAAGTACGTCAGATGGAAGGGGGTGAGGCTGCCACCAGTGCTGCCACGGGCATGGGCATTATCAGCAGTGCCCTGTTCGGTCTGCTTTCTCCCGGAGACCGGGTGGTGTCGGTAAAAGACACCTATGGCGGAACCAATAAGCTGTTTATAGAGTTTCTGCCCCGGTTCAAGGTGGATGTGACCCTGTGCGACACCACCGACCATGAGGCCATTGAAGCAGAAGTGGCAAAAGGGTGCAGACTTTTGTACCTGGAAACCCCCACCAACCCCACCATCAAGGTAGTGGATCTGGAGCGTCTGATCACTGCGGCCAAAAAGGCCGGGGCCGTTGTGATTGTGGACAACACCTTTGCCACCCCCATCAACCAGAATCCACTGCAATACGGGGCAGACCTGGTGCTCCACAGCGCCACCAAATTTCTGGGGGGCCATGCCGATGCCCTGGGCGGGGTGATCTGCGGAGACAAACACCTCATAAAGCAGATCTACCATTTCCGGGAAATCAACGGTGCCACCCTCCATCCCATGGCAGCCTATCTGCTGCTGCGGGGCATGAAAACCCTGCACCTGAGAGTTGCCCGGCAGAACAAAAGCGCCCTGGAAATCGCCCGGTTTCTGGCAGACCATCCAGCCATAGGCCAGGTGCATTACCCGGGCCTGGAATCCCATGAAAATCATGAGATCGCAAAACAGCAGATGCGCGGGTTCGGGGGCATGCTCAGTTTTGAGCTGAAACAAAACTCTCTGGAGGCGGTAAAAAAATTTCTTCCCCGGCTGACATTTGCCCATGCCGCAGCCAACCTTGGGGCCGTGGAAACCATTGTGGGTCCGCCGGCCACCACCAGCCATGTGGAATGTACCGCACAAGAGCGGGCTGCCATGGGAATTCCTGAGGGTCTGATCCGGTATTCCACCGGCATTGAAGACACCCGGGACCTGATCGCTGACATGAAGCAGGCCCTGGAGGGCATTTGACCGGCAAAAATCCTGCCCAGTCCTGAACCGTGATGCAAATCAAGAGTTGCTGTCAGGTTGGGGCGGGGCACTGGCGCGGCAGGATCGGTTTTAACTGGCATCTTGACAACGATTTAACCTTGACATGGTGGTTAAACTTGCCATAATACGTATCATATATTAAAACACTTGTCTTTCAGGGCGTGACAGATTGCGTTGGTGAACCCCTTATGGTGGAACAAAAAAGCAGGACTGATAAAAAATATTACAACATTGCCTCCCTGGAAAAAGGCATCCGGATGCTGGAGCTTCTGGCAGCCCACGGAGAGCTGAGCGTCAGCGAGGCAGCCCGGCTCATGGACACCAACCGGGCCGGCAGCCACCGGTTTATCTCCACTCTCAAGGATCTGGGGTATGTGGAAAAAAACAGCAGCAACAAGTACCAGCCCACCCTGAAAATCATGACCCTCTCCCAGAAGGTGGCAGACCGGTTCGAAATCCGGCGCATGGCAAAACCCCATATGCACCGGCTGTCCATGCTGTACAAGGAAACCATCAACCTGGGGCTGTTCAAGAACCAGGAAATCATTCATATAGACAAAATCGACAGCCTGGAAGTACTCCGCATGGACTCTGCATTAGGAGACAAAGCCCCTGCCTACTGCACCGGGCTGGGAAAGTCCATTTTAGCCTTTCTGCCGGACCATGAACTGGAGCACTATGTGAATACGGTTGACCGGCGGCCCCTGGCCCCCAACACCATCACTGACAAGGATGAGTTTTTGCAGGAACTCTCCCGGGTCCGCCGGAACGGTTATGCCATTGACGATGAAGAGATGACCATCGGGCTGCGCTGCATTGCGGCCCCCATTTTTGACCACAACCATTATCCTGCCTATGCCGTCAGCATTTCCGGCCCGGCCATGCGCCTGACCCATAGGGCCCTGGAAGAGATGAAATCCCATATTCTCAAAGTATCTGAAGACCTGTCCCATAAAATGGGCAGTTGATCAAGGGCTGATTCCCCATCTCCCGTCTCTTTCATTTTTCAGTTCTCACCCCCCTTCACCCCGCCAACCGCAAACAACAAAAAAATATGTAAAAAATCCTTGACAAAACCGGGATATTTTTTTTATCACTAAGTGTGTCACACTATAAAAACAATCGTCACATCATATGTGACATATCCTGAATATATTTTTGGAGGCAGCATGAAAAAGAAAAAACTGACCCGATGGGATCTGCAGAACAAAAAACAGGCCGGTGAAAAAGTCGTCTGGATCACAGCCTATGACTACTGGAATGCCACTTTTGCCGAAGCCGCAGGCATGGACATGATCCTGGTGGGGGATTCTCTGGGCATGTGTGTTTACGGATACGAAGGCACGGTGCCCGTGACCATGGACCAGTGCATTGTCCACAGTGAAGCTGTGCGGCGGGGCGCTGCAGACACTTTTGTCATCGGCGACATGCCGTTTTTGTCCTATCAGGTCAGTGTACCCGATGCGGTGCGCAATGCCGGCCGATTTCACAAGGAAGCCGGCGTGGACGCCATCAAACTGGAAGGGGGCAAACGGGTGTGTCCCCAGATCCAGGCCATTGCCGACGGCGGTATGCTGGTCATGGGCCATATCGGCCTGACCCCCCAGAGTTCGGGACAGCTGGGGGGATTCAAGGCCCAGGGCAGAACCGCGGAGGCTGCCGCTGAACTCATTGCCGATGCCAAATCCATCCAGGAATCCGGGGCTTTTGCCCTGCTGGTGGAGGCAGTGCCCCCTGAGGTGTGCAAGATCATCACAGATACCCTGACCATTCCGGTGTACAGCATCGGCGCTGGCATTGATGCCGACGGCCAGCTCATGATCTCCTCCGATGTGGCAGGGGTGTTCCAGGCATTTACCCCCAAATTTGTCAAAAAATATGAAAACCTTGGGGAAAAAACCATCCAGGCATTTTCCGCATACCGGCAGGATGTGCTGGAAAAAAAATTTCCCGCACCCGAGCATACCTATAAAATGAAAGAAGGCGAACTGGCCAAACTGAAAACACTCTTACACCAAGGACAATAAAAATGAGCGACGTATTGCACAAGATCAGAGATTTCATGGAAAACCAGGGTATCCCGGGACGGGACGGATATGATCTGGCAGCATCAGGCAAGGCCTTTGCCGACGGCGCCAATTTCAGAATTGAAATCGCCGGGGTTGAACGGGCCACCACCATGGCCGCCATGATCAAGGAAGCAGACCGCAGAGACATCGTGATCCACCGGGCCATTGCCGCAGTGGGCGGCTCCACTTACTGCGATTTTGCCGAACTCAAAGATATGGCCCAGATGGCAAAAGATGCCCACATCGAGGTGATCATGACCGTGGGCCACCGCAAGGGCTGGGATACCGGTGCCAAGGAGATGGCCACCAGTGAGGGCCAGATGCAGGGGTTCCGCCTCAGAGGATCTGACAACATCTCATTTCACATTGCTGATATCATGCGCAACATCGAGGCCGGGTTCCGGGGGTTTCTGGTGTATGACGAAGGGGTGCTGTTTCTCCTCAACAAGATGCGGGAGCAGGGCCTGATCCCCAAAGAAACCATATTCAAGTTTTCCGTGTTCGGCGGGTACTGCTCCGCAGCCGGTGCCAAAGTCGTTGAAAGCATGGGGGCCAGCTCCCTGAACCCCATTTCCGATGTATCCCTGCCCATTTTGTCCTCCATCCGCAAGGCAGTGGACATTCCGCTGGATATCTACACCATTATCGTGAACTCATTCGGCGGCAACTTCAGGGGGTATGAATGTCCGGAAATTGCCAAAGTGGCTTCACCATGCTATTTTAAATTTGAGCCCGGCACTTCGGAGGGCGACATTTACATGCCCTGGGTAACCGAAGAATGGCATGCCGGTTTTATCAAGGAAAAAGTAAAGATCGCCGCCATTGTCATGGAATTGATGGAACGGCATGCACCGGAAATGAGAACCTCTCCCAAAGGGGCCAAAGATCTGGTTTTAACCAAACCCTGAACCACAGCAGGATACCAATCATGGATATAGAAAAATTATTTGCAGCAAGAAACAAGGGGGTGGAATGGTCCGGCATCCGCATCATGTTTGCCATGGCAGACAAGATCGACGGTGTGGTGAACCTGGGCATCGGTCAGCCGGATTTCGACACCCCGGCGCATATCCGGAAGGCTGCCAAAACTGCCCTTGACCAGGGGTACACCCGGTATCCTCCAGCCAGCGGATTTGCCGATCTCAGACAGGCAGTGGCCAACAAACTGGCCGTGGAAAACAAAATCCAGGCAGACCCGGATACGGAAATCTTTATCTCCGTGGGGGCCATGCAGGGGATATTCAACATCATGCTCCATCTGCTGAACACCGGGGATGAGGTGCTGGTGGTGGACCCGGGATATGATTACTACTCCCAGATCCGGCTGTTCGGCGGGGTGCCGGTACGCATTGCCGCAAGAGAAGAAAACCAGTTCAAAATCGATCCCACAGAGGTGGAAAACGCCATCACCCCCAAGACCAAGGCGTTCATCCTCAACACCCCGTCCAATCCCACCGGTGCCGTGTTTGACAGGGATATCCTGGAACAGGTGGCGGCCCTGTGTCAGAAGCACGGGATCATGGTGATTTCAGATGAACCTTATGAACATATTCTGTTTGACGGCAATAACCATGTGTCCATCGGCAGCCTGGACGGAATGCAGGATCTCACCGTATCCATCTATACCCTGTCCAAATCCTATGCCATGACAGGCTGGCGGGTGGGCTATGTGGCAGCCCACAAAGCCATCATTGCGGAAATGGAAAAACTCATGGAGCACATGGTGTCCGGTGTGACCAGTGTGGCCCAGCGGGCGGCCCTGGCAGCCATTGAAGGGCCCCAGGACTGTGTAAAACAGATGGTGGAACGATATGCCCAACGCAGAGATCTTGTGATTGACGGATTGAACAGCATCAAGGGGATCTCCTGCATCAAGCCGGAATCCACGTTCTATGCCTTTGCCAACATCTCATCATTCGGCATGTCATCCTGGGAGTTTGCCCGTCATATGGTGGAAAAACACAAAGTTGCAATGGTACCGGGATCGATTTTCGGTGAAAATGGCGAAGGATTTGTGAGAATTTCCTTTGCCACCAGTTCGGCGAATCTGAAAGAGGCATTGCACCGCATAGAAAAAGGAGTGGCAAAATGACCCTGTTTTCCCGCACCGAATATATGGACCGCATCACAAAGACCAAGGCAGCCATGGCAGACCGGGGCATGGACCTGCTGGTGGTGTGTGATCCTGCCAACATGAACTACCTCACCGGATATGACGGCTGGTCCTTTTATGTGCCCCAGGCAGTGCTGGTGGTTGATGACCAGGAGGAACCGGTGTGGATCGGCCGGAACATGGATGTCAACGGGGCTGTGCATACTGCGTTTATCAAAAAAGAAAACATGATCGGATATCCGGATGACTATATCCAGTCTCCGGTGAAACACCCCATGAACTTTATGGGAGATTTTATCAAACAAAAAGGCTGGGACAAAAAAACCATTGGCGTGGAAACCGATGCCTACTACTACACGGCCCGAAGTGATGCAGAACTGAAAAAAACCCTGGGGAAAACCACCCTGGCAGATGCGAATCTGCTGGTGAACTGGGCACGCATCATCAAGTCCGATGCAGAGATAGCCCTGATGCAGCAGGCCGGTAAAATTGCGGAAAAAGTGATGGCCACGGCATTGGAAAACCTGGTGCCCGGCCGGCGGGAATGCGATGCAGTGGCTGCGGTATGCCAGGCCCAGGCATCTGGAACTCCCGAATTCGGCGGGGATTATCCGGCCATCGTGCCCATGATGCCCACAGGGGAGAAAACCTCGGCCCCCCACCTCACCTGGACCGACGAACCCTACCAGGCTGATCAGGCCGTGAACCTGGAGCTGGCCGGATGCCGGCACCGGTACCACTGCCCCATTGCCCGGACCGCATTTCTGGGAGCCAGGCCACCGCAGAAACTGACAGATCTGGCAGACATCACTGTGGAGGGGCTGAACCTGACCCTGGACACCATCAAGCCGGGTATGACCGGCGAAGATGTGGAACGGGTGTGGCAGGAGCACATCGCAAAAAAGGGATTTGAAAAAGAATCGCGCATCGGATATTCCATGGGCCTGAACTACCCCCCTGACTGGGGGGAGCACACCGCCAGCCTGCGGCCCGGAGACAAGACCGTTCTGGCCCCCCGCATGACCTTTCACATGATATTGGGCATGTGGATGGACAATTTCGGGTTTGAATGCTCAGAATCATTCCAGGTCACGGAAAACGGGGCCAGAACCTTTGCCGATTTTGAACGCAGGCTTTTTGTCATTGCTTAGATAAAGGCTGACCTGATTTATGGACCCTATCAAAAAACGCATCCTGGAACTGACAGATGAAATCCTGGAACTCCGGCGGCATTTTCATATGCACCCGGAGTTGGGCTTCCAGGAGTTTGAGACCGCCAAAAAGATTGAAAACTTTCTTCAGAATATCGGATATGAAACCATCCGGATGGCCAAAACAGGGGTGGTTGCCGTGCTTGACAGCGGTAGACCCGGTCCGGTATTGATGCTGCGGGCAGACATGGATGCCCTGCCCATCACCGAAACCAGCCAGGTGGCATACAAATCCCGAAATGACGGGGTGATGCATGCCTGCGGTCATGATGCCCATATGGCCATGCTTCTGGTGGCTGCCAGGGTGCTGAGGGAAAACAAATCATACCTGAATGGTAAAATCAAATTTGTTTTTCAACCCAACGAGGAAGTCGCCGGTGCCAGTCATATGATTGCAGACGGGGTCCTGGAAAATCCCACAGTCGATGCCGTGATGGGTATCCATGTCTGGACACCGGTTGATTCAGGAAAAATCGCCGTCACCCCCGGACCGGTTATGGGGGGGCTGGATGTCTTCAAGATCACCATCCACGGCAAAGGCGGCCATACCGGGGTCCCGGAAGACGCCGTCGATCCCGTCATTGCCGCTGCAAGTCTGATTCAGACAGCACAGGTCATCCAGACACGGGAGATCAGCAACCTGAAAGCCACCGTCATCATGTTCGGAAAAATCACCGGCGGCACCAAAAGCAATATCATACCGGAAAAAGTGGATTTGGAAGGATCCATCCGGTTTCTCTACCCCGGGGGGCCGCACAGTGAAGAGAAACCGACACAGCGTTTTATCCGTGTTGCCGAGCAGGTCTGCGCCACCCATCGGTGCTTCTGTGACATCGATATCACCCATGAAAACATTCCATTGATCAACCATAAAGAGATGACCGCTCTGGCCAGGGAAACCGCTGGTGACATTTTTATTGCCGACAATATTATTGACAACCACACCATTGCCAGTGAGGATTTTTCAGAGTTCAGCGCAAAAGTGCCGGGGGTATTTATTTTCCTTGGTGCGGGAAAAAAAGATACCGGGATGAAAATATCCCACCACCATCCTGCATTTGATATTGATGAGTCTGTCCTTCCCAAAGGCGTGGAAATGTTTGTCCGGGGGGCTTGCCGATTTTTTGAAAAAGCGGACCGATTATCATTTTTAATGCAGACCTGAAGTGATACGGTGAGCTGGTGAAACCAGGTCCTGTGAAACCAGGTCCGGTAAAAACCGGCCTAACCGGAAAACCTGTATATTAACCCCAAGAAAAAAAAGGAGTTGAACAATGAAACACTTTATGCGCTTGAAAAAGCTAAACGCATTACTGACAGGGTGTCTGCTCATCGCAGCAACAAGTATCAGCGTGTATGCAGCGGAGTGGAAGTATGCCATGGGAGAGGGGGAGAGTGACCCCCAGGGGATCTATGCCACGGCGTTCAAGGACTTTATTCAAGAAAATTCCAGACATACCATCAAAATTTATCCCGTTGGAAGCCTTGGGGAAGAGGCTGACATGCTGGAACAGACCAAAGCCGGGATCCTGCAGTTTTTAGGGCAGTCAACCGGATATATGGGGGGGACCATTCCTGAGATGGACCTGTTCACACTGCCCTATGTCATGCCCACGGATACGAAACAGCTTGATTATTTTTTCAAAAACTCCAAGGTCATCAATGACATGCTGCCGCCGATTTTCAACCAGCACGGACTGGAGCTGCTCTCCATTTTCCCGGAAGGGGAAATGGCGGTGACAACATTTGAGCCATTTCGTTCACCAGCGGATCTGGAGGGAAAAAAGATGCGGGTCATGCCGGGGTCCCCCATCCTGGTTGAGACCTATAAAGCGTTTGGTGCATCGCCGGTACCCATGACATGGGGTGATCTGATCGGTGCACTCAAGACCAATATGGTGGATGGCCAGGAAAATCCCACGGTATGGATCGAAGCCTATGGCCTGGATCACCTGACAAACGTATTGACTTATACCGGACACGGACACTTCAATGCATCCGCATCAGCGAACAAGGCATTTTTTGACGGACTCAGCGAAAGAGACAAAAAACTGGTTCTCGCAGCTGCTGAGCATGCACACAAAATAATCCTGAGCGAAGCGCAAAAGCTGGATGCTTGCGGCCTTGGCCGCATTGTAAGAACCAACCCGGACTTTAAGATTGTCACACTCACCAAAGAAGAGCGTGCACCATTCAAAGAAGCGGCCAAAGAGGTACAGGCTTCGTTTGCATCAAAGAGCGATTCAAACAAAAAGCTGCTGGATCAAATGATGGCCGATCTCAAAGAAGCGGAAGAAAACGCGGAATAATACCGCAATCGACTGTCTGCTGCTCTTTGGAGCAGCAGACAGTCTTGAAAATGGAAAGAACAGCAAAATCACCCGGGCGCCAGATGTGTTCTCTATTTTGCTGTTTTGGAGAAAAGATGGATGAACCAGAAGGAAAAAGCCACAACCCGTTACTGAAAACCCTTGATTTTATCGATGGACTGCTCAGCAGGTTTGAAGGGGTCATGCTGGCTCTCGGCGTGATCGCCATGACTGTCAATACCATTGCCGCAGTGATCAGCCGGTATGTTTTCAACAGTGCCATCACCTTCACCGACGAGCTGAACATGATATTTATCGTTGTGGTGACATTTGCAGGATTGAGTTATGCCGCACGC
>Ga0102943_1001611_pt1 | contig 13895 bp, 13 predicted proteins | sample SalPonC_black_MG_FD_78174 | JGI IMG/M metagenome (GOLD analysis project Ga0102943, IMG submission 78174) | Salt pond soil microbial communities from South San Francisco under conditions of wetland restoration - Salt Pond MetaG... | ecosystem: Environmental > Aquatic > Marine > Intertidal zone >...
AGGTTCTGAAGACCAAGAGGAAGAGGAAGAAGATGATGATCATGAGGAAGAATATGAAGTTGAAGATGAAGATGATGATGATGAAGAAGAAGAAAAAGATGAAGAGGATGGAGAGGATGGAGAAGGTGAAGAAGAAGATGAAGATGAAGATGTTGTCCGCGGACGTGCTGGCCGGCTGAGCGGTACAAAAGTTCTTGGTAAGGTTGAGTTTTCACGCGAAAACAGGAAAAAGAGGAAAAAGAGAAAACGCAGAAAAGATCGCCTCGATCCTGATGAAAGATCATCCAGAAAAGACAAGAAAAAGAAAGCCAAAAAGGATGATGACAGCTCCGCCAAGTCCTCTAAGAAATCTAAAAAGAAACGATCACGCAGAAGCAACAGAGTTGATGAAGAGGATGTAGAGAAGAAAATGAAAGAAACTCTCCAGAGAATTAAGGAGGGTGAAACGGTTGGAAGTAAACGGCAAAAACGTCGTAAACAAAGAAGAGAAGAGAGAGAAGAAGAGCGAGCACAGCAGGAGGAACTCGAAGAGCTTGAAGAGACAACTCTCGAAGTCACTGAATTTATCACTGTAAGTGATCTTGCTGATTTGATGGGAGTGAAATCAAATGATGTTATTACAACATGTATGTCGCTCGGTATGATGGTGTCCATCAATCAGCGATTGGATGCCGCAACGATCGAATTGGTAGCTGAAGAATACGGCTACGATGTAGAATTTGTTGATGCAGAAGAGATGATCGAAGATGAAATCGAGGTTGAAGAAGATGATCCCGAAGATCTCGAACCAAGATCACCAATAATTACCGTAATGGGGCACGTCGATCACGGTAAAACATCACTTCTTGATTATATCCGTAAAGCAAAAGTTGCTGCAGGCGAGGCAGGCGGAATTACTCAGCACGTAGGTGCCTACGAAGTTGAAACTGATTCCGGTAAGAAAATAACATTCCTTGATACACCCGGCCACGAGGCATTTACTGCAATGAGGAGCCGTGGTGCACAGGCAACGGATATTGTGATTCTTGTTGTAGCTGCCGATGATGCTGTGATGCCTCAAACAATTGAGGCGATTAATCACTCCAAAGCAGCCGGTGTACCAATGGTAGTAGCCATCAATAAGATGGATAAAGCAGGTGCAAACCCGGATAAGATTAAAAGTCAGCTTTCTGAGCACGGTGTAATCGTTGAAGAGTATGGCGGTAAGAACCAGGTTGCAGAAGTTTCTGCTCACACAGGTGAAGGAATCGACGAACTTTTAGAAAAAGTGTTGATTGAAGCTGAACTGATGGAGTTGCAGGCTAATCCGGACCGACTGGCCCAGGGAATTGTATTGGAGTCCAGGGTTGATAAAGGAAAAGGAACTGTTGCAAATATTCTTATCCAGAACGGAACCTTAAAAGTAGGAGATCCATTTGTTGCCGGCCCGGTTTTTGGCCGTGTACGAGCGATGGAAAACGAACATGGAGAACGGTTAGAAGCAGCCGGGCCATCAACTCCTATTCAGTTAACAGGGTTTGATGATACTCCACAGGCCGGTGATCGATTGATTGTTCCGAAAGATGAGAAAGCAGCTAAAGAAATTGCGAATCAGCGACAGCAAATTCGTAGAGAGCAATCACTTAGACAAACCAAGCATCTTACGCTCGACGATCTTTCCCGAAGAATGGCTCTTGGTGAAGTTTCTGAACTGAACATCATCATAAAAGCCGATGTGGATGGTTCTATTGAAGCCCTATCCGGTGCTCTGCAAAAGCTTAGTACAGAAGAGGTGTCTGTGAATATTATTCATACAGGATCGGGTGCAATAACAGAAAGTGATGTGTTACTTGCATCTGCATCTGATGCGATTATTATTGGGTTCCAGGTTCGACCAACATCAACAGCCCGTAAGCTTGCCGAAAATGAAAGTATTGATATTCGGTTGTTTAGTGTTATTTACGATGCGGTTGATGAGGTTCATGATGCCCTGGAGGGTATGCTTAGTCCGGAAATCAAAGAAGAAATGAAAGGACTTGTTACAGTTCGTGAGATCTTCAAAATTTCTCGTGTAGGAACCATTGCCGGCTGTTATGTGAATGAAGGTAAAGTAAATCGTAACAACCCAATACGGATTATACGTGATGGCGTAGTGATTTATGATGGTGAGATTGATACACTCAAACGCTTCAAGGATGATGTTAAAGAAGTGCAGGCCGGTTACGAATGCGGTATAAGTATCGAAAACTTCAACGACATTAAAGTAGGCGATGAATTCGAGAGTTACGAAGTTGTTGAAGAGAAACGTAAGCTTGAGGATGCACGATAATTAACGGAAACACTCCTTTCTTGCAGAATTGGAAGTAAAACGCATACAAAAAATTGGAGAATCATGAGTATTAGAACAGAAAGGCTTAGTTCTGTTATTCAAAAAGATATCGGCAAGATTCTTCAGCAAGATTATCAGCCAACCGGTACGTTTATTACCGTAACCCAGGTTCGAATGACTCAGGACCTTTCAATTGCAAAAGTTTACCTGAGTATATTTTCACCTGACCGTGATGTTAAGGCCATTTACAAATCAATTGATGATGCACAGGATGAGATTCGATATCAGCTCGCATCAAAAATTAAAAACCAGGTTCGGCGGATTCCTGAGCTTCTTTTCTATGAGGATGATACAGCTGAATATGTAAATAAAATGGAGCGCCTGTTTAAAAAAGCAAGAGAAGGGCGCGGAGATTATGATGAGGACTCGAGCTCTGAGAATGATCCATCCTAAGAAGGGTGACTATCTATGGCAAAAAGCATAATTCCTCTTTCTGATTTGCCAGTGATTGATAAGCAAAACGATCAAATTATAAACTCAGAGATATATAAACGTGGAGCTGCCATATTAATGGACAAACCCATTCATTGGAGCAGTTTTGATGTGGTTAGATATATTCGAAGCCGTATACCTGCAAAGAAAGTTGGCCATGCCGGTACTCTGGATCCATTGGCTACCGGGCTGTTAATATTGTGTTCAGGCAAAGCCACACGAACGGTCTCGCAAATCCAGGCACTTCCAAAAACCTATATAGCTAACATTAAGTTTGGGTCATCAACTCCAAGTTACGATGCTGAAACGAAGCCCGATAAAGAGGTGGAATGGACCCATATTTCAGAGGAAGCCTTTCGAAAAGCAATTAGAAATAAGTTTACAGGTACTATTTCCCAGGTACCCCCCGCATACTCGGCAATCCGTGTAAAAGGACAGCGACTCTACAAAAAAGCCAGAAGAGGAGAGGATGTTGAGTTATACCCAAGGCAGATTACCATACATTCAATAGAAATTGAAGATTTTTCACTTCCTGAAATTACAGTCCGGGTTCATTGTGGTAAAGGCACTTATATTCGTTCCTTGGCCCACGATTTAGGAATTGAATTGGATAGCCGCGCTCATTTAAAATCATTGAGAAGGATTGATACAGGTCACTTTTCTGTTGCTAATGCATTAACTCCTGAAGAATTCGATGAACGAATAAAATCAAAGAAAGATGGCTGATATCGTATTTCTTGATGATGTAAAAAGAAACCACAAAACTGTGTTAACAGTCGGTACATTCGACGGTGTTCATGCAGGCCATAAAGTACTTGTAAACCGTGTAATTGAACTGGCCAAGAAAGAAGATGCGAGAAGCGTTATCGTTACATTTGATCCACACCCCAGGGATATCATCAATCCCGGACAGGCAGGCATTAAATTACTGAGTTCGCTTGATGAGAGAAGTGAATTACTGGCTGACCTTGGAGTAGATGAGATGGTAGTGATTCCTTTTGATCGTGATTTTTCACTATTGACATCGGAGGAGTTTGTGAGAGATATCATTTGGAAAAAAATTGGGGTGTCTTCATTTGTAATCGGATATGATCACCAATTTGGCAGGAATCGTGAGGGGACCATTGAAACCGTGGAAGAGTTAGGCAGAGAACTGGGTTTCAAAACTCACGTGGTCTCAAAACAAGAAGTGGGGGATAAAACTGTGAGCAGTACAGCCATCAGAAATGCCCTGCATGAAGATGGGGATATGGAACTTGCGGCTTCACTTCTTGAGAAGTACTACATTCTTAATGGAACGGTGGTCCATGGAGATAAAAGAGGAAAAAAAATCGGGTTTCCAACTGCTAATATTAAGCCTCAGAACGAAAAAAAAGTTATTCCCAAAAAAGGTGTTTACGCTGTTTGGGTTCGCTATGAAGGATCTTACTACAAGGGCATGATGAATATTGGAGAACGTCCTACATTCAATGGCGACGCAATAACTCTTGAGGTACATATTCTTGATTTCAACAATGAAATTTACGGCAAAGATGTTCAATTACAATTTGTAAAAAGAATTCGGGATGAAAAACAGTTTAATGGCCTTGAGGAATTGAAGAATCAGTTGAATAGCGATAAAGAAGAAGTTAAATCTGTTTTAGGGAATAGCGCACCTAACATTGCAAAACATATGAAATAACATTATTTTAGATAGCTATATCAGATAAAGTAAATTTTAGAAATTTGAAATGAGTATAACGAAAGAAAAGAAACAAGAAATTATTGAAAACTATGGTGGCGCCGAAGATAATACGGGGTCAACAGAGGCACAGATTGCTATTCTGACTGCTCGAATTAACGATCTAACTGAGCACTTGAGTGAGAATAAACTGGATCACTCATCAAGACGCGGTCTGTTAAAAATGGTTGGTAAAAGAAGGCAACTTCTCAATTACCTGAAAGAAAGTGATATTATTAAATATCGCGAATTGATTAAAGATCTTGGTATAAGAAAATAAGCATCTCCATTTTGGCACGTTCATTCGTGCCTTTTTTTTATCCTCAAATACCAATCGCTTACCACAGAGTATTTGTTTGATTTGCTTTAAATAAGGATTATTACATTTGACAATTTAGACGAAAGAAAAAATAGATTTTATGAAAGAAGATTTTAAAAATGTTGAGTTTGCACCGGGAAAAACGCTATCTGTAGAAACGGGGAGACTTGCAAAGTTAGCTGATGGTGCCGTAACCGTTCGCATGGGGGATACGATGGTCTTATGTACCGTGGTTAGTGCCAAGGAGCCAAAACCTGGACAAGACTTTTTCCCGCTGGTTGTAGATTTACGAGAAAGTTTTTCAGCAGGCGGAAAATTTCCGGGTGGTTTTATCAAGCGGGAAGGTCGCCCATCAGACGGTGAGACTCTCGCCAGCCGATTAATCGACCGGAGTTTACGGCCACTTTTCCCTGAAGGATATTACAATGACACACAAGTTATTTGCCAGGTATTCTCATCAGATGGACAAAATGAAGCTGATGTATTAGGTGCGCTTGGAGCTTCTGCTGCAATTCATATTTCAGATATTCCTTTTGCAGGACCGATGGCTCAGGTTAAAGTTGGCCGAATTGATGGTGAGTTTATTATTAATCCCACTATCGATGAGCTGAAAGAAAGCGATATGGATCTTATCGTTGCCGGTACTGCCGAGAGCGTTATTATGATTGAAGGAGAGATGGACGAAGTGAGCGAAGGTGAAATGCTTGCAGCCGTCAAAGAAGGTCATAAGGCAATCGTCAAACTCTGTGAATTTCAGGAAGAGCTTCGTGAAGAATTTGGCGTTGAAAAACGAGAATTTGAGGCGGAATCTGCCGATGAAAGTTTAAAATCCAAAGTTGAAGAGAAAGCTGCTGAGCAAATCAAAGAGATCGTAAGTATTGGTCTTGGAAAAGAGGAGTACAATGGCCGCCTAAAAGAAGTTAAAGACGCGGTTCTTGAAGAATTGACGGCTACCGAGGAGTATGAAGAAGCGGGTGATGAAATCTCTGATCTGCTGAGCAAGATTGAAAAACGAGAACTCCGAAATATGATTCTTGAGAAGAAACGTCGAATTGATGGTCGATCACCTGAAGATATTCGCGACATCTGGACTCAAGTTGGTTATTTACCCCGGGCTCACGGCTCAGCAATCTTTACGCGCGGAGAAACCCAGTCTTTAGTTTCAGTAACTCTCGGAACCAAACAAGATGCTCAATCAGTTGATACTCTTTACTTTGAAGAGGACAAAACCTTCTACTTGCACTACAACTTTCCTCCATTTTGTGTAGGTGAAGCCGGATTTATGCGAGGGCCGGGACGTCGTGAAATTGGTCATGGTCACCTTGCTGAACGTGCTTTGAAGATGGTCCTACCAAAATTTGAAGATTTCGGATATGTAATTCGTGTTAGATCCGACATTTTAGAATCTAATGGCTCATCTTCAATGGCATCAGTTTGCGGTGGTTCTATGGCGCTAATGGATGCAGGAGTTCCAATGCCTAAACCAGTTGCGGGAATTGCCATGGGTATGATTGTTGGAGAAAATAATTCCGTTGTACTTTCTGATATTCGTGGCGAGGAAGACTTCATGGGAGACATGGACTTCAAAACCGCTGGTACAGCCGACGGTATTACTGCTACCCAAATGGATATGAAGGTTCAGGGAATCAGCTTTGAAGTACTTGAAGAAGCTCTTGAACAAGCCAGAACCGGCAGATTACATATACTCGAGAAAATGGCTGAAACCATCTCAACGGGCAGAGAAACATTGTCTGAATACGCACCACAGTTTATCAACATGACGATTGACGGCGACAGTATTGGCGCTGTGATTGGACCTGGTGGTAAAGTGATACAGACTCTTCAGAAGGAAACCGATACGGAAATCTGGATTGAAGAGGATGATCAGGGCAAGGGGCAGATTACCATTTCAGCTGACAGTCTTGAGAAAGCTGAAAATGCCAAGAAACGAATTCAAGCCATAGCTGGTCAGCTAGATGAAGGTGCAACCTACGAAGGTACAGTGAAAGCGATTAAAGAGTACGGGGCATTTGTTGAAATCGTGCCTGGGAAAGAAGGATTGCTTCATATATCTGAGTTGAACCACAGCCATGTAAAAAGGGTTGAAGACATTCTTTCAGTTGGTGATACTGTAAAAGTGAAACTTCTGAAAGTTGAACATGGAGGAAAACTTCGACTTTCCAGGAAAGCATTACTTCCGAAAGATGGAGAGTAGTTCTTCCTTAAAGTAAAAATCATTTTAAAGCGACTTCATTAATTGGAGTCGCTTTTTTTATTTTAGAGCAGTGACTTAAACTGACTTACTTAAGTGATGATTTATCGAATACTGATCATTGGCATGTTAAGTACCTTATTCATTGCTTCAGCATATTCTTTATGTCATGCACAGAATAGGGTGAAAGCGGAAAATGCTTTCGTCCGATCCTTGATTCTACCGGGTTGGGGCCATTATTACGTAAATTCCGATCAGTGGAGGAGAGGCCAAATACACTTGGGTACAGAAGTTGCACTGATCGCTTCATATTTTGGCTTTAGATTACGGGCGGGAAATCTCAAAGACCAGTACGAGACTTTAGCTTCTCTGAAAGCGGGTGTTGATATTTCAGACCGGAGCCGAACTTTCAGGTTAGCAGTTGGTGATTTTAATTCCCTTGAAGAATACAACAATTTTCAACTGAGAAGCAGGAACTGGAATCGCCTCTATGAAGATGAATCTGTAAACCTATGGAAATGGGAATCAGAAGTGGACCGTGACAACTACAATAACTTAAAGTCGGATGTTGATCGCGTTAAAAATCAACTTCCTGCAATTCTTGGTTTGATGGTTGTAAATAGAGTTTTGAGTGCTATTAGTTCATACAACCGTGCAAAAAAGCAAACAAATCAACCGGAATTGAGCATTATGCCTATGTCTTTTTCATCTGATGAACTTGGGATTGTAGCACGTGTTAATCTGCAATTTTGATGGGATATCTAAAATGAGCAACCGTTATAAACTGACGTTTGAATATGACGGGACAAATTTTAATGGTTGGCAAAAGCAACCGGAAGGCCGAACAGTCCAGGGTGTCATTGAACAGGCTTTGTCAACATTTTATCAAGATGATATAAATATTGTTGGGCAAGGCAGAACAGATGCAGGTGTGCACGCCATGGCACAGGTTGCCCATACCAATTTGCCGGACTTATATAGTATTTCTCGGCTTCACAGGGCATTAAGTGGTCTTCTTCCAAAAGATGTAGCACTCATTGATGCAAAGATGGTTGCTGATGACTTCCATGCTCGTTTTCATGCGAAATCAAGAGAGTATCAATACCTTGTTATTGAGAGACCCTCACCGCTATTGAGAAATTTTGCCTTGCATTCCTTCAAACCTATTTCCTTTGAGCTGTTAGAAGAATGTGCTGAAGAGATTACCGGCGAGCATGATTTTATAAATTTCTGTATACCACCGGCTGAAAAGGGTATGACAACCACTTCTACTATCAAAAGAAGCAGGTGGGAAAAAAGAGAATATAAATTGATTTACGAAATCGAAGGAAATCGGTTTTTGAGGCACCTTGTACGCCGATTGGTGGGTACCATGATACGGATTTCCGATGGAACACTTCCAATAGAAAAATTCCGTGACCTGCTATCCGGAGCAAAAACTGATCAGAAAGGTCATGCGGCTCCGGCAAAAGGTCTAATCCTTACCAAAGTCAATTACTAAGCTACAGTCCCTTTTTTCATTATTGAAAGTTGCCCGTTCTGTATGTAGTGTTCATATATTTGTATGGAAAATAGATTTTATAAACTGTAGGTTAGTTGCATTGACGATGAATATTATCAATGATATTCACTCCTCTTCAAAATAACTGTACTTAGGATGAATGATAATAATAATGATGAATTTCTTATTTCAGGAAAAACCTCATTTTGCTATGATGTTCCATTTAGAGTATATGAGACTGGAACTGAAAAAATAGAAAAACCCCTTGTTCTTTATCTGCATGGATTTAAAGATAATCTTGAAGTATTTACTGAAAGATGCTCAGAAATAGTTGATAAAATTGAAGCGTATCATCTCTTCATCCAGGGACCTTATCCTATGTATGATAGACGAAGCAAAAAGAAAGTTAAAGATTGGGGAGCATCCTGGTATCTGTATGATGGTGAACAGGAACAGTTTCTGAGTTCGCTTGAAAAGACGTCCGTTTTTATTGATAAAATCCTTAAAGGAATCAAAAACTCAATTAATGTTGAAAGAACTTGTTTAATTGGGTATTCCATGGGGGGATACCTTGCAGGATACTATTCATTAACAAGACCAAGACTCGTGAATGAATTAATTGTTGCAGGTGCGAGAATAAAAACAGAAATTTTAGAAGGGAAATGGGAATTAATATCCCATTTAAATATACTTGCTTTACATGGGGAACACGATAAATTAGTTGATTATCAGCCTCAAAGAAACGAAATTAAAAGGCTTATTAATCACAATGTTTCAGCAGAATTTAAATTAATCGACCAAAAACATAGATTTAATGATGAGTTCATCAGTTTGATTTGTGAATGGCTAAGTAACAAAAACTATAGACTTTTCAACACAATCAAATAGATAAACTAATCTGTTCATCAGTGCTATAAAAACATCAATGATTATATGGAAAAATTAGAAGGATTAAAGTTTCTCGTAGTTGAAGATGATCCAACTGTTCGGCTACTCGTAAAAAAAGCTCTTGAAAATAACGGAGGGGTTATTGCTGAGGCAGACTCTGCTAAAGCCGGTAAAGAGAAAGCTATGAAGAACGATTACGATATGATTGTTCTTGATTTACGACTGCCGGACGGTACCGGATATGATGTATGTGTGGATCTGCGTGAAAATGATGTAACAACTCCGATTTTAGTCCTATCCGCCGAACAGGAAACCAATATGAAAGTAAGAGTTCTAAATGTTGGAGCTGATGACTACCTCACAAAACCCTTCAGTGTGGAAGAACTTTTAGCACGGATTGAGGCGATTCACAGGAGAACAAATTCACATAACAGTTCCGAAAGTGAGTTAGAATGTCATGAGATGAAAATTAATCTCATAGAAAGGAAAATGGTAATAAACGGCGCTGAGGTTGAGTTAACAAACAGCGAATTTAATCTATTGGTATACCTGGTTCGCAATTCCGGCAGAACGGTATCTCAAGAAGAGTTAGCAGAAAAGGTATGGGGCATCGATTTTAATACCCAAACGAACTATATCAATGTTTACATAAGTTATTTGAGGAAGAAAATCAGGAAACATTCAGACTTTCAATATATTCGAACCATACGGAAGAAAGGCTTCAAAGCTGTATGTGGCCCAAAAAATGATCTTGACTAATTCGTTAAAAGAGTCTGCAGTGGTACAACTGGATTTATAAGGAAAAAAAATTCAGTAAAAATTAGTTGATGTAGGAGAGAGGCTCATTGGTTGAGGTGGAACCATTTCTTTTGAAAAGTAAGTATTCCTCCGGGGTAACATCTGCAATTAGGTAATTTAAAGGATCGATCGGCCGATTATTAACAAGCACTTCGTAATGCAAATGAGGTCCTTCAGTTAAACCTGAATTACCGGTAAATCCAATTAGTTCTCCTCGTTTAACCTCTTGTCCGACTTTAAGTTTATTCACGAAACTTGATAAATGTGCGTAACGAGTTACAAATCCAAAGCCATGGTCGATCTCAATGAGGTTACCAAAGGTCCCATTTCGCCCTGCAAACTTAATCACGCCATCTCCGGTGGCATAGACGTCTGTGGCAATGTCAGCGCGGAAATCAATTCCTTCATGCATTCGCTTATATCGTAATACAGGATGAATTCTCATACCATAACCACTTATAATGATTCCATTAACCGGACGAATAGCAGGAATGCTCTTCAATCTCTCTCTATTTGTAGAATAGTATTTTTTTACTTCAGCAAATGAAACTTTTTGAACTCCGAGTCTTCGTTCCAGTCGGTCAAGTTTAGATGCTGTACTTCTTAAAATAGCGGCAGTATCTTCACTGTAGTAGTCATATTCAGAGTATGCATCAGACCCGCCGGTACCCGCCATTCTAAGATCTTCGGTAACGGGGTCGAGTCCTAAAATTGTGCGGTACATTTCATTATCAAGCTGTGAAATAGATTCAAGCTGGTTCTCAATATCTGTGATTGATGTTTCAGCTAATTTTAGCTGTTCCACAAGTGCTTGATTCTCATCTTTAAGCATAATTTCGGCAGGAGTGCCCACATAATTGGAAAGTAAAGCAATACCGAACGCCGCCAAAACAATTCCATTTATGAGCCAAAAAGAGAAGGAGTGTATGAGCTTTTTTTTCAGATCGTATTCTATAGGTACAAACTCGCAACGGTCTGAGTCATAATAAAAATGGTTTTTTCTTGTCATAGAAAATAAACAACAAAGAGATCAAGTTAGGTTCAAAAAGGTACACTTTTAGGGTGTAAAATAAAAATGAGGAATGTCCAATAAACTACTCGAAATCCCCTTCAAAATACTCAACAGCTCGTCTAGGCATATCGTGCCGATTTTTCTTATCGGCTATATGTTTTTTGATTTTTTTCTGAAACTCTTCAGCTGCATCATAGCCGTAATGTTTGAGCAGATAATTCATTGCAATGACTTCGGCAATTACAGTAATATTTTTGCCGGGAGTAATAGGTAAATGAATTAAGGGGATTTTTGTTCCCAAAATTTCAACAGTATCATGGTCGAGCCCTGTGCGGTTAAGGTTTTCTGTATCTTCCCAAAGTGAAAGTTCCAGGATAACTTCAAGTCTTTTTTGATAGCGAATGGAGCGAATCCCAAACATCGACATCACATCAATAATACCCAATCCGCGGATCTCCATAAAATGCTTGTTCATCTCTGTAGCGGATGCCAGTAAAACATTACTTTTTTTGGTAAGCATTACAACATCATCAGAAACAAGCCGATGTCCTCTTTCAACGAGATCCAGTGCTACTTCGCTTTTACCCAACCCCGACTTTCCGCTGATCAGAATCCCAATTCCATAAACATCTACCATGGTTCCATGAAGCATGGTTTGTAGGGCAAAATAATCTTCAAGAAAATCCCGAAGCAGGTACATGAATTTTGTGGTTTCCAACTCTGTACGATAGACAGGAATTCCTCTGTCTTCAGCTTTTTTTAAAAGATCGTTGCTAAGTTCATTCCCGCTGGTTATAAATATGACCGGCAGATCGAATGAAACTAATTTTTCAAACGATTTATTTCGTTCACTTTCGGATAAATTTCTCAGGAAATTACACTCCGTATTTCCAATTACCTGAATACGTTGATAGGTAAAAAGGTCGGTATAGCCGGCTAATGCCAAACCGGGACGATGCAGATCGGCTTCGGTAACCAACTTCTTTTTCGAATAATCCTCTCCCGCATAAGCTTCAATATCAATTTGAGTACGCTCTTTCAGTTTCTCGATCAGGTAAGATACTTCGATATCTTCACGTATCGGTATGGCTTCCTGGTTTTCTAAAGACATTGGTTTAAGTTGTGGTTCAGAATTATTCGAAATTTAAAATAAAAAAATCCCGCACGACAACTGCATTACTATTGATGCATGACTCACCGTGCGGGAAATAATGTTACAGACTTTATTGATGTTCGAAATGTTTGGTTTTGTATTTTCTAATTTGTCTTACAGCGTTGTCAACTGCAGCACCCATTGCTTGTTCGTAACTAGGTGCCGCTTCCGATAAATTAATTAATGTTCCGGGTACTTTTACATTCAGTTCAGCAATTGAGGGGTTATCATCATCATGTCCGGGTTTAAGTATAATATCGCAGACAATAATCTTATCGAAAAACTGGTCAAGCTTTTCTACTGCGCTTAAGCAATACTCCTGTAAATCCGGACTGCTTTGGAAATGCCTTGCTGTGAATGTAGTCTTCATAGTTTCCTCCTTTAGGATTTATTTTCTGCCCTTGGGTGGGCTTGACTGTATATTCTTTGTAAACGTTCAACACTGGTGTGTGTATAAATTTGGGTCGATGCGAGATTTGCATGCCCAAGAAACTCTTTAATTAAGCGAATATCCGCTCCGGCATCAAGCATATGTGTTGCAAAACTGTGACGAAGCGTATGTGGACTTTTTTGAGTCACTTCACTCACTTTCAGTAAATATTTTTTGATAATTCTCTGAACCATCCGCGGATAGATTCTTTTTCCTCCAACCGACAGAAAAAGTGCATTTATATCTCTACTAGTATCAGAAGTAAAAAGCTGGTTCCTTTGTTCCAAATGCTTTTCAATGGCTGTTAAAGCTTTTTCGCCAAGTGGAACTATTCGCTGCTTACTTCCTTTGCCAAAAACTGTCAATTGTTTTTGGTGTAATTGAATATCCTTTACATTTAGATTTGTTAGTTCACTCAATCGTATTCCCGTTGAGTAAAAGAGTTCCAGAATTGCTCGTTCCTGAATTGTTACGGGGTCATTTTCACCGGCAAGTTCCATCATTTCACTAATTTCGCCGGTTTGTACCGTTGTAGGTAACCGTTGTTCTTTCTTTGGGATAATTAACAAATGCGCAGGATTTTTTTGTATATAACCTCTTTTAAAACTGTATTTAAAAAATGAACGTACGGCTGCTACTTTTCTTGCGATTGTACTTCTTGCCATACCTTCTTCAGTAAGCTCTCCAAGCCAAAGCCTGATGATAAGTCTGTCAATTATTGAAATATCGAGAGAATTTTCATCCTGCTCAAGGTGCCGGGAAGCGAAACCAAGGAGCTGATAAAGATCATTTTGATATGAGGTAATAGTGTGTTCAGAAGAATTGCGTTCAATTTTCAGATACTTAAGATATTTCTTGATCAACTCCTTCATCTACTTCAATATGCAATCTAATTCAATAAAAATAAACAGCTGTTAAAGGATTGATTTTAAACTTCTCTGCCTTTCCAAATGATTGTACTGCTGCTACAATAATCTCGGATCTTTACAATAGCCAATAGCTGAAACCAAAGAACTGCAATGGGATGTGTAAATGCAAACAAAGGATTATTCCGATACCATA
>Ga0102943_1001613_pt1 | contig 13871 bp, 14 predicted proteins | sample SalPonC_black_MG_FD_78174 | JGI IMG/M metagenome (GOLD analysis project Ga0102943, IMG submission 78174) | Salt pond soil microbial communities from South San Francisco under conditions of wetland restoration - Salt Pond MetaG... | ecosystem: Environmental > Aquatic > Marine > Intertidal zone >...
AAGGTTACCTTTTATCTCTATCAGCCTGTCGATGGTTTCATCAAGAGCCTCCTGAGCCATTCTGCTCTGCCGTAAACCGGTACTCACGTTGTTCTGGTACTGCTCCTCCTTTCTGATATTTTCTTCAATAATCCTGCTTCTCTCAAATTCAACTGGGCCCTGAGATGGCATACGGATTCGCCGGCCGCTGCTAAGATCCGACTGAATTCTGCCCATCTCGCCACGATTTTTATTGATATCCCGCATAAAGTTACCGAACAGCAGCTGCTGTGTTACCCTCATAATATTACCTCACAATGCTAATTAATGTATCATACATTTGCTGGGCTGCCGACATAACCCTGGCAGCTCCCTGATAGGCGTTTTGAAACTTAATCATTTGGCTAAGCTCTTCATCGATATTCACACCGGCCTCACGCTCCTGCTGTACATTCAGCATGTTAATCTCAGCCTCCCTTGTTTCCATTTGTGATCGCAGACTACTTAATGTACTTCCAGGTGATGAAATAAGGCTTACTGCAGAATCAACTAATTTTCTTCCGTTGAGTAGTGGCTCATTTCTCAGGTTAGCAAGCGCTGTTGCCACGTCCCCATTACCTGCTTCACCATCTTCAGCAGAAGCAGCAATATGCTTGAGGTTAGTCAGAATATCATCATTAATTCGGATATCCGACGCACTTGTAAAATTTGGATCGAAGAAATTTCTTGTTGTACCATCTTCTAAACCATATCCCTGACTGTGAATCTCATTCACTTCATTTACAAGAGTTTCAGCAATTTTATCCAGGTTTTTGTTCAACTCCGGAATAGTTTTCTCATACATCTCAATCTCAGCACCCAGTTTACCGGCATCTGTTTTTATAGCTTTTCCATTAGGCAAACGGAGCCTGAATAATCTCTCCACGTCATTAATATCCGGCTTTAAAACCGAAGCTTTGTTTTCGTCTAATACTTTAATTCCACCAATCTGAATTTCAACGGCACCTGTATCTGTAACATTTGTATCAAAATCTATCAGTTTTGAAAGTTCAGACAATTTTTGAACTCTTTGATCCAGACCGGCACGATCTTCATTACCCTGAGCCTGAGCCAGTTTAATTGAACTGTTTAGATTTTCGACATCTTTGAGAAGCGTGTTTATCGAATCAACAGTTTGTATAGCCGAGCCCATCAACAGTTCACTCGTACCTTGTATGTCCCGATCTAAATCTCCCAGTTTTGCTGTTAGCTGCGTTGCTTCACTAATAAGATTATTTCGAACGCTCAAGTCCTGCGGATCTGCTGAGAGAGAAGAAAAGGCATCAAAAAAACGACTGATTCGAAGATCCAGATCACCACCGGTATCGGTAGCCATCGAGGCTTCCAGCTGCTCAAAAACCCTTGCTTTTTCCTGCATAAAAGCCATGTCCTGCTTTTTTTCATTCATCAGAACATCATTCATACTGTTGCGAAGGCGGCTCACATCTACAATGTTTACACCAAGCCCTGCATGAAAATTTGTTTTCTGCATTCCGTTCGGAGACAACTCTGCCCGCTGTCGGGTGTATCCGGGTGTATCCGCATTCACAATATTATTTGAGGTTATGGCCAGGGATCGTTCAGCCGCCCTCAATCCACTATTTGATATCTCGAATAGAGTTTTCATTTTCCTCAGGCTTTCTGATTGATTTTAATGCCGCTAACCACACTTTCTTTATGACCGGTTACACTGTAGTGCGTGTTTTTCTCATTGTGAAGTGAATATATGGTCTTCATCATGCTGGAATTTCGACTCATAACAAAGTCAAGAAGGTCTTTAATATGTTTTTGTTTTTCCTGCAATAATCTGGTTTTTTCCAGCAGCGTTTCTCTCCACGTCTTGATGATTTTGGCTGAATCGGGAAAAATGCTCGTCAGACCTGTTACACGGATCTCTTCATTTCCATTATCTAATATATTTTTAAGAAGGTTTACGAATTTCTCTTCCTGTTTATGATACGTGACACTAAGCTGGGAGTGCAGTTCTGTGAGTTCTTCTACCTGTTCAATATTGGATGTTACCAGTGCTTCTTTTTGAGAACCCATCACTCGCAGTAGTTCGTCAAGTGTTTCACTTAGATTTTCAGCGGTATCAATAAAAGAGTCCAGTAGCTCGTCCTGTGATTTTATTTGCGCCATTTTATTATTAAAAAAATTTATTTCTCGTTATCTGAAACCCTGCTCCAAAATGTTTCTACCAACTCTGCCATCCCCAGCTTGCGCTGTTCAGCAAGTTCACCCGCCAAAGCATCAGTTATAAACTCACGGTAGAGATTATTCGATTGACCGAAAGTAGTATTATCGGCAAATTTGAATGAATCTTTAGTCAGCTCATTCACAAGGTGTTTGGCAAAAATTTCTTCAAAATCATTTGCAGCCTGTTCTTTTCTCAGTTCATCTTTTCGGGCATCATTAAGCTCACTTTTGTTGAACTGTAAAAACGGATCAATTTTCATGTTTACCTTATTTACATTACAATTAATTTACCGCGCAGCGCCCCGGCGCGATCCAGCGCCTGGAAGATGGAAATAATATCTCGCGGAGTAAGCCCGAGGGAATTTAATGATGATGCAAGCTGCTGTACGGTTGTTTCGGGCTCAAGTACTACAGTCTGTGCCGATTCCTCACTAATCCCCACTTCAGGGACTGGCACAACAACGGTCTCCCCGCCGCTAAATGGAGGCGGTTGATTAACAAAAGGAGTAACCTGCGTCCTGACGTGAATATTCCCGTGAGAAATCATCGCCTCAGCAATAACGATCTTACCTCCGGCTACGATTGTACCTGTTCTCTCGTTTATTACTACCCGTGCGGGTGTGTCTACCGATATCTCCTGTTCCAGAATAATACTTGTAAATATATTTCTTGCGCTTGCTTCCTGAAAAGCATCGGGCCAGTCTACATAGACCAAACCAGCATGATATACAGTTGCAAGCTCTTCGTCGAAAGTACTGTTGATCACTTCCATTATACGTCTGGCATTTGTAAAGCTTGGATTCCTGAGTACTAACCCCAACTGTTCATCATTGCTTAAGACCACGTCGCGGTTTCTTTCCACAACACCACCTCCCGGAATGTTGGCCGTTAATGTTTGATTTCTAGATGCCCTTGCTCCCGGAATTTCGGCTGTAAACCCGCCTACCACCAGCGCTCCCTGTGCTTTTGCATGAACCTCTTCGCTATCCGGATCGAAAAGCGGTGTTTGAAGCAGAACTCCCCCCTGTAAACTACTGGCATCTCCCAATGAAGAAACCGTAACATCAATTTCACTTCCCGGGGCGTGATAGGGTCCAATAGCAGCAGTTACCATAACCGCAGCTACATTTCTTGTTCTCAACCTGTCCGGATCAACGGTTACTCCGAAATTTTCGAGCATATTTGATATGGCCTGTACTGTAAAGACCGAGCCCCTGCTGCTAATGGTTCTGTCTCCGGTTCGATCCAGCCCTGTAACAAGGCCATAACCAATTAGTTCTTTTCGATTTGAATTTTGTATCTCAACAAGCTCACTTAGCTGTGTTTGAGCCTCCGCAACCTGAGACAAAAACAAACTGACAAGTAAAATACAGAGTGAACCAAAAACCCATTTCAATATATCTTTTATCATAATCATCCAATTTTCTGCCTGCTGTATTACTCGTGGAGCAGTATTGCTGCAGTTAAAGCCGCTCCAATTCCCGTAAATAAAGCTCGCTTAAAAAACCCTCTCTTTTTAGTCAGGTTTTTGAGGCCCTCCTGTTTCTCGTAGCTAATTTCTGCATTCGCCATACGATAAGAATAGACCCTGTTTCTGTTATCAACATCCGTGGAACGAACAAGGCCATTAAGGCTCATTTCATGTACATCACCATTTATTACTGTGCGGCGTGTTCCCTGAATTCTCAAATTGCCACCTGGAGTTACCTCTACTATTTCAGCACTCAAATACCCCTGGAGAAGCTGTTTTTGCGACGCCAGATTTCGCTCATCAGAATCGTAATTTACCTGCACATTGGAACCAAAAGTAGGTTCGAAGGGTAAAAAATTTCCTGAAACTGCACCTGAGGCGTTACCATCAGAATTGGAAGCAGATCTTGCATCAGAAGTTGAACTGCCTGAAATATTTTCGGCAAGTATTATGGTGATGATATCACCCACACGATTTGCCTTAATGTCTCTGTAGAGTGAATGCTGAGCATACGCATTTACGGACTGTATAATAAATACTATTAAACAGATACCAACAATTTTTCTCACAATGTTTTTTCCCATTTTGCAACTCCCTGGTTTATAACTCTACCCAGATATCTCGTTCTTGTTTTTTCGCTATAAAACGTAATCAGTTCATCTATTTCACCATCCTGCCGCGATTGAACTGTAATTGAAATTAAAATTCCATTTTCTTCATAAAGTAACTTCACTTCATCACCGGCCGATATAACAATCTCAGTAGCTATGTCGGCGTACCGAATGGGTTGTCCGGCGGCTAATGATTTCCGTAGTGTCTTTCCAATCAGCAAGTTCTTTGAGTCGACCAGGTTTTCGTTATTTGCAGAAATGGAGACCCACCCAAAATGAATACTCTCCGAATCTTTGGTTTCGCCATACATGATTCGTTTTGATGCAACCGGCACCTTTTTTTCAAGGTCAACTATTATCTGTACTTCTGCTTTATCTATACGGCCCAGGTGACGGTACTTCACCTCAAAATTAGTGTACCTGTCTACTTCACCGGCAAGCTCAACAGAAACGATATCACCCTCATTTTTCTGAACCAAACTTCCGGGCATCCACCTTAATGATAACGTGTATCTATATTGCTCATCCTCAAAATGTTTAGACAGAATCTTATGTGCCTCATCTATCACTATATCAGGCACACCCACCGTCTGATTAATTTCATTCAAAAAAAGTAAATCTTTTTCCGACTGTACACTTACTAATTCCATAAAGTTATTTCGTTCTATACTCAGAGCATTCATGTTACTCTCACTTATTAGAGTCAAAAAGCTGATTAGCAAAATGAGTAACAGCTTAATCACTTTCCCATTATCGTTTTATAGAGTTGGTAACTGACATCATATCTTCTGCCGTTTGAACCATTTTTGAATTGGTTTCATAGGCTCTCTGAGCCTCGATGAGCCTCACCATCTCTGTTACTATATCTACATTAGACTGTTCAAGGTAGCCCTGCCTGATTACACCAAAACCCTCGTCACCGGGAGTTCCCATAAAAGGCATACCCGACGCATCCGTTTCAGCGTACAGGTTGTCTCCCCTGGCTTCCAACCCACCGTTATTCACAAATTTTGCCAGTTCGATTTGACCTAATTCAATTTCATTATGGCTGCCAGACATTAATGCAGTTACCACACCTTGCTGTGAAATCTCAATAGCCACTGCATCTACAGGTATTTCAATCATATCTGCCAGTGGCAGACCGGAGTTGTTTACCAGCATACCCGTAGAATCTCTGCTGAAACTTCCATCCCGAGTATAGCCAATAGTGCCGTCGGGCATTTCTACCTGGAAAAAACCAGATCCGCTTACTGCAAGATCGAGTGCATTCCCCGTTTCGGCTACTGAACCCTGCATAAAATTTCTGATGGTCGATACAGCTCTTGATCCATGGCCAATTTCCAGTGCAGGTGCATCATTCGAAGCTCTGTTTACAGCTGACCCCTGGTTAGATGAGGCAATTTTTTCATAGAAAAGATCCTGAAAGGCGATGGTACTCCGTTTAAACCCAGTTGTACCGACGTTTGCAAGGTTATTTGCAATATTGTCAACTGATTTTTGTTGGGCACTCATTCCAAGTGCGGCCGTACTTAATGCTCTGAACATAATTCTGATTTAATTATTGATTAAAATTTACCGAGGCTATTGATAGAAGCCGACAGGGTTTCGTCTGTAGAGCTTATTGCTCTTTGCTGTGATTCGAACATCTGCATGGTTCGCATCATATCAACCATTTCGTGAAGAGGAAGAACATTGCCTTTTTCATAGTATCCCTGCATTACTTCTGTGCTTTCACTTTCGTGCAGCATACTCTGATCTGATACAGAAAAGTAGGCATTTCCACGTCGCTCGAGTGTGGAGGTATCCTCAACATTTACTATTCTGATTTTATCATGAACCTGATCGTTTATTCGAATTGTACCATCTTTGGCAATTACCAGGCTTGAGTCGTTGCCATATAGGTCAGCTGTTTTAAAATATTCCGGAATGTGAATATCACCGGAACTTCCCTGTACTTTTGCACCGCTGCTGTTTACCAAATAGCCATCATTGTCGAGCCTGAAGCGCCCGTCTCTTGTCAGGTAGTTTTCATTGTCTTCACCAACCATGAAAAACCCATCGCCATTTAAACCAAGGTCAAACTGATTGCCAGTATGCTCTAATTCACCCTGAGAAAAATCTGTCTGCTGCATGGGTACAGTACGCTGAGATTGCACACCATCTTTGTTTTCACTCAGCAATCTGTAAAAAAGAGTGCTTCCCTTAAACCCGGGCGTATTGATATTGGCAAGATTATCAGCAGTAACCTCCTGGGCACGAGATAACATCTGCATGGCTCGCATCTGGGATTCAAATCTATCAATCATACTCTTTCAACTTGACTCTGTTTAACTGGCATTTTTTAATTAAGACTGACTCATCAAATAGTCTGTCTGCATTTAAAAACTTTCAAACTCTGTGCCAGACAAAGCCACACGACTTTTCACACACTTATTATGAAGTGAAAATTTGTTAAATATTCTTCGTTTAATGATCCTGAACGCCCCGAATTCATAATAATTAGAGCAATACATCTACTATCTAAGTTTCTCATTCATGGATAAGCCCACAGCTTAATAGACAGAAAGTTTTTCCAGACTAAGGAAAAGTTATACACGAATACCTGTACCTGTGGCGGTTTTTCCCGCTTTAAATAGTTCAGTGTACGCATTGAGACGCCATTTAATTTTATCGGGTGAAAATGGTGAATTCTGGTACTGTATTTGAAAGATATTGGATCAAAGAAACAGAATAATCATATGTCAGATCAGAAGTCCGATCAGGAAAAAACCGAAGAACCCACTCAGCGGAAGCTTGAAAAGGCTCGAGAAGAGGGGAATGTGAGCCTTAGCAAAGAGGTGGCTTCCGTTGTTCTCATGGTTGTTTCTGTTGTAGTACTTGTAGGTACAGGAGGGCATATCTATGGAAAAATTGAAACACTATTTGATATGTTTCTGGTTAATTCGGGGATGCCTATTGACAACCAGGACCAGGCTATTGAATATCTTGAAATGGCGATCTGGCTCGGTCTGGACATGATGACTCCAACCCTCATCGTTCTGATGGTTACTGCCTTAATTGTGAATGTTGCACAAACAAAAGGAGCCTTTTCCGCAAAAGCCATACAGCCTAAAGCCAGTAAAATGAATCCGGTTAGCGGAATAAAGAAAATCTTATCGTTGAAAGGGTTTGTAGAGCTTGCAAAAGGCTTTATAAAACTTTTTATCGTGGTAGCTATCTCTTACTTCACAGTAAGAAGTGAGATGGAGGAATTTATAAGCTACGTGGTAATGCCATTGGGTTACAACTTAAGTGCGGGGGGTGCACAGATTTTGGCTTTTGTTACCAAGGTTCTTGCTGCTCTTCTCATTCTCTCCGTAGCCGATGCAATTTATCAACGGTTCCAGCATCATAAAGATTTAAGAATGACTAAGCAGGAAGTGAAAGATGAGTTTAAACAAATGGAAGGTGATCCCCATGTAAAAAGTCAGCGTAAAAAAATGGGGATGTCTTTCCGGCATAAAAAGCGACTCGACCATGCTGTACTAAGCTCAGATGTTGTGGTTACCAATCCTACCCACTACGCAGTGGCTTTGAAATATGATCCTGAATATAACGATGCCCCGATGGTAATGGCCAAAGGACAACGGTTGAGAGCCCTTCGTATTAAAGAACTGGCTAAAAATTACGAAATCCCTATTGTTGAAAATAAACCTGTTGCGAGAGCCCTTTTTGCCTCGGCTGAAGAAGATCAGCACATACCACATGATCTGTATAAAGCTGTTGCTGAAATTCTGGCTTACGTATATAGACTAAAAAACAGACAGAACATCTAAATATTTATCAAATGGCAAGTGGTGGTTTAAATTACAATCAATTTAAGGAGATGTTTTTCAAAACAGATGTTTTGATTTCATCAAGCATTATTCTGATTCTAATGATCATGATAGTGCCAATTCCGGCCGCTGCAATGGATATATTCCTGGCCCTGAACGTTTCACTGTCGCTGTTGGTACTGCTCGTTGCGTTTTATACACTTAAACCGCTCGAATTTGCAGTTTTCCCGGGTATGCTTCTGATTCTGACGCTCTTTAGATTATCCTTGAACGTAGGGACTACCCGTTTAATATTGAGTGAAGGAGACGCCGGCTCAATCATCGAATCATTCGGCGGATTTATTGTACGCGGAAACTTTGTAATTGGCATTATTATCTTTGCCGTTTTAGTCATAATTAATTTTGTGGTAATTACAAAAGGTGCCACGCGTATAGCTGAAGTTGCTGCACGCTTTACTCTTGATGCTATGCCCGGTAAGCAAATGTCAATTGATGCAGACCTTGCGGCCGGTTTGATTTCAGATGAGGATGCAAAACAGCGCAGAAAAGAGATTTCGAGAGAAGCTGATTTTTACGGAGCTATGGATGGCGCCAGTAAGTTTGTACGAGGGGATGTGATTGCCGGTTTGCTCATTACGTTTATAAATATCATTGGCGGCTTAATCATTGGAACCATGCAGCAAGGCATGCCGATAGGTCAGGCAGCCGAATTTTATACGCTATTAACAATCGGCGATGGCCTGGTATCTCAGATTCCGGCACTGCTAATCTCTACGGCAGCCGGTATAACCGTATCCAGAGCCGCTTCTGACGGTAATTTGAGTGATGAACTTACCGGACAGGTTCTGGGTAATCCAAAAACTGTTGTTATTGGTGCGCTGTTCGTTTTTCTGATCGGTTCAGCGCCCGGACTTCCAATTGTGCCATTTTGGTCAATCGGTGGTTTTTTCCTGTTCCTGGCATATCAAAAGAATAAAAAAGATAACGAATCTAAAGAACAGGAAGAGATCACTTCCTCACAAAAGCAGTTAGCAAAAGGTGAAGAAAGAGTTGAGGATTATCTGTTGCTGGATACCTTGGAACTGGAAATTGGCTACAGCCTTATTCCCATGGTCGAATCTGAAATAGATGGTGATCTGCTGGAAAGGATGGCTTCTCTGCGAAAGCAACTTGCATCTGAGCTCGGAATCATCATCCCCTCAATCCGTATTCGGGATAATGTTCAGCTTGATGCCAATCATTATATGATCAAAATGAGAGGTATCGAGCAAGGACAGGGAGAACTCCTTCCCGGTTATTATATGACACTGTTACCTGCTGAGTTTAAGCCTGATATACAGGGAATTGCTACAAAAGACCCCACTTTTGGAATGGATGCCATGTGGGTAAGTGAAAAAAATAAGTCTGAGGCAGAAAGATATGGTTTGTCAGTTATTGAGGCCGGGGCCGTAATTACAACTCATTTGATGGAAATTTTAAAGAAAAATGCTCATAAACTCATTGACAGACAAATGGCTCAACGGCTTATTGATAATGTGAAGGAGCAGTCACCCGCACTTATTGAAGAGTTGATTCCGGAAGGAATGAAAGTCGGTGAGATACAAAAAGTATTAAAACGACTCTTAAAAGAACGGGTACCCATTAAGGATCTTATAACCATACTTGAAACGCTGGCAGATCATTGCAGACAAACTACAAACATAGACGTTCTCACTGAATACTGCAGAGCCGCTCTCGCCGAAACGATTACTAAACAGTTTATAACCGATAATAATGAGATCATTTTAGTTATGATGGATTCAAACCTTGAGTCTCATCTTATCGGGCAGGCACAGCAGGGTAAACTTAATTCCAATACACTTGGATTAACTCCGGAAACAGTAGAAACACTTTATAAGAGTGCTTCCATAGTTTTTGAAAAAATGATAAAAGATGGTTACGACCCCATTTTACTTACATCACCGGTTTTGAGACATACCATGTTTGAATTTTTAACTCCCATATTACCAGACATCCATGTGCTCTCTTATAATGACGTTAGCGCGGATGTTCACTTTAAAACGTATGACAGAATCAGTATTCATCAAGCAGAACTTAAAGAAAATGCTCCGGTATGATTTTTAAGCAGATTTTTGGAAAAACCGTAGATGCAGCTATGAAAAGTGCGAAACAGATCTACGGTGACGACTTTACGGTATTTAAAACCTATGAAGGGGGTGAGAATCAACAGCCCGGAATATCTCTTATTGCTGATAAAAAAAGCAGAACGGCTAAAAGCTCAGAGAAGAGAAAAAAAGCACCCGTATATTTTGAAAAATCCCAAAAATACGGAGAACATAAAAGAAATCCTGGTCATACTAATAATGAACTTCACAAGCTCAGAAATATAGCTGAATCTCAAATTGCAAAATCAGAATCAAAACTGAGATCGCTAAAAAGTGAGGCGGATGATGAACGTCGGAGCAGAACGAAATTCAATCCTGTTTCTTCTGAAAATTTAACTGATGAGGCAAAATCGGTTAGTGTCTATAGCCGGAAATCTGTACACAAACTGGAACCCGAGATATCAAAAGTAAATGCCACAAAATTTGATGGTGAAAGTGCCGACCCTGTTAAGAAAACCAGACGAACCAGAGGGTTACTTTCACGCCTTGACGAATCTAAACCTAACATCGTAAAACAAAAGACTAAGCCTCCCCTCTTCGGTGAAACCAAAACTAATGGCATTAATGAAGACAAGATAGGAGCACTTCATAAGCGTTTCGATAAGTTAGAAGCTCTTCTGTATTCAGAATTGATATCGGTAAACCATGAATATGCAGCACACCCCGTTTTCCAACAGTTAATACAAACCGGTATACCTTCAAAGATTGTTTCAGAGTGGTTTAAACGTATTATTAGTCAAAACATTGATCCGTTCAGTAACTCAGAAACATTTGCTTTTCATGTGTCAAAAATCATAAGAAATGCACTTGTTAGTAATTCAGAAAAAAAGCCTGGCCAAAATCAGCTTTTCATAGGATTTTCCGGATCTGGCAAGACATCATTAATTATGAAATTGATGCTAAATAACGGTTCATTTGAAGGTAAAAAAGCAGCTGTACTATCCGTACTTCCAGATGCAGAAAAACAAAATAATTATTACACAATTCTGGAACCGTTCTGCTACAACAATGAAATTGATTACTACAAAATCGGAGTGGATTCACATCTGGGGGAAATCAAACTTGATTTAAAAGAATATGACCACATCTTCATTGACACTCCGTCACTATCAGTTGAAAAAGATAAGGCAGTAGAAGAATATCAGAAACTAAAACGGTTACTGGTTCCTGTATCAGATATCGATGTCCATTTTACAATAAATATGGCTGGCAATTATATCGATTCTCAGAACCTGTTAATAAACCAGGGCCTAATTGATGCAGACTTTATCGCATTAACTCATTTGGATGAAATTGAAGAGTGGGGACCCGTTATTCCCCTTTTTGAAAAAGCAGAGTGCAGCGGAAGTTATCTCAGTTACGGAAATTCTCTAACCAAAAGCCTGAAATGTTTTGATGCGGCCTGGCTGACAAAAAATTTACTTGAAAAAACAGATTAAAATGGAAAAGCCATCAAACAGTTCAAAGTCCAAAATCATTTCTATTACAAGCGGCAAGGGCGGCGTTGGAAAGAGTATTTTTACTGTGAATATTGCGGAAGTATTAACCTACATGGGTTACCGTGTTGCAGTAATTGATGCCGATGCAGGCCTTTCAAATATAGAAACATTATTAAATGAACATACAACTGTTACTATTGATGATTGGGTTTCAGGCAACTGTTATCTCGAAGATTTACCTCACGAGCTTGATTCTTTTACCCTCGTTACGGTTAGCAATACCCCAGGAATGAGCAATATCGATACGGTTCAGTTAATGAGTGCAATGGATCAGGTAGTGACTTATTTAATGTCCTTCAGCGATTTTATTTTTATAGATACGCCGGCAGGAGCGGGAGAAATGACACTATGGTCACTTGATCAGGCAGATGTTGGATTACTGGTGCTTGTAGATGAGCCAACAGCAATATCTGACGCCTACCGACTCTGTAAATATATCTACAGTATAGACCCAATGTATCCGTTTGCCAGCATTGTCAATTTTGCTGATAATGAGACGACTGCCAGTAGTACAAGTCAGCGGTTTAATAATATTCTCGATTACTTTTTAAATAAAAAAATAGACTATTTCGGATTTTTGCGCTCCGACGATGATATAAAAGAATTAGTTGCCAATCAGCACACGATCCTTCAGAAGAGAACAAATTTAACAGAGCTGGAAAAGTCTTTTATGAAGATAGGTCAGAGTATTGCAGGATTTTTCGATAAAGAAGCAGATCAAAGAAATAAACTTGAACAATTAATGTAGACAATTATGTTATTAAGACTAATTACTGTCATATCATTGATCAATTTTTTATTGTTAATGATATCAGGTATGGATATTGGAGCGGCAGTACATCGCAGCCTGATCGTATTTATGTTGCTATTTACAGTTGTTTATTTGACAATATTTTTTATTAATATCATAAAAGATAATTCAGATAGTAATAAATCTACAGTTGGCGAAGTAGACGGTTCGAATAACAAAAAAGAGACGTAAACATGGGCAATCTTTCTTTACAGGAATTAGTAGATTCTTATTGCAAAGAGCCTGCTGATGCTTTACGAAACTCTATCATTAGTAAATCAATACCTCTGATAAGAAGTATAATAGGAAAGATAAACCGACCTAATAACGCACTGGCTCAATTTGAAGACCTTGAAAGTGCCGGCATAAGCGGATTAATTGAGGCCCTGGATTCGTACGACGAAAATAAAAAAATTCAATTTAATACCTTTGCTTATTACCGAATCAAGGGTAGTATCATCGATTATCTGAGAAAAATTGACTATCTGCCCAGAAACAAAAGAAAATCATATGGCGAAGTTCAAGCTGTAATCGCAAAAAAATCTCAGGAACTTGGCCGGGAACCCAGTGACGAAGAGGTAGCCGAAGAACTTCATATGTCGCTGGAAGACTATCGAAGCTTGCTATCAAGTGTTCAGCAGAGAAATGCTCTGTCTCTTGATAGTTCGCTTTATGACGGAACTCAATCTTATTACGATACTCATGAAGACACAGACAGTCGAAAACCTGATCTTGATCTTGAGAAAAAGGAAATGATTGAAACTCTGAAGGCAAATATTGGAAATCTTAAAGAGAGAGAGCGCTTAATTCTTACGCTGTATTATTATGAAGACATGACAATGAGTGAAGTCGCTTTACTGCTAGACCTCACCGAAGCAAGAATATCTCAGATTGTCGGAAAATTACTTCTGAAATTAAGACATAATTTAATTAAAGAAGAGATCAACTTGTGACGATAAGAAGAGTACTAAATGTTACTTTACAGTTTATTTATGTCCTAACTGCAAATAATATATTTTATAGAACAACACATTAGTCTGTTTGAAGTGTTATAAACGGTTACGTTATGGCACCCATAAACCAAATAAATCGACTGACAAAGCTGCCTCATCTTTTAAATAAAAAAAGAGAAGCAGAAAAGGGGTCTAAAAAAAATAAAAAAGACCAGGATGCTCCTCCCTTTCCCCCCGAAGACAAGTCATTTCTCAAGAAATCAGATCTAAAAAAGCTTGAAAAACCTAAAAAGAGAGAGGGAAAAGCAAAATCTGCGGATGAAAGTGTAGGCTCAAATCTTGATCTTACGATT
>Ga0102943_1001614_pt1 | contig 13866 bp, 10 predicted proteins | sample SalPonC_black_MG_FD_78174 | JGI IMG/M metagenome (GOLD analysis project Ga0102943, IMG submission 78174) | Salt pond soil microbial communities from South San Francisco under conditions of wetland restoration - Salt Pond MetaG... | ecosystem: Environmental > Aquatic > Marine > Intertidal zone >...
AAGCACGGTATAGTGGGGTTGACCAAGTCCATGTGCGATGAGCTGGCGCAGTTCAATATCCAGGTGAATGCCATTGCCCCGGGGTACTTTGCCACCACCCTGACGGAAAAAACCAGGAAAGACCACATACGCAACGCCCAGATTCTCTCCCATATCCCGGCCGGCCGCTGGGGCTGGACCGCAGATCTCATGGGGGCCTGCGTATTTCTTTGCAGTGATGCATCCAACTATGTGAACGGCACGGTTTTAACCGTGGACGGCGGATATTTGATCCGGTAATTTATAGCGGGTTGTTGTCCCGGATTAAGGATAAGGAATTGAGATGGAAAAATACATAATTGCCATTGACGGCGGCACACAGAGCACCAAACTGGCGGTATTTGATACAGCCGGCCATGAAATCTGTTCAGAAACGGTCCCTCTCCGGCCCATTCATTTTTATGGTGATTCCCGGGCGGAGCATCCTTGTGATGACCTGTGGGAAAGCCTGAAAAAAGCCTGTCACGGCATGTTTGAAAAATTTACAAAAGATAAAAAAAACATCATCGGGGTGGGCCTGTGCTCCATACGGTGCTGCCGGGCATTGATCAGGGCGGACGGCAGTCTTGCATCTCCTGTGCAGAGCTGGATGGACCTTCGTCTGGCAAGCCCTTATCAGCATACAGATGATGCAGTCCGGTATGTGACCACCAGCACCGGATATCTGACACACCGGCTTACCGGGGAAACCAGGGATACCAGATCCAATTACGTGGGGCCGTGGCCCGTGGATCCCGAGACCCTGGAGTGGTATGAAAACGGTGAACAGTTTGATGCATACACAACCCCGAGAGAGATGCTGTTTGAACTGGTTGACCCGGCATCAGTGCTGGGAACCATTACAGAAGAAGCCGCCGGTGCCACAGGCATACCTGCCGGTATACCCGTGGTATCCACGGCAAATGACAAGGCTGTGGAAGGACTGGGTGCAGGTCTGGTCAACGACGGCACTGTTCTGGTATCCCTGGGAACCTACATCACATCCATGATGGCGGGAACACAATCCAGTGCCGATGCAGTGCACTACTGGAGCAATCCAGGGGCCGTGCCCGGAGAATATCTGTATGAGAGCAGTGGTATCCGCAGAGGGATGGCCACTGTCACCTGGGTGAAGGAACTGCTTGGTTCCGACCTCCTTGCAGCAGCAGAAAAAAGGAACCTGTCGCCTGAAGCCTATATGAATGTGGTGGCAGCTGATGTGCCGGTGGGATGTGACGGACTGTATACGGTTCTCAACTGGCTGCCCCATCCGGCACGCCTGCATGAACGCGGAATGATGATCGGTTTTAACAGCACCCACAAAGGACCGCACATGTTCCGCTCTGTTCTGGAGGGCATTGCCATGACCATGAAGAATAATGCCCGGGCCATGTGCGACGAAATCGGGATGCCGCTCACCAGTATTGTGGTCAGCGGCGGCGGTTCAAACGGAGAACTGTTCATGCAGATCTTTGCCGATGTCTTCGGGGTGCCGGCCCACCGGAATGTGGTCAATGGTTCCGCCAGCATGGGAGCGGCCATTTGTGCAGCCCTGGCTCTGGGCATATACAGGAACAGGCAGGAGGCCATTGATAATATGGTTCGCCGCAGGGACACATTCATGCCCGTCACGGAGCATGTTGTACGCTATAACAGGATCAATACAGAGGTCTATCAGCATATTGTTCCGGCCACTGACGATCTGCTGCAAAAGTCACATCAGATCTTTAACCCGGCATAAATTCTCCGGTGATAATGGAATCAAGCCGGGATCAGATCGATTTTCCTCTTTGGATTGCATTTTTGAAAAAGCTGTCGAGAACAAACCCGGTGGAGCCAGGCAGCCTCTGCTGTCAAGAAAAAAAAATCAGTTGCTGGATTCCCGCTGCTGCCAGATACTGAAACCCATATCTGATACTTTATCTCTGACCCATGCAGCCTGCCGGCCGACCATATTGCCCGGAACAGTTCCCAGTTGTTTGACACTTTCCCACAGTTGACCGAACAGATTCAGCGTGAGTCCGAAAAGAGCAAAGGAAACAATAGCGAAATGTGCCAAAACCTGCGATTCATCAGGTTGTATATTACTGGTTGATTGAATGATTGGTGTGGATTTCTCCATTTGTTCCTCCTTGTCTAAGGTTAAGCTGTGCCTGTTGGCACCGTTTGTACACTGCGAAAGAATTGGCATTGAAACATTGTTAACATGAATATTTTGTATAAGAAAGATCTCACATTGAAACGTTCCTGTCAAGGAAAAAATTTATTTTTTTTATCCAGCTGGATAACAGATCTTATCCGGACCTGTGCTGAAACAGAAAACACCTGTTGTCCGGAATCAATGGTACTGATTGTTTCAGGGTCACTCCAGAAAAGATTTTCCCGTATTTTTCACGGTGTGGTTGTCCCTCATGTAATTGGCCTGGCTGCCATTGCGCATGATCGCTGCCAGTCCTTCAGGGTCATACGCTTCCACCTGAAAGTCCGGCGCCTGTTCCGGCGCAGTCTGACGGCACAACTGAATATGCCGCTCCAGCTTGGCGATGGAAAAAGACACCAGCTCCTTTAAAAATCCGAAACTGTGCCGCATCTGGTGAAATCCGTATTTTTTCATGAGTGCGTACCCATTGACCGCTTCTTTTTCAGCAATTTCATTGGGATGCTCCTGGCTGGTGGTGCAGGCGGTCTGGATGGAAGGCAGATCCAGACGGTTGTTAACCTTTTCCATGATCAGGTTGGCAATATTAAATGATATCAAGCCGAGATTCACCGCATAATTGTCCTTGATGCTGGCTATGGAAGGCAGGCCGGCATGGACCACCATGACCCCGGGATTGACCACCTGGGCCAGGGTGATGCCGAACAGTGCCTCGGCATGGGTCAACGTGATCAGGCTGGACATGGAATAGGGGGCGGACAACCCGGCCATGGGCATGGTGGAAACATAAATGGGGATCCCTTTTTTCACGCAGGATAAAAACGGCGGAATCATGCTGTCAATGATGTTCAAGGGGCTGTTGATAATGGAAAACTGGATGGTGAATCCCCCCCGGGTTTCATGGATCTGCCGGGCTTTTTCAATGCCCGCTTCCGTGACTGCGGCGGCATACACCGGTTTGTCGCAGTTTTCAATAATGGTTTCCATGACCTTGACCTCCTGTTTGGGAACCAGCACCCCTCTGGCCATGAAATCGATCACATCGGTCTGATCCACGATGCGGGCGATCTGTGCAATATGGTCGAATGTCGGTTGAATCAACTCTTTTGTTGTATCGTCATACACAAAGGGGGCTGTTCCGCCCACACCAAAGGCATTTTCCCTGATCCAGTACTGATCCCGTTTGGGTGTATCAGCCAGGGCCTGTTCCACCAGGGGAGACAGCACATGCAGATGTTCAGTGGTGTTATCATAGGCTGCCATGCCCGTATTTTCCAGAATCTGTCTAACTTCCGGAGAACTGCACCGTATACCGGTTTCTTCCAGTACCCGCAATGCATCCTGATGGATTTGGTCCAGATAATCATTGCTCACTAAATTCATTTATTTTCCTCTTTCGTTGATGGTCAATGTCATCCCGTCCCAGGCAAACACCATGTTGTCAAAGGCCGCCTCAAGGGCACGGTAATCTGTAAAACTGCGGTGCCAGTATTCCTCCAGATGTATAAACACCACCTGTTTTGCCTGAATCCGCCGGCTCAGGGCAACGGTCTGCTCAAAAGTGTACAGGGTGGTTCTGGAGATGTGATCATCCGGATACACATATCCATGTCTTAACCGGGTTTCGAACAGACCCGGCTGGATGAACAGCACATCCGGGTGCTGTACCGCAGGGTCCTGCTCGGGAAACGGCTTGATGTCACAGGGCGCATACACCGCCCTGCCCCCGTTTTTTTCAAACACGTAAATATAGGCCACCTGGTTTCCCCGGTCCACCGGCAGGGCCGTCACCTGAATATCCCCGATCATGGTATTCCGGTCAAAAGGTTCACAGCGCAGAAATCCGGATTCTTCATAAAATGACACCAGGGAGCCGTAGGCGGTGTTGACCTGCCGGAAAGCTTCCAGCAGCTGCCGGGGCATCACCAGGCGGACGGTCTTGTCCGCATGCGCCTCCCACGTCCGGAAATCGATGGTGATCTGCTCCACCACCCGGAACCCTTCAATATGGTCAGGGTCCAGGTGGGTGAGCATCAGATTGCTGACGGCAGCGATATTAAACTGATTGAGCTGCCGGCATATCTCGGCCGGGGTGTCGATCAGGATGTTTTCATCATGCACAAAGGCGGCAGGGCCTCCCCGTTCAAAAGGACCCCCTTTTTGCCGGGCTTCCGTGCAGATGCGGCATTGGCACAAGGGTTTGGGGATCACCATGCATCCCCCGGACCCAAGGACCGTAAACTTCATGATATCCTCCGGGTCTGGTTTCGGGTCCGGTTTCGATTTCCAGGCCATACCAGGAGTCGGATGCATTCCGCTGCATCTTTGGCCACAGTTTCTGTAGTCCCTGCTCTTTCTGTCCTTTTTTGTCTGCCAGCCACCTATTTAAAAGGATCCCACCGGATGGTCTGTTTTTCATATGCCGGCGGAAACTGCCTCAGAAACTCGTCATAATAATACAGTTCCTTAAAAGTAGCAAACCGCAGTCCATAGGCAGCCTTGGGGCGACGGTTGATCTCCTCGGGATCGATTTTGGCGGCAATGATATCATCCATCACATCATCCATGCCCGTACCCATGGCAAATCGCAGCTTTTCCCGGTTTGCGATCTGTTCCGGAAGCATATCCCGGAACGCCTCACGCAAAACAAATTTTTCAATCTGTTTTTCCCCGTAAATTTTCCATTTCATGGGAATTTTTTCAGCAAACGCCACCACCCGGGTATCCAGAAACGGGGTCTTGTATAACACACTGTTGGCCATCCAGCTTCGGTCCATCCGTCTCAACGCAGTATTGTATGCGATATCCAACAACTTTTTTGCCAGACGGTCACGCTGTTCCGGGCTTTTGACCTTGGGGTTTTTCAGTACCATACGATAGCCACCGAAAAGTTCGTCCGCACCTTCTCCCACCAGTACGGCATTGCTGTATTCCTTGACTTTTCTGGACACGTAATAGTTGGAAAGAATGCCGGATATACAGTCTTCATCAAAACTTTCCAGGTACCATACGGCTTTGGGAATGATGGTATCAATATCCTCATCCGTGATTTCATAAACAAAATGTTCCAAACCTAGAAAATCAGCCATCAATTTGGCATTCTCAAGGTCCGGGCCTGGGGCCCGCTTGACCGCACCGGTGAACAGCTTGATGTCGGGATTGAATGTTTTGGCAATGGCTGCCACAATGGAGCTGTCCAGACCACCGCTCAGAGAAACGGCATTGACATCGTCCATCCGCCGTTTGACCGCATCAATGAGCAGCTCCCGCAAAATGGCTGCGGTTTCGGCAACCGTGCCCCCGGGTTCCGGTACATCCGGCCTGAACGGTTCATACTTTTTCAGTCCGTCATAGGAGCTGTAAAGGTATCCGGCAGGGAGTTCATGGATATCGAACTGGACATGATCCTTCAACCCCTTCATTTCACTGCTGAAGTGAAAGACCTCGCCGTTCCACCCGTAGAACAGGGGTCTGGCACCGACCCCGTCCCTTGCCAGAATCACTTCATCATCTTTTTCAACAATGGCGCATACATAGCTGCCGTCCATATGGGAGAAACACTCCCGGTCATATTTCTGATACAGCTCGATAAACAGATCAATGTCCCTCTGACTGCTGTCTGACCGCTCATTGAACAGTTTGCCGTCAAACAGAATATAGGGGGCATCTTCAAGACTGGAGCAGATGGTTCTTTCCGGAGACAGGTTCATTTCGTTGGCACCCAGGGCACCACGATTGTCGGGAATGGAACGGACGCTTGTATTGTCGGGCCCTCGGTGGCGCATATCATTGAGTATCTTACCTATCATCTGCGCACAATCGTCATCGATTTTCCCATGTTGGGAAACAATTCCTGCTATACAGGCCATTTGCACACCTCCTGTTGTTTTTACTGGTTGAGAAAGATGGCTGGAAACAATTTTACCAAATAGCACTGGTCATAAAAAAAATACTGAGGTGAAACGCAAACTTGATATACAACCAATCCGGCAAAATCATGAACTGCCATTTCCTTTGGTTATAAATTATATCAGTGCAAATATTTCATAATTGAATTATATGACACAAAAAAATACACGTGTCAACACCCCAGATCCATCTGGATCCACCCCCTTTTTTTTTCAGACGCATCCAAGGTTCATTGTGGGGTTTTTTTCTACCGGCAGGCCCGGTTTCGCATGATGTTGGGGGGATCAGCAGATACTTTGAAGCGGGATGCGGCGTTTCCAAATGGTCTGGAAACGCCGCACGCAGTGGCAGCAGACAGTGTCAGAAGTCTTTGAGGTTTTTGGCCCTTTGATCAGGCGAGATCAAAGCGGTCCAGATTCATGACTTTGTCCCATGCAGCGACAAAGTCGGTCACAAACTTTTTCCGGCTGTCTGCGCATCCATACACTTCCGCCAGAGCCCGGAGCTGAGAGTTTGCACCAAAGATCAGATCCACGCGGGTGCCGGTCCATTTGGGTTCGCCTGTTGCACGGTCACGGCCTTCAAACTGGTCGTCGTCTTCTGAAACCTGTATCCACTCGGTTCCCATGTCCAGCAGATTTACAAAAAAGTCATTGGTAAGGGTTTCCGGCCTGCTGGTGAGCACACCATGCGGGGACTGTTTGAAGTTGGCGTTCAGTACCCGCATCCCACCGATGAGCACCGTCATTTCAGGTGCGGTGAGGGTCAGCAGCTGGGCTTTGTCTATCAGCATCTCTTCTGCTGATACTGCGTATCTGGCTTTAAGGTAGTTGCGGAACCCGTCCGCTGCCGGTTCGAGAACGGAAAATGACTCTGCATCTGTCTGTTCCGGGGATGCGTCTGTCCGTCCCGGTGTAAAGGGAACAGTGATATCATGACCGGCATTTTGGGCAGCCTGCTCCACACCGGCGCATCCGCCCAGGACGATCAGGTCGGCCAGGGATACCTTTTTATTGCCTGACTGGGCTTTGTTGAACGCCGCCTGGATCTCTTCCAGGGTCTGCAGCACCGCTGCCAGCTGTTCAGGCTGGTTGACTTCCCAGTCTTTCTGGGGTGCCAGACGGATGCGTGCACCGTTGGCCCCGCCGCGCTTGTCCGAGCCCCGGAACGTGGATGCAGAGGCCCAGGCCGTGGATACCAGCCGGGAAACAGACAGTCCTGAAGCAAGGATGCCGGTCTTGAGATCTGCAATGTCCTTTGCAGTGATCAGCGCATGATCAACTTCCGGCACAGGATCCTGCCAGATCAGTTCTTCTGCCGGAACTTCCGGACCCAGATACCGGGACCGCGGTCCCATGTCACGGTGGGTCAGCTTGAACCAGGCCCTGGCAAAGGCATCTGCAAATTCTTCCGGGTTTTCCAGGTAATGCCGGGCAATCTTCTCGTAGGCCGGGTCAAACCGCAGAGACAGGTCTGCCGTGGTCATCATGGGCCGGAGTTTTTTGGATGGATCATGGGCATCCACCACCATGTCCGCTTCCTCCACATCCTTTGCCAGCCACTGATTTGCACCGGCCGGACTTTTTACCAGCTCCCACTCGTATTTGAACAGCACCGTCAGATACCCCATATCCCATTTGGTGGGATTTGGTTTCCAGGCCCCTTCAATGCCGCTGCCGATGGTATCCCCGGCCCTGCCGCTGCCGAAACTGCTCTGCCAGCCCAGCCCCTGCTGCGCGATGGGGGCGGCTTCCGGTTCAGGTCCCACCAGGGCAGCATCCCCGGCCCCATGACACTTGCCGAATGTGTGTCCGCCGGCCACCAGTGCAACAGTCTCTTCATCGTTCATGGCCATGCGGGCAAAGGTCTCTCTGACATCATGGCCGGAAGCAACCGGATCAGGTTTGCCGCTGGGGCCTTCGGGATTTACGTAAATCAGGCCCATCTGCACGGCGGCAAGGGGATTTTCCAGATCCCGGTCACCAGAGTACCGGTTGTCGCCCAGCCATTCGTCTTCAGCTCCCCAGTAAATATCTTCTTCCGGCTCCCACACATCTTCCCGGCCCCCGGCAAATCCGAATGCCGGCAGCCCCATGGATTCAATGGCACAATTGCCGGCCAGGATCATCAGATCGGCCCAGGAAATTTTTTTGCCGTATTTCTGCTTGATGGGCCACAGCAGACGGCGGGCCTTGTCAAGATTCACGTTGTCAGGCCAGCTGTTGAGGGGGGCCAGGCGCTGAGAGCCGGAACCTGCGCCTCCGCGGCCGTCTCCCATACGGTAGGTGCCGGCACTGTGCCATGCCATCCGGATAAACAGCGGGCCGTAATGGCCGTAATCAGCAGGCCACCAGTCCCGGGAATCGGTCATCAGTGCATGGAGATCCTTTTTTACGGCTGCCAGGTCAAGTTCTTTGAATTCTTCTGGATAGTTGAACCCCCCTCCCATGGGATTGCTCAGGTCTGAGTGCTGGTGAAGGATCCTAAGATTCAGCTGACCGGGCCACCAGTCCTGGTTGGATGTACCGCCGCCGGCGGCCTGCCTGCCTTTTTTTCCTGTTACCGGGCATTTGCTCTCTTCATTGGACATGTTAATCTCCTTAATTTTTTGGATTATAAAATCAGGTATTGCTTAATCAATACTTATCAGAAACGGGTAAAATGTTATTTTTTTTCGTCATACAGCTGCTGCATATACCAAAAAAGTCCAGCCGGTGATTCAGAATTTTAAAATCGGTTTCCAGAGCGACTTCTTTTTTCATTTCATCCAGGCTGTCCAGGACAGGATCGACAATTTTTTTGCATTTGATACAGATGACATGGGGATGGGGGGCAGGTTTGTTACCATCATACCGGTTGCTGCCGTCCGGGAACCCCAGCTCAAGCACCTCGCCAAGGGATTTGAGCAATAAAATATTTCTGTAAACCGTGGCAAGGCTCATTGTCGGAAAATCCGCCCTGATCTGGTCATAAATATCTTCAACACTGGGATGGCTGTCACTTATGGCAAGAATTTTAAGGATAGCCAGCCGCTGGGGCGTAATTTTGTGGCCACTATCCCTGAGTTTACGGATGATGGTTTCAGCCCTTTTATTGTGATCAGCCATTCAATTTTCCCTGATATTAAGTGATAATAATTATCAATTAACATTCATTATCTTGGTTTGTCAATATTTATTTACTGGCAGGCAGGTTCCCGGCCCGGCGCCGGCATGGCTATATGCATATGCACAGGAAGAAGGATACGCGGGTTGACTGCAGAACGGCGCGCATGCCTGTACATGGAAAATGCGCTTATTTTTTTTCTGAAAAGATCTCGGCCATCATGCAGCGGGCACTGCCCCCGCCCACGGATTCAATGGTGTCCAGTGCCATGGGCAGAATTTTTCCATATTGCGCCAGCCGTCTGATCTGCTGGGGGGTGAATCCGTTAAAGGCCCGCTGGGACATGACGATCAAAGGACGGCCGCCGGCAGAATTCACCTGAAGGATATTGCCGCAAAAATGCTGCTCCATCTGGTCCATGGAAATTTCGATCACATCAAAGGATTTTTCCAGAGATGTTTTCACCCGGCTGCGCTGGTTTACATCCTTTATACAGTCCAGGCAGATCACACTGAACCGGTCCCCGATACTCATGATAACATTGGTGTGATAAATGGGTTTTCCCGTGGAACTCCGGGTATCAAACAAAATGCCTTCTTCGTAAAACCGCAGGCGGATAAAGTTCTCAAACTGGTCCTTGTGGCAGCGGTGGGACCGGGCTGCATACACGATCTCTGCCCGGTGGTCGATAACCATGGAGCCCGTGCCCTCCAGAAACCGTTCCTGCTCGTCCAGGGCCCCCACGTGGATCACATTGCGGATCCTGTACCCGTTGGCCACCAGCAGTTTTTCCACATCTTCGGGCCGCTGTTCAAAACGGCGGCTCACAGCTGCCATGGGATAGGTGATCATGGTGCCGTCATGCTCTGTGGAAAACCAGTTGTTGGGGAAAATGGCATCCGGCGCGCCCGGGTACGGGGCCTCCGGTTTTTCCAGCACCAGCACGCATACCCCTTCTGCCCGCAGGGTATCCACCATGGCCTGGAACTCGGCATTGGCCTTTTTATTGATCTTTTGTTCCGAATCTGCCGGCCGTTTCTGGAATTCATTGTCCAGACCGGTTTCCTCATTAAAGCCGAAATCATAAGGCCGCACCATCAGGACAGTATCGGTGGTTCTGGAAACGTCTAACATGAAAGGCTTTCTTTAAAGTAGATTGTTTGAATTACTGGTCGGTCTGGTGCCGGGAGTTATAGCGCGGGGGCCCTATCAATGACTAAGGACCGGCATGCTTTGAAAAACAGTGGTGGGCGGTACAAGGATTGAACTTGTGACTTCTACCGTGTGAAGGTAGCACTCTCCCGCTGAGTTAACCGCCCAATGACTGTTATTCTAAATCCATGCAGGTTAAATTATCTTTTTTTTATACTTTGGTCAAGAGAACAGTTTGCAAAATTTTTTTATTCGGCAGAATTGTGCCGTCCCTGTTGTTTAAGATTCCTTCACATATCTTGGATAGGTTTTTTTGGCATCCTCAGCTGCCTGCAGATCAATGTCCCTGGTCAAAAACAAAGATGTGCCGGATGTTTTTCCCAGGACAGTGCCGCCGTCCGGTTCTGTAATCCAGGCGGTTCCGCCGAAGTCCATCTCATTTGTGTTCGGCCCGTTGAAATTGGAGGAAAGGCAGAATGCGCCTGAAATCCAGGCCCCGGCCCTGCCTCCGGCAAGCCATGTTTCTGACGACCCGGCAGGGGTTGCCCTGGGGCACAACAGCAAATGGATGCCGGCTTTGGCATAGTCCCGGGCATGATGGGTAAACCACAGTTCCGTGCAGATCAAAAATCCTATTTTAATGCCGCTGGTTTCAAAAACATCAAACCGGCCGTTTCCCATGGCATACCAGGAAGCCTCCCAGAAACCTTCTTCATCCGGAAGGTAATATTTTTCATGAACCTGCTGGACCCCGGTTTCCCGGGTCCAGACAAATCCGGTGTTTTTGCATACCCCGTCTTCCACCACCGGCCTGGTGCCCGCTATGATGGGTACATCAAACATCTCCAGCCGGCTGATCCACTGGTCATGGGAGGCGACCGCGCTGCGCCATGTCTGTGCATCCGGCGTGCTGCTGCCTGACACCCATCTGGAAAACGGCATTTCCGGCAAAAGCAGCAGCCTGGTTTTGTTTTCCCTTACATGATCTTTGAGGGCCTGGATCACGGCCGGATTTTCTGTCCAGTCATTGGGCAGTTCACATACACTTGCTTTCATTATCGTCTCCAAAATGTATTGACCGAATCAACCGTTTTTTGCGGAATTAACCGCCTGATCCAGCACTTTTCTGACCATGAAGGCCATCTTTGATCTGAGAAAGGGCTTCATCAAAAACCCTCTGATTCCCAGGGCAGCAGCTTTTTCCGTGTTTATCCTTTCGCTGAATCCGGTGCAGATCACCACAGGGATATCCGGTCTGACCGCAATGAGTGCTTTTGCCAGCTGCAGCCCTGTCAGGTCCGGCATGTTCATGTCTGTGATGACCAGATCAAACCGGGCCGGATCAGCTTTAAACGCAGCCAGAGCATCTGCACTGCCGGTAAAACACGTAACACCGTAGCCCAGACGCTCCAGGGTTTGTTTTCCCAGGTGAACAATGGGCGGTTCATCATCCACCAGCAGGATATGTTCCGTGCCCCCAGGAAGGGGGGCCGCTTCTTTTTCAGGCAGTATTTCCGAAGGTTTTTCCAGCAGAGGCAGATAAACATGGAATGATGAACCCTTTCCCCTGTCACTGGAAACCTTGATATCCCCGCCATGTTCTTTAACAATGCCATACACCGTTGCAAGTCCAAGCCCGGTGCCCCTGCCTTTATCCTTGGTTGTAAAATAGGGATCAAAAATTTTATCAATGATGGCAGGATCTATTCCGGTGCCTGTGTCGGAAACCGACAGCATGGCATAGGGGCCGGGTTCCGGCTGTCCGGCAGGCAGGTCATTTTCCGTCAGCACAACTTCCCTGAGCTGTACTGATATACTGCCGCTGACCGGCTCCACCGCATGATAGGCATTGGTGATCAGGTTCATGGCAATCTGGTGGATCTGGGTGGGGTCTGCCAGAATTCGGCCGCAGTCATTGGAGATATCCTGTGAAAGTGCAATATCCGCTGGAATGGTTGCCCGGCAGAGCTTCAGGACTTCTTTGAGTATCTTCTGAATATGAACCGGTATCGGCTGTTTATCTGACTGGCGGCTGAAGGAAAGGATCTGCTGTACCAGATCTCTGCCTCTTTTACCGGCCTTGAAGATCTCCTGTGCATTATGGTGCTCCGGACTGCCTGGGGGAAAGTCATCCAGCATCATCTCCGATAAACCGACAATGGGAAAAAGAATATTGTTAAAATCATGGGCAATACCGCCTGCAAGGGACCCGATGGATTCCATTTTCTGGGCCTGGACCAGCTGGCTCTGGAGCTGCTCACGGCTGGCATCCGCCTGCTTGCGCTCGGTGATGTCCTGGAATACCGACATGAGAGCGGGGGCCCCATGGTGAACAATACAGGCGATGTTGGCCAGAACATATCTTTTTTTTCCGTCCTTTTGGACAAGGCACAGCTCAGCCGGATCAAGCGGTTTTCCTTTTACCAGCACCTGTCTGCGCCGCTGGTGGGCCTGTTCCCTGAAATCCGGATGAATCCAGTCATCAGGAATGGTGCCGATGATCTCTTTTTTGTCTTTTACTCCAAAGATACTCACTGCAGCAGGATTTACAAAAACAATCTGCTCTTTTTGGGTCACCACTAAAGCCAGGGGGGAAAAATCTATCAAAGACCGGTACCGTTCCTCACTGTGGCGCAGTTTACTGAACAAAACTGACTGGGGCTGGGTCAACCCTGAGCGGATCAGTGCCCGGTAAATAAAATAAAAGGAAAGGATTTTAAAAAAATGACCAACCAGGTTTGACAGACCGTAGACACTCACATAAAAGGTAAATGCCAGTTCAGCAAAAATCGTCAATATAATGGATATGGCAATATAGCGGTACACCAGGGGATCGAGGGCTGATTTTTTCTGTCTGAGAAAAACCAGTGCTGCAGCAAGAATGAGGCAGATAAGATATTCACTTGTTTTTTTAAAAAGTGTCAGCCCTGTGCCGTCAATATAGCAGACCGGAAAAATATCCCAGTACAGGATGGATAAAAGTCCGGCAAAGGTGATAACCGCATACACCCCGAACACCCGGTACGGATTGATTTTTTTAAAAAAGAGAAAAGGAAACACGCACAGGGTGATACTTTCCACATACCGTGCCAGGATCCACAGCTGGGTTGCCGGATCAGCGCCCCTTTCCGGTTCAAGAAAGCCCATGCCTTTATACAGGAGGGTGTGCACCAGATCAATGCCGCCGACAAACAGGTAGGCAATCCCGATAAAAACCAGGGCTTTGTTTTCCACCAGGTTCTTTGTATTCCACATAATGACGAACAAACTCCATGCCACAAGAATGGCAAAAAGCTCGCCCAGGGTATGGAACATCAGAAAATTGAACCGGCCTACAAAAAAAAGGGTTAAAAAAATGGTGGTGAAGCCCAGGATAATCTTCCAGGTTGAAAACTGATTGTTTGACTCCCTGACAGAATTTTTATATACGTCTACTGTCATGGCCGGCATGGGTCTCCTTTTTGGTCAATAAGGCAAAAAAACTGAAGAATCCTTGTATGAGGAATCGTTGTATAAGGTAATGG
>Ga0102943_1001615_pt1 | contig 13860 bp, 12 predicted proteins | sample SalPonC_black_MG_FD_78174 | JGI IMG/M metagenome (GOLD analysis project Ga0102943, IMG submission 78174) | Salt pond soil microbial communities from South San Francisco under conditions of wetland restoration - Salt Pond MetaG... | ecosystem: Environmental > Aquatic > Marine > Intertidal zone >...
ACCCTTCTTCTTTGCTGAGAATTTGAGCTACATTACCCAAAAGCACTCCGTAAATCACTTTGGAACAAACGTCGGCAATGGTATAGGTTATTTGCCTTCCCACTACTCCCGATTCGCTGTAAAGCATTCCTTCGATTCCAAAAAGGTGAGGCATGAGGTAGGCACCCGGATAGAGAAACCACGATACCAGAAATAGAATCCAGATGTTCGACATCACTTTCTGCGCTCTCGGGGGTATTCCCTCTTTTCCTTCATTGATCACTTTTCGCATCAAATAGAGGATGTGAAAGAAAAACAAAGTGGAAATGGCACCCCAAATCAAGAAAGCCGTAAGATTTGACACTTCGTAAAACTGACCGATGTATCCCGTAATGATCATCATGGCTCCCGAAAACCAGAATTGGTTGCGGATGGAAGTGAAGCTCGACTTGGTAAGCGTGACAACGAATAAAATTTGAAAGAGCAACATCGGCACATCGATGAGCCAGTTCAAGTAGCGGTATCCGTTGTTAAACAAATCGCCGGTGGGATTGAGCATATACGTTCCCGTCTCCGAGTTAAAAGCGAAAGAGGTGGTCCAATTGACTTGCTGCGCATATAGCAGCAGAAAAGCGGAGACCATGACCACTCCCGAGAGGATGTTGGACATTCGGTACTTCGGCGAAACGGTTTTAAGTGTGAGAATGAAATACAACAATCCCGCTGCCATTACAGCGTATCCCAAGGTGAGTACGTGGGATGTCATTTGGTAAGCCATTTCGGAAAACCCTTCCGTAGCTCCAATAAAATTTTCAAAATTAGCGTCGATATTTTTATCCATGGTTTATTGGTTTTATCTTTTAACAAGAAAGGACCCACAGTGTTCAAAATGGTGATTTAATATACTGTTATTCTTACACTTACATCAGCGCAAAAACTGCTCCTACCATATAAGACGATTTGTCTACGACAACAAAATTATACGTTGTTGTCAAGAATAATCGAATTTATACGGTAAATGATTTACTACTTATTGCTTGCGTTATTTTTGACGATAGATGTTTCAAAGGATGAATGAAGGTAGCATTCTTCATTTTCAAATGTTCCCATCAATCGGAAACAATCCTTTATCTCCAATCCCATGAAGCAGCCGGTGTCTTCACGTAAGGCACTCATGATTTCCGATTGTCTTTGCTAAAAACTTGATAATCCCTAATTTCAGGGATTCAATAACCATAAAACCGGTTATGCAAGAATCTTGCTCTTGCTTGACCTTTGACCAAAGCCACAAAAAATGAAAAAAGAAACAGTCTATTTGATCCTGTGCATCTCCGCCCTTTTCCCGGCGACTTCATGCACCGATGAAACTGCGGTCTCCGAATATCAGAGCGCAGATACCTCTCCCACCGCAATGTTAGCAGTAGCCGCGAAAACGGTCAATTCCTTTCCACCACACCAAGCGTTCTACAGCAATTTGCTAAGCCGTAGTTCATGCGAACTATTAAAATTTAAAAACGATACGATTACAGGCCCCGTAAATTGTTCAGAATTCAAATCGAGCATTTCAGAATTTGGACATCGGTATTCGGTAGACGGAACTCTTGAGTATTTTCCTACAAAAATTTCAATTGACGACCCCGGCAATGATTTAATTGATCTCATTGAGACTATTTCCCGAGAAGATCGCTTTGGGTTGGTATTTCATTACGGCTACGATGAAGCAAACGGAACAGGCAAAATCGTGTATATCCTAAGCAAAGGCACTTTGGAAAACAACACCGCCGTGCAATTCTGTCCGTTTGATTCGGGTGAAAACAATCAGAACACTTCACACTTTTTGCTTTTGGAGCCAACCGGTAATAAGCCCTTTAAAGCGATAGATCAAACCCGATTTGATACCTACACCCGGGAGTATTTTGAGAAAATGAGATACAACTCAGCCCCGTTGGTTGCGAACACTCATGCCAAAATGGTTTATCATGAACCCGATAGTCTGCTCATGTTTTACAATGCTTTCGACGATTTGAGCGACTTACACCTTTACATTAATCATGGCACCGTTCCTTCAAAAAGCGGCAACCTTTATTATCACGCACCTATCTTAACCATTGGAGATCAAAATATATTCTATGAAATTGACGACACCGGAAGAACTCCCAATGTATTTCTGAAGAAGGCTCTGGATATCGGCCAACTCTGCCCCCCGAGTTGTGCAGTCTCTCCTCTTTGTCCCTGAAAGTTAAGCGGCAGAAGTTGTTTGACACCGACATTACGGATACCGGTACCCTTTTTTGCTTAATTGCAGCAGTCATATACCTGAGCAAGTACAGTGCCTTAGGCCGCTATGAGAAACTGATTGCGGTTGTAATTTGGCTCAATCTGATTTGCGACATCGTCTGTTTTATTTTAGGTAAAAAAGAAATCGAAACGGGTTTTGTGTACAATATCCTGCTGCCGGCTGAAAGAATAATCAGTCTGTATATCTATGCGATAGCGATCAATCAGAACAATCTAAAAAAGACTTTCCATTTGGGAATTGTCGCGATAGTTATCATCAGACTGGTCGCCATCGGGTTTGAGTCTTCTCTACTTAAATTTCAATTTGTCGCCAATACCGTTGAGGGACTTTTGACGGCAATTTTGAGCTACCTCTTTATACGAGTGATGATTGTCAAGAAGGATGACATAAGCGCAGTACTATTGGGTTTTGGTGTAGCCAACTTTCTCTACCTCACCCTAATGGCCTCGGCGATGAGTGCCTTAAAACTAGCCTATTTAATTGATAAAGACTACAGTCTTGAATTTTATGCAGTCAATACCCTTGCCTATATCATTTGGTCACTCACCCTAGTTACTGCCATCCTATGGAAGAAAAAAATTTAATAACCTATATAGTTATCACTTCATCGGCCGTGGTATTTTTGGTCTGTGTGGTACTGATTGATATGTTCTTGCTCCTCCGTAAGCGCCGCCAACTCGCGTTCAAAGAAAAAGAACTCTCTCAACGCAAGATCGATGACCTTATTCGCAAAAACGAAGTGGAGAGCGTCAATGCCCTTTTACAGGGAAAAAACTCCGAACGGCGCAGGATATCACAAGAGCTACACGACCGACTCGGTGGCATCCTCTTTACCGCCAAGATCTACCACAATGCCACGCTAAAGAAAATCCAAGAGGTAAAAGATCAAGAAGAAGAAAGCTTTGGGAAGTTGAAAGGACTACTCGACGATGCCGTCAAAGAGGTGAGGCGCATCTCGCACGACCTCTATGCCGGCTCTCTGGCCAATTTCGGTTATACCGTAGCCATGCACCAGCTGATCGCCGCCATTGAAGAAGCCAATGACATCAAAATCGAGCTCAGAGCTCAAAAGGAAATGGACGATCAGGAGGAGGAAGTGCAGTATCAACTCCACGCCATCAGTCAGGAACTGCTCAGCAACACCCTCAAACACGCCAATGCGAGCAAAGTGGAGATAGAGGTGGAAGTAGACAACGAGCTGATCTTTCGCTACCGGGACAATGGCGTCGGTTTCGATACGAGCAGAAGCTACGAGGGCATTGGCCTCAAAAACATTCAGGAAAGAGTGGCCAACCTCGGGGGAATTTTAAGCGTAGAAAGTGCTCAAAACCAAGGGACTTCGTATATTGTAACCATACCTCTAGCCAAATGAACATCACCGTAAACCTCGTAGACGACCACAAAGTAGTGACCGAAGGGCTCTCCTTTATTCTGAGCAGTGAAGAAGGCATCGAAGTTTTGGATACCGCCCAGACGGGAGCGATGGCCTTAGCGCAAATGACCGAGCGAACCCCCGACGTGGTCATTCTGGACTACAGCCTCAGCGAAGAGAAAGGCAGTGAGATCACCACCGGCCTCGACCTCGCCAAAATCATTATGGAGCGGCACCCGTCGGTAAAGATTATGATGCTCACCATGCACAACAACCCCGAAATCATCGTGCCTTGCGTTACCGCCGGTGTGCACGGGTATATGCTCAAGAGCGAAGAAAACGCCGACTTTGCCGCGGCTATCCGTCAACTAATGTACACCGGCTGCTATTTCAGTCCTTCCGTAGCACGAGATCTTGCCTTGGGCCTCCGAAAGCGAAAGAACGAAAACATAGCGCTGACCGAACGCGAAAAAGAAGTCTTGGAATGCCTCTACAAAGGATCGAGCACCAAAGAAATAGCCGAAGAGCTATTCATCTCGCACCACACGGTAGATAGCCACCGAAAAAATCTGATCCATAAATTCGAAGCCAAAAACAGCGTCCACTTGATTTACCTCGCCCTCAAACAGGGAATCTTGAGAGTTTGAAATTTAGCTACGGTCTACTACCGACCAAGCACTACCGACCACGTACTACCGTCCAAGTACTATCGACCAAGTACTATCGACTATACAACATTCGTTATACAAACTGAAAAAATGAAAGATCAGTCTCTTCGCGCCATCAATACCAACCTCTCCTATTTCACCCTGCGAAAGTTGATCGGCTGGCTCGGTCTGCTCCTTCCTTGGGCCGTGTGGGCCATTGCGGGTTCCAATGAAAATTCGATAAGCGACTACTACTATACCGTCTCGGGCGTTTTGTTTACCAGTGTAATGACCTTGGTCGGCGCCTTCCTGATCTCCTACCGCGGCTACGACAAAGCCGATGAAACACTAAGCGACAACGTACTCACTTGGATTGGCGGCATACTCATTCTCATCGTCGCCGCCATACCCACACCGTATGATGGAGGTGCGGGAGGGTGCCCCACTCCCATCTGCTTGGTAAATGATGCTTGGGGATGGGTGCATTTCGGAGCCGCCGTCTTATTCTTCGTTACCATGGGCCATATGTCGGCATTCCATTTCACCAAAGGAAACAAGCCATTTACCGCCCAGAAGCTAAAACGAAATCAGATCTACCGATTCTGCGGTTACGGGATGTGGGTGGTGCTCCTCATCACCGGCATCCTTTGGATATTAGAAGACCGGATACCCATTCCGCGATTGATATTTTGGTCGGAAGTGATTCTCCTGGTCCTCTTCGGCACCTGCTGGCTGGTTAAGGGCAAAGGTCTGGTCGATTTGAATATCCAGCATGAGGAGGGTGAGGGCTGAAATATGAGTTGACATTTTAAGCTCGACAAATCCGACGAGACTCGAGGGCAGAGACAGCGGTCCAATTCATTTCGCTCATGGCCAAAGTAGAAAGCTTTCTGAACCCGGTTTTTAACGTTCTAAAGTTCATCCGGAGGTCTAAAGCCTCGGAAAAGGCGGTCCCAAAATCATTCGTCAATGGCACATGGTGCACGTTTTGAAAGCCTGCTATCTGCCTTGACCATTTGGCCCATTGAAATCCTTTCTATCGAACTTGGACAGGGATTGGTATTTAGTTGCCGGGGACTTGGGTATAGCCTTGCCCCTGACTCGCCTCGGGAATGAAAGAGGGGGAAAAGAGATGGAGAGGGATTGTTCAACAAAGGAAGAGGAGAAGGGAGAAATGCAACGATCAATCCGTCGTTGATAATGCACGGGATTAAAGCTTATCGAATTGATAAGCAATTTTCGCTGCCGTCTAAGCACGGCCGGTGTATATTTGGCCTTTTTCATTTTAAAAAACAACGATGAAACGCATCTTCTTATTCTTACTCGTCTCGTTATTGTCTCTCCATTGCAAAAAGGATGAGGACGAAAGCCAAAGCCAAACGGAAATTGACAATGAGATTATTCTCAAATACATTGCCGACAATGAGTTGGATGCCATGCATATAGGCAGCGGACTCTATTATGTAGATGAAGAGACGGGTACCGGCGAAAACCCCGACCCATCTTCTACGGTAAGGGTGGCGTATAAAGGGTATTTTACGGACGGACAAGTTTTTGACCAAAGCACCGGTGAAGCGGGAATTACTTTCGGCCTCAATCAGGTCATTCAAGGCTGGACGATGGGAATTCCGTTTTTCAAAGAAGGGGGCCGAGGCAAGCTGCTTATCCCGTCCGAATTGGCCTACGGCAGCCGTCCCCGTCAAGGCATACCCGCCAATAGCGTGCTGATTTTTGATATTCGGTTGATTGAGGTGCTTTAGAAGGGAAGTTCTTTCTGCTCCTTGGGTATGTTTTTGCGTTTGTGAAACAGAAATTCCTGAATGGGCAGGGTTAGCCAAAGCAGAAAGAGATGAAAAAATAGGCGTGTATTCTCCAAGCGTCCTTATTCCGTCTCGGCTACGGTAAATTCATGCTCGATATGCTCCTCTCTAAACCCAAAATCTCCGACAAGCAACTTCAGCGTACCTTCTATTTTATAGTTACCGGGTGACAAAGAGTCGAATGCAATCTCGCAAAATGCCTCTGAGTTTTTAGACTGAATCTTTCCTTTTACCTGGACACCATCTTTAACCAATGAAGTAACCTCGATGGCTCTATGCTCATATCGCTGGAAGATTTTATCGTGCAAAACGAGCCTGTTGTTATCGACTAATTCGTACCGCACCTCGGGAAACCGCCAACCACAAAAACTCATGTCTGCTACGAGATATCCGACTATTTCACTGCAATATTGAGTAGAGGCTTGTCTGGCCAGTAATAGCGTCAGTTCATTCACTTTCGGACTTTCCTCGGTAAATTTTCTCGAATCAAACCAAGTGAAGTCTCCACTCATCTTCAGGAAACTGTTGAGACTGTCTATGGTGGCAACAAAGAATTGGTAAAATTCTTCCTCGTCAATGGTCAAACTTTTATCGGACAGCATGGTATTCACGCTGTCAACAAATGATTGATTGACAGCCATGACCTGCTCGCCTATCTCGTACGCCTCACCGTATTTCTCACTGTTTTCATTGTAGTAGGCCTGTAGACGAACCATGTTCACCTTACCTGTATTTTCGACTCCCTCAAAAACGAAATCCATTAGCGAAGCATTGTAATCATCTACCGCCTGTTGATGACGGCAACCGTTTCCGAGCATACATAGAACGGCCCCCAATAAGAAGAATCTCAAATTCATTTTATTTCAGTTCTATAATAGAAACGCCGTCCTTCATCGCATAATTGCAAATGCTAAAAGCCAAAAGCCATTTTTCACTCAACCCTAAAAATTGCTGACTGATCTCCGAGTTCAACACGGTGTTGTCATCACGCTAGCTATCGAGACGAAATGCAAAAACACGCGCCGACACCTTTTGCACTGGTCTATATTAAACTTTTTGTGAATTTAAGGTTAGACACGTGAATGGGTTGATCAACTTGCAATATTCCTGAATCCAACAACCTACCTGATACATCAAAAATAAAATACTGAGTTGCGTTCAGGTAAGATGCATCACCTTTAATAATTATATAACTCGCTCCGCGGGACCGGTGGTTTAAAGTATGGCCGCGGTTTCCAACATCTCAGCTAAGAATTCGGCATTCTTTTCCTTGTCCTGAGATACCTTAATTCGCCAAGCCAAATGTCTGATCCGATCCAAGTTGTAGCTGTATCTGCTTTTCTCTTCGGGGCAAACATCGTTGACAAAGGCTTGATGGTAATACAAATTGCTGAGAACGGGTGAGACTCCCGCATAGGCATATGACATGGCCAACTTTTTGCCGAAATCGGGATTCGAGCATTTGAATACCTCTCCTACATACTGACTCAGTTCTTTACTCATCTTCCTGACCTCATCGGCAAGGAGCCCCATGGTTTTCTTATCCGAAGCATCGGCCATCCTTGCCCCGTTGGTCTCTACCAATGCGCGAAATTCGTTGATCTTGAATTGAAAGGCTTCAAAGGTTTCCGTTTCATCATCTTGGCTAAAGCCAAAAGAAGCAAAAAATAGGGCGGCAATAAAAAGGGCTGTAGTCTTCATGGCTGTATGTTTTAAAACGATCAAGACAAATATGAAACCAAATTCATCTCGAGAATGTTCCGCCGCATTGAGTTTGCTTGAATGGGCAAATTCATTCAGAATTGACCCTTGGGTCGGACGTAAGGAATAGCTAAAAATCGAGTGCAGATTTAGCTTTCCTCCCTTCGCTGATCCTCGTAGATTGAAGTAGGATTATTTCCAAAAAGAAAAAGCCATCCCTACATGCGGAATGGCTTTCTTTTTAGTCAATGAACTACGGTTTTTTTAACTACTGTTAATTCTCCATAGTAATTATAAGATAGCTTCCGGTATCCGGAGGACCATCAACATCCTCCATTACAGCCTCAGTGCCGTCGAAACTCACTACATCCCAGTTTGCATTTAAGCCGGTAAGTTGAGCGGGAGGCGCCGTGAATTGAATACTCAGTACAATTCCATCTTGCGTTTCACTTGTCATCCACTGACCGCCGCGCTGTTGACCAAAACGTTCTGCGGTAACGACATTGTTTTCCTTAAAATCTAAGGAAACATCGCTAAAAACGTCCGTCACCTCATTTCCCTGATAGATAAAACTAGTCACGACAAAAATCGAATCCAGCAATGCGGTATTAAAGGCCTGCAGTTCAGCTGACATTGCCGTCTCTCCCGTTGGGAGGAGCTGAAGCACATCACCTGCATCATTTATAAATTGCGGATTATCCAAGTCAAGACTCACCACGATCCATATGCCCGAGAGCACATTGATGAGAGGAGGAGCATCGGGAAAGTTTAAAAAGAGCTTTTGAACGCCATCCATTTGGCCGACATTCCAAGTACCCGGCAACTGCTGCGTCGGAGAACTTGCGATGACCGTACCGTTGTTCTGAAATGTCACTTTAATTTCCTCAAAAGCACTTGCCTGTTCTTCTCCTTGCCATACAAATGAACTGATTTCAAAAGAGCGCGAACCTTGTGGTGAACTGTTTTTGGGATCACCCATCGTGTATAGCGGTTCACTGACTTCTTCAGTTTCCGGAGTACACGAGGCAAGAAAGGCCGCACAACTCAAGGCCAGGATACCCATCTTGACGATGGAAGTAAGATTATTGGTTTTCATGGTGTTTTAATTGATTATTGATTATGATTCCAAAGGTGATGAATACCCGATACCTGCTTTTCACCCGATTGGGTGATTTTGCGAAGATTCGGTTCGAAGAAACCGAAGAAGAGAGCTCACACTGTACAAGACGAACTACCAAGAAACACTAATAAAGCCAATAGCGCGACTACCTATTCCCGAAGGTGTCAAACACCAAAGTCTGCAGCACTGCAACAATTTCAATGAATGAGAAAGATTTTCCATATTTTGGGACTTACTCTAATCTAAAAATATGATACCGAGATTATTTGCCTTATTCTCGATTACAATCTCATTGTCGTCTTTTGCACAAGAAAACCAATGGGTATGGGTAAGAGGAGACACCATCAATGACCAAGCTCCGATTTTCGGAGAACAAGGAATACCGGATCCGATAAGCACCCCTGTAGCAAATTACAATTCGGTAGGATGGGCAGATGGGGACGGGATGTTTTGGCTTTTTGGTGGGCAGGGCTACCATGGTATGCGCGGTGCTCTTTGGCGATTAAATCCTGAGACATTGGAATGGACCTGGATGAAAGGTTCAAGCACTGAAAATTATGAAGGTTCATACGGCGAAATGGGAGTAGCCTCCGAAACCAACAATCCACCTTCCAGGGGATGGGGTTTTGCTCATTGGACAGATAACGACGGAAATCTATGGCTATACGGAGGTGCTGATTCCGAAACCGGATATTTAACTGATATGTGGAAATACGACGTCGAAACCAATATGTGGACTTGGATGAGTGGAAGTCAAATAGCGACGGAAGGAGCTGTATTACCTGTTTATGGAATGCCTGGAATACCCTCTTCCAATCTAACTCCCGGTAGTCGTGCGGAAGTCGCGGGAAGGTGGGTAGATCAAGATGGAAATCTCTGGTTATTTGGGGGGCAAAGCCTGGAAGGTTCAAGTTTAGCCACTTACAATGACCTCTGGAAGTACGACACAGAGCTAAATCAATGGGCCTATATACGGGGCCAAACTACTATTAATCCTCCTTCAGTTTATGGTGAGCAAGGTATTTCTGATTTGGCAAATGAACCTTCGGGAAGAATGGCTCATGGATTTTGGACCGATGATGATGGTAACTTTTGGATGATGGGAGGAAAGGAGCGACAAAATCTTGAAAATCAAAACTGGTCCTTTAATGACTTGTGGAGGTATAACCCCGGCAGCAATGAATGGACTTGGATGAGCGGAAGCACAGAGTCGGGAGACGCAGGTTATTATGGAATAAAAGGGCAACCCAATCCATTAAATTGTCCACCCAATAGATTTGAGAACCGCGCTAACTGGAGCGAAAGCAATAAATTATTCATGTTTGGGGGAGTGTATCAGGGAGTAGACCCCGCACAACAATTGCTAAATGATTTATGGGTATATGACATATCTGCAAATACGTGGACATGGATCGCTGGTGATACCTTGGGACAAGATCCTGCACCCGCTCATGGTACAATGGGAATTCCTTCACCTCAGAATACTCCCGGTGGAAGATATGGAGCATTGGCGTGGTACGCAGGAGATTGTGAGGCCTATCTTTTCAGCGGAAGGGAATCAACAGAAACTGCACCGGCAATACTTCGATTGAGTTCAGAAGTTTGGAAATTTATCATGGATCCTCAATATTGCCTTTTAAGCAATAATGAAATTATCAATCCGGCCATTTTTCAAGTCTACCCCAATCCTGCTTCAAATTATGTCAACATTCGATTGAGCAATGATAAAACGCAAAACCTTACAATTGCGTTTACTAATACTTTTGGTGCAGTAGTGCATCAGGAAAACGTCGGTAAAGTTGCCGAACACTTCTTGCTTGACATTCCTGCGTTCTTGACGAATGGTATTTACATCATCACTCTGGAATCTGAAAGCAACCGATTCAGTCAAAAACTCTCCGTGATCAGATAAAAGAAAAGTAAGACGCAGAAAGAGGTATAATAAAGAGTGCCGCGAGATAGCAACTAAGCACCGAAGAAGCCTTCTCATCGGAGGTAATTCCGGCTGAGCGGCGGTAATGCCGACTAAACAGAGAAGAACTTTAGCATCATCGCCACGATGAGCAATATACCCAAAACGATGGCAACGACGATCAAAGCCGTCTTTACCTGTTTCGAACGCAGTCCATAAACGGCCGCTTCGTGAGCGCGCTCGGGATACCAAAGTTCCTGATGCAGGCTTGAGATGTCGAGCTTTAGTGCTTTTGAAATTTCATCAAAGCGAGGGCGGAAAGCATCGGGAATATGAATGACCCGGGTGCTGTATTCGATATTGTCTTCAAAGGCAAAAAAAGGCACCTTCTCCCCTTCCAAAGCCTCCACGAGCCGATGCATATCAAACTGATGGAGTTCAAACCGCGTATACGGCCGTTTGAGGACAGATGGATCACCCATAAAATTCACACGGGAAAGATCGGGAAATGGTAGGAAAAAAGGACTTGGATCGTGAAAATATGGGTTGTAAATCGGTATGAGCGAGTATTCGAAATCAATCCTACCCGTCTATTTCAAACCAAATGGCTAAAGAATGATTAGAGTCATTCGTTTTACAAAGACAAGCTCCTTTAATGCTTTCCCATCATCACTTTCCCTACACCGCGAAGCTGATCGCTTCGAACCTCAACGAGGTAGATCCCCTCGCTTACACTTGGCATTGAGATGAACTGATCTCCCTCATTTAGAAACACCTGCTCGTTCATAAGCAGCTTACCCGTGAGATCATAGACGCGCAACTCACTAGATCCCGAAATCGGACTTCGAACTAAGATCTCTCCCGCATCGGTTAAGCGAATAAGAAATTCATTACGTTCAATGGATGAACTACCCAAAGTACATTGAGCCAAAATTTCCTCCAAATCATTGCATCCCGACCCATTGTCGTCCAATTCTATATCTAAAGGGTTTGCAACCGAGAGGATATGGCATATCACAGGCGAATCAGCGCAGCTTTGGAGCTGCGGGTTATTTACCCATTCTACATAATCTACTTCAACTTCACTGTTAAAGTCCAATGTTTGAAGTTCAGGGTTATTAAGAAGTGTGATTGACCAAACTTCAGAAGCTTCTGTAAAACCATTCAAACTTGTTATAAAATCTTGCCCAATCATTTCTACGGTTCCAACAGAGTCTACCTGAGGAAACTGTGGGAACACCTCGAGACCCGTGGCTTGTAATTTAAGGTATGGCATCCGCGTCAAATCCGTAAAGTTTAAATCTTCAGTGAGGGCCGGCAGATCAACCAATTGGAAATGAAGTATTCGATCAATATCTTCGATTACGGATATATCGCTTAATTGCTGAAATCCCGAGACTTCAAATTTAAACACTCGTTCCAAGTTGTCCAGTCCATCCAAACTTTGCAAAGGGGATGTTCCCCAAAAATCATAAATTTGAAAGTCGTTGTAAATCACCTCAAGCGATTCCAAACCTTGTAAATTTTGCAGGTTGGTTGAGTTTGAGCCAAAGTTCAACTCTAAATTCCTCCCGATATACTTCAAGTCAGTAAACTGCGGAAGAGCGTTTAAGACATCTACATCAATTACCAGATTTCCGGGAGTGCCCGGGATTATCCAAAGTACACTATCAAGAGTAGCAAAGCCATCGATACTGCTCACCCCTTGATTGTGTATTTCCAATCCCCCTACCACAGATAGTGGACTCGTCACCTCCAGACTTTCAATATCATTTACGTTTAAAATAAACCCTTCTCGCATTACCCGCAATTCATCTGAATCCTCTCCTACACGAACTGCAAACGCTTCTTGCGACTCGGAGCAGCTACCGAAATTGTTTACATCCAGAACGATCGTCTCCGCTTGAGACAAAACTTTGAAAGAGTTAAAGACTTCCTCATGACAGGCCTGAATGGAAAGAGATTTGACTTCCGTAACCCCCGAAAACCCTTCCATCACAATCAGATTCTGATTATCCAAAAGCTCTACTTCGTTCATAGTGACCAAGGAATTGCCACCAATTATCTCCACCAAGTTCTCATTCCCTTCAATCCAAACTTTTGAATTGTCAAAGCCGAAATCGGGGTATGCTTGAATGGTAGTGAGGTTGTCGGGGAGGTATAAGGTAGGAAAGGTGGACATGCCCAAGGCGAAACTATAAACAGTAAGATTGGACAAAGCCGTGAGAGAAGGAAATTGAGGAGTACTTCCTGCTACGTGAAGGTTGCTGAAATGAAGATTTCCAATGGCGGTTATATTCTCAAAATCGGGAAGTTCGTCGTCTACTTGGACGTGGTTTAGAATAAACCTTTCCAATTGACCTGAGATATTGTTTACAGGATCGAGGCTTTCAATGGGAGATGGCGCAAAGCTAAAGCCACTTCCCACGTCGAGGGATCCAACGGAGGTAATGTTCTCCAAGCCTTCGAGCGATCCCGCTGCATCCATACCCGTTTCTGTATCAAAATATCCAACCCAAACAATGGCCAAATCCTCCTCAACCTCTTCGATTTGAGTTAAACCCGTCAAGTCTAAAGGTTCTGTGTTCCCGAAATTGTCCAGAATCAAGTTTCCTTCAATCGAAGTGCAATTGGGATAGTTTTCTAAAAAATCATCAATGTCGGCTTGCTCATAAAAGTAGACGTTACCTTCGGGACATTGAGTAGCAGCACAGAAAGGAATCAATAGAAAAACGAAGAGGTAAAAGTGATATTTCATAGCGGTTAAATCTATTTTTCACCAATAAAGGTATCCCTTTCGTTCATTTCTACGAATAATTCGGGGTTAAAAAGAAATTAAACTTATGCAACTAGAAACTAGTAGCTAGTTGCTAATTGCTCGTTGCTAATTGCTCGTTGCTAATTGCTAATTGCTAGTTGCTAATTGCTAATTGCTAGTTGCTCGTTGCTCGTTGCTAATTGCTAATTGCTAGTTGCTAATTGCTAATTGCTCGTTGCTCGTTGCTCGTAA
>Ga0102943_1001616_pt1 | contig 13858 bp, 3 predicted proteins | sample SalPonC_black_MG_FD_78174 | JGI IMG/M metagenome (GOLD analysis project Ga0102943, IMG submission 78174) | Salt pond soil microbial communities from South San Francisco under conditions of wetland restoration - Salt Pond MetaG... | ecosystem: Environmental > Aquatic > Marine > Intertidal zone >...
GGACATAGACTATTTTGTTTTTTTGGTAAACATCAGTGTCGTTATAAACATTTCCCTGGTAGTACTCTGATACTTCTGACATATTACCATCATATTGAAACAGGGGTGTGCCATCATCTGCTTTGAACAAAGAGGAAAATTTATTCCAAATAATTTTAGTCACTGAATATCCTTTTTGGTAATTCTGTACATTTTTGGGACACATCATGTGTAGATATTTGTATTTGTATATCTTTTTCACTTTACCAGAATCACCCGGGTGGAAAGTTTTATAATCATCTGATCTCTTACCGCTTTTGGAGAAATTCTCCAACACAACTCCTTCTTCATCTTTGTATATAGTATGTATATCACCATTTAAATCTACTAATTGACCATAATCTTCCGGTACGTAGGTCAACTGTGAAACTAGTCCTGAAAAATCAACAAAAACTACCAACAGTAATATACCATAAGTGAGCCATCTAGCGGTGATAAACACACCCTTATTAGATTTCTTTTTCATTCCTACCACTCCTTCGCCATAGTCAGTATAGACAACATCATCACCAAAATCAAAGGACGAAGAGGATGAAGTATTACTGGTTTTTTCCCCATCGCTCTGGGTTGAATGCATGTTTACAAACCAAGCATTGTTGTCTCTGTCATTAACATAACCCCCATCTGTCGATCTATAAGCTGCTGAATCACCAAAGCCATGGGAATTATATATGCTACAAGGTAGATTAAAACACCAAGTGATGCATTTGCATAAACTTCTGAATTTTATATTTTGAATACATCCTCTGATATCTTGTAGCGTGAATGGAGGAAACATCAAAGAACTGGAATTTAAACCAGATATTTTAGGTGAATCTTCTTCATCATCTTCTGAGAATTTTGGGAAAGATGTGTCCTGTGTTACAACTAAAACATCCAATATCAATATTGCTGCAGCTATTATCATTCTACCAACTTCATTTAATCCCAAAATCCCTCTACCCGTGAGATTTATCCTTTCACAATCCTTCATAGATCCATAAGAAATAGTTTCGGACAAATATCCTTCTTCTAGGCCATTTTTAAAAACACACTGATAATCTTCGGGGTTTTTGGACACATCACCGGCACGGAACAAATTTAAAATCCCAGTGTCGACGTTGGGTATGTTGAACCAATCGATAAAGATATTTGTCGCAATATCACCATCTACATTGACAACGCCATTGGTATAATTTAAAGTCTCGTTAAAACCACTCTTATTACTAAAAGATTCGTGACCTACTTGGCGTTTGACCCAAGACATGTCCAAACTATAATGAGACATATTGTACACAAAAACATACAAAGCGACAAACAGCAAGGATATCCAAAACAAAGGTATCCTGATTTTATCCCAAGCACCTTTTTTCAAGCAGTGACAAAATCTAGGGTATTTTTTTTTATCTTGTAGAATCACGTCGATAATGGAGAATAAAGTATAAAAATCACCAGTAAATGTCAAGGTTCTGCTCATTTCTGAAAATGCCTCATTTGATATTTGTATTCTATCAGTTATTTTGTATGAGTGTATTGACACCACTTTCTCACCCTTCCCATAATCAAATTCTGCCTTATCAATGGCTTGGTTCTTGAAAAATAAACCATAATTTGAAGTGCCATTATTTATGGCATCGTTGAATACTATCGAAGCCAACCACCAACTAACAATCAATGCCATACAAGCAAATACTAATATACCTTTATGGCCTTTGAGAAATCTAACATTCAACAACTTTTGACATATCAGTCGCCTTACTAAGATTTCGGTCACTATGATGACTAATAATGGTGCCATCACCACTAGTACCAATTTAAAATTAAACCAGGCTTCGTGAATACTTCTAACGGGGTATTTTGTAAAAGCAAAGTTAAAAGCCGAGCCAAGTACTGGGAATGATACATTTATATGACTGTATGATTGTGGATCTTCCATATATGAAATCACATTCAAGATTATTAGAGATAACACCGTAAGTATCCTTAATATGGGATGTTGGAACAAATATCGAAACCCCGAGGCAAGTAATAGACAGCATTTTTTGAATTTTCTACACTTTATTTCATTCTTAATAAACAAATAATCGCCATTGCTGTTCATTTCCACGTCATCTCCGATATCTCTGTGTAGGTCTATGTTTGACTCAAAGTTATGGGGTCCGATACCACATCCCTCTTTTTTAGTAAATTTAAACCATTTGAAGCAATTAGAACAGTTTTTGGGATTTTTGCATTTTTTACACCTACAGCAACCATATGGTGACTTTTTCCTTTTCTTATGTCTTTTCTTATTAGAATCCTTGTGTCCACCGCCATCAAATCCAGTAGCATCATCACCATTTCCGTTAATTACACCATGTCGCACATCTTGGCTTTTGCTTGTATTTTGATTCCCTATCCCCTGCGATGTTGGTTTATCATCGAAATCACTCTGATCCAGTTCAAAATCAGCATTTAACGGCCTTATGGTCACGGGTCTGGCTTTTTTTACTTTACTCCTTCTTTTTTTAACCGAGGCCTTGGTTTTTACATTACCGTCAAGGTCTTCCATGTACTAACGCAAATTAACTACTGAAAAAACATTTACTAAAAAAAAAAATTACTTTTAATATATATATTTCCCCAAATGGGGATTAAATTATTTTAATTCTCGGTACGAAAAGTGGGAGTAAATCGCAAATTTAATTTAATTTATTTTCAATTCATTCAAACTGTTTGCGTCACATTCACTTACACTATAGTTTTCATCACCACTCTTATTAATGTCATACACATCATCATTATTTTTATATTTGCCACCAATACCATATAATCCATCGTCAAATGGTGCAATTGAATCTACAGGACCCAGGTATTCCCTTTTGACCAGGAGTGTTTTTCTTGCTGCATATGAGAGACATAATGCTATAATTCCCAGTAAAGCGTGCCCTAGAGCCAAAGCAAAGGATATTGAAAATTCTATATTAGGTTTCAGGTCAGCCGAAGTGACATTTGGTGTGCAATTATACGCAGGTTGGAGCACGTTTAAGCAACTCTTGGTCAAATCTCCATAAGTACAGCACCATCGATAGTCATTACAACAATTGTTTTCCCCACTACAAGTTTCATCCAGAGGTGAGTTATTACAACATTCATATTCAACACCATGCAAGACCGATCCAGAAATTTCCACTACTAAGTAAATGGCTGTGACTAATATATGTATATTTATCACCCATGGTTCTTTGTACATGGCCACTCTCACGATGGTCATGAATAGAAATAACAATCTAAATATACCAGCCAAAAATTCTGTCCACCAGATTGGTTTAAGCCTATTTGATGTCAAAACACCCGTGTTGTTAATTGGTTCTAAATATGTATATTTGTAAATGGTATCCATTTGGTTGACATATCCTAGTAAATAAGTCAAGAATAATACAAAGGCTAGCACCCCCAATAACCCAAGGGAAAATGGAATTCTCTCCCTTATTTGTTGTCTTATTTTAAAGACTCTGTCCTTTTGCATGGTAGTTTTTGCTTTCTGTTACGTTTTACTTATTTTCTAATCTATTCTTTTCCTATTATATTTTTATTATTAAGAGAACCAATAAAAGTAAAGATCGTGTACAATAGACAAATATATTTTTCTGATATTGTAAACTTTATTCACTGATTCATTTATATCAAATCACCTTCATCAAGGCCATCATCAAAGTCGTCGTCAATTTCATCATCAAAGTCCTCATCAAAATCTTCATTAAACTCATCATCAAAATCATCATTAAATTCGTCGTCAAGGCTAAAATCATCATCCAGTAAGCCACCATCCATCAAATCATAATCAGCCAAATTACTCTCATAAAGATATGGATTGAAATCATTTCTCACCACTACATTTGTTTTGGCTAAAAACCTCACTAGAATCAAGTCCAATACAGTGAAAGCCAGTGTCACATATACCCAATTGAAAAAACACTGATTTGGTTGTAAATCACATTGACCAGTATTAGCTACGCCAGGATTACATATGTCTGTCTGAGTTTCCCAAAATGCTTCGCAATATTCATCCAGAGGGGCGTCACACACAGCATTTCTGAATATACCATTGTTGCAAAAAAAGCATAACATGACAAAAAACATTATGAGTAATATGAAATCCATTAAAATGACGTAACGGAGGCTTTCTATAACGTCGTCTCTTTTGTATTGAAATCTAACATTTTGAAATGTCCAAAGCAAGGCCAGGGGCACGAAAATTCTAATATTATTTATTACAAGAAAAACCCAAACCCAATTATAGCGGTCATCCACAAAGGGTCCTGGTAATAATTCTGGCCTGTAGGTGCCATATAAAAACTCCACTTTGAATAAAACACCAAGCAAGAAATATATGTATGCAGCAGTGTATACCAGCCCAAGTAACACAGCCCCCCAATAATATAAAGTTATAATATCTTTTCTACTATCCATAGTATATGGATTTCTTCCATAGTAGTTTTGACCATACATATCAATATTTATAAACAATTGACTGTTCAGTTAATTAGCCTGTTGATATTCACCAACCATGTTTAAATATATACAAAGTTATCACCCTTTGATTGCAAAATCATTTATTTTATAGTGCTTTAAAAATACTACTCATTTTAAAAACTAAATTAAATGAATCCGACCGTGTTCAGTTCGACAAAAAAAATACACCAGGCGGGATTCGAACCCGCGACCACCAGGTTATAAGCATGATGCTCTACCGACTGAGCTACTGGTGTCAGCTTAAGTATAAACAACCACTCAGTTATATTGATAAATAATGAGTGTTTATTATAGCGTGTCGAAGATGATTTATTTTTTCTTTTTAGATTCGCCAACCTTTGTACCTTTCTGACTTTTAGTGGTTTTTGATGTATTATTTTTAACTTCTGTCGGTGATTTACTTCTTCTAACTGGTTTATCCTTACGAGAACCTCCAACTTTCTTATCACTCCCACTCTTTTGCTTTGCTACACTCCCACTCTTTGAATTTCCTTTACTTTTACTCCCCGGGTTTGCATTTTTAGTTTTATCTTGTTTGGTCTCTGATTTTTGAGTGCCTTTCGAAGATTTGTTTTTATCCTTGGCGCCAGACTTCTTTCTAGCTGGTTTCCTCCTTCTATTACTTCTTGCTCTGCCTCTCTCGTTTCCACTAGTGTCACCTCTATTCAAACGCCTGTTTGCACTGCCTTGTAACATGATTGGACTTTTGATATTTTCCAAATCTCTAGCCCATGGGAATATTTGCCTCAGTGGCGTGTCTCTCAATAGAAAGATAATAAAGTTCAATATCGCGACGCCGATATTAATACCCAGATACAACAATATAGCAACCACGGCAATTGGCCAAATTAAGTTAACAATTCCCGGCAAGACAAAGAAGAATGAATTGTCAAATCTGTCAGTCATGTTTGCAATTCCATCAGAAAAGTCAACTTCAAAGAATGGAAACAAAGGACCAGTGTTTGCTGCACCCATGATACCAAATGAACAACCACCTTGTACTAAACAAGTTGTGCTCAAATAGTCATTAAACCAAAAATTGAGAGGATCTGGGATAAATCTCTGTCCCGCGTACCCAATGATGGTATAAGCATTAGTAAAGCCAAGATCGGTGAAATTGACAAAGTTTACAAAGTCATCACAAGTGTCAGGGCACGTAATGTTATCAATAGTTATCGATGGAGGAATAAATCCAATACATCTTTGTAATGTTTTGTTCAGGAATTCATATATCTCGTCAGCAGCGCACTCTGGTAGTATGGGTGGTGGTGGTATACCCGTGTTGAAAAATACATCAAAAAGCACAAACGCTGGCGCGCTTAGACATGCTGGATTCCAAAACCACGCTATCGATGCCACGGTGGTCCAAAAGAAGGCTGTAAATCCAACGGCAGTCAATAGGTTACCAAATAACCCCCCAATAGGGGGTGATATAAACCACATCAAAAACCCAAGGACTAGCGTTATGATGCTAGCATAGATTAAGCCTTTCTCGAAACCTTGCCCAAAGGTGCATTGGGTATCAATATCTCTGTTACACCTACCAACGAAAGGTATAGGAAGTCTTCTTAATGCGAAAAATCTTAGTCCCACCGGACCATTGAATGGATCTAAATTTGTATTTTCGAAGAAATCAATAGCAGTAGCTTGGATATCAAAACCCACTAACATACTTAAACCACCCAAGATAAAATCAGTAAACACCTTTATGACTGATCCATCAGCATATACTGTAAAGTATGGTTTGGCACAACTACCTTCCACAATACCTGCTGCACTAGTATCATTCGCAAAGAACCCAACACCACCAGTGTAGGGTATAAGATTGATCAAAGATGTGCCCGGGAGTGGTTCTATAATAACACTCGTATCATTGAAGAGTTCTTTTCTAACACAAAAGTTGACATAGTCTACAATATAGCTTAACAGCCTCAATACTAACTCACAATCCAAGCATTTGACTTCATTGACACAATCTGTACAATTGAAACACTCTCCTTTGCAATAGGGTCCCTCTACTCTGCAAGAACCACACTCTTCACATTCATAAGTGCTACCAGAAACAAGTGTGCAATTTTCACAACTAGAGCATATAGAACACTCTTGTACCGCGCACCCCGTGCATGAAGCACAGGAGGTGATGTTATCACCCGGTGCTTGTGGTAAACAAATATCTAACAGTGGTGGCCTATGGGCCCTTTTCAATATCTCACTTTCCTTTGGAGACATTGATATGTTGTATTTTTGCTTCACCACCCTGTTGAATTCAGCTTCTACCCATTCTTCATCATAACCCAACTCTTTCATTTTATCCGGGTGACCCAAGGAGACTTTTATTAAATCAGGCAGGGTGAATCTACCAGTATCTCTTTTATACAGTGTTTTTAATACTTTTTTTCTCAACTCTTCATATGAACTAACCAATCTATAAATCCCTGGTACTCTATTGTGTTTTGTAAATGTTTCTCTGTGTTTCCTAACCTGAGGATCCACGTAAACTTTTCTAAAGTTAGCCAGCATGTTTTTTGGATTTACTTTTTTGCTCACATTTGCATAAATATTTCCCATAGCTTCTTTAAACATATCCCATCTATGCGAGTGTAGAGACTGTCCTTTCAATATATGACCATAGGCCTTCTGGTGCGGGTGGTTTTTTGGCTGTAATGATGAATAAACTCTATAACATTGTTGTATTTTGACCAATGTGCTATTACTTCCCCCTAAAGTCACATTCACTTGTTCTATCCATATCCTATCATTAAGGCACTTTCGTCTTTTGGCTTGTGTCATATAATTGTACTCATAATAATTGATTTTCAAAACTAAGGACTCTTGTTGAAACTTTTTGCTCCCGTAAGTTGCGCGCGCATTTGGGTTTTTATTAAAAAACCCAAACCTGTCTTCAGAATTTGGAGGATTCGATTCATCCAAGTGAGTAATTTCCAATGTTTCATAAAGCCTCAGACTACCAAACACATCAGTCATGACATATACCACATCTTCCTTGCTGTATATTTGACCTTTGTCATCAGTTATATTTTCATATAACCATCTTCCGTACCCATACAAAGTGGCGTTCTCATCCATCTCTTCATTGTTGAAATCATTTTCCCACAATCCACTTCTCTTTGTACTTGGGCTTCCTTGGTACACAGGTTGTTTAAGTACTGCATTTTGGTATTTCCAATAACCGTTAGCGGTTTTTATGAGATGATAAATAGCGTGGGGGATCACTTCGGTGAAATAATGATAAATGACGCCTTTTTGTTTAATTCTTTTCCTTTCCTCAGTGACAATCCTACTTCTTTCTGCAACATGTTTTCTAAATTCCTCACCATGATCAGAATTCCTTTTTTTGAAATTCTTCCTTGCTTTGAAGTTATAACCGTTGGGTAATGAATGCAATTTAATATCGTGATCAAAAAAAGTATCTTTAGTTTTTCTCAGCACATCTCTTGCTTTGTTATAGCCTTTTTTTAAATCCGCTCTAGTCCAAGCCCTTTCTTTGTTTTCTTTGCTTGAGAGGAGTGAAGCTGAATATCCAAAAAAACTATTCAATACCTTTTTCAATCTATCCGATGCTTTTTTAAACCCTTTCGGTTTACCATCAGTGTGGATATTATTATAAAAATAATCCCTATCCTTTTTCCTTTCTCCCTTTAAAATCTTTTGTTCTTTTTCGCTCACTTCGTCTGGGTTTGGGGTTTTTTCATTGCTAAACATTGAAAAATCATAAAAGCTGCTTCTTTTTTTACTAATCAAGTCAAAATAGAATCTATTAAACGCAGTCATTCCCTTTTCAAATAATGATGGATTCATATCATCTTGTTCGTAGTCGTTCATTTTCCTCTCACCATCCATTCCATCTCTTTTTTGTGTATTACTATTTTGATGGCGTTGTGAGAAATTACCGAAAGCGTCCCTATAATATCGATAGACTTCTTCTTGGTCATACTCGCCATGGTTTTTTTCATTCAAATATTCACTAAAGTGGTATATATTAGAGTCGAACTTCAAATAGGCTTGTTTTAAATCTCTCTCTTGAAAATCATCCACACTCCTGGCAATGAATTCATTTAAATTACTTTTCAAACCTTTTCTTAAAAGTACGTCTTTCATTGTCATATCATTGAATGTGTATGCAATTTTTCCGTCAATGACTGGAAATATTTTACCAATTTTTGTCAAGTTTAACAGAAAGTCACCTCTAAGTGAATTATAAACAATAACCCCTGTATTTATAAAAGGACTGTTGTAACCCGTATTATCTGCAACATCATAATTGAACCCGCTTTGGCTTCCAGTGAACCCTCTTTTGGAATGTTCCTTTGCCATATCATTTGGTGATCCCATATGTAGGGTATAGCCTTTAACAAAACTAAAATCATCCACACATTGTATCTTGTTACCAAGCGTCGTACAAAACCTTCTTTCATAATCCAGCTTGCCACTTTCTTCAAAGAACTCCTTATTTGGGAACATTTTTTTCTTCATTTTGTGTAAATCAAACTTCCCCCTCTTTCTACTATACTGCTCTTTGCCATCAACTAATAAACTATCTACTTGATCTCGGTGGATCTCTAATTGTTCTCTCGCCTTTTCCATTATCACCTCGGGAACGTCTATGAGTTCTGTATAACTAGTCACTGGTGCACCAAAAGAGCCACCATGTTGCAATTTCCACTCCAACATTTCCCCAACTCCCCCAACTGCGTTTTTTATTATAGGGAAAAAGGTTGAGGGGTTGTAAAATACATCTTGTGGTAGGTGTAATTTCCCACTACTTAGTCCATATATTTCATTGGGTAAAGAATAAAGTATGAAACACGTTTTCCACAATGCCTCCTGAGCTAATTTCATCCCATTAAACCTGGTTTTTCTTTTCAATTCAGACATTACTTTTTTACAAAATGTACCATCAGTCATTTTATCAATCTCCTCGTCTCCAAAATCCTCGGACCTGAGTCTTTTCCAAAAAAGAGCATACTCACCATCCTCTTCTTCGAGTATGTTTCTCTTTGATTCAGATTTTGTTTCGTTAGTAAATGGCGGTGATTTGTCGTTGCTGGTTTTTTCCGTCACCTTCACATAGTAATTCTCATAACCTTTTTTATAAGCTTCGAATAAAGCCTCTTGATTGTCTGCAAAAAAGCTATCAACATTTTCAAATCTTTTTTTTTCTGCAAAAAAAGGTTCCAGTAAACTTTCTATAACCATTATGAATAAATCTATCACCACTGAGACATATTCAAGGAAAAATCTAAACATTTCCGCAACCCCGTCACCAAAAAAGAACCTAGCTGTTTCAATTATAATACCAAGTGCCGCGTCTACTAAAACTGATGCACTACCCACGATTATGATCAACAATTCCAAAACTGATTGGAAAAATTCAATTGCAGCCACGCCCAGATTTCCTGGATCAAAGAAGAGAGACGTCAAAACATTGATTCCAGCAACAAAGACTCTCACTACTTTTGCCCAGACGTCCCTCAACACATTCCCGACAACAATAAGGATGTCTCCAATACACCCACCCTGGGCTAAAAATTCACTTTCAACTGCCGCAAATGTCATATTTCCTTGGCAAGTATCAGTGGGAAGGCCTAATAAGCAATTGACCAAAAGTCCGGTGGCTTGTAATACACCAGTGGTTTCAGTGATGTTTGGATTATCAGTGAAATTGAAAGTTTTGTTATAAACTATACCAGTAGGTGGTTCATCGTACGTCCATCCAGACAACACGTAGCCGCTATCATTCACGATTTCCAATTCCTGTTCCGCTCTGGTATAGTTCAACCCAGTTGTATTTGGCCAAGGATAGAACGTTTTACTAAAATCTTCTGTCAATGTTTTTCCACTGATACCCCACAGTGGTTCACCAATTTCCAGCAAAAAGTCTTCTAATACTTCAGAAACTGTTCCAGTAATATCAGGATCTCCTGCCAACAAAAAGCCCCAAGCTAGATCAACAAAATCATTCAACCGCTCGACAATGAATTTGAATATAAATACAATCAATTCTCCAATCTTTTGACCAAGTGCAAAAAATCTATCTGATGCTGTACAAACACCAAATCCCGTGGCTGACGTTTCACAATCTTTATGGTCCAATGGCCAAGCAAAGGTAGTTCCCAGGCAATCTATTCCAAATCCTACGAATGGCAGCCCTAGTAAGCATCCAATGGAGCCAAATATGGTAGTAATAGCCTCCAATGAGTCATACACATATTCGAAACCCTTGGTTAACCTCGCGTGTAAGTTGTCACCACATTCGGGCACTGGCCAACCAATTGGTATGCAATGGATGATTTGAATGATACACGAACTGAATAAAACAACAGCTCTAGAAGCAAATATGATTGCTCTAACAACACCCGTTATGAGATCACAGATACAGAAAAATTCAGTTTCTGGTGGGTCACTTATTATATCATCCAGTGTGAATATAAATGCACAAGGACAATTCAATACATCTTCCAGGTCAGAGACAATGTCGCCAATGTTAGAGCAAGTTTCGGCACTTGTGCAGCCCAGGTATTCCAATAGAATAAATGTTATAGGTTTGGATGGTACAAAAAGACTCGCCACCATTTCAAAAAGCGTGAGGAATATTTCACCTGCCAATTTGAAACATTCAATGAAAAATCTGAACCCAAATTCCAATCCACAGCAAAAATCCGGCAAAAGATCTGGGGGGTCATTTAAAAATTGAGATAAAAATTCAAAGTTTAGCATTTGACACAAACAATCAATGAAGGCCGGTTCGAAGGTGATGTCTGGCGGGTGATATTCGAACAAAGGATCATATCCTACATTTTCTCTCGGTCTTCTCCAATGTGATAGTGTTCTTTCAACCTCCACACAATTTGATGCATCAGTTATGCACATGTAATCAAAGAACCCTGGCTCACCAGTACCTAGTATATCATTTAGAAATCTCACCACAGCAATAACTACTATTCTGATAAACTCTGCTATGGCTTTGACGGGTTTTATAAAGATATCTGCTAGACATCTTAGCCTATCATCAATACCCAATACTATTTCTCTTATGCATTCCAAAACGCCGCCCACAACATAGGGTTCCCCTACCAACTCAGTAAATATAGTATCATAATGGTTTTGGTCTGCTAGAAACAATAGCAGTCTATCAAAGTGAAATAAGTGAACAACTGCTCCAACTGCCAGTCTCGCAAAGGCCACTCCAACTCTTATAACCCTCGATACCAGACAACAGATCCAAGGCTTCCAAAATCTAATCCCAATGACAGGCTCTGTTAACCTGTCCAAATCAAAAGCTGTTTTACACACACAAGTCTCACCATCTTCTTCAGCCACTTCTGGACATTCCAAACATGAGACCATTTCCCTGTCATTGTCCAGATTTGTGCAGGTTAAATTCAAATCAGGTCCATACAAATCTTCATTTGGGAAAAATATGGAACTCATCCCAGTCCCTGGAACAATGGTTGGGAAATTCAAACTGACTGAATAATCTTTTGTGGGCACTGGTATTCTAACAGTATCAAAGAAGTAATCCCATCTTTGATCCCACCACACTTCAGTCAAATATCTATCACCAGGTGGCATATTTACAATCTCTTGGAGTATGCGCGGCAAATTGACCAGTAAATTAAAAGGCAGAGAATATAATCTAAAGTAACCAGCCACTATAGGCCCTATGATACAAAATAAATTGTACCTAGTATCAGGATCTGCAAGGCAGGTGGTATACAAACCTTCGACCAGAGCCGGATCCCCGTTGGAATCTAATTCGCTTCTAAACCAGCACAGTGTTCTTTGGAAAACATCATTTAAAAATATACCCATGTATACAGCAGCTGCACCAATTCTTTCTTTTAATGTAGTTTTTGACAATGAGGGTAAAACAGTGTCCCCCGTGGTCACTCCAGTTAGAATATCTGAAGTGTCTGTGCCACTGCCACCACCAAATAGAACCATAAGTATTAAACTCAATAAATCAAATATGAATTGTACCAATACTTGAATAGCGCCCAGCACAACATTGATGAGTTGATGGAATATACACACGAGGGGTAATGATTGGAATATCTTTCCAATCCATTCTACAAATATGGCAATATCAGCACATAAACATATCATACCATCCACCGAGGATGGTAGAAATTCAAATATCAGTGGATATAGTGTATTGTACGCTGGGAAAGCACTATTTATGGAATTTGTAGTAAATGCCCATCGAAGCACGTCTGATATGAACTGAAAGATGATTTCTGCAGCCAGTCTCACCCAATCAAAAAAGTCAAATCCGTTCGGACACTCTCGCAGCGTCTCGACAAATACTTTGAGCCCAAACAACCGGTATATGAAAGCCAATGCATTTGTCCAACAGACCAATTTATTGTAAACATCTCTGGCTAATCTAGCAATGTCTTCAATGGGATCATCCCACACTTCGTATACGGTGCACCGCCATAAATGTTCTCCTCGTGTTAATATCACATTCAGGTTTGCAAACCAAATACTTCCCAATATGAATATAAAAGCAAACAGTAGGATCCAATGTAAATTGGCCAATATGGTGAAAAATAAAGCAGACAACGTGTCTATTATTTCTTTTATCAGTTGAATGAATCTTAGAAAAATACTAATTGGTACATATATGACCGACAATAACCAGTTTATAATCCCTTTGTTTTCCTCACCATCTGATGGTTTGAAAAGGCTTGCTAAGTTTCCAATGCCTGACATTAGTTCATACTTTGGATTATTACAAACAATACAACTATACTCAATAAAGTTGTGCTGATTTTTATTTATTTATATCACAACACCCATAATTAAAACTTGGAAATAAATCTAAACTTTATTTACTCACTTCTCATGTGATTACAATCTTACAAATTCTCATTTTCAAACCATGATCTCAATCTGAAATTCATTTTACGAGTAGAGGGAGCTAGGATTAAAAAAACAAAATAGCCCCAGCGCCGAGATCTCTCAAAACCTGTTGAGATAATGGGGCCAAGTACCATAGAGCACGGGGTTTCCCAAAGAGGAAATTGACAAAGGTCGGTTTCGATTTTTTTCATTTTCAAACTCAAAAAGTGCTATTTGGACTTTGAAAATTAACTCTTGATCCATGATCTCAACTTGAGTTGAATTTTACAAGAGGGGGAAGCGAGGATTTAAAATTAAAGTTGACCCAGCGTCGAGATCTCTCAAAACCTGCTGAGATAATGAGGTCAAGTACCATAGAGCACGGGGTTTCCCAAAGAGGAAATTGGCAAAGGTCGGTTTTGATTTTTTTCATTTTCAAACTCAAAAAGTGCTATTTGGA
>Ga0102943_1001618_pt1 | contig 13854 bp, 13 predicted proteins | sample SalPonC_black_MG_FD_78174 | JGI IMG/M metagenome (GOLD analysis project Ga0102943, IMG submission 78174) | Salt pond soil microbial communities from South San Francisco under conditions of wetland restoration - Salt Pond MetaG... | ecosystem: Environmental > Aquatic > Marine > Intertidal zone >...
AAAAAATAATTAAGGATACCATTTTTGCAAAAGCTGTCCCCATTGTCCATCACCGCTTTTTATGATACCAGGCCCGGGCATGTAAAACAGACCCGGGGCCTGCTTCAGGCGTTAAGAAAATTCACCCCGGTTCAGGCATCGAAGGTGGTTTTGCCCGATTATAATCTGTCAAAAATCTTTCAGGACTGGATGGGATTCATGGGGATTGTTCCAGCCGAAAAAAAAAAATCGGATCAGTCAAAACCGGATCTGATTCTGGGTACAGGCACCCACACCCATATCCCCATGCTTTTGCACCGCCGCAGGTACGGGGGAAAGGTTGTCACCTGCATGACCCCGGAATGGCCTCTGGCAAAACATATGGATCTGTGTTTTATTCCGGAGCATGATGCCCCCAAAGCGGCAGACAACATCATTGCCACCATGGGACCGCCCAATACAGCAGTTAACCGCAATACACATGATCCTATGCAGGGGCTTGTTGTTATTGGGGGTACCGACAGCAAAACCCATCACTGGGATAATGAAAAAATGGCAGATCTGGTCCGCCGGATTCTTGGCAACCAGCCCCATATTTTCTGGACCCTGTCCACCTCTCCCCGCACCCCCCGGGAAATGGTTCCCATGCTGGCGGATATTGCAAAAGATTTTTCCGGCACACGGTTTGTTCCCTTTGAAAAAACCGGTTCCGGCTGGATTGAAAACCAGTATGCAGCATCCAGCGCTGTATGGGTGAGTGCTGATTCTGTTTCCATGGTGTATGAGGCGCTTTCAGCCGGCTGCCGGGTGGGCATCCTGCCGGTGGAGTGGAAAAAAAAGGGGGTTCGCCTGGACCGGGCAATTGCGCTTCTGGAAAAAGACAAAAAAATTGTATCCTTTGCATCATTTATGCAGGATGCGGCATATCCGGATCATTCCCTTCTGAATGAGGCCCAACGGTGTGCCACAGTGATATTGGAGAGATGGTGGCCGGAACGCTTACAATAGTTCAGATGCTGCCGGAATTGATCACCGGCGGGGTTGAAAGAGGCACGCTTGAAACCGGGGCCTTTTTTGCAGAAAAAGGCCACCGGTCCATTGTGGTTTCCAATGGTGGCCCGATGGTAAAAGAGCTTGTGGAAAACGGCACAGAACATATTACCCTGCCGGTGGGAGAGAAAAACCCCCGGGCATTGTTCTGCATTCCCCGGTTAAGACAATTGTTTGTAAAGCAAAAGGTGGACATATTGCACCTGCGCTCCAGGATGCCGGCATGGGTGGGGCTATTGGCAGCCAGATCCATCCCTGCAGCAACCCGGCCGCGGATTGTAACCACCTTTCATGGATTTTATTCCGTAAACCGCTATTCTGCGGTCATGACCAGAGGAGAAAGAATAATTGCGGTATCCAGACTCATCCGGGACCATATCTGTCAGCAATATGGTGTCTGTGGAAATCATGTGAAGGTCATCCACCGCGGTTTTGATGCATCATGCTTTGATCCTCTGCTTGTGGATAAAAAAAAGGTGTCTGATCTCAGAAAAAAATGGGGAATCGATAAAAAAAACGGACCGGTTCTGATGCTGCCCGGAAGATTTACTGAACTGAAAGGACACAGGCTTTTTTTATCAGCACTGGAGAAGATAAAGCATCTTTCATGGACAGCTGTTCTGGTGGGTGACATGAATGAAAAATCCGAATATGCCGGCCGGCTGCAAAAAGAAGCAGTGGAAAAAGGCCTGAAAGACCGGGTTGTTTTTGCAGGGCATTGCAATGACATGGCAGCGGCGTTTATGCTTTGCGATGTCACCGTAAGTGCTTCCATCCATCCTGAATCATTCGGCAGGATAGGGGTTGAATCCCAGGCCATGGGCGTTCCTGTGGTGGCAACAGCACATGGCGGAAGCCTGGAAACCATTGTTCCGGAAAAAACCGGGTGGTTATTTTCTCCTGCTGATATCGATGGGTTTGCAAAAGCTCTGGCAGAATCTGTTAGCGATGAAAAAAAAAGAAAAAAAATGGGGTCATTGGCAAGGGCGTGGGTGGCAGATCATTTTACCACGGAACTTATGTGCGCAAAAACCCTCAGGCTCTATGAAGAATTGGTGGCAGCCCCACCACGCCTGTGACAAACATGATATAATACCGGCCCCGGGCATTCACGGCCAGAGTAGAAAAATCAAAGCACCGGGGTTTGTATTTAAATATCGGGAGGACGGCTTTGGTGATTCAGGTTCAGACCACCATTAGAACTGCCATTATTGCTTCTTTTTACTGCAGGTGTCTGCCCGGTTACCTAAAATAAATTGGCCTTAGATGCAATTGCTGCGGGGTGGAGATGCTTGTACTTGATGACAGTCTGTTGATCAATCAGGGCAAAACCCGTGCCTGTTATCTGCATCCGGCAGACAAGAATCTGGTGGTCAAGGTTCCTGTCGGGGAAAAAAAAGAAAACAACCTGTCCAATATAACCGAACTGCGCGGATATCAGGCATTGATGCGTGAACAGGTGGATCTGTTCTGTATCAGCCATTGTTATGGATTTGTCACAACCAGCCTTGGTAAAGGACTTGTCTGTGACTGTATCCGTGATGATGACGGCCTGATTTCCAAAACCATCTGGGATATTGTTATTTATCAGGATGACTGTGATGTTGATCAAATAAAAAAAGTGGCCCATGATTTTGGCCGGTTTTTGACCCGGAAAGATACCCGGCTTTTTGATTTGAACCTGAAGAATATTGTTTTGAAATTGCGGTATGACGGTGTTTATGAACCTTTTGCCGTTGATCTGAAAGGCCGTTTTGACAACAAGGAAGCTATCCCTGTATCAAGGTATTTTCCATATTTTGCCAAAAAAAAAATGGTTCGAAGAACCAGACAGCTTGTTGAGCGGATTTCATTTCTCCGGGAAAACAGAATGCAATGCCGGTAAATCATTCACAGCAGGAGACAGATAACATGATGGTCTGGACATAAAAATTGCAGACCCCTGCAAAACCATCTGGTTGCATGGAAATTCAATCCTGGGACTGAAGATCATGCCCCCATCCCTGCTGTCTGCTGCGTTTCACCTGGTGCAGCCGGTAGATGCGGATGATGTCACGGCCCATGGCATCAACGGTGTGAAACCGTCTGACCTGTTCTCTGGCTGCATGGACCCGTTCCAGTGTGGCAGCTTCCCTGTTCAGGGTATCAAGCACAAGATCTGACAGGGCATTGGCATTTTCCGGATCACACACAAGTCCTGTCATGCCGTGCTGTATGATATCAGCTATGCCTGCGGTGCGGGATCCGATCACCGGGCAGGAGCAGTACATGGCTTCCAGCAATGCCCGGAACACCCTTTCATCCGGGGTTTCCCCGGTATCGTCCAGAACCAGAAGCTTGCAGTCCAGGGCCCGGTAAAAGGGCCAGGCATCTTTTTTATACCCCATAAAATGCGTGCGGTCACTGATGCCAAGTTCCCGGGCCAGGTCCATAAGTCCGGCTTTGTCATCATCTGAACTGCAGCCGGCCAGCACCAGGTGATGACAGATTTTGAACTGCATCTGCCTGAATGCCTGCAGCACAGTGGCCCCCCCGTTATTTCCGGATATGGGGCCCACAGATCCGATGAACCGTGTGGCATGGTCACAGGCAAGCTGTGCAGCCAGGTCTTTCCGGGCCGCGTCTTTAGAAGCCAGGGTATCAGGGGCGAGAATGCCGCTGGGAATGGAAAACACCTGTGTGTTTTTAAGATGAAACAGGGCCTGCAGATGGCGGGCAGCATAATCAGTTGTGGTGAAAATATAATGGCTCAGTTTTTTGTACATCCTGCGGTTATACCAGGAGCTGCGAACGTTGGTACTGTCATGACAGGACAGTATCCTGCAGGCTACATCAGCTTTCTGGGCTGCAGGCAGGGCGACTTTGGCATCGGTATGACCATGGGCATTGAGAACATGGGGCTGTTCATTTTGAAAAATACGGATCAGTTCCCGGTAGGTGTTGAGCAGGCTCCTGTGGGTAAAGGACATGGCATAGACCCGAAAACCGTACTTTTTTGCTTTCTGGAACAAAGGGGTGTCTTCCGGTGCCGCGATCACCACCTGGTGCCCGTTTTTATCCATCCACACAGACTCGTTGAAAATGCGCTTTTCCAGACCACCCCAGCCGGTGCCGCAGGTGGTGTGCACGATTTTGTAATGGGATCTCATGGGATGTTGCTTTGCAGCAGTTTTTTCTCCATTCGCCTGATGTCTTCGGGCAGATCTATTTCAGGTGAGTCAAATTCTGTGACCACCACCTTTATGGGATATCCGAACTCCAGTGCCCGCAATTGTTCCAGTTTTTCCACATCTTCACACCGGCCTGTGGGCAGAGACACAAAAATATCCAGAAATGATTTTTTATAGGCGTAAAATCCCAGGTGTTTGTAAAAATCAACCCGGGTGCCCTTTTCCCGGGGAAAGGGGATCTGGGCCCGGGAAAAATACAAAGCAGACCCGTGGGTGTCAAAGGTGACCTTCACATCCTTGGGATCGGTTATTTCCCTTGGGTCCTGTATTTTATAGGCCAGGGTGGACATCACCGTATCCGTGTCTTTGCTGAACGGGGCAATCAGGTCGTCCAGGGATCCAGGATGAAATGCCGGCTGGTCCCCCTGGATATTGATGATGATGTCATCCGGACCCAGATTGAGCAGATTGGCGGTTTCAGCCACCCGGTCGGTTCCGGACCGGCAGGCATCTGAGGTCATGATGGCGTTGCCGCCGAATGCCTGCACCGCCTGAACAATACGCTGGTCATCCGTGGCCACCCAGGTCTGGGTGACGGTGGACGATTTCTGGGCCTGCTCATACACCCGCTGAATCAGGGATTTGCCGGCAATTTCCATAAGGGGTTTGCCTGCCAGGCGGCTGGAGCCGAACCGGGAAGGTATGATGGCAATGGTCATGAAGGTGCCTTACATTTTTTCGAACAAAGACCGGGCTTTGTCCCTTGTCATGATGGTTTTCCAGTCTCTGCCCAGGCAGTTTTCCCACAAGGGTGCCAATCCCAGGGCCACATTGATCATGATATCCATCTGGGCATCATCCAGGCCTCTGGTAACCTGTCTGGGGATATCCACCCCGGTTTTTTCCATCATGAACCGGAATTCTCTGACACCGTCAGGATAATATTCTTCCAGTGCATCAAAGGCGATGCAGCACCCCGCCCCGTGGTGGATACCCAGAAGATAAGAAAGGCCGTAAGACAGGGCATGACAGGCCCCTACCTGGGAATAGGCAATGCTCATCCCGCCGAAAAAGGAGGCCATCATCAATTTGTCAGCCGCCTCGGGGTGGTCATCTAAAAACACCTGCCGGCACAGTTCCAGGGATTTTTCCCCATAGGCTTTGGAAAACTCGTTCAGATAGGTGCCTGCCAGAGATTCCACGCAATGGATATAACAGTCCATGCCGGTGTAAAAGTACTGGTCCCCGGGCACCCCTGTGGTAAGCTCCGGATCCAGGACCACCTGGTCAAATACGGTATAGTCGGAGTTGATGCCCAGTTTTTTTTCAGGGCCGGTGAGTACGGTGGTGCGCGATACCTCAGCCCCGGTACCGGACAGGGTGGGCACGGCTGCATGGTACACTGCCGGATGTGCAATAAGATCCCATCCCTGGTACTGGCTGGCAGATCCCGGATTGGTGAGCATCAGGGAAACGGCCTTGGCCAGGTCCATGGTGGAACCGCCGCCGATGCCCACCACAGCACAGGGCAGGTGAGGCCGGGCGGTTTTTACTTCCCGGGTGAGCTGGTCCACATACCCGGTTTTGGGTTCATCATCCACATTGACATACAACAGAAGGTCATTGTCCTGCAAAGGAATACGCGATGCCAGCGGCGCACCGGAAAACACATCATCCAGGACAAATACCACCCAGTCGTCCGCATTGCTGCGCCTGGAAGAAAGGATATCATCCAGCTGGGCAAAACAGCCCCTGCCGAAGATGACCCGGGGCACCAGTTTGAAGTTTCTAAACATGATTTTCCTTAAAATTTATGCTGTTATAGATTTTTTGATGGCAGCAATACGCTGTTCCAGGTCCTGATCGGACCAGGACAGCATGATCTGCATGGACAGGGTGCGCTGCATTATGGCATCGGATTCCGGCAGTTCCAGATGCTGATAATCCGGCAGGTTGCTGCACAGTTCCACAGCCATGGGGGCGGCAGCAGCCATTTTTTTCAGGTGGTGCCACTGCCGGTAATAGTGCCAGTTGTTGGCATACCAGTAGGGGCAGGGGACACCGTTTTCTGCAAGCCTTGCACTGGTCTGTCTGGCTTTTTCTTCCGTGGGCAGCATAAAACTTAAAAAGGTTGCAGAATCTCCGAAGGGATCCGGCAGGTAGCGAAAGGAAATACCCGGCAGGTCTGTCATGGCATCCTTGAGAATCTGTTTGTTTCTGCGCTGGGTATCAAGGATCTGGTCCAGTTTTCTGAGCTGGGCCAGGCCCACGGCTGCATTGAGTTCCGAGATCCGGTAATTGCATCCCAGAATGGGGTGGTCATCCGCGCCCCGGTCCGGCCCGCCCAGATGGTCATGGCCGTGATCAGCATACTGATGGCATTTTTCATATACCCGGGGGTCATCAGTGATCACGGCACCGCCTTCACCACAGGTCACAGTCTTTACCGCATCAAAGGAAAAACAGCCGGCCATACCGAAACTGCCCAGATGTTTTTGCTGATAGGTTCCCCCCAGTGACTGGCAGGCATCTTCCAGCAGGATAAGGCCTTTTTTGCTGCAGAAATCTTTTATTTCATCGATGCGCGCCATAGCACCGCACATGTGTACCGGCACCACGGCCCGGGTTCCGGGGGTGAGCACAGCCTCCAGCCGGTCCGGGTTCAGGCACAGGGTCTCATCAATTTCCGCAAACACGGGGACAGCCCCTGCCTGGAGCACTGCTTCAAAAGTGGCAACAAATGTGAACGGCGGGATAATGACCTCATCTCCCGCACCGACGCCGCAGGCGGCCATGGCTGTGCTCAGGGCTGCTGTGCCGCTGGCGCACAGATGGCTGAAACCCGATCCGGTGATCTCCCCCAGTTTTTTTTCAAATTCCTGTGCTTTGTAATGGCCGTTTCTGGTCCCTTCAAACCCGTAGCGCATCAGAACGCCGGTGGACAAAACATCCCCTACCTCTTTTCTCTCTTTGTCGCCGAATATTTCAAACCCAGGCATGACAGACTCCTATAATTATAAATCCAGGCCGTATTCTAAAAATATCAAGATAGTTCTATCTAACACATCCTTTGTTTAAGTTTCAAGAACAGTTCACCAATTCTCCGGTTTAAAGCAATTGACCTGCAGACACCTGCAGGGGTATAATATTTTTTTAAATCCAAAAATTCGGACAGGCCGGATAAAATAAAGTACCACATGGGATGACCAGACACTTTGCCTGATTTTTTATCTTTGTATATTCATGTGCCTTTCTGCAGAAAAAAATGTCCGTATTGTGATTTTTTTTCAGTGACCGACCTGTCTTTGATCAACGCTTATGTGGCGGGTGTCTGCAAAGAGATCCAGCTGTGTTCAGTTATGGCCGGACCATGGTCCGGTATGCCGGTGCATACCATATATTTCGGCGGCGGGACCCCTTCTTTGCTGTCTGTACACCAGATGCAGAAAATTCTTGATATGGTGCAGAACAGCTTTTGCCTTGCTGCCGGGCCGGAAATCACCTGCGAGGTAAATCCGGGCACAGTGGATGACATGTACCTGGCAGGCCTGCGGCATCTGGGTATCAACCGCCTCAGCATCGGAGCCCAGTCCTTTGATCCCCGGAAACTGGCATTTCTATCCCGGATACATACAAAAAAACAGGTGCTGGATACCCTGGAAGGGGCAGGCCGGGCAGGATTTTCCAATCTGGGCCTGGATCTGATGTACGGTCTGCCCGGAGAAACCCATCATGTCTGGCAGACAGATCTTGACACCGCCTGCAGGTTTAAGCCTGCCCACCTGTCCTGCTATATGCTCACCATTGCGCCGGGAACCCCATTTTCCGACCGCTGTGAAAAAGGGTTGTTCCTGCCCTGTGACCGGGACCAACGCATGGACTTTTTTGTGCAGACAGCTGAAGTACTGGAAAATCATGGCTATATCCATTATGAGGTGTCCAATTTTGCCCTGGGACAAAAAAACTGCTCGGCCCACAACTCCCACTACTGGCACCGGGGGGCTTATCTGGGAATAGGGCCCTCAGCCCATTCGTTTGTTCCGGTGAAAACAGGGGCTTCATGGGACACACATCCTGGTGCGGAATTGGTTTTCCTGACTTCCGGAGACAAAGGGCCGGTCCGGTCCTGGAATGCGCCAGATTTACAGGCGTGGCTGGATGTTCTGGCTGCCGGCAGGCTTCCCCGGGCAGGCTGCGAAATCCTCACCCCGGTCCAGGAGATGCTCGAACAGGTCATGCTGGGATTGAGAACAAAAAACGGCATTCCGGTACAAGCCCTGAACCGGGATATCCATGCCGTTATGGCCCGGCTGGAAAACCAGGGTCTGGGGATATTTTTTGTGCCGGCCGGCGCACCGGATATACGCAGGCGTTTCAGGCTGACCCGCGCAGGCTTGACCTGCCTGGACAGTATTGTGGATACCATTGCCGGAAAAATTTTTGACAAAATGCATTTTCATGATAATTTTTGACAAAATAATCTTTTCAATTTAAAAAAAATCCTGTAAAAGAGAATGTTCTTTACCGCAAAGCCCATGATGTATGGGCTGATATTAACCCAAATATGATGGTTTTATGCATTTAAGCTTAATATTTCCATGTTTATTCGGCAGGTTACATATTCAAAAAATGATCCGGCACGTCCTGCGTATGCTGCAGGCCAGGGAATTGCGGTTGCTGCCGGGGGGATAAAAGGCACATTGTCTTTTTCACACAAGCGCCATTTTCTTTTCACACATGTCTTTGACACCCCCCCTCTATCACAATCTTAATTTTCCACAGCCCGGCTAATACTAACCGATATTTTTATTGACTATTGGAGACAGCAGTAATGCTTGATAAAAATATTAAATTTGTTGAAGACTCCCGGAGAAATGATTTTTTTGCTCTGGGCCGACAGATAACCATTGAATACTATGCATGCTGTGCCACGGCTTTTCTGGATGAAACCCGTGTGGAAAACGCCATGCTTGAGGCGGCAGAAAAAAGCGGGGCCACTATTGTCAGCTCCTCTTTTCATAAGTTCGATCCCCAGGGGGTCAGCGGTGTCGTGGTTATAGCGGAATCGCATTTTACAATCCATGCATGGCCGGAACATGATTATGCAGCAGTGGATATATTCACCTGCGGAGACAATATCGATTTGGAAACGGCCATTGATTCAATGAAAGATTCCTTTGGGTCAAAAAATGTGGTGATCTCTTCTGACCAGAACAGAGGCATCATCTCCAAACCCTTTGAACAGCAGAAAATCGGTGAAACCATTGCGCATTCAAAGGTGCATCCCATATCCTGGAAAAAGGAATATGAACACAAAGACCCCTGGGGGGTTCTGGCTTCTGTTGACATTTATGACGCTGACCCGGATGTTATCAGGGATGCAGGAAGCATTAAGGCGTTTGTGCACCGGCTGTGCGGCCTTATTGATATGAAACGGTTTGGGGAATGCCAGGTGGTGCATTTTGGAGAAGATGAAAAGGTGGCAGGGTTCAGCATGACCCAGCTCATTGAAACATCATTGATATCCGGTCATTTTGCCAATGCCTCCAACACCGTATACCTGGATGTGTTCAGCTGCAAATATTATGATCCCCGGGAAGTGGCAGAGTTTGCCATGGCTTTTTTCAAGGGGGGCCATTACAAAATGCAGATCGCTTTGCGGCAGTGAAAAACCAGGGGCTGCTTGTGAGGGGTGAATAAAACCCACCTTCATCCCTCACAACCTTCCTGCACAAAAAAAAAGAGGAAAAAAATGGCAGATGCCAATCATATCAAAGACGGATGGTTTTTTGAAATCTGTTCCCTGTGGTCCGGGATGGGATTTGCACTTGAGATTGAAAAAGTCCTTCACAGAGAAAAGAGCCGGTTTCAGCAGATAGAGGTGTTCCAAACCAGAAATTATGGAAAAATGCTTGCCCTGGACGGTATTATTCAGCTTACGGAATTTGATGAATTCGCTTACCAGGAGATGATGGCCCATGTGCCGCTGTTTGCCCATCCCTTCCCTGAAAGTGTGCTGGTTATCGGCGGCGGAGACGGCGGTGTTCTGCGGGAAGTCTGCCGCCATGACTGTGTGAAAACCATTGATTTCTGTGAAATCGATGAAGCGGTTGTCAGGGTGTCAAAACAGTTTCTTCCCACCCTGGCCTGCGGATTTGATGATCCCAGGGTCAGGGTTTTCATCAGGGACGGCAATGCCTATGTCCTGGAAAAAAAAGACCGGTATGATGTTATTATTGTTGATTCTTCCGATCCTGTGGGGCCGGGGGAAGTGCTTTTTAAAAAGCCGTTCTATGAAGGACTGAAAACAGCCTTAAAACCAGACGGTATTGTGGCCACCCAGGGGGAATCCATTTTTCTGCACCAGGAATGTGTGACAAACCTTGCCCGCATCACCAGACAGTTGTTTGTACAGCAGGCCTATGCATGCATAATGGTTCCCACCTACCCCGGGGGCAATATCGGTATCTGCCTGGGATCACTGGGGCCTGAACTGAAACAGCCGGCAAGAAAAATACCTGACAGAATACAGGAGCAGCTGCAGTATTATACGCCGCAGATGCATGCGGCATCCTTTGTGCTGCCCGGTTTTGCCCGGAGAATGTTTGAAAATATGTAGATAGCCCTGGTGCCGGTCCTGCCATCTTTTGTCTGTCATATTTTCCGCCGCAGCTGACGGAAATCTCCCACCCGTATGGTCAGGTTGACGGAATCAAAATATTCAATCAGGGGTATGACAAATTTTCTGGAAATACCTGTCATATCCTTGAATTCCGGGGTGGTGATCTTTTCGTTTTTTTTGAGAAAATCCACAAGGTCGTTTTCCAGCCGGGCAATGGCTGCTGCATCAAAATACAGGTCATCTTTGGTCTTGATAATCTGTTTTTCATCAATGAGCATCTGCAGCACATCTTTTGCCGTATTTTTGTCCAGATCCAGGTCCTGGCACACTGTTCTAAAAAAAGGCGGGGTCAGGCCTGCGGTCCGGTAAATTTCAATGATGTTTTGTTTTACTTCATGCTGGTCCACCTGCAAAGCCACTTCAAATCCTGCCAGTTTCACCAGGTTTTTGTCCAGTACCACGGTTTTTTCCTTTTCAAGCCGGGAAAACAGGATATTGAAGAACCTGGGGTCCTTGATGTACCTGAACTTGGATTTCAGTTCCTGGGTGGGCATGCCCTCTTTTAAGGGATTGGCTTCATGGTACTGCTGAATTTTTTCCAGGACTTTTGTTTTGAAATCAGTGAAAAATGCACCGCTGACATAGATTTGTCTTTCCTTGTCTGTCTGGATAATTTCCTGCTGGGCCAGCATTTTCTGCAAAGTTGCCGCCAGTTTTTTATCAGTGATGTTGGTCATGATCCGCAGATCATTAAAACTGAGCCCTTTAAACCCTTTCAAAGACAGGAAAAATAAAATGGTCTGTTCCATATCCTCTGCTGCCAGGGCGTTAAGGCCCTGGATTACAGGCACATCCAGGTGTTTGTGCTTCTGGGACACAGGATTGAGAATGGCCCCTCCCCCAATGGTTCTCACCGGGGAATAGCTTCTGACAACGTACCTGTCATCTTTTATACAGCACACCGGTGATTCCAGGCGGAACTGGACCAGGGCATCCTCTCCTGGCAGCAGCTCTTCTCTGTCCAGAAGCACCATATACCCCAGAATTTCACTGGTGCCGGAATGGAACCTTACCCGGGTGCGTGTTTTGGCCGGCCGGGTGTTTGATTTCAAAAAATGGAATCCGGCATCCACCATATAACTTTCAATAAGGGTGCCGGGCGTGGAAAGAATGTCCCCCCGGTTTACAGACTCCTTGTCCAGGCCCTGGAAATTGATGGCGGTGCGGGTACCGGCCCCGGCCTCTTCCACACTGCTGGAATGCACCTGGATGCCCCGCACCCGGGAGACAATTTTTTTTGGGTAGACCATGATATCTTCTCCCACCCGGATGCTGCCTGAGGCCAGGGTGCCGGTTATCACCGTGCCGAATCCTTTCATGCTGAATACCCGGTCCACAGGCAGCCGGAAGATGGAGGAGAATTTCCGTTCCGGCAGGGTGCCGCAGATGTCTTCCAGCGCTGCTACGAATTGTTCCAGGCCCTGGCCTGTGACCGAAGATACCGGGATGACAGGCTTGTCTTCCAGAAATGTGCCCTGAACAAAATCATGGATATCTTCCATGGCCAGTTCCAGCAGGTCCTCATCCACCATATCGGTCTTGGTCAGGGCGATCAGACCGTGTTCAATACCCATGAGGTTGCAGATTTCCATGTGTTCCCGGGTCTGGGGCATGACCCCTTCGTCCGCGGCAATGACCATGGTGACCACGTCAATGCCTGAGGATCCTGCCACCATGTTCTTTACAAATTTTTCATGGCCCGGCATATCCACAATGCCGATATGGGTGCCTCCGGGTAAATCCAGAAAGGCAAATCCCAGCTCAATGGTGATCCCCCTTTGTTTTTCTTCTTTGAGGCGGTCGGTTTCAATACCGGTTAATGCCTTTACCAGGCTGGTTTTCCCATGATCGATGTGACCGGCTGTGCCGAGAATGATATTTTCCAAGGATTTATCCCTTTTTCCGGGGTTTGGGTTTTTTAAAATACTGCAGAGCATAGGCCAGTGCTACCAGAACCAGGCCGGTGATGATACCGTTAGCCATCCCCCATTCCGGTTTGAATACCCGGACCAGAAGGACCCCGAATACCAGTCCCAGGATGAGCCGGATAACAAATATGAGCAGTGCATTCATGGCGTATTCCTTTTATTGGATGTTTGTGTTTCTTTGTACCGGGAATAATAGTCAAACAACAAGGTGAGGTCAATGTTAAATATTATCCCTGTGTTTGGGGCAGATGGTGAAAAAACTATTGAAAAATGCAGCCGGTTCTGATAATTAAGAAAAGTTTTTGCGGTGGGTGTAGCTCAGTTGGTAGAGCACCAGGTTGTGGCCCTGGTGGCCGCGGGTTCAAATCCCGTCACTCACCCCATTTTATCCTTGCTTTCGGCTACGTATCACTCCCAAACGCCTCTGAAATGTGGATCACCGATGGATCAGTAACTTTTCTGATTTTTTCCACTGCTCCGGTTGCTTCCAAGGCTTCATTAGCGTTTGGTAACATTAATCGTCTAAACGACTTACGAATATGCTCTACAGTGATCTTCGCCTAAAAATTTGGAGGCAGAGGTAAGCCAGATCTTTTAAGGAAGAATCACATCTTAAAAACCATTATCACTTTGCTCGAACACCCAAAATACAATGTAGATAACATGCGAAATCTCCAATTAACTTTCTATCTTCTCCAAGCATTTTCCGCTGTGTATGACAGCACTGCAGAGACCCGGCTGCTGTTTCTGTTATGGGGCAGTTTTGATTGTGAAGATGGTTTTGCAGTCACCGCTCCGGTTGGCAGTTTTTCGCCCAACGCTTTTGGATTGCATGATATGCTGGGAAATGTCTGGGAATGGTGTGAGGATGTGTATGATCCATATGCCTACATCAGGCCTGAAGGGCTCAGAAATCCGGTGATGATATCGGGCGGTTCAGATCGGGCGATCCGGGGAGGTGGCTGGTTCATTTGTCACAAGGGAGTCCGTGTGGCAAACCGGAGCGGATATGATGCAGATGACGGATTTAATGCCCTTGGATGCC
>Ga0102943_1001620_pt1 | contig 13844 bp, 17 predicted proteins | sample SalPonC_black_MG_FD_78174 | JGI IMG/M metagenome (GOLD analysis project Ga0102943, IMG submission 78174) | Salt pond soil microbial communities from South San Francisco under conditions of wetland restoration - Salt Pond MetaG... | ecosystem: Environmental > Aquatic > Marine > Intertidal zone >...
AATCCGCCTTATTTTTTTCATCATACACAACCCTTTTTCCTGCTGTTACATCCGGCAATCCGGATACACTGAAAAGGAGATTCAATCAAGGAGGTCATCATGAAACGCTTTACCATCACCGGTTTTCTTGTACTCATACTTTCCATCACCGCCTGGGTCCCGGCCCGGGGAAATGACTGGGCCATCGATGCCGACCACTCCACCATTCAGTTCAGGATCAAGCATATTTTTTCCACGGTGTTTGGATATTTTCCCGACTTTGACGGCACCATCCATTTTGATCCGGAAAACCTGGACCAAAGCAAATTTGACTTCACCGTCCAGGTCAAAACCATCAACACCGCCATTGCCAAACGGGACACCCATCTGCGGTCCGATGACTTTTTTGCCGCAGACACATACCCGGTCATGACCTTTACCTCTTCAAAAATCACCCACAAGCAGAACAATGCCTATGAGGTCTCGGGCACAATGACAATCAAGGACATTGCCAAAGAGATGAATATCCCGTTTGTTTTTCACGGCACCGCCCCGTCACCCTTTGACAAAAAACAGATTGTGGCGGGATTTGACACGGCATTTTCCCTTGACCGCCTGGCATTCGGCGTGGGAGACGGCAAATTTTTCAACATGGGGGTGGTGGGTGATGTGGTCGATGTCACCATTTCCGTGGAGGCACTGCGCACCCCGTAATGACCTGCCCCGGTGGTATGTGATGGTTATTCCCGAACATGGCGGAAATTGTTTAGCAATGCCGCTTGTTTATCCATTTCAAGCTGCTCAGGCGCCACCCTTGATTTACAGAATTTCATCTGATTTTCTGCCAACCCATCTACCAACCATCTACCAACCATCTACCAACCGTCTACCAACCGTCTACCAACCCATACAGGCGCATCCGGCCATACAGTTCATTTTTTCCTGGGTAGTTTTCTGGTACTGGTCCCCCAAAATCCTTCCGCTTGTCAATATTCTGGTTACGCCGAACCCTTTCACCGAACCTTTTCCTTATTGTCCGAGACATCTTCCCATTGGACTGAAGCCGGATGTTCTCGGAAAGGCGGTGAACTTGTCACGAAAGGTATGCCCCGGGGTCTGTTTCTCTTCGGTCAGGTCGATGATTTGCCAGCCAAGGTCGGAAAGCTGATCCAGGAGCGATTTTTTCACATGGTTACGTTCATCGAGCCTGTATTTTTTCGGTTGGTTTCATTTCAAAACCTCCCAATGACTTCGTTTATCGGGTCTTACACGGCAAATAAGCCCTTCCCGTTTCATCTTGGCCAAATGGTATTTCACTCCGCTTTCTGTGATGTCTCCCAATTGTTCTGCAATTTTGGCACGGCTTATCTCCGGGTCTTCCTTGAGGATATCCAATATTTTCTGGGCAGTTTTCTGGATAGTTTTCTGGGTAGTGCTTTTTTTGCTGTCAGTTTCACCCTGGATGGCGGCCATATACTGCGGAGAAAACACAAATTCCACCCAGAGATCATACCCGTCCACATGGATATTGGGAGGCAGGGAATCTGCTCTGCGGCAGGCAGAAAATTTTTTTTCAATCCCCCGCCCCCAGGACTCGATCTCCCCGGAGCGGAAAAACGCGTTGGCCACATCCGGAATACAGGGATGGGAGGCATGGGCACCCAGCAGTTTTTCAAGGTCCCAGCCGTCTTGCAGGACCGCAGGGTTCCAGTTCGGTACCGGTCATGGCATACGGCAGGATGACCCTGCGCCGGATAACAGCAAAAAAGGACATGCCGCACCTTTCTTGACATTGCGGAAAAAAACAGGCACTATCCATCCAGAAAGGATGTCAGCCGCGATGGAAGAAACAATCACACAATATTTTGAAACAAAAAATGAGGTGGCTGCCGTGCACCTGTTCGGATCATTCGCATCTGAAAAAAACCGCCCCATGAGTGATGTGGATCTGGCAATCCTGTTTTTACCGGAACACTTACCATCAGCAGAACAATTCTGTCGCCGGTATCTGACTGATCTTGGCAGACTTCTGAGAAAGGACATCCATCCCGTTGTGATGAACCGGGCCGGGGAAGTGCTGCTCAAACAGATTTTCCTCAAAGGCAGACAGGTTGTGGTGAAACATCAGGCCTTTGCCAGTGAATTCAATATGATCGCCATGTCCCGGATTGCGGATTTCGGTTTTTATCTGGACCGCATGCAGGCCGGCCTGAAAAAAAGGGTACAGGAGAAGGTTCATGGTTGATAAAGATGTGCTGTTTGCCAAAATCAGTTCAATGAACAAACACCTGGACCGGGTGAAAAAAAAATCGTCTCTTCCTCTGGACCGGTTCCTAACGAGTCCGGATACCCAGGATATCGTTCTGTTCAATCTGCATCTGGCAATTCAAAGCTGCATTGATATGGCAGCCCATATTGTCAGCGAACAGGGCATGGGAGTGGCCGGCTCCACCAATGAGCTGTTTTATCTTCTGGAAGAACATGATGTGATCGATGCCGCCCTTTGTGAAAAAACAACCCGGGCTGTGGGATTACGAAACCTGATCGTCCATGAATACGGCCGGCTGGATATGAAACAGATACATGAAGCCTGCCGCCATGATATCCAGGACCTTTCAGCCTTTGCCGCAGCAGTGATGACCACCTTTAACCTGTAATACCGGATACAAAAATGCCAGACACGCTGAACCGGGTCAGTGCAGGCGCAGAGACCGGATATGCCGGATCAAATCCGGGAAGGGCGGTTTTTCAAAATTGCGCTTTTTCAGGTAGATATTGATCTGGTCGTTGAGCACTTCGGTGTCAGGAAACAGCTCGATGAGTTGACCGCTCTCCAGCTCCTTGAGCACCGTGTACCGGGGAACAAACCCCACCCCCATGGATGCAAGGGCAGCATTTATGATGCCCCGGACACTGGAAATCCGGATCACAGTATCACACCCGAAATCCGCTTTGCCGGCCAGGGCATTGATGAAATTTTTCCACCAGAGCAGGTCTTTGTCAAAGGACAGCAGGCTGCACCGGGACAGGTCGGCAATGGTGTGAATCCGGTGATCCGCCACATACCACGGGGTGGCGATCACCACATACTCCTCTCTCATCAAAGGTACACACACCAAGCTTTCGTGCACGTGGGGAATGCAGTCCACAATAATATCCAGGTCATCTGCCAGCAATGGCTCCAGCAAATACGGATCCAGGAAAAAATCCACATGAATGTGGGGGTGGCTGGTTAAAAAAGGGGCCACCCCCTTGATGAGCACGGATGATCCGAACTCCACCGGAGCGCCCAGGGTAAGGGATATCCGGTGGCCTCTGCCGATGGCAAGACTGTCCAGGGTATCGTCGATCCTGGGAAAAATATCGGCACACCGCCGGAAGAGAAATTCCCCTTCCCTGGTCAGGCGGAATTTTCGGCCGGCCCGGTCCACCAGTTCGAACCCCAGTTCTGTTTCCAGTTTTTTAATGGCATGGCTTACGGCGGACTGGGTCAGGCACAGCCGTTGTGCACACGCGGTGTAGCTGCCGGCCTTTGCCAGGGTGTAAAAGGTTTTCAGCTTGTTCAGGTCCGCCTGCATAGAGGTCCTTTATACCATTTGGCCCGAAACTGACATATCACCGATCCCTTGTACCACGAAGATCTCAAAGATCACCGCAGACTATCGAAATGCAATGTGCTGCGCCAGGCAGGTTTATCATGGTTCATTAATAATCCATGCACTGAACCATGTCAAGCGAGTCAAGCGATCTGGGGCTTCCCATCCATGCCTGTCTGTGCTATGGTCCGTGAGCGTACACCCCGAATTTCAGGAGACCTATGGACCCGCTTTTTGAAGAACTGGATTGTCAGCAGACCCGACTGGGGGAATTGAGCCTGAGACGGCGCCGGCTGCTGCAGCTGGAAGGCACAAAGATTTACGAGGTAAAGCTGGGGGACCATTTTCTGATGTCCAGCCTGTTCCATGAGGCGGAAACCAAAATGGCGGAGATCAGCCTGGCCCTGGCAACCAGGCCCCACCTGAATGTGGTGGTGGGGGGCCTGGGACTGGGATATACCGCTGCCGCCGCACTGGTAGACCCGCGGGTAAGCTCCCTGGTGGTGGTGGAATATCTGGCACCGGTAATCAGCTGGCACAAAAACAATTTGGTGCCCCTGGGAAACCAGCTGTCATCAGACTCCCGATGCCGGATGATCCATGATGATTTTTTCGCCCGGAGCCGGGATGCTCACAAGGGATTTGATCCGGACTTTCCCGGAAAAAAACAGGACATCATTCTTCTGGACATCGACCACACCCCCAACCGTGTCCTGCACCGGACCAATGCCCGGTTTTATACACCCGAAGGCCTGAGGGAACTGGCAGGGCACCTGACCCCGGGCGGGGTGTTCGCCCTGTGGTCCGATGATCCGCCGGAAAAAGCGTTCACATCCCTGCTGGAAGACGTGTTTCCGGAAGTTCACACCCATACCGTCTGTTTCAAAAACCCCTTCACCGGCGGTACGGCTGAAAACGCAGTGTACACAGCCGTAACAGACCAATAATTTTGGAAGGCATAACCGTTATTCAGAGCGTTCACGCTGTTCAGTCACACAATAGATTCCCTCTCCCTTTAACGCCGGACGGAAACACAGATTGTCCGAACTGCACAGGGCCGGCCCGGTATCCCCGCTGCGCCACCGGTTGATCAGGTTGGGCTCCCGGATCAGGGGCCGGCTCAAAGAAATATAATCGGAAACACCGCCGGCAACCAGTTCCTGTGCCTTTTCAAAGGAGCGGATGCCCCCCACAAGGATGACGGGAATGTCCAGGGCCTGTTTAATTGCCGCTGCCCCCTGCTCAAAGTATGCTTCCTTTTCCGGCTTGTTGATACCCAGCCGGCTGGGGGACAATGTTTTGCTGGTGAGAAAACCGCCGGACACCTCAATGGCATCAACGCCGGCGTTCTGCAGGAGTCTGGCAGCCGCAACCGCATCTTCCAGGGTCAGGCCGCCTTCCACATCATCCCAGGCATTGAGTTTCATCAGCACGGGAAAGTCCGGCCCCACAGCCTGCCGCACCGCATCCACGGTGTCACACAAAGCCCGGCTGCGGTTTTCAATGGACCCGCCATAGGCATCCTGCCGCCGGTTGTAAACCGGAGACAGAAACTGGCTGAACAGATATCCATGGGCCGCATGGATCTGGACCCCGTCGAAACCGGCTGCTTTGGCCCGCTCAGCAGCCTGCACATAGGCTGACGCCAGGGACTGGATATCTGAGATGGTCAGTTCATGGCGGGGGGTTTTGGCCAGACCCTCAAACAGGGACACCACATGGGGCGGGGTCCGGGTAATGTTTTCCGCGGCAAACGTGCCGGCATGGGCCAGCTGGGCCACCATTTTTCCGCCTGCCCGGTGAACGGCACCGGTCATGGATGTCAGGCCGTCAACCAGGGCATCTTTGTATATTCCCATCTGCCTGGGGCCGGCCTGCCCTTCCGGCAGCACAAAGGTATGCCCGGAAATGATCAGGCCCACCCCGCCTTCTGCCAGCCGGGTGACGGTGTTGATCAGTTCAGGGGTCACGGCCCCGTCTTCATCAGCCATGCCCTCCCAGGTAGCGGACCGGACAAACCGGTTATCCAGTGTCATGGTATTTATCTGGGTTATGTCAAATAGATCGCTCATATGCTTTCCTGTATCTTTTTTGGGTTCTATGTTCAAAGGCAAGATTAGTAATAAAGCAGATGCGCCGGCAGATCAAGCGCTCTTTTGTTCACCGGAAAAAACCCGGACCCCAAAAGTGCCTTTCACATTCCGGACCGTTGCCAAATCCCCTGCCAGGTAAGGGCACAACTACACCAATTGTAAAATGCCGAACAAGATCAGGAATCCTGCAACAATATAATTCAAAAATTTTGGAAAAACCAGAATGAGAATTCCTGCGGCAATTGATAAAATCGGTTCCAGCGTTATTTGTAATGTCATGGCAACCTCCTGATTGAAAAAAATTGTAATCATCTCTGACATGCCTCGGCATTACAGCTGGCGCGACATGTTCAATACACACAATATACCGACCGGAAAATAATTAAAATTAGGGAAAACCCCCAAAAGCAAGCGTGTAATCCTGATTATTCACCTGCTGCGCAATTGCCTGGCCATCCATCCTTCATCACTTTCCTGGCCGGGAAGATCATCTTTTTTGAAAGAGCAATCACATATTCTGAAGATCAATTTTAAAACTGCATAGAATAATACTCTAAAATACGGGATTTTCCGGATTGAATACAAGGCTGTGCTTCTTTCAAAATAACACTGCAGATCATAATAGGGAATGTATTACTTTTCAGGAGGAATTATGACCGTTTCCAAAACCAGACTGTTGTGCTGCCTGCTTGGCTGGCTGCTGCTGCTTGTACCACTGGCCGCGCACGCAACCAAAGGAGAATCAGAACAGTCTTACAAGACCTACGGGGCTGCCGAGGCCAAAAAAGTGGTGCAGCAGCCGGAACGTTGGATCACGGCTGACCATTCCCGGCACGAGGTATTGAAAGAAACCTTCACCTCAGGTCCGGAAGTCACCGAAGCATGCTTGTCATGCCACAATGAAGCCGGGCGTCAGTTTCACCAGGTAATCCACTGGACATGGCTGTGCCCGGCAGACCCGGAAAACAAGATGGGCAAAGCCGGACTCACCCTGAACAATTTCTGAGTCAACATCCAGGGCAACGAGGCTCGTTGCACATCATGCCATGCAGGATACGGCTGGAAGGACGCCACATTTGATTTTTCTTCGGAACGTAACATCGACTGCCTGGTGTGTCACGATCAGACCGGCACGTATGAAAAATTTCCCACAGGCGCGGGACACCCTGTCTCAGAGCCGAAAAAATTCATGGGAAAAACCTATAAACCGCCTGACTGGAACAAGGTGGCCCAGAGCGTGGGACGGCCCACCCGGAATAATTGCGGCACCTGCCACTTCTACGGGGGCGGCGGCGACGGGGTCAAGCACGGGGATCTTGATTCTTCGCTTCTGTCACCAGACAGGCAGCTCGATGTCCACATGGATGCCCAGGGTCCGGATTTTACCTGCATACGGTGCCACACCACCAAGGCCCACAAAATCGCAGGGCGCTGCTACAAGAAGCCGGCAGCCAAAGAGTTGAAGAGTCTGATAGAAGACGATCTCATCGAACGTATCACCTGTGTGTCCTGCCACACGGACAAACCCCACAAACCCGGAGCCAAGGCCAACGACCACACAGACAAGGTCGCCTGCCAGGCCTGCCATATTCCGGCGTATGCCCGTGCACTTCCCACCAAGATGTGGTGGGACTGGTCCACGGCCGGACGTATGAAAGACGGCAAACCTTATGCCGAGCACGGCCCTTTTGGCAAGCATTCTTATCACACCAAGAAGGGCGATTTTGTCTGGGCCAAGAATGTGGTCCCCGAATACTTCTGGTTCAACGGGGGCCTGGAATACACCCTCCTCACGGATAAAATCGACCCTGCAGACCCGGTAAAACTCAACCGGGTCATGGGCAGCCGGGACGACCCCCGGTCCAGAATATACCCGTTCAAGGTCCACAAGGGCAAACAACCCTATGACAGCATACGCAATACCATGGCGGCGCTGCATCTGTTCAGTCCAAAGGAGGAAACCGCCTACTGGGGATCCTACGACTGGCAGAAGGCCATCTCCTCGGGTATGGAATATGTCGGCCTGGAATACGGGGGCGAGTTCGGGTTTGTGGAAACCGAATACCATTTTCCCATTACCCATATGGTCGCTCCCAAAGACAACCGGCTCAACTGTGAGGCATGTCACAGCCGGGAGGGCCGCCTGGCCGATCTGGCAGGATTTTACATGCCCGGCCGGGATTACCACGCAGGACTGGACATGGTCGGGTGGATCGGTGTGGTCCTGAGTGTGATAGCGGTAATCCTTCACGGTACTTTCAGAAAAATTGCCGGGAAAAAAACACAAAGGTGAAATATATCATGAATGCAAAAAATATCATCTATCTTTATCCGCGTTTTGAGCGGTTCTGGCACTGGGCCCAGACCCTGCTCATTCTGGTGCTGCTTGTAACCGGCTTTGAAATTCACGGCACCTATGCCCTGCTGGGATTTGAAACCGCGTTCACGGTCCATAATTTCTGTGCCTGGGCCTGGCTGATTCTTTACATCTTTATTGTGTTCTGGATGGTGACCACCGGCGAATGGCGGCATTACATACCCACATTCCGGAAACTGTACGATGTAAGCTGCTACTATGCCTACGGCATTTTCAGGGGAGAAGTCCACCCTGTGCCCAAAAGCGTCCGGATAAAACATAACCCGCTCCAGAGGCTCACCTATCTGGGGATCGTCTCGGTTCTGGTTCCCTTCCAGATGGTCACCGGCTTTTTTTATTACTACTACAATTCCTGGCCCGGGCTCGGACTGGACTGGCGGCTGGGAACAATGGGTTTTTTACACATGGCCGGGGCTTTTGCTTTTCTGATATTCCTGGTGGTGCATCTGTACATGATCACCACCGGCCCCACAGTCATGGCCCACACCCGGGCCATGTTCACGGGCTGGGAAGAGGTGGAGGATGTGCAGGCCTGTGAATGGGAAGACAAATCCCAAAAAAAAGAAACAGGTGCGGCCCTGAACGCCTGAAACCAGGCGGCACCGGTCAGGTCCGGCCGCATTCCGACGTCGTGGCCACAACCGGTTATTTGTACAATGCCGCCAGCCTGTCTGCCGGAACCCCGAAATGATACAGCAGCCGGATCAGCCAGTTGCGGAGGGTGCAGATTGCAATGCCTTCCTTTTTCCACCGCCGGGAGGATGTGGTGGATTTCTGTGTCAGGATATGGATGCGGCTGCCCTGCTTTCTGATCCGGGTCATCAGTTCCAGATCCTCCATGATGGGGATCTCCCTGAACCCGCCCAGCTTGTCAAAATAGTCTTTTCTGAAAAAAATGCTCTGATCGCCGTAGGGGACCCGGGTGATCCTGGACCTGAGATTGGCAGACCATTCTATGATTTTCAAGGGGAGACGGTCATCGTCGATTCCCAGGGAAAACGCCCCGCCCACCAGGTCTTTATCCCTGGAAAGCACATTTTTTATCAATTCCGGGGCAGCACCAGGCAAAAAGGTATCGGCGTGCACAAAGAGAAGAATCTCTCCTCTGGCCATGGCAGCACCGCGGTTCATCTGCCTGGCCCGTCCCCTGCCGGAACGGATCTTTTTGATCCGGGACAGCGCAACCGCTGCAAGGGTGTCACCTTCAGGATGGCCGTCCACCAAAATGATTTCATTGCCGGGGGCGGGAAAAACCACCTCCAGGGTTTCAAGAAATGTATTGATGGTTTTGGCCTCCCGGAAAACCGGCACTATCACGGAAAGGTTCATATCACGGGATGTCCTGTGGGGTTTCATCTGTTCGGTGGCTGGAGAACAGCCCTGTTTCCGCTGAGACAACGGTCAGGTCCTCCAGGGTATCGATGTCCTGCATGGCTGTCAGCAGACAGGATTTGCGCCGGCCTTCCGCCAATTTCTTCAGGGTGATGTGCAGCACATCCGGTGTGCTCCAGGGTATATCATCAAAGATTCCCGGAAAAAAACTTTCCTTTGTCATGGCCACCAGGTAATACCCGCCGTCCTTTGCAGGGCCGATCACCACATCACACGTTCCGGTCCTTTGTGCAGCCTCCTCAATGACGGCGGCCGGCAGGTGGGGCAGGTCACTGCCGGTGAGAATGACCCGGTCAAACCCGAGGGCAAAGGCATTTTCAAAGGCATCCCGCATTTTTTGACCCAGGTCCGCACCTTTCTGCATCATAAAATCACACCCGCTGCCGAGCCACTCCCGATAATCGGAAACCGGATGATCCGGATGGCAGCTGATCACCGTGTCAAAGCCTGTTGACCGGCAGGTTGCCAGCATAGTCCGGACAAATCCGCGATACAGCACGGCTGCTTTTTCCATGCCGATCTGCCTGCCAAGCCGGGTTTTGGCCGAACCCGGCTTCGGATATTTCACCATGACAACAATGGCGGTCCGGTTAACCATCGGGGGTTTCCAGGCAGTCCGGCAGACCTGTTTCATTTTCATGTCGATACTGTTCTGGCAGTCCTTTCATGGGACACCAATAAACCGAAAACCGGAGCCTGTCAACCCATGTCTTGGATTGACATTATCAATACAATATCCCCTGCAGCATTCAAATTTGAAATTGGACAGCCCGTCCAGATCTGGTATAGTTCAATAGTTTATGACACCAAATGATACTAAACATATGACCCTAAATATATCAGGAAAAATCCATGATTAATATCAATATTCCGGGTGTGGAAAAAAAAGAGATCCATCATATTGTATTTGATTATAACGGCACCATTGCCATAGACGGGGTCTTGATATCCGGGGTAAAAGAGGCGATCCGGTCATTGTCCGGCCGGGCCGCATTTCATGTCATCACGGCGGACACCTTCGGGTTTGTCACAGACCAGGTGTCGGACATCGACTGCAAAGTCATCATCATCCCCGCCGGAAACCAGGCCCGGAGCAAACAGGATTTCATTGCAGGACTCGGGGCACAGAACACCCTGTGCGTGGGCAACGGTGCCAATGACGAATTGATGCTTAAAGATGCTGCTGTGGGAATTGCCGTACTCCAGGAAGAAGGCCTGGCCGCCGCCGCCCTTTTTGCCGCCGATCTGGTGGTCAAAGACATTCTGGATGTCTTTGACCTGCTCAAAACACCGGAAAGGATCATGGCCACCCTGCGGCAGTAACCTGTCTTTTTACAGCAGCCGCTGTTGCCACTGTTCTGCATAGGTTTTTTAAATCTGACTGCCTGTTTCCATCCAAATTATCAATTTGATTATCCCATTGATTTTGGGCAGAGTAGACCCTGCAAACATACAGGAAACAGGTAAATGTGGAATCATTTGTGGTGAAAATACTGGGATCAAAAAACATCTATACAGCTGTCCGGTTCATCCTGGGCGGCATTTTTTTGTATTCCGGTGTGCTCAAGTTGTCTGATCTGGCGGCATTTGCAGAACTCATTGGGGCCTGGGGCATGATTCCCCGGCAGCTGAATGGCCTGGCAGCCGTTGTAATCGCTTTTACTGAAGCTGCAGCCGGTGCCGGTCTGATTCTGGATATCCGGGCCAGCCTTGGTACGATCACTGTTTTGCTGGTTATGTTCATGGCTGTCCTTACCTATGGAATCAGCATGGGCTATGACATCGACTGCGGCTGTTTCGGCGAATCAGATCCGGAAGCCCAGGCGTTCCACAGCCTCAGACAGGCCCTTGTCAGGGATCTGTTCATGGTCGGTACGGCCGGATATCTCTACCTTTGGCGCCGGCAGAAAAACCACACCCCTGTTGCCTGGAATCAATTATTTACCCATTTTATTCAAAAAAGGAGACATTTTTCATGAAACCTGTTCACGTATTATTGACTGCAGCAGCTGCCCTGTTTCTGGTTGTGAGTATCACTGCTCCGGCATGGGCACTGTTCGGCAATAAATTTGAAGCCGAGCTTGAAACCGAAAAAGTAGCGGTAAAACTTGCAAGAGAGGTCAAAAAAGGAAACTATGACCTTGTGACTGCAGAAGAACTCAAAGGCTGGACGGATCAGGGAAAAAACATGGTGATCGTTGACACCATGCCCTATGAAGACAGTTATAAAAAGGCACATGTGCCGTCAGCCGAACAGTTTCTTTTTCCCATCCCGGATATGACCGCCTGGGATACCCAGGAGACCGCAGGAAAAACCAAAGAAGACTTTAAAGCCCTGCTTGGAGATGACCTGGAAAAAACCATCGTCATCTACTGCGGCTTTGTGAAGTGTACCAGAAGCCATAACGGGGCTGTCTGGGCGAAAAAACTGGGATATAAAAATGTATACCGGTTTTCCGGCGGCATATTTGCCTGGAAAGGTGCCGGATTTGAAACAGGAGAGATAAAATAGACCCAATAATGCCGTTTTGAAAGGCGGCCAGCCCCATCCTGTATCCGTCTGATACAGGATGGGGCTGGCCGCCTTTCATGTTGTCATAGCCAGAAGTGCGGCGCCATAGGCACCTGCCAGCTGGGGATCGGATGGAATCCGGATCTCCCGGTCCAGTCTGCCGGACAGCAGTTGCACCATACAGGGATTTTTGGCCACCCCGCCCGTGAACACGATGGGGCCCTCCGAAGACACCCGGTTGATCATACCGGCGGCCCGGCGGATCACACTGGTGTGCAGCCCCCGGGCAATCTCTTTGCGGTCTTCGCCCCTGGCAATCAGGGAAGTGACCTCGGATTCGGCAAACACTGTGCACATGCTGGAGATCAGCAGGTCTTTTTCAGCTGCCAGGGCCTGGGCACCGAAATCCGCCAGTGCAAACCCCAGGGTAGCGGCCATGATTTCCAGGAACTTACCGGTGCCGGCGGCACACCGGTCGTTCATTTCAAATTTTTTCACCCTGCCGGTGTCAAACAGGGCAATGGCCTTACTGTCCTGCCCCCCGATATCCAGGACAGTGCGGGCATCGGGAAATTCAGCCCATGCCCCTCTGGCATGGGCCTTGATCTCCGTGACAGTGGGCGCGTCAAAAGACAGTTCAAACAGGTTCCGGCCGTATCCCGTGGCCATGATGCTGTCAAAAGACACCTTCTCAATAAGTGCATTGGCAGTGGCCATGGGATCAAATCCGGTATAGGCCTGGAAGGTTTCCAGGATGGTGCCGCTCCCATCCACCACCACCAGTTTGATGGTGCGGGAACCGATATCGATACCGGCATACCGCACCGCTGTTATATCTGTGGCCATGATAATCCTTACCTGAGCTGCTCGATAAAGGCTTCCACCCGGGTCTTGAGCTGCCCCGCATCTTCCATGCTGTAATCGGTTTCCACCCGAAGACAGGGGATGTTTTTTTCTTCCAAAGCCTTTTCCACGGGAATGGATTCCATGAGATAGGGCTGGCAGAACTGGAGCCCGTAATGGATCACCCCCTGGGCGTTGTATTTTGCGACCATCTCCTGGATATGGTCCAGGCGCTCGGGATTGGGGGTGAATATGGCACAGTCCACCTGGAAATACCGGTCCACGATGGCGTCCATCATCTCATCCACTGTGGTGCCGGTGTTGTCGGTGAGGTTACGGGTGCCCCGTTCCCCCACACAGGATTCTTCGCCCACGATCACCGCCCCTGCGGTTTCGGTGATCATGTGCAGTTTCCAGTTGGGAACGGCCTGGGGACATCCCGACACCAGGATCCGGGGGGTGCCGGCAGGGAATGCCCCGGTTTTTTCCTGGATCCGGGTTTCCAGTTCATCACAGATTTTGTTGACCGATTCCGTGAACCGGGCCGGGTTGTCATAGAAAAATACCTGGTTGGCCAGCAGGGCGTCCAGTCCGGATATGGGCGCAGGATCAGCCTTTCTCAATGCAGACAGCCGGTGGATGGCGGCCCTTTTGGCGTTTACCACGTCAATGGCGGATTTCAGTGACTCTGAAGTCACGGTCACCCCGGTCAGGTTTTCCACCGCTGCCTTGAATTTCACATATTCCGCCTTGAGCAGATCTTTGGTCTGATCGGTCTTGGTCTGGGGCAAGTCCATGACATAGAGGTTATCCACCAGATGTCCTAATGTCTCATACGCTTTTTTCTTGCCGTCACAGGTGTTTTCCCCCACGATCATGTCCGCGCTTTCCAGATAGGGGCAGACCTTGCCGATTTTGAACCCGAATGAGGATTTGATCAGCGAGCAGGTGTTTCTGGGCAGCAGCTGCTCCACTTTTTCCATGGCAAAATCCGCCCCTGAGCACAGCCCCACCAGGGTGGCATTGGCAGCCAGGACGATCTCTTCGGGCAC
>Ga0102943_1001621_pt1 | contig 13838 bp, 14 predicted proteins | sample SalPonC_black_MG_FD_78174 | JGI IMG/M metagenome (GOLD analysis project Ga0102943, IMG submission 78174) | Salt pond soil microbial communities from South San Francisco under conditions of wetland restoration - Salt Pond MetaG... | ecosystem: Environmental > Aquatic > Marine > Intertidal zone >...
AAAATTACCAACGACATAAAAGTAGGGATTATACGCTATATCGAGCATCTCGAGGAAAGTAAAAACCCCAGCCGGTTATCCGATTTTATATCGGATCAAATACATCTGAACTATTCCTACGCAAGTAGTATTTTTTCTGAGAAAACCGGAGATACGATTGAACAATATTTCATCAGAATGAAAATAGAGAGAGTAAAAGAGTTACTGAGTTTTCGAAAATGGACACTGAGTGAAATTGCACATCAGCTTCATTACAGCAGCGTGCAGTATCTGTCGAACCAGTTTAAAAAGGTAACGGGGAAAACCGTAACCGACTATTTGAAGCAGCAAAACCCTGAAAGAAGCTCAATTGATCAGATATAACCTAAAAATATTACACAACCTGTTTCCTCCGTTATAACAGCATAAGCTTCAGTTTTGTTTAGTTTGATTCAAAATCAAAAATGTAATTGAGTACTATGAAGCAGGAAGTGAAGATTAGCGGTATGCATTGTTCCGGATGCACAAATGCAGTTGAAAAGGCACTAAAAAAAGTTGATGGAATTACAAATGTAAATGTCCAGTTAACAACAGAGAGTGCTTTTATTGAAACAGATTTACCTGAGTTTCCCTCAAAAACTATTAAACAGGTGATAGAGAATGCTGGTTACGAAGTCGACGATATTGCTGCTGACTCGATAACGCTTCAGGTTGGCGGTATGCATTGTGCAGGATGTTCTTCCGCAGTTGAAAGAGCTTTATCCAAGAGAGATGGAATTGTTCAGGCAACGGTGAATTTGTCTACGGAAAAAGCGTATGTCGACTACAACAGCGACTTAATATCTGTAGAAGAGATCAAAAAGGCTGTAGAAGATGCCGGATACGAGGTTCTTGAGCAGCAAAAAAAAAAGTAAATAAACTAGACGAGAAAAAGCAGAGAGAAGAGAAAAAACTAGAGTCTGCACGATTTAAAATGATTCGGAGCTGGGCTGTAACAGCTCCGCTGATGATCTGGATGTTTGTTGAAATGGTATTGGGTTTCCATTTTTCATCACCTCTTGTAATGGAGTCTGTGATGGTGATTGGCGCTGCATATACACTTTTTGGACCCGGGTTAGAAACTCTTAGAAGCGCACTCATTTCGAGTAAGAACCTCACCCCAAATATGGACGTTCTGATAGCTCTGGGAACGTTTGCATCACTTGCCACAGGCCTTGTATCGTTGAGCTATCTGCTGGGGTTAACGACTTCTCCATTCTACAGTTTCGCAGGAATTGCGGCTATGATTATGGCATTTCATTTAACGGGCCGCTACATCGAAGTAAAAGCGCGTGGGAGAGCTTCAGAAGCAATAACAAAGCTGCTCACGCTGGAAGCGAAGTCTGCACGTATCATAAAAAATGGCCTTGAAGAGGAGGTTCCCGCGGATGAATTAAAAAAAGGGGACGTCATGATTATTCGACCCGGAGAAAAAATCCCTACTGACGGATTTGTCGTTGACGGAAAAAGTTCGGTTGATGAATCGATGGTTACGGGTGAGTCGATGCCTGCCCTGAGAAACGTTGGAGATAAGGTAGTAGGCGGTACAATCAACATCGAGGGCACCATTCGCGTGAAGGCTTCGGAAGTGGGGGAAGAAACATTTTTGAACCGGGTTATTCAGATGGTTGAAGAGGCACAAGGATCAAAAATTCCGATACAGGATTTTGCTGATAAAATTACAGCTGTCTTCGTTCCTGTAATTTTGCTGCTTACGTTTGTCACATTTACTGTTTGGGTTCTGTTCCCCGAAACACTCAGGCCGGTACTTCTTTGGGCCGAACCCTTTATACCATGGCTTATTACTGATCTGGAACCGGTTAGTCAGGCATTTTTTGTTGCTCTTGCCGTACTGGTTATTGCCTGCCCATGTGCGCTGGGACTTGCAACACCAACAGCGCTTATGGTTGGGACCGGCTTGGGCGCAGAGAATGGTATCCTTATAAGAAAGGGGGAATCGATACAAAGACTGCAGGAGGTCACCACTTTTGTATTTGACAAAACAGGTACATTAACAAAAGGTGAGCCTGAAGTAGTAGAGTGGGTTGATTATGAAGATACTGACATTGGGTTTAATGAGCGTATTGCTGCTCTTGAAAATATATCAGAGCATCCGCTCAGCCGGGCGATTACCCGCCATTTAGATGTAAACGAATACAAAGAGACTGACAATTTTCGCTCACATACAGGGATGGGGGTGGGGGCGGTCATTGACGGACACTTTATGCTGGCCGGAAATGCTGATCTTTTACAGGAAAAATCTGTAATCCAAAACCAATGGTCTCTGGACGTGTCCGAAAAACTGCAGAAAGAGGGGAAAACACCTATCTTTCTGGTGGAAGACCAGAAGATTCGCAGTATATGCGGGATTAAAGACACCATAAAAGAGGAAACCCCTGAAGTAATTCGTGCAATTCATGAATTGGGGTTTAAAACGGTGATGCTAACAGGAGACCAAAAACAGGTAGCCGAAATCATTGCGGCACAGATTGGGATGGATGAGGTTATAGCACAGGTAAAGCCCGGCGAAAAAGCAGATGTTATTCGCAGCCTGCAGGATAGCGGTGATGTTGTTGCAATGATCGGAGATGGCATTAATGATGCACCTGCACTTACACAAGCTGATGTAGGTATAGCTTTAGGAACCGGAACAGACATTGCAATTGAGTCCGGAAGTATGATATTGGTAGATGGAAATCCAAAGGCGGTTTTGAGAGCGATAAACCTTAGTAGGTTAACATTTAAAAAAATTCGGCAAAATCTTTTCTGGGCTTTTTTCTACAACCTGATTATGCTTCCTGTTGCTATGATTGGCTGGATGCATCCGGTACTCGCTGAAATTGCAATGGCTCTCAGCTCAATAAACGTTGTTGGTAACTCAAGAAGGCTATCGGGGAAATCTCTTGACTAAATGTGGATAACTCACCATTATAACACGCCCTGTTGTATATGGGATTATCAAATGGTTTAAAAAAAGCTAAAATTCCTGAAAAAGAGTAGAATTATTTAAAAAAAATATGATGTGGATAACTTGAATTTAAATGTATTATTATGTATTTACCACACATCATCTACACCGCTAATAATTCTGCTCAATTGAATGAAAAACTGGAAAGCAATTCTATTTAAAGCTGCGTTGATTATCGTGATAATCATTGTCGCTTTTACAGGTTAAACACTTGATTAACGTATCTGAGATTCTTTAAATAATCTTCGCTGGCAAATTTTGTCTGATGAAGACTTTTCTATGAACATTTCTGCCACATTTGGATGTGTGCGATACCGTCTACATCATATATCGGCCCTTCCTTTATAAACCCTTCAGATTCATAAAAATTTTTCAAGTGATTTTGTGCTTCGATGATTACTTTTTCTGCTCCCTGCGAACTCACTATTTTAAGTGATTCTCGAATTATCATCCGCCCGTATTTATTGCCTCTTTTTTCGGGGGATACAATAATTCTTCCAATTGAGGGGGGGGTAAACTTTTTCCCGGGCGGTACTATTCTGGCATACCCAATTAGCACTTCGTTTTCCATCAGGCAGAGATGAGCACAAAATGGATCTATGTTATCTATATCATCATAAATACACTTCTGTTCTATGATAAAAATATCTTGTCGCAATTTTAATATTTGATATAGCAGAGAAGGGGAAAGATCAGCGAAGGATTTTAGGATAAAATTTGCCAAAAGTAACTATTTGATTAGAAGTTCGTAGAGAGATATAAATCATGCTAACAAATCCGCGATAATCATGATAAAATACCTGATCGTTAACAGTCTCGTTGTTTTCTTTTTTGCCTACATATTAAGCGGTGTTAAAGTTAAGAGTTTTTTTACTGCCATTGGCATCTCAATTTTACTTGCTCTTATCAATACATTTATAAAGCCATTAATTTTGTTTTTTACCATTCCTCTTACAGTTCTTACCCTTGGCCTGTTTATTCTTGTTATAAATGCATGGATATTAATGATAATTGATAGCTTGATCGACGGTTTTGAAATTAAAAATTTCTGGTGGGCACTTCTCTATAGCATATTGATTTCTGTGACAAACGCGCTGCTTTTCTAATTGCTCTTGTTCTTAAAATCTTAAGCGGAATTCAGTATACTGTCTGAGTCGATGGATCAAAGAAGGTGCTTAACATTCCTTCCTTGATTAAACGTTTATTGTATAAAGCGTTAACTGTCTATTAAACTTAAGATTTATTCAACTGTATGGTCTCAGCCAAAGTAAAGGTACTTAATGAATCCGGTTTACATGCTCGCCCGTCATCTGAGCTTGTTAAGGTCGCTTCAAAGTTTAAATCAGAATTTTTTATTAAGATGTATGGATATAAGGTAAACGGTAAGAGCATATTAGGCGTAATGACGCTTGCAGCAGAGTGTGGTGCTGAAATGGAGCTGATTTTAGAAGGTCCCGATGAAGAAGAAGCCCTGAGTGCATTGACCGATCTATTTAAAAACAAATTCAACACGGGAGAGTAGAGCGATGAAGAGCAATCAACCCAAAATTCTTTCAGGTAAACCCGCGGCTTCAGGTATAGGTATAGGGCGCGCAGCCGTTCTCGATACCGGAACGAAAAGCGTTATGCCCGAAAAAGTCGGGGAAAAAGAGACTGCCCATCAGATTGAAAAGTTTGAGATAGCCAGAGAAAATGTTCTTAAGGATTATCAACAGATAAAAATCCTTCCGGACAACAGCGATGCGTCTGATATTATTGAGACGCAGATTCAAACCCTGAAAGATCCCGAAGTAGACTCTCTTGTTCGGAGAAAAATCAGAGATGAACGTTACACGGCAGAATATGCCATTTTTAGCGTATTTAACGAGTATATACAGATGCTGGAGGCAACTAAAGTTAACTGGGTTAATGAGAGAGTTGTGGACATTGTATCAGTCAGGGATGCATTAATTGAAGCTACTCGTGAACGTAGAAAAAAGCTGCACGTGAAGAGGGGAGAAGTCGTGTTTGCTAAAGAAATACCGCCAACGGTAATGGTTAAACTGAGCCATATTGGAATAGGAGGAGTTGTAATAGAAAAAGGAGGGTTAACCTCTCATGTTGTTATACTTTCTCAGTCTTTGGGGATTCCCTGCGTGATTAACGCCCACTGGGATCGTTATAAGCTGCAAAGCGGTACATCCGTAATTATTGACGGCACTACAGGGCAGGTGATTATTAACCCAACCTGGAAACAGTCTCAGGAGTATGAAAAGAGAAAAAATGATGAGGAGCTGCGCTTCCAGAAAGCCAGGAAGTGGACAAAAGAAAAAAGTGAAACCTCTTGCGGACATCCATTTTCACTGAGAGCAAATGTTGAGTTTGCCGAAGAGATCGCAAATCTCGAACCTAATGGTGCTAAAGGTATAGGCTTGTTGCGAACAGAAACGGTTTTATTTGAAACGGAGGATTTTAACGTTGATGACCAGATAACATTTTACAGCAATATGCTTGAGTCTACAGGAAACGAACCCGTCACAATCCGCCTTTTTGACGCTGGAGGGGACAAAGTAATTGAGGACTCAGAAGTGGAGTCGAATCCCTTTTTAGGGTGGAGGGGTATTCGTATGCTATTAGACAAAAAAAAGCTTTTAAGGAACCAGCTTGAAGCAATATACAGGGTTTCCGGAAAGTATAAAGGGCGGGTTAGAATATTGGTCCCGATGGTATCGAGAGTAGAAGAAGTACTCGAATTAAAAGAACAGTGTGAATATATTGAAAACGAACTCATTCATAATAAAACTAATTATGATGAACATATTCAGCTGGGCGTTATGGTTGAAGTACCCAGTGTAGCATTAACTCTTGATGCGTTTGCCCGGCATGTAGATTTTTTTAGCATTGGTACGAACGATTTAACTCAATATACACTGGCTGTAGATCGTGGTAATGAACGAATTTCGGCACTCTTTGATAGTTTTCACCCATCTGTATGGAAACTGATAAAGATGACATATGACGCAGCCAGCAAACACAATTTGCCAGTAAGTGTATGCGGCGAAATGGCTTCATACCCTGAGGCTGCGGCTTGTTTGATGGGTATTGGGATACAGGATTTGAGTATGAATGCCGGATCCATTCCTATGGTAAAGGCAGTTTTGTGCCAAAATAGTCTGGAGGATATGAATGATCTGGCTAAGAATGTCCTGTCAACGAATTCATTATCTGAAGTCCATGACTTCTTAAACTCATGGAGAACACCGTGAAAGCCCTTTCATTTATTAAAACATAGAAAAAACGATGGATCTAAGAATAATTTCGTTTTTTGCCATGTATCGTTAATCAGGAAACGCTACCACAAATAATAAAATAAGTCAAAAACAACTATTATTAAAAATAAATTAAGATAAAATGATATAATATATAAATAAAACACTTATGTGTGTTTAATGTCATAAATAAGTTAGTTAAATTGTTATACGGATTTTAATTAAAACATCATTTATCAATCATGTTACAGAAAAATTTTACACCCAAACGAACAATTTGCAAAGTTACTTTTTCCATTCCCAAACAATGGGCCGAAAAAGATGTAAAGCTTGTTGGAGACTTTAATGACTGGGATGAAAGCTCAGACAGTCTAGAGAAAAAAGAAGATAAATGGGAAGTTACCATGAGGCTCAAACCAGAAAACCGTTATCGGTTCAGATATTTGCTCGACGGAGAAGTGTGGGAGAATGATGACTCGGCAGACGAGTATATTCCAAATGAATTTGGAACAGAAGACAGTGTAGTAGAAGTTGGCAAATAACATTTATGAAAGATTCCTTCGATCTAGAGGCATTTAAAAACTCTCTGAGAACTTCCTGGATTGGAAGTGAATGCCTCTATTTCGAAACTCTGCTATCCACAAATAGCTACGCAAAAACTATTGATAGTGATAAACTGGTTCACGGATCTGTAATTATTACAGACTTACAGAGGCAGGGCAGGGGGCAGTATGAAAAGAAGTGGGAATCGGAACCCTATCAAAACCTCACATTCACACTTTGTCTTAAACCTGTTACAGGTGACAGACTTTCCCTGCTTACCCTTGCATGTGCACTTTCTGTTTGTAATAGTATCGAGTCGTTTACAGGAGAATCCCCTGCAATTAAATGGCCGAATGATGTTTATCTTGATAATCGTAAGTTGAGCGGTATTCTTACTGAGTGTGTTTTCACTGGGAATAGACCCGATCGGGTTTTGATTGGAATCGGACTCAATATTAACCAGAATGTATTTGGTAAAACCATTGAAAACAGTGTAGCATCCGTTAGGCAGCTAATGGGTCATGCTATATCAAGAGAGTTGATGCTGAGTACAATCTTACAGTACATTGAACAGTTTTATATAAAATGGCATAAAAGAGAAATTGATCTGCAGAGGCAGATAAACCGCAAATTAATCGGGTACGGAGAGTGGGTGCACTTACTGGTTAATGGCGAAGAAAAGAGTGACACATATAAGTGTTTAGGAGTAGGCGAGCACGGCGAATTATTGATGTTGAATCAAGAGCTTGATGTGAATACATTTAGGCATGAACAAGTTCGAATTATCCCCGCTTAACGTTGCTTTTAAAAAACACCTCTCGAATCCGGTATTTGACCGTAAAAAACCTCTGTTCATTGTGGGCGTCAGCGGTGGTCCTGACTCTATGGCACTTCTCTATTTACTTCACAGACATGATTTCAATCCCGTAGTTGTGCATTGTAACTACGGCTTAAGAGGTGAGCAATCAGATAAAGATCAGAGGATGGTTGAACAAGTCTGTATGCTTTGGAATCTGGAATGTGTTTCCGTGAAACCGGAGCGAGATACTTCTGGAACAGGAAATTTCCAATTGTGGGCCAGAAAAGAGAGGTATCGAATATTCAGAGAACTAAAAAAAGAATTCGAGGCTCAGTATATATTAACGGCTCATCATCAGGATGATCAGATTGAAACAATACTTCAAAAAATTTTGCGAGGTGCAGGAATCTCTGCTCTAACCGGTATTGATGCTTTTCGCGGTGATCTTTTTAGGCCGCTTCTGGAGGTAACCAAAGCACAGATTCTAGAGTTTGTTCAGGTGTTCAATATTCCTTATAGAATTGATGCCAGCAATGAGGAATCGACCTATGCGCGTAATTTTCTACGAAATCGCTGGTTCCCCTTACTCGAGGATCTGTTCCCCGGATGGAGAACAAATATCCTCTCCCTGAGTGAAAAAGCTGCTGTTCATCAGGATTTGATAGAAATTGCAGCCGATAAAATACGTCATGACAGACGGTCTTTTAGGAGAAGCTCTTTCAATTCATTAAAAGACAATTTAAAACCGGTGCTTTTCAAAGCACTGTTCGACAAGGCTTTTAAAAAAGAAAACCTGAACAAGGGTTTTCTGGAGAATATTCAAACCTTAGAGGAGCTGCATACAGGACAGTCTGTAGATATCTCAGTAAAATTTAAACTATACAGGGACAGAGACCTATACTACTTTTTATCGAAGAGTGACTCTGAAAAGATACTGACAGAAACGGAGCTTAAAAAAGAAGATCTGGTTAATGGTTTTCGGGTAAACAATATCAGTATTACCACCGATTCTGCACCAAAAACGATGAACAGTTCAGAACTTGTTTTAGATATTGGAAAAGTGAAGTTTCCGATTACGATCCGCAATTGGGAAAGCGGAGATCTTTTTAAACCGTTTGGGATGAGAGGTACCCAGCTTGTGTCCGACCATCTGACAAACCGAAAAGTTGCATCTCACAGAAAAAACAAAGCACTGGTAATGGAATCCTTTGATGGAATGATTGCTGCCGTTATATTCCCACCTGAAAAAGAACGCGTACAGCCCGGCACAATTTCTGAGAACGTTCGTGTTGGCAAAAGCACACAAAAAATTATTAAAATCGAAATTATTCAATAAGTATGGGGCGATATCAACCGGAATCAATCAAGGTAAACGGAGACCGCTTTTCGGTTTACTTGACTGATGAGCAGATTCAGCAGCGAACCAGGCAGATCGGTGAACAACTCAGCCGTGATTTTAAAAACAAACAACCCATATTTATCGGTGTGCTGAATGGTGCATTTATTTTTCTGGCAGATCTGATGCGATATGTGACTATTCCATGCGAAGTAGATTTTCTTAAACTCAGCAGTTATGGTGACGAGAAAGTATCATCCGGACAGGTGCGGGATTTAAAGGAAGTGGATGCTGATATAGAGGGGAGACATATTATTTTTGTTGAAGACATTGTGGATACCGGTCTCTCTATGAAATATCTTGTAGACAAAATGTTGGTTTATAAACCGGCATCTACAACGATTGTTACACTTCTGCATAAAAAAGATGCAACCGAGCATAATGTAGATATTGACTACACCGGGTTTGAAATTCCCAATCTGTTTGTCCTTGGGTATGGTCTGGATTACGCCCAGGTTGGCCGGAATCTTGCTCAAATTTATATTCAGGAAGCATAGAAATCGGTGGTTAAAATATTTTCAAATAGTTAAAATCAAAGTTGCATAGGCATACAAAAGGTTTCTATATTTACAGTCTTTCGAAAGAAAGAATACGACCACGGAGGGATGGCTGAGTGGTCGAAAGCGCTCCCCTGCTAAGGGAGTATACCCCCAACGGGGTATCGAGGGTTCGAATCCCTCTCCCTCCGCATAATATGCCGGCTATTGCAAGTAGAAGTGATAGCCGGTTTTTTTTTATGGGAGCCAGTCGCAGATCAATACAATTCAGGCTGTTTATATAATTCCATAAAATGGGGAGAGTACCCAGCCTATGCATTTACCACCGTTTGGCAGCAGCCGGATATACAAATATAAATATAATACGCGCGGTAAAGTCGGATCAGGAAATTCTTTCAGAAATCAACTTCAGTTTGTCTACAGTTAAGGGTTTTTCTACAAACTGCTCCACAACTTTATATTCATTTGCTCTTCGCTGATCATCGGGATCAATAGATGATGTGAAAATGAAGACTTTCGTGTTTTCAGACCCTTTTAGCTTTTCAAGCTCCTTAAGAAACTCAAAACCACCCATTAAAGGCATATTTAAATCAAGAAAGATTACTTCCGGAAAAGTATTCTCTTTCGACTCCAGTTCATTGAAGTAATCGAGTGCTTCACGTCCGTTTTTCAGAAGTACAGTATTCTCACAAAAGCCAACAAGGTTTACAATTTTCTTGGCAACAAGAGTGAATATATTATCGTCATCAATGATGCAAAGAGTGTTAATTTTCTTCATATCTCAAAAATATTTTAAATGTAGAACCTTTATCAATTGTACTTTCAACTTCTATACGGCCACCAATAGCTTCCACCTGGTTTTTAGTGATGAAAAGGTCTGTGTTACCCTTTCCACTACTTTCTTTAAACGATGTGCTAATTCCAAAAATATCAAATTCTTGTTTGTCGAGATCAATTCCAATTCCATTATCTTCAACACAGAGTACAACGTATTTACCCTGAACTAAACAGTAGAGCTTCACAAAGCTGTCTCTTTCATCAGAGCAATATTTTATGGCGTTCAGAAGTATACTGTTAAATATATTTTCCAGGTAGGAGCTGATGCCATATACTTCAAACCGATCCATAATCATGTTAATAATTCTTACCTGTTTTTTGGAGGCAGCAGGGGAAATATTGTCGATTGCTCTCTCTATAATTTCATTCAGATTCAGAACTTCAAGCCGCCCCTTTGCTGAAGTATTAATTTGCACGACTTCGTTGAGCTGGCCAATTGTCCCCGAGAGATTATCTGCTGAATTTGATAGAAGCTCAATAAGTTCGAGTTCTGCAAGTTCAGGATATTCATTGTAAATCAGATCCAAAATCATGGAAATGTTGGATGCATGCGATCGAACATTGTAGGAGAGAATGTGAGCAAAATTTTTGAGCCGGTCGTTTTGATCACCCGATATTTGCAGCAGAGAGTGAAGTTTCGACTCTTTTTGAATACGCTTTTTAACATTGACAAGCATGTTGGCAAAAATCGTTAAAATAGCGAGCTCAGATTCTGTGTATGTTTTCTTATGATTTACAGATTCGAAACCAACAAAACCAATAAGTTGATCTTCGTTAATCATGGGTACGGTAATCATGCTTTGTACCCCCTGATTAGTAAGAGTATTTTTTAACTCTTTCTCTTCGGGTTTAACCAAAGAACTAATGTTATTGAGATAAAAGGGTTGTCCCTGAGCATGCCTGCGCGCTAGAACACGAATACGGTCGATGGGAATGTTCTGAAGATTATCCTTTTCAGACGAAATTCCGGGAGCACACCACTCGTAGGTATTGGTAGACTGATCTGACTCAATGTTATACTCAAAGATATAGGCTCTGTCGGCCCCAACAAACTCCGCCATCTCTTTGAGGGATTCATCGATGGCACTGTCAACTTTGTCCAGGTCAATATTTATATAAGTAGAAGCAATTTTAATCAGTAATTGCTGCAGAGCTGTTTGTCTGGCCTTATCTCTTTCCATGTTCCCCGAAAATTAGTGTAGTACCTGTGCCAGTTAGAAATTGTGGCATATTTCGATCTTTATTCAATAATAACTATAATTTATTCAAAAAACATCAGCGAGTACTTAAAACATTAATAAAAGTTAATGATAATTCTTTCCATATACTTTAAGAAGTTGTAAAGACAAAAGAAATACTGTTTTTTGATCTGATGTTTGGTTTAAATTCTTTGTTCTGATATTTTGTGTTTCTGTATATTAAAACTAAATGTCGGTCAGACGTCGAATTATAATCTGTTGAGTACTCACGAAAAATCATCTATGAATCAGGCCTCAGATCAGAAATCAGATCAACCAGTGCGTAAAGGTGCATCTGAAAGTAGTTTAGAAGACGATCAGTTTATTATTGATGCTAAAAAAGGTGATCAGAGAGCATATAAGAAAATCATGGAAAAGTATGAAAAACCACTTTTTTTCCATGTGTACAAAATGATTAAAGACCAAAATCAGGTAGAGGATATTGTTCAGGAAGCGTTTATGAAAGCGTTTAAGAATCTTGAATCGTACGATACTAGCTATGCTTTTTCAACCTGGCTTTACCGAATCACTACCAACCACACAATCGATTATCTCAGAAAGAAAAAATTAAAAACCACCTCCATTCATAATCCTATCAAAACCAAAGATGGTGAGATGGAAATCGAGATAAGCGGCGAGAGCAAAACTGACCGCGACATCATTCGAAAAGAGAGAAAGCAGATCATTAATAACGCCATTAAGAATCTCCCTGAAAAATACAGGGTAGTTATTGAAATGCGCCATCTCGAAGAGCTAAGCTATCAGGAAATATCTGAGGAACTTGATTTGCCGCTGGGAACAGTGAAAGCCCATATTTTCAGAGCCAGAGAGATGCTTTACAAAGCACTGATCGACAAAAAAGACAAGTTTTAGCACCCTCAGAGCATAAGCAGAAATTCTTTGTATACCATTTAAAGTGTATTGCATGCTATTTGAAGAGTTTGGTACAATGATCCCTCCTTTTACGCATCTATAACTGAAACTGATCATATCCAGAGAGGCAGTTTTTGTCGAATTAATTATCAACTCATCAATTTACAAAACCATGAAAAGACACATATACGGATTAATAATAGTTCTGATTACAGGAGTAGCTTTAAGCCTTACTTCCTGTAGTGATGATTCCGGTACAGGATCGGAAAGCTTAGACTGTAACACATTTACACTTCCTTCTCAACTTACACCGGTAATGGTTAGCAACGAGTACTTTAACAACCAAAATGTACCTAACGACGATGAGCACATGACTTACCAGCAGGTAAAATCGGTCGCTCTTAGTGGAGGTGCGTTTCTTTCAAGCGGTGGTGTATTCGGTGTGGCAACAACATTTATTGGGGCGGCCCAATTACTTGGAGTACAGCCCAGTGCGGGTGATGGAAATTGTATTTGGGAGTTTGATGCGAGTCAGTTTGATCCGGATGCAAGTGAGACAGTAGTCACGGTGAGAGCTTCTAAATCTGGCGACAGAACTCTATGGGAGGTAGACATCTCCGGGGATATAGGAGATGAAACCGTAAGTAATTTTACATTTGTATCGGGTTTTACGGCAAATGATGGCAATAGCGGTGAATGGGTTGGATTTGATCCCGATAACCCCGGGACAGAAGCATATGTTTATACCTGGAATAGAGAAAGTGAGGAAGTTTATCAGCTAAGTCTGAACGTTGAAGAAGGTGATGATTCATCTGTAGACTACGAAAGGGATGGCGCAGACAGCAATACAATGTCTTTTTTCAACGGAAGCGAAACCTTTTCCATATTCTGGAACGAAACAGATGACTCCGGCTGGATTGAAGAAGTAGGAACTGACAGACGATGCTATAGCGATTTTGTGAATTCGCCTTGCTGATATTATCTGCTTAAGACAATAATCATCAGAAATTTAATTTTGATTTAATTCTCAATTAATCAATTATAAATAAGCTCCTGGTATACGCCGGGAGCTTTTTTTTGATATTTTATGGCTGCTTAAATGATGCTTTTATTCTTTTTTTGCAAAGCCTTGAAAGTGCTGAGTATTGAATAGCAGATCCCCCTTAATTTCCATTAAATATACGAATGATGTTCCTGCATTACCCCTTAAAATATCATCGGGCATTAACTGTTTGTTTATTGCTGGTTATCTTTACGTCCTGCATTGTTCAGGAAAAATCTGTAAATCGGCAAGAGATCTTCAAACTCACAGATAATTCTACAGGTCAACAAGGAAAATTTACGGATAGCCGGTATGGGAATGTTCTGGGAGTTATTGAGTGGCAGGAAAGTATTCGGGTTTATTATCAAAATAGGGGTTT